>Ga0209410_1000632_pt1 | contig 16431 bp, 20 predicted proteins | sample Mar14436cmmetaG_FD_184135 | JGI IMG/M metagenome (GOLD analysis project Ga0209410, IMG submission 184135) | Marine hydrothermal vent microbial communities from Guaymas Basin, Gulf of California to study Microbial Dark Matter (Phase II) - Marker... ... | reverse complement strand
AAACATAACAAGGTTCAACACCTCTCTACCACAAGGAGAAATCTTAGTAAACTTCACTGCCAACACTACTGATGGAAATAATGTTAACTTCACAATTTGTTCTCTAAAACCAAATACCAGTTACACAATCAAAAAAGATGGAATAGATTTTGCAACAAAAACAACTAATGAATCCGGATGCTTAACATTTAATAACTCACAGTGGACAGAACATACTTTCACTATAGAAGAGCATACAACACCAACAACCACTACTACAACAACTACAAGCACATCAACTAGTACAACCACTACAACCTCTACATTACCACTTACTACGACAACTATCACTACAACCACAACGATAATCTGGCCGTGTGATCTCCCTGGAGATTATCCCCCGTGCGGAGAGGTAACCTTAGAAGAAGTAGTGGACTTCATAAACCTCTGGGCAGGGGGTCAGGCAGATTTAGAAGATGTGGTAAATCTTATAAATGCCTGGGCAGAGGGTCCAGTCTGTGAACTTCCGGGAGATTATCCCCCGTGCGGAGAGGTAACCTTAGAAGAAGTAGTGGACTTCATAAACCTCTGGGCAGGGGGTCAGGCAGATTTAGAGGATGTTGTAAATCTGATAAATGCCTGGGCCGGGAGTTGATATGGATGGAATTCAATAAGGGGTATTATGGAGTAATACCCCATACTGATGATCAACCTGTCTGCAGGTTGTTGAGGAATAGAATGATCTCAGTTATTGGAGCAGGTCCCGTGGGGAGTACTGCCGCGAAATACTGTTCGAAGAGATATGATGTAGTTCTTTTTGAATCTCAGGTAGTGAGTGAGAGAAGGGTCCAATGTGCTGGTCTGGTTAGCAGATCTGGTCTGGAAAGAATAGGTATAAGGGTTTCCTCTTCATCTTCAAAATCATTTTTACAAAATGGTGTTAGAGGTGCGAGGATATTCTCTCCGTCTGGAAATCTGCTTGAGGTCGATGGAGGGAAAAATAAGGCATTTGTTATTGATAGAAAAGAATTTGACAATTACCTTCTGAATATGGCAATAGATTCTGGTGTGGAATTCATCAATGAAAGAGTCAACGGGAAAAATATAGATGAGATAATAAAAAAATCAGAAAAATTGATTATTGCAACTGGAACAAACTACGAGCTTCATAAAATCCTTAACCTAAAAATACCCAATAGATTCCTTATGGGGGCACAGTATGAGATGAAGATCAACTGCGATAGAGAATTTGTGGAGCTTTATTTCAATGTCCCAGAATTCTTTTCATGGATAATTCCAGTGGATGACCATGCCAGGATCGGTCTTTGCACCAGAAAAAATCCCATTCGGTATTTAAATAGTTTTATCAAAAAATTAGAGGGTGATGGAAGAATTTCAAATAAAAAAATTCTGAATAGAAATTTTGGTATCATCCCCATTTACGATCCAAAAATAAGGACACAGTATGGGAAAATAGCGGTGGTGGGGGATGCAGCATCTCAGGTCAAGGCTTCTACTGGTGGAGGTATCGTAATGGGATGTACCGCAGCAAAATTCGCCAGTGAAGAAGATTATGAGAAGAAATGGAGATCCGAGATAGGAAGGGAACTCTATCTCCATCTGCTTATAAGAAGATTTCTAAATAGACTCTCAGATAAAAATTTGGATGGGCTTTTCATCCTGTTGAATGAAAATAAAGAGATAATCGAAAAGGAAGGTGACATGGATATAGCCTCAAAATTATTCCTCGCTCTAGTTAAAAATCCCAGATTTATGGCAAAATTTTTATTTCATACGCCTGGTTATATTTATGATATGTTTTGATGTGTTTTAAGGTAGATTTTGCGAGTGGATACACAATTAAGGCTGCTTATATAAAAACTAAATCCAATTTCTATATATGGAGCTACTACCAATAGTGATGGGAACCGTTGGGATAATCTTATACATGTTAATCCCAGGGATCTCTCTGAGCCTGGCATTATTCCCAAGAAGGGAAGACCTCGATCTGGTGGAGAGGGTGGGAATAGGTATCTTTCTCGGTATGACGACACCATTCATACAATATTTCAATGACAAGAATTTTTTTATACCCATAAATTTTACTACCACTACTGCTACGATTCTTGTTGTTACGATAATTGGACTTTTAGTGTGGCAATTGAGATTAAGGAGAATGGACTAAATTCTCTGGAAATGAAATTCATAAAAAACATTCGAGATCCAATTCATGGAACAATATCCCTGAACGAATTGGAACTTGAGATTCTGGATACGGCATATATGCAGAGACTACGCCATATAAAACAGAATGGTCTCTGTTATCTCATCTATCCGGCGATGAATTCTACTAGATTTGAGCATTCTCTTGGTGTAATGCATTTGGCTGGTTTGATGGCAGATCATCTGGGGCTGGATGAAGATGATAGAAAGAAACTGAGGGTTGCTGCTCTATTACATGATATAGGACACTGCGCTTTTTCTCATACATCGGATGATATTCTCTCTAAGAGAGGATATTCTCATGAAGAAAATTCTTCCAGGATTATCCTGGAAACGGAGATATCAGGGATTCTCAATAAATACGATCTGAATCCGGAGGAGATTTCTGATCTTATAAAAGGAAAGGGAAATCTGAGCAAGATACTTTCCTCCGAGATCGATATTGACAAGATGGATTATCTAGTTAGGGATTCGTACTATGCCGGTGTAGCCTATGGTATGATAGACCTGGAAAGAATTATCTATGGAATAAAACTGATGAATTCAGACCTTGTGGTTAAGAAAGGAAGCCTTGAGGCGGTAGAATCCCTCCTGATTGGCAGGAATTTAATGTATCAAACGGTTTACAGACATCATACTAAACGCATAGTAGAGGCAATGTTCAGAAATGCCATGGATTCCATAATAGAAAAGAAGTTGAAATATGAGAAATTCATAGAGATGGATGATATCGATCTCGTTCATAGATTGAGAAATTCTGAGGGTTATCCTCGGGAAATAATGAAGAGGATCGATGAGAGAAGACTTTTTAAGACATTTTTCCAGGAGAGATTAATCCTGATTGAAGAAAATTTCAGAAGGGATATCCTGGAAAATAGGAAGGAGATAGAGGAGGATATATGCGAGGATTTTGGTATTAAAAAAGGCTTTCTCTTGATTGACATTCCAGAAACAAAGATGTCGGAGTTCAAGATTCTCGTGGAAGATAATGGTGAATTAAAAAGGATAGATGAGGTCTCCAGTCTAGCTAAAGCTCTGGAAAAATCTGAGCGGGAAAAGTTGATGTTCTGCATCTACACCGCTCCAGAATTTCTGGATAAATTGAAGGACTTCAATGCTGAAAAGTATATTGAATTCTCTCAGACGAGGTTGGGGAGGTTTCTTTGAGAAATAGAAATTACTCCGTTGTCCCTCTTAAAATTCCATGCTCCATGCGATTAACTTTTGTTCCTCCCACTCTCAAATCATATTCAATATCTACATTCACAGTAAATGCTTCGCCAGGAGATTTTCTATCACAGATAACTTTTATTCTCTTGATTTCTCCAGGATCCAATGTTGAAATTTTATCTGGATTCCTACAACCAGAACCACTGAGAGTTATTTTAACATTCTCAATTCTTGTTCCTTCAGCGTTTATCATTACAAATTCAAGGGTATTGCCGGAATATTTAATACTTGGTTGTGGTACCAGTATCTTTTCAAAACCAGTAGCCGTAGTCATATGACCAGTATGACCAACAGAAGAGAATACCCCCAACTGCCACAAAACTATGGGTACGATAAGTAGAACCAATATCAGAATTAAAACTATGTATGGTATCAGCCATGTTAAAATAGCCCTTGCTATACTAAACCCGTGGCTTTCTCTCAATGCTATGGTAAGTGGATAAAGGGAATAGAGCATTATTAAAATCCCTAAAATCCAGCCTATTACCGGGATAAATTGTACTAGGGATATTATAACTAAAGGGGCGGTGAATAATGATATTAAATATGTCTGTGTGCTAAAGTCGCCCCCACCACCAAGAATCTTTGCTAGGATAAAAAAATCAGAGATTCAAATAAAAGTGAGATGATGATAACGATTGGGAATACAATGATGCTAAGCATAAGAGCAATTATCAAAAATGTAATATCGCCAAAAGACAAACCTCCAAAAAGCCCGAATAGGAGCCCAAATATCACACCACATATTAATCCAGCGAGTCCTACATTCTTTATTGCATCCCCCAGAGATGCCCTCTCTTTCTCAGCCCTGAACGTCTCCTTAGGATAAATCAGAGCATCCAACCAGGTTTTAAATTCCATGTTAGAATATTTAACAACAAATGGATATAAATAGTTATCGATTTTTTCTCTCAGACGAGGTTGGGGAGGTTTCTGTAACCCAAAAATGGAGCTAAGGAACACACTGGGCTATCTGGGATTGTTTTTGGAGATAAATGGAGTAATTTTACTGGCTCCCGTGTTTATTGCATTGTACTACAACGAGGATACTCTACCCTTCCTTCTCAGCTTTATCCTGTCAATATTGGTTGGACGCATACTTACGAGGTACCCACGCAGGGAATTGGACTTTGGTAATGCGATGCTACTCTCAGTAATAACATTACTTGTAGTGTCATTTTTCGGCGCCATCCCATTTTTTATGACGATGAGAGGGAGATTAATAGATGTATTGGTTGATGGATATTTTGAGAGCATATCGGGATATACGACAACAGGATTGAGTGTTATATCAAATCCAGATGGATATCCTAAGAGCGTTTTATTCGTTCGTGCACTGGCACAATGGATCGGTGGGATTGGAATAATTGTATTGTGTTTTTCCGGTCTGGTGAGGGAGGGCATATCAACGATAAGTATCTATCGATCTGAACTGGGTCTGGACCGTATACACCCCTCCCTAAGAAGGACAGTAAGGGAGATAAATAAGATATATGTTGTTTATACTTTAATTGGTGTGCTCCTTCTCTGGATCAGCGGTATGGATCTTATCGATTCATTAACTCAGATCCTCTGTGCAATATCAACCGGCGGATTCGCGTTTTCTGAGTCTGCAAGCTATGGGAACTGGATCAGTCAGTCTGTGATCGTGGCATTTATGCTGATTGGGGCCACTGCCTTCCCCCTTCACTATATGCTCCTCAATGGGAGATTCAGGGAATTTCTTAATAGCACAGAGATTAAGGCATTAATCGTAATACTCCTAATTGGGATCGGTCTGTTTGCAATCATATTACACCACGACGGGATGGATATAGGTGATTCAATTGAACACTCTGTGTTCAACATTGTATCTGCGCTAACAACAACTGGGTACAGTGATATGGATTTCAGTAATGTTCATGAGTTCGGGCCATTGCTCTTGATCGTTATGATGCTAATCGGTGGTGGAATAGGGTCCACGGCCGGTGGATTGAAATTAATTAGAATAGCCATCCTGGTAAAATCCGTAGCATGGATAATGAGGAAATTAACACTGAGTGAGAGAGCAGTGGTCCCTCTAAAGGTTGGGGGCAGGGTTCTCGAGGAAAAGGAGGTGATCTCTACTGCGGTATTCTTCTTTATGTATATCATTATCACGATATTCGGTGCAATAGTGCTAACTGGCTATGATTATAGCATGGTAGATGCCCTTTTCGTTTCCTCATCCGCCATTGGAACTGTTGGCTTATCAACCATTGAAATCTCAACATTACCAATACTCGCAAAGATCGTTCTAATCATTGAGATGGTTGCGGGCAGGCTGGAGATATTTCCCCTGATGGCACTGATACATTACACCATAAGAAGGGTTGAGGGTAAAAGGATATAACTATATCTGGAACAGAATCTCATTTATACTATATTTATAGTAAAACCATTATGAAATACTGATTCTGATTTTTATTGAATATCTCGCCCACCAACCTTCTCCCTCACAGGCTCAAGAATTTCTATCAGATTTTCAGCTACAGCATTTTTCAGATCCATAGCATGAAGCCTCTTTTCCAGATATTCCTTTTCAAGTTCGGGATAGGAGTTAAAAATAACATCCCCTCCAAATTTTTCCTTTCTCCTTATTTCAATCTTTCCCAATTTAGGAAAAAGTAGATACTCACAGATCTGCAGAATTGGATTCCCTTCTCTTTCTGGAGGACAAAAGGCCCTTGAGATTTTTTCCTCGATTTTTTCTGGTTCATCCACCACCCGTATCATGGTCTCCGGCTTGGAGCTGGACATCTTCTCCTGGGGTCCCTGTAATGAGCTCAGTAGGGGTGTGTGAATGCATATCGGCTTTTTGTAATTGATCTCAGGTAATAACTCTCTCGCCAGCATGTGAATCTTTCTCTGCTCTAAGCCGCCATGTGCTATGTCAACATTCAGGGCTTTCATATCTGCAATCTGCATCAAAGGATATATCATCTGAGAAACCCTGGCGTGTTCAAGGTCTCTGGCAATTTCCTGCATGCTCCTCCTCGCTCTTTTTAATGTTGTTAATAAACCGAGTTCAAGAACATCGTGTATGTAATTCTTGTCATATTCAAATTCTGTTCCCTGAATGAATTCGGCATTCTTAAGACCCAGTGCCTTGAAACAATCCTTCCAGTATTTTACCATCTCATCTACCCATTTCTCACTTCCCTTTCTATTAAGTAATGTATGAAGATCAGCAAGCAGAACCTTTACCTTCAATCCGGCTCTCTGGAAATCGATCTGCTTATAAACAGCGACCATCGTTCCAATATGTACAGGACCAGAAACCTCATAACCACAGTATGTAACTGGAGATTTTTTTTCTTTTAGTAATCTATTCAATTCATCCTCAGTAACGATCTCTGCAGTATTCCTTTTGATCAGATTGATATCGGCCATGTTCCTATCATTCTTTCAATGCCTCAAGGTCACTAATTATGTCCCACAGGGCGGTTTTGGCATGCATGGGAATATTTACATCATTGGATACCTCCTCAATTCTATAAACAGCACTGGTGATCCTAACTGCCAGATCCTGATCTTCTCTCTTAAGCTCCTCAGCCACTTTCTTTAGAATAATTTTAACTCTTCTGGGCATGAAATAATCCTGTGAGGTTTCATCTATCTTCTCTATGACCTTCTTCAGATCCATCTTTTATTCAAGACGAGATTCATAGAAGTAAGATAAATCTCTGGAATATTAAATGAATATTAAATATATAATCAGGTCAATAAAAAATGAAATTAATTGCAAAGGGGGCGGAAGCAAATCTCTATATGGTTGATGGAAAACTGATAAAGCATAGGATTAAGAAAAAATACAGGATTAAGGAATTAGATCAGAGGTTAAGAAGATTAAGAACCAAAAGGGAGGCGAAGTTATTAGAAAATGCTAAGAGGGTTGGCGTCGGTGTACCTCGTGTCTTTAAAACTGACTTGAAGAACAATAAGATCTTTATGGAATTTATCGATGGAAGATTAGTTAAAGAGATATTTGAAACGGCATCGGAAAGGGAAGTGACTCTGATAGCGAGAAAGATCGGCGAAATGATCTCGAGACTGCACAATTCAGACATCATTCATAATGATTTAACTACATCCAATATTTTATCGAGAGATGATGAGATCCTTTTTATTGATTTCGGTCTAGGAACAACATCAACCAGGGTGGAGGATAAGGCAATGGATCTGGTGGTTTTAAAGAAATCACTGATGGCGGCACATACCAAAAAATTTGATCTGATCTGGAAAAATATCTTGGGTTCATATAAAAATACAAAGCAGTTAAAAGAGATTTTAAACAGGATGGAGATTATTGAGAAAAGGGTGAGGTATGCTTAGTCTGTTACTCCAAAATTGGGGATCCATTCTGGTTCTTCCGGCTGATTAGACTTAAGAACCTTTCGCCATTTTTCATCGGTTAATCTGTCTTTCATTGGCTGCTTGAACTCGTAATAACTAAAGACAGGTCCTGCTCCAATTAAAATTCTGTTATCAGGAAGTTTGTAAGTTTTGAATTCATTGTATATTCATTATTAAAGTGTATTATTATTAAAAACTAAGGGATATAAAAACGTTTATTCCATTCGGTTTTTACCCAGGGAATTAAATATGAAATCTTACAGAACCTTTACGAATTCTAGGATATAGACAATAATACCCACAACGATTCCCGCCAGAAGCATTTTAAAACCACTCTTCAAATAATTCTCCCTGGCAATCTTCCCTATAAATGCCCCCAACAAAAAGAGGATCAGTACAATCGATATAAATGAAAAATAAAAAGCAGTTTCTACACCTATCAATCCAAACTGAGAAATTAACAGAGGAGAGATAATTATAAACGAAACTAATAGTGGCGAGAGACCATTAACTAATGCTATTAACATTGTCATCATGCTCATCTTTTTTTCGATCTCGGTCCCATTCAAATCCTTCAAGAGATGCATCTCTAGTTCACGTAAAGATCTCAGTCTCTCAGCCCTCTCCGTGGCATAGGCACTCCAGACACCCGAGACCGCAAGTGCTATAGCAGCACCCAGGGATGAAATAATAACCAGGGAAGCGTCGTGTTTTCCAGCCATATACATAGCAATAACAATCCCCAGAATTGTCAGGGTACCATCAAAAGAATTCATAACAAAATATCTCCTGGCAATTTCTTCATCCTTAAGGATCTTAAGATACCTCAGTAATATCATCTCTTAAAATTCATTTACTATTTAGAAAATTCTGGAAGCGCCGGAACCTCTATCACCCTCTTCCTACCAAGAACTACCTTGTCCATAGAATGGATAACCCCCCCATGATCTTCGATTAATTCTTTAATCCTGTCAAAATTGATATCCTTACCCTCCAGAACCACCTTCAACGACTCGGTTCTTTCATCTACCGCATAGACGGAGATATTGGCATCCTCTATGCTTTTTTCACTACAGATGATTTTTCCAAATTCTAAGATATTTGGTTTATGTGGCTTAAGAACGTCTAATACCAGTATTTTAACGGGGATCTCCCTATCCTGTACACCCTTTTTCATAGTCATATAATATATGAAAACATCCTCTTAAATATCAGAATTCCAAAGATTAATAATATTACTAAATTTAGTAAATATTCAAATAAATATCCAAATTATGGTGATAAAAATGGCAAGAAAAAGGATTGATGCAAGTGCAGATAGATGCCCAACTGGAATACCTGGCTTGGATGATCTCTTGGATGGCGGCTTTCCGAGGGGAAGAACCATCCTTCTTACGGGGAAATGTGGAACTGGAAAAACAATATTTGGTGTTCAGTTTTTACATAATGGTGTTGTAAAATATAATGAACCTGGAGTTTTGTTAATATTAGAACAAAATATTCAGTATCTTAAGAGGGATATGCGCTTATTTGACTTTGATCTAGATGAATTAGAGGATTCTGGAAAATTGGTAATAATTGATGCCAGCCTTTCTAGATTTAATGTAAGTGAGGCTTCACCAAAGAGTAGTAAGAGTTTTTCACTAACATCCAGGGACCTTGTTGGAACAAAGGAGGTCGTTGATATAATTATAGATGCCGCAAAGGAGATAAGGGCAGAGAGGGTGGTTATAGACAGCCTTCCAGCATTAGATAATCTAGTAAGAAGCAAGGAGAATGTAAGGGATGTCATTCTCTATATGAATTATAGACTACAGTCAAAGGGATTTACATCCATATTGGTCTCTGACATACTGAAAAATAGAGAGGGTGATGTAGAGGAATATGTTTCTGATGGTGTGATAAGGTTGAACTATGTCACCTCAGGTCCAGATACTGGAAGAAATCTAGTCATACAGAAAATGAGGGGTACCAGACATAGTGAAGATATACACCCAATAACATTCACAGAGGGCATTGGTATAGAGGTCTTAGAGGTTGAAGAATAGTAGTTATAATTGAAATAATGAAAAAGGCTTTAACTGTTGCTGGTTCAGATTCTGGAGGCGGTGCTGGAATCCAACAAGACCTGAAGGTCTTTTCATCTCTTAGTGTGTATGGTACATCTGTAATTACCGCAATTACCGCACAGAATACATTGGGTATCCAAAAGATCCAGGTTCTCCCTTTACAGATAATTTCTGCTCAAATAGACTCTGTAATGAAGGATATTTCTCCAGATGCCGTAAAGACGGGAATGCTGGTAAATTCTGAGATCATTACATTGGTCTATGAAAAAGTGAAAGAATATAAAGTAGAAAATCTGGTTGTAGATCCAGTGATGGTCTCCACATCTGGTGATAGACTATTGGATGAGAATTCTGTTGATGAAATGAAGAAATTGGTTTCTATAGCAAGATTAACTACCCCGAATATTTATGAAGCAGAGATCCTTTCTGGAATCAGGATAAGTACGGAAAAGGATATGGAAAAATCTGCAAAGAAGATCGGAAACTGTATTGTAACGGGGGGTCATCTCAATGCGGTAGATGTTCTCTACTACGATGGAGAATTCCATCACTTTGAAAGCAAGGAAAAAATAAAGACGAAGATTCATGGAACTGGATGCGCATTTTCAGCTGCCATAACCGCTTCTCTGGCAAAGGGTTTAGATATTGTTAGCGCAATAAAAAATGCAAAGGGGTTTATGGATAAGAGCATTAGCAGAAATTTTTCCATCGGTTCTGGATTGAGAATCTTAGATACAGCAGATCTAAAATTGGGCAGGACATTTGTGGACAGGGAAAAGAATATTGTAATAGGGAATATAGAAAATGCAGTTCAGGAATTCATAGCCAATGAAAATTCCCACAGGTTAATGCCAGAGGTGGGGATAAATATAGCCATGGCTCTAAAAAATGCAAAGAACATAGAAGAAGTTGCGGGGATTACCGGAAGGTTGGTTAGAGATAAAAATAAGATAGTTCCGGTGGGAAACATAGATTTTGGTGGTTCATATCATATAGCAAGGATTATTTTAACAATAATGAAATTTGATCCAGAAAAAAGGGCTGCAATGAACATTAAATTCTCTGATAAAATCCTTAAGGCATGTGAGAAATTAGATCTAAGCATCGGTATCTTTGACAGAGAAAAACAACCTAAGGACAAAAAGACAATGGAGTGGGGCACACTGGAGGCGATAAAGGAATGCGGAAGGGTACCGGATATTATCTATGATAAGGGAGCGGTTGGAAAGGAAGCCATGATAAGGATTCTTGGGAAGGATGCTAAAAATGTTGTGGGGATTGCTTTGAGGATCGGAGAACTGTTGTGATAGGATTATTTTACTGTTCCTATTATCTGCCACCTTCTTTGGATATTTCCAGCAGCATTTACAAAAACAGCACTCGATTCACTTTCCTTTCCATCTCTAATCCTTCACCACAACTACCTTGCTGATAGCATTCACGGAGTCGTATGGGATAATCAAATTACCATCCTTGTCCTTTGGATACGAAACGCGAGGTATCTCAGAAGATACGGGTTCTACTATAACTGAAATGAATTTCCCGGTTTGCTCATCTATTATTACATCATCTACCCTCCCCAGTTCCTCACCACTTACGGTGATGACGGGCTTACCACCCAATTGCCTTGCAATGATATATGTAACCATTTTACCACCTTGATTCTATATTCTCTATATTCTATTTATTAAAAACCTATCCTTAAAAATAAGGAAAATAGAGGATAAATAGATAAATAAAAACATAGAAGATGATCCCTACAGAGTTTAAAAAGATTCTGGAGAAGCAACACTACAAGATAGTGGGGAGACATAGCGCGGTAAAGCTCTGTCATTGGACTAAGAGGAGCATACTCGATGAGGGATTCTGTTATAAGCAGAAGTTCTATGGCATAGAAAGTCATCGCTGTTTACAGATGACCCCTGCGGTTGCCTGGTGCACTCAAAAATGCATATTCTGCTGGAGGAATATAGAACAGACTCTGGGAACGAAATTGGATGAATTTGATGAACCAGAGGATATTATTAATGGAGCCATAGAGGCTCAGAGGAAACTTCTTTCGGGATATGGAGGAATCCCAGAGAGAATAAATAAGACAAAATTCAAGGAGGCCCAGGATCCGAATCAGGCAGCGATATCTCTGTCTGGGGAGCCCACCATATATCCTAAAATAGGTGAGTTAATTGGTGAATTTAACAAAAGGAAATTCACCACCTTTCTGGTGACTAATGGAACATTACCTGAGAGGTTAGAGAAACTGGAAAATTTACCTACACAACTGTATCTCTCATTGGATGCCCCAAATGAAAAGATATACAACAGAATTTGCAACCCCATCCTCTCAGAAAATTGGAAGAAAATAAATGAGACCATCGGAATTTTTCCATCTCTTGAGACGAGGAAGGTTATAAGGATTACTGCAATAAAGGGACTTAATATGCTATCTGAGGAAGGATATGCAAGATTAGTTCAAAGGGCAGAACCAGATTTTGTAGAGGTAAAGGCATATATGTTTATTGGCGGTTCCAGAAAGAGGCTCTCTCTGGAAAATATGCCGTCCTTCGCAGAGGTTCGGGAATTTTCAGAGAATTTATCCAGTTATCTGGGATACAGTATAAAGGATTTCAAGGAGGATAGCAGGGTAGTTCTATTATCTGGGAGATAATTAAGTTTATATACTTGTTTAATCTAATTTCTTATGTATAAAATGGAACCAAAGGTATTAGATGCCTATGGAGATGTCAAGATTATTAAAACACCAGAAAGCCCCATCCCCCTGTATATTGTGATGCCAGTAGAGTTCACCGATGAGGAGATGTCACTACTAAAGGATCCCAAGAGGATACTGCCCGATTACAGGGATATCATGAAGAAGATAGAGGACTTCAAGACATCTTTTGAAAAAGAGGAATTTTTGAGACAATATCTGGAGGTACAATTAGAAAGGGAGGGTATTACATCGGAGAATTCAGAAAGGCTTATTACTAAAATCATGGACGATCTCTTCCTGGGATATGGTAGGATAGGACCACTGATGAGGGATGATGACCTTGAGGAAATTATGATCAATGGTATAGAGCTTCCCGTATTTGTATTTCATAGAAGACATGGTATGTGTGCTACAAATATTGAATATAACACAATGAAATCGTTAAATGAGTTGATAGATTGGATCTCAAGATATGCTGGAAGAGAAATAACTAGAGAAGCACCATTATTGGATGCTCACCTACCAGATGGCAGTAGAGCTAATGCTGCAATTTCACCGGCAGCACCACATGGACCATCTGTCACTATCAGAAAGTTTAAGAGGATTCCCTACAACATTATTGACCTTATAACATTAAATACTATAACTACCGATCTGGCAGCATTTCTCTGGGTGTGTTTAGAAGGCTTTGGGATACACCCATGTGACATACTAATCGCTGGGGGTTCTGGAAGTGGTAAAACTACCCTGCTTAATGCCTTGGCAATGTTTATTCCAAGGAGCGAAAGAATAATTACGGTTGAGGATACATTAGAATTGAATTTTGATTTCTTGGAAAATTGGGTTGCTTTAGAGGCACATCCCTCGGTCTTGGAGAAAAAGGCTACTAAATTGGATATGCCCACCTTACTAGAGAATGCATTGAGGATGAGACCCGATCGTGTCTTAGTTGGTGAGGTTAGAGGGGTAGAAGCAGAGACATTATTTATTGCTATGAATATCGGATTAAATGGATCCATGGGGACTATTCATGCTAATAATGCCAGAGAAGCTACCATAAGGCTGATGGATGAGCCCATGAATCTCCCGATTAGAATGTTCAGACTCCTTGATTTAATTGTTGTAACTAATCGTTTTTATTCTAAGGAAAAGGGTATTGCGAGGAGAGTAACTCAGGTATCTGAGGTTGCTGGAATAGAGAAGAATGTTGTCCAATTGGGTGACATATATCTCTGGGATAAAGAAACGGATAAGATTTCTAGAACCGATTATCCCATATTACTAAAAGAAAAGATAGCAGAAAGAACCGGGATTTCAAAGAAGCAATTGAATTCAGAGATTTATATTCGTGAAAAGGTTCTGGAATACATGGTGAAGAACAATATAAGAGACAATAAAAAGGTAGTTGACATATTTCAGGAGTATCATATGAATCCCAGTGCAGTGATATCCAGGTTCGAGCTTGATAAAGAAATAAAAGAGGAATTTGCGGGCGTTAAAGTAATGCCTAAGTCCTAGCTTGAAATTTTTTTACCAACAATATTGATCTTATTGTCCTGAAATTTTCTATAAAAACAGGATCTATAGCCTTTATGACATGCCGCACCCACTTGTTCTACCTTGAATAGTATTGCGTCCCCATCACAATCTACGTAAATCTCTCTAATTCTCTGAAAATGTCCCGAAGTTTCGCCCTTCAGCCACAGTTTTTTTCTACTAGTGGAGAAGTAATGCACATTTCCAGTCTCTAAAGACCTTTTGATCCCCTCTCTGTTAGTAAACGCGATCATCAGTACCTCCCCAGTATCTGCATCCTGAGCTATTGCCAAAACCAGGTCCGGGATTCCATCGATATTTCTAAACTTTAAGATATCCCAAGGGAATTCCATCTTTTTACCTTCAATTTAATAATAATAGATTAGACGAATATAGATTAGATAGCGAGATAATTAAAATGGATAATTAAAATGGTTTACAAGGGCAAGAGGCGAAATACAAAAAAGGGTAGAGGGGGTGATACCGGAGAACAAATCGTGAGGGTGAGAATCCCCAAAAGTGGTCAGGTTCTGGGTGAGGTAGAACAATTGCTCGGGGATAGAAGGATGTACGTTCGTTGTACTGACGGTAATACTCGTCTATGTAGAATCCCGGGAAAGATTCGTCGAAGGATCTGGATCAAGGAGGGTAATATAGTCTTAGTTGAACCATGGAAGGTTCAGAGCAATGAAAGGGCGGACATCCTCTATAGATACACCCCTCAACAGGCAGATTGGCTGGAGAGAAAAGGATTCCTAAAGGGTTTGGAAGAAATCTAAAAATCAGGATAAATTCTCTAATTCTAATTCTATACCAATGGATAAAAAGCAAACAGAATATGAACTCAGGAAGATCTCTGAGGGTGTTTTTGATAAATCCACATTGATGTCTTTGTATAAATTGTTAAAGAAAGGATACCTGAATGAGATGAGGGGTATTATTTCTACGGGAAAGGAGTCCAATGTTTATCACGGCTTACTGGGAAAGAAGGAAGTAGCAATAAAGATCTATTCTATAGAAACCTCCGACTTTAAGACCATGGACAGATACATAAAGGGGGATCATCGCTTTCATGGGTGGAGAAACAGAAGACAACTGATCTACTGCTGGGTACAAAAGGAATTTCAGAATCTAAGCAAGGTTTACAGAAAAATAAACTGTCCCGTTCCCATAGCGGTTGAGAAAAATATCCTAGTTATGAGTTTCATAGGAAAAAATGGAATCCCAGCACCGAGAATGAAAGATCTACCACCGGATGATCCAGAGGGGTATCTAGAAAAAATTTTAAAATACATCAGGGAAATGTACTCACTTGGATTGATTCATGGTGATCTGAGTGAGTATAATGTACTGAATTGGAAGCAACCATATCTGATAGATTTCTCCATGGGCGTTCTCTTAGATCATCCATTGGCGGAAGAGCTTTTACAAAGGGACATCAGGAATATCCTGAATTATTTCAGGAAATTTGGGATTGAAAAAGATGAAGAGGAGACACTCAAATCCATTAAAAAATAAAGAGATAGGATGTTAATAGAAAAAATAAAAGCAAAGGGTCATGAAAATATCACCGCCAGACACAGAACAACCATAGAGATAACCAGGGAAAAGCATTTAACACAGAGAGGTGACTGCATAATTGCCGTTTCAGCGGACAGGGGAATGCCAGACCTCTCAAATGAATTCAAAGAGAGATTAAGAAATGAAAACACAAAATTGAAGATAAAATTGACCTGTTCAGATTCTGAAGAGATATTAATTGCATATGGTCATCCCAACCTGACATTCAAAAATCCAGATGAGATGGTGATAAGAAAGAGCAATTTCATATGCGACAGGACATTGGCAATAAAAGCTGATAAAGCATCCTATGACCTGAACAGAAAATTTGTAGAAAAATTAAAGAAATGTAATGATGTTGAGATTGAATTAATAATAAAGTCATGAGATGGTAGGGATAGATAAAGAAACAAAAAATAGAATAGAGCAGATAACAAATGCAGCACAATTAGCTGCAGTTCTTGAGGTAAGCACGGAAAAGCCCGGAAATGTGACCCCAACACATGATTTTTCTGATACAAGGTATGAGGATTTTCTCGCAGGTTCTATTGCTATCGCCCATACAATAGAAGAGGCAACCTTGAATGGTTATAAAGCTGGAAAAGGCGAAATCTCAATTAGTGAGATAGGGATCGGGAGACTTATCTTTGAGGGGGTTTCTGATGTAAAAAAATCTCATTCGGGTGGAAATACACATCTCGGAACACTTATGCTTATGATCCCAATTGCATCGGCAGCTGGAATGTGTAT
>Ga0209410_1000631_pt1 | contig 16459 bp, 15 predicted proteins | sample Mar14436cmmetaG_FD_184135 | JGI IMG/M metagenome (GOLD analysis project Ga0209410, IMG submission 184135) | Marine hydrothermal vent microbial communities from Guaymas Basin, Gulf of California to study Microbial Dark Matter (Phase II) - Marker... ... | reverse complement strand
ATTATGTGGTAATAAATGATGACCTGGGAAACGCTGTCGCCGATGTTATGGCAATAGTCCGCGCCGGTAGGTGTAGGACGGCAAGGCAGTTACTGTATCTGAAAAAACAGTTCAATATTTGAGACGTGTCAGTGCTCATTCCAGGTTATCATGCAGCAATTCAATCCATTCCTGCTGGCCCAGAGATGGTGCATGAGGTATGGCTTGCACAGGGTCGGACAGGAAAGAGGGCCTCTACAATCCTGGATCTTGCCCAAAGACATGGCATACAGGTGAGACACAAAAGCAGGGCAGAGCTTGACAAGGCCCTACCAGGCATTTCCCATCAAGGAATTGTGGTTGTTACAAGAGATTTTCAGTATGTTGATTTAGAAGTGGCATTGAAGCGGGCGCATAAAGCTGAAGTTAATCCCATATTTGTAGCTGCTGACCATATGACAGATGAGGGCAATCTAGCATCGATCATACGCACCTCGGCATTTTTTGGGGCCTCGGGCATTATTATCCCGAAGGATCGCTCTGCAGGGATGAGCCCACGGGTTTTGAAAAGGGCGGTAGGATGCCATTTGTATGTAAATATATCGAGAGTTGTTAACCTGCCCAGAGCTTTGGAATTTTTAGACAAACACGGTTACTGGATAATAGGGGCGGCGGCAGGGGCTAACAAATCAGTATATGAGTATGACTGGAGTGGCCCAATAGTTCTTGTGGTGGGAAACGAGGAAAAGGGCCTTGGGCAGGGGGTTAGGAAAAAATGCCATGACCTTGTAGGTATTCCCTCTCCCAGGGGTGTTGATTCCCTCAATGTTGGGGTGGCAACAGGTATTATTCTGGCTGAGCTCGTGAGGGTGAGAGGTTCAGGTGTCAAGTGATACAGTTGGAAAGCATTCCAAGGCACCAGAGCTCAGCAGGGCCTTCACAAGGGCGCAAAGTGGCAGTCCTACAACATTTGTATAAGAGCCGTATATGTATTCCACCATAAATGCCCCGATTCCCTGGATAGCATAACTGCCTGCCTTGCCAAATGGTTCCCCCGTCTGGATGTATGCCTCAATTTCCTTTGGAGATAGTTCTTTTATTTTCACCTCAGTACAGACCACCTCTGCATGAGCGACTGCTCCCCCTGGGGCAACAAGAGAGAATCCTGTGAGGACTCGGTGCGTTTTCCCGCTGAGCAGGTTTAGCATTTTTCTGACTTGAGCATCATCTTCTGGCTTGCCGAGTATAAGGCCACCTATCTCCACAATAGTATCAGCACCCAGAATCCAACTCTCACCTGCACTCTTGTTTACATGGGTGGCCTTGTCAATGGCTAAGGCACGGACAAGTTCGAAAGGAGAGGTAAAGTGGTTTTCCTCTTGTATTCCGCTCACTTCAATGCGAAAGGGGAGGCGCAATTGTTCTAACAGTCTTCTGCGCCTAGGAGATTTGGATGCCAAAATGAGGGGCTTATCTTTGGTGATTGTAGGAAATTTCACGGTTGTCCCTAAATCCCAAACAAATACTTGGCATTATTAGTCGTAGCCTCAGCGAATTTGTCCTCGGGCATCCTTCTGAGCTTTGCAATCTGTCTCCCTGTTACAGCCACGAAGGCTGGCTCATTGCGCTTGCCACGAAATGGAACGGGTGCCAGAAAGGGGGCATCTGTTTCGATAAGTATCTTTTCCAAAGGCGCCTTTGAAGCCACTTCCCTGACCAAACTTGCCTTTTTATAGGTAACGGTGCCAGGGATGGAGACAAAAAACCCCAGTGCGAATAGCTCGTCTGCTAAGGCCATGTCGCCAGAAAAGCAGTGGACCACCCCAAACCTTTCCCGTTTGCCAAATTTCCTAAGAATCCTTATCATATCTTGGTGGGCATCTCTATCATGGATAATTACTGGAAGTCCCAAGTCAACGGCCTGGCGAAGTTGGGCCTCAAAGGCCCTCACTTGGGCATCCCGAGGTGCATAATACTTGAAGAAGTCTAGGCCTATCTCTCCCCATGCCACCACTTTCTTATTCTCTGATAAAAGTGCAATGTCTTCTAAAACTTGCTTTGAGAATTGATTTGCCTCATGAGGATGCATTCCCACCGCGGCATATACACCAGGGATTGTGTTTGCCAATTCAACCGCATCCGAGGAGCTTTTCACGTCAACACCAACAGTAACAATGCTCTGAACTTTTTTTTGTCTTGCCCGCTCAACTACCACATCACGATCATCTTCAAATTCCGGCATATCAAGGTGTGCATGAGAGTCTATCCACATAGCCTAGTACTCCTTTTGTTAGAAATAAGGCCCTACGCTTCTCTGAGCTGAACCATATAATTGAATTAGTTCCTGTTTGCAAATATTTCGGCAGTCCTGGTACAAAAAAATCTTTACCACACAATATTAATCACCGATATGCTAATAGGTGGCTATGCATTATAAATGAATCTTGTCAATAGTTGCACTATTTGCTAACTGTAACCATTCATAAATCCTCTCTTCATAAAGGTGAGGGTGAGGATCTAACCTATGACGAACGCGGAAATTGCAGATGAGGACTGACCGAAAGAATTGCCATTGTTTTGTTTGATTATCCTTTTTTATGCGCAGGGAAGGAATAATAGTTGAAAAAGGGCTCCATTGATGAGGAGCTGTGCACTTTTTGGGCAAACAATGTTGAGACATTAGCTGATGTGAAATGTGTGCTTTATTAAGGAGAAAAGAAGTAGAGGGGAAAAGGGAGAGGACCCTCGAAGAGGAGCTAGAGTTTCAAAAGAAACTCAATTACATAACGAACAAGATCCACTCTGCCAGAGATACTGATGATATTCTTCTGAATCTACAAAGCGAAATCCTGAGCCTGTTTGATGCAGACCGTATAACCATTTATGTGGTAGATGGCATCAGAAAGCAAATCGTATCAAGATTCAAAACAGGAAATGAAATTAACGAGATAAGGGTGCCTATCGAAAAGAGCAGCATAGCTGGATATTGTGCTGCTACAGGGATTCTTGTCAATATTAGAGATGCCTATAACGACAAGGAACTCCAGTCCATTAACCCTCAGCTCAGGTTCGATAAGTCATGGGATCAGAAAACGGGATATAAAACCACCCAAGTTCTTGTTGCTCCAATAACATATAATAAGTTTCTCTTAGGGGTAATTCAGCTCATAAACAAAAAAAATGGTGACGTCTTTGGAAAGGAAGATGAGAGGTCGGTTAAAGAGATCGCCAAGGTACTGGGTATCGCTATATTCAATAACCACAGGGATGCTCAAAAGGCCAAACCCACCCGGTTTGACTACCTAATTGCAAACAATATCATAAGTCACAAAGATCTGACTGAGGCAATGAGCCGGGCAAGAAAAACCAGGAGGTCTGTGGAGACTGTTCTAATGTCAGATTTTCAGGTCTCTAAAGATGACATTGGCAAGTCCTTGGCCCACTTTTATAAGACGCGTTTTATTGCGTATGACGAAAGAATGCCAATACCTGGCGAGTTAATAAGGAACCTGAGGCCCAGCTACCTCAGATCTAATGTTTTTGTTCCAGTAGGCCAATCTGACGGAAAGATAGTGGTGGCAATGGAAGACCCGAGCTACCTTCCAGCTCGGGACGCCATAAAGAGGATTCTTCACGGAAAGCAGTTTGAATATTGCGTGGCCCTAAAAGAAGATATCTTCAAAATGATAGATTTGTTCTTCGATATCAAGGCCACTAGTGTCCTCACAGAGTCAGGCAGCATTGAGGAAATCCTGGGAAAGCTGGAACCAAGTGATGATGAGTATGATGAGGAAACCGAGAGTGTAAGCGAAGAGGACAGCGCCATAGTCCAACTTGTTAACAAGATGATCGTAGATGCATATCACCGGGGAGCCTCTGATATCCATATAGAACCCAGGCACGGAAGGCAAAATGCGCTTGTCCGTTTCAGGGTAGACGGAGTCTGCCAAGTCTATCAGACGATACCGTACACATACAAAAGAGCGATTGTTTCTAGAATCAAGATTATGGCCGATTTGGATATATCAGAGCGGAGACTCCCTCAGGATGGTAAAATCAAGTTCCGCAGGTTTGCTCCCCTCGATATCGAACTGCGCGTGGCTACCATACCTACTGCGGGACAAAATGAGGATGTGGTTCTAAGGCTCTTGACAACTGGTGACCCAATCCCTTTGGAAAAAATGGGAATGAGCGAGAGGGATTATAATGCCCTGGTAGATATGATAACAAAACCTTACGGTATGATTCTTGTGGTGGGCCCTACAGGAAGCGGTAAGACTACAACTCTTCATGCAGTGTTGAGATACATTAATACGCCGGAGAAAAAGATATGGACTGCCGAGGATCCGGTAGAGATTACTCAGGATGGCCTGAGGCAGGTACAGGTGATCCCAAAGATCGGATTTGATTTTGCCACGGCTATGCGAGCTTTCTTGAGGGCAGATCCTGACGTCATAATGGTTGGTGAAATGAGGGATCATGAGACAGCCTCCATGGGAATTGAGGCCTCTTTGACGGGTCATCTGGTTTTCAGTACCTTGCATACCAACAGCGCACCGGAAACCATCACAAGGCTGCTTGATATGGGAATGGACCCGTTTAACTTTGCTGACGCCTTGCTTGGGATCCTTGCTCAGCGATTAGTGAGGACTCTATGCGACAAATGCAAGGAAAAGTACCACCCGAGCCGTGAGGAGTTCGATGCGATGGTAAGGGCATACAATGGCGACTTTGAGCGGCTTGGAATCGAGTACAATGATGACTTTGCCTTGTATAAGCCAAAAGGCTGTTCCCATTGTGGAAACTCAGGCTACAAGGGAAGAACTGCAATACACGAACTCCTGGTTTGCACGAATGAGATAAAGAGGTTGATTCAGAATCGAGCGAGAATTGAGGAGATAAGGGTTCAGGCGATCAAAGATGGCATGACCACACTCATGCAGGACGGTATCCGAAAGGTGTGCGAGGGAACAACCGACATGATAGAGGTCCGTAAGGTGTGTATTAGGTAAGGCGTGGGGCATAGGGCATTAGGCTGAAGGTTGAAGGCTGAAGACTTTCAACATAATATTGAATGTAGAATTTTGAATTATGAATCACGAATTTTGAAAAACGCCGAACGGTAAACAGCCAACGGCTTACGGATACATCCCTGGGTGAATTAGGCCTGCTCCTTCATCTAGCCCGAACATAATGTTCATGTTCTGAACTGCACTTCCCGCCTGTCCCTTGACTAGGTTATCGATCAGACTTACCACGATAAGCTTACCAGTACGTTGATCAACATTAAGCGATAGATTACAAAAGTTACTCCCTCTTACGGCTGTGCTTATCTGAGGCTGCTCAGGGCCGAATACACGCACAAATTGGTCTTCCCGGTAGAATCCATCATAACTCTGTATAACCGTGTCCAGAGTTATTCCCTCTCTGAGTTGGGTATAGATGGTGGATAGAATTCCTCTGCACAGAGGTATCACATGTGGTGTAAAGGTAATGCGGATATCCTTTTTTGCCACAAGACTGAGTTCTCGCTCTATCTCAAAGACATGTTGATGGCCTGAGATTTTGTAAGCATTCATGGCGTCATAACGGGCAGGGTAGTGGAACATGGGATTGGGATTCTTTCCTGCCCCTGATACGCCCGTTTTGGAGTCACAAATGATGGTTTCAGTCTCTATCAATTTATCTTTCACAGCAGGAGCTAGTCCAAGTATGCAACTTACTGCAAAGCATCCCGGATTTCCCACAAGACTCGAGTTGCTGATCTCGTCACGATGAAGTTCAGCTAGGCCGTAAACGGTTTTGGGAAGAAGATTGGGAGACTTATGCTCCTTTGGCCTGCCTATCCTGGAGGCGTAATCCAGGTAGGTCTCCAGGTCATTAAAACGGAAGTCACCGCTGTAATCGATCACCCTTACTCCCTTATTAAGCCACTGAGGAGCAAATTGCTGGCCAACACCGTCAGGAGTTGCGAAAAACACCACGTCGAGATCATCAGGTATCTCAGAGGAATCGGGGGATTCTATGACAAGGTCACAAAACCCTTGAAGGTGGGGATAGATCTCGCTGATCCTTTGCCCCACATTTTGCTTGTCGATCAGAACTGTAAGCTCAGCATGGGGATGCCTTTGCAATAACTCTATTGCACCGCAACCCCCATATCCGCCTGCTCCTATGATACCAACCTTTATCTTGTCCATGTCCATATCTCCGGGTTATGTAATGTATTGTCAATCGCCGTTAGTTATTGGTTGTTCGTTAGAGGTTGACCGTTTAGCATTTTTCGAAATTCGGCATTCATAATTCAACATTGATCATTCAAAATTTCCTTTGCCTTGGACCTTGCGTCTGGATTTCACACATTAAACCTAAAATGTATTATGTCGCCATCTTTGACAATATATTCCTTGCCTTCAAGCCGCATGACCCCCGCCTTTTTTACTGCTTGGAAGGTCCCGTACCTTTTGAGGTCCTCGAATGCCACTACCTCTGCCCTGATGAATCCCTTTTTGATATCCGAATGAATCGTGCCTGCCGCCTCAAGTGCAGGTGTCCCTGCAGGTACAGACCATGCCTTTACTTCTTGTTCGCCAGCCGTAAAAAAAGATATAAGGTCGAGAAGCTTGTAAGAGGCGGCTATGGTCCGATCAAGGGCTGAGTCCTGTATGTTGTATGCCTCCAGGAACTCCTTTGCTTCTTCTTCTGTCATATTGGCAATATCCATCTCCAGCCTGCCGCGAATAACGATCATTTCAGCATCTCTAGGTGCCCTTTCCCACGTGGGTATAGATTCATCCTCGTCGTCATTATTGATGACTATCAGTTGAGGCTTGGCAGACAAGAAAGTAAATCCCCTAAGTTCGGGCCTGGACGATAGCTCCTTGTTTGATCTAAGCGGGATCTCCTGTTCAAGCAACTCTTTACACTGCCGCAGAAGTTCCAGTTCCCCAACGCCTTCCTTTTTCCCCCTCTTGATATCCAGCTCCAGCCTTTCCATGCGCTTTTCAGCCACTGCAAGGTCACTCAGTATCATTTCTTCTTCCATTGCCCAAAAGTCTTGTTCAGGGTTAGGCTCTGTTCCGCTGAGGCCCTTGAAGTTTCTCACAACGTGTAATAGTGCATCGCAGGTCCTGATCTCACTCCATTGACCTGATTCCGACTTTGCCCCTTCAGAAGCAATCTCAGCAGGCAGCAGGTATTCCACTTTGGCATATGTGGTCTTTTTGGGCTTAACCAGATGGGTCAAAAAATCCACGCGTTCATCATATACGGTTACTGTGCTTAAGTGGGGTTCGGTTTTGGTAAAAACCTCAAGACCAGCTTCACCTCTTGCACCTGTCAGGGCACGGAAGATGGTTGATTTGCCTGATTGGGGAAGACCAATTATCGCAAGTTTCATGGAACTATCCTTTCACGGCTTTACGGTGCCTGCAAAAAGGGCTTGTCCTTCTTCCTTCTTAGAAGTATGTATATGGCTCCAGTACCTCCATCATACGGTCTAGCCGTTGAAAATGCCAAGACAAATTTGCGAACAGGGCCTCGACTCAGCCATATTGGAATCCTTTCCTTTAGAATGGGAATATGATCTTCGGAATTCAGTCCTCTGCCATGAATTATCAGTACGCACCGGAGTCCCATGCCGTAGCTTCGCAGCAGAAAATCTCTAACTCGCACCTCAGCCTCTCGTTTTGTAAGTCCATGAAGATCAAGGTAGTCTTGCACTGGGAACTCGCCTCTGCTTAGTCGACGCATAAGCTTTCTGTCAAAGCCACGAATAGATCCTTCTATGTATTCGTCGGTAAAAGAAATGTCCATGTCACCTGATCCATGAACCAGCTCCCATAGATGGGTCATGGCCTCTAGTTCCTCATTGCGCGCAGGATGAGGAGGCCTTAAAGAGAGATCAGGATACCGAGTTACTACGGCCTTGGCACTGGCGAGCGGTTTGACGTCCTGCACTGCTTTTAGGAAAATTTCAGCCTCAGTGGACTCCATCTTTTCTATATCCGGTTCGCCATGATGGTAGCCCTTTGTCTCCTTATTGCTTTTTTTCATCCATGCTTTGAGATGCTCTGCGCTTTCCACCACAGGGTTAAATACAGTGGCCTTTTCCTGAGGCTTTCTGCCTGTAGCTTGCCTTGATTTCTTTTTCTTTCTTCGCGCCATCGCAGTATGTCCCGCACCGCCCATGCCTAAACCCTGGCCTTTTCTTTGCCTCGAGGGACAAGGAATCTATGGATGAAAAGTAGTTTGTGCCTAAAATTTAGGGTGATTATAGCACAAAATATAGGTATAGTAATAGGCGGAAAAAGGGAAGAGGATTGAGGGATTGAGGAATTTTTGAATACCGGAATGATGGAGAGAATTTCCATGGATGAGTGATGTGGAATGACGAATAATGAATAGTGGTGAAGGGCATATAGTGAACAGTCAACGGTGAGCTGATAACGAATAACTAGTAACGTACGCCAGGAGGCAGACGCTATGCCAAGGATCGATGATTACAAGAAGGCGTTTGAGATTGCTAAATCTGATCTGGGAAAGGCCAACCCTAAGAGAATCGCTGATCAAAGTGGTGCTTCCCTGTCCTACGACCAAGAAGGGAGTGTCACGCTGAGTTTGGAATTCCTGAACAAACAGCTTGATATAGAATGGCCTTCCATGAAATTTTCAGCGGCAAAAGACAAAAAAGAAATCCCTATTCAGCAACAGGTCCTGATACTGCACTACCTTCAGGGGTGTCAGGGTTCAAAGGTAGAAGGCCAGTGGGTGGCCTATCAGGAAATTCCGGATGGAAGGTTTTATCTGGATGCATTTGTGCAGCGGGCTAAGCAACCCTTGTTAAAGGCTTTCGGAAGCACGCCAGATCTACTGCCTGATTTGGCGAAGCAGCTCTATGATGCCCAACCATTTGACCATGGTGATGTATCGGTGGTGGTTAGGGCGTTGCCAAAGATACCTGTGGCACTTCTTATTTGGAGGGCTGATGATGAGTTCCCTCCAGAGGCCAGTATCTTGTTTGACCGTAGCATTCAGGAAATACTCTCTGCTGAAGACATTGCATGGCTCGCTGGTATGATTGTTTATCCACTAGTGGGCATGGCAGGAAAGAAAGATCACGGAACATAAGGATGGGCAAGTTGAGTCTGTGGGTCAGTGAGTCTTTGGGCCGGGGGGACTGTTGGGTTGGTGAGTCGGGGGGTCATTGAGTCCAGGGGATGTCGAGCCGACGGCTAACGGCTAACAAATAACGAATATCGAAACGCCTCCCTCTCATAAAGCCTAACGCGTACAGCGCCACAGATGCGCAACGGTAAACAAGATAAATGGAGAGTGTACCATGGATAGTAGAGGGCCTAAGGTTGCTGTAATAATGGGTAGTGCATCGGATGAGAAGGTGATGAAGGGCTGTATAAAAATGTTGCAGAGCCTTGAGATACCATGTGAAATCAAGGTACTTTCAGCCCACAGGACTCCTGAGCAAACAAGGGAATATGCCACAAAAGCTGCAGATAAGGGCATCGAGGTCATAATAGCAGGCGCGGGCTGGGCTGCGCATCTTGCCGGTGTCATAGCCTCCTACACAACACTGCCGGTCATAGGTGTGCCTATTGATTCTTCAGCGTTGAAGGGTCTGGATGCCCTTTTATCAACGGTGCAGATGCCACCTGGCATCCCCGTTGCCACGGTGTCCATTGGGGCCGGTGGAGCCACAAATGCGGCAGTGTTGGCAGCCGAGATCCTGGCACTGAAATATCCAGAGCTAAGGGCGCAGCTGCAGGATTATAGAACAAAACTCGAAACCAAAGTTCTAGGTCAATAATGCCATCCATGAAGTCCTCCCTGATTCTCAATGCTCGCGAGCCTGGTATGGCGGACCTGGCTCTTTCCAAGGCCGCTGCTATTATTCGGGATGGAGGAGTTGTTGCATTTCCCACCGAATCTTTTTATGGGCTGGCAGCAGATCCAGCAAATGAACGCGCCCTGGGAAGACTGTTTGAGGCCAAGAAAAGGCCAGCCAATAATCCCATCTTACTGCTCATTGACGATAAAGCCAGAGTCTTCGATTATGCGGCACAGGTACCTCAAAAATCACTTGTGCTGATGCGAAAGATTTGGCCCGGGAGACTCAGTTTGGTATTTGCAGCAAGACCTGAGGTCTCATCATTTATTACAGGAGGCACAGGAAAGATAGGCCTTCGGGTATCCAGCAATTTGCTCGCATGTGCTCTAGCAAGGCTTGTGGGAGGAGCGATAACAGGGACCAGCGCCAATATAAGCCAGCATCGTCCGTGTCTGACTGCTGAGGAGGTGTTCAAGGAAATAGCAGCCAGGGTGGATGCAATATTGGATGGCGGGCCTTGCCCTGGGGGGCAGGGGACAACTGTCCTTGATATTTCGCAAGACCCTCCTCGGATTCTAAGGGAAGGGATGGTCTCAAAGGGCGAAATAGAAAGAATAATTGGAGAGATTACTTAGGTGCCCTCTTTTTCATTGCCTTGAGTATTTTCTCCGGCGTAATGGGCAAATCCATACACCTATACCCCGTGGCATGATAAACCGCCTCGGCAATTGCAGGCGCCGTTGGGGAAACAAGGCCTTCACCAGCCTCCTTTGCGCCCATGGGGCCTTCTGGTTCATAGGTTTCGATGCATGCAGATTCACCTGGTGGCATATCCAGGGCCGATGGTATCTTATAGTCCAAAAATGTACTAGTTAGAGTTTTGCCCTTGTCCATCACGAATTGTTCGCATAGTGCATAGCCCAGTCCCATATGGATTGATCCCTCTAGCTGGCCTTCAACGGAGGTGGGGTTAATGACAGTTCCACAGTCGTGGGCTGTCCACATCTTCTTCACCTGCACCAGTCCGGTTTCCCTGTCAACTGCAACGTGAGCCACCTGGGCTCCAAAGCTAAAGGCTGGGCTCACTAGCCCTTTACCTCTGGGTGTGTAATAACCTCTGGCAACAAGGGGTTCCCCGCGATTCGCCTTTTGTACCATGGCCACCGCCTCGCCAAATGACATTCCCCTTTCGGGTCTTCCTTTTGCATAGACTTGACCGTTTTTGCATTCCATATCGTATATAACATTGAGGTTGAACCTAGCAGAGAGGGCACCAAATAGCTTTTCTTTGATTTTTTGGGCAGCATCCAATACAGCATTCCCTGCCATGAGGGTGACCCTACTTCCCCAGGTTCCCAAATCTGCCTGTGGTGTCATAGCTGTATCGGCAGAAGTGATGCGGATATCCTCCATCTTGAGTCCCAGCTCCTCGGCCAGGATCTGCTTTAGTACGGTGTCAGATCCCTGGCCAATATCCGAGGCCATGGTAAGCAGATGGGCAGTGCCATCTGCAAATACCCTGACCTCTGCGGCAGAGAAGGGATATTGAGTGTTGAACCAGTTGAATACGCCCCCCGAGATGAAGCTGTAACACCCAACGCCTATTCCTTCTCCATCTTTGAGGGTCTTTCTTCTTCTCTTCCAGTTGCTCATTTTGGCAACTGCCTTCAATGACTCAATGAAGCCACAGCTTGAAATTGTGGCCACATCAGGTATCTTATCCCCTGTCCTCATGGCATTTTTGATGCGAAGTTCTATTGGATCTATGCCCAACTCCTCTGAAACGATGTTCATTTGAGTCTCAGCCGCATACAAGGATTGCGGCGCTCCAAACCCCCGCATGGCGCCTGCAGGTGGTTTGTTGGTATAAACATGTTGGCCGTGGAAACGGTAGTTGGGGTAACGGTAAAGCATTGCCCCAAAGTTGCCGCAAAGAAAAGTGGCAGTTGGGCCCATACTGTTGTATGCCCCACCGTCCAGATATATCTTGAGGTCCTTGGCAACCAATGTGCCGTCCTTCTTGAATCCCACCTTCGATACAATCTTCATGGGATGTCTGCGTCTTCCTGCAATAAGCTCCTCTTCCCTAGTGAGTGTGATTTTTACCGGTCTACCCGTTTTCTTGGCCATAAAGGCCGCGCAGAATTCCCAGGGCCTCATTTCCATCTTGCCTCCAAACCCTCCTCCTACATAAGGCTTGATCACCCGGATATCGTTTTCTCTCATGCCAAGGGTGGAGGCTAGTAAGCACTGGACTATGTATGGTGTCTGGGTTGATGTCCAGAGAGTTATCCTACCGTCGAGGTCTACCGCGGCAAGACTGGAGCATGGTTCCATATAGGCGTGGCTTACTGCATGAACCCTGAAGGTGTCCTGCCGGACATAATCTGCCTCTTTAAAGGCCTTTTTGATGTCTCCATACTCTATCTTCCTTGTTACACTGACATTGTTGGGACAATTTTCGTGTATAATCGGTGCCCCTTTCTTAAGGGCTGATTCTATGTCAAAGACGGCGGGGAGATCTTCGTATTCAACCCGAATGAGTTCAAGTGCCTCTTGTGCAGTGTCAAGGTCAACCGCTGCCACAGCAGCCACCTCGTCGCCTACAAACCTGACCTTTTCAACAGCCAGAGGATATTCATCCTGGGTGTCTGGGAATAACCTCCAATTGCCGTACTTGATTTTAGGTGTATCCTCTCCGGTTATGACACACTTTACCCCTGGAAGTGCAAGGGCTTTGCTCACGTCTATGTGCACTATCCTGGCATGTGGTACAGGGCTTCGAAGAATCTTGCCGTAGAGCATGCCCGGTAATTTGATGTCGTCTGTGTAAAGGGCGGCTCCTGTTGCTTTAGCCCTTGCGTCGGTCCTCGGAACATCTTGTCCCACTGTGCTAAATTGCGCCATAATTCCTACCTCACGGATCGTTTTTGATTGCTTGTTGAACGCTATCCTTCTCCCGATGGCAGTTAAATGTTATACATTGTAGATTGCGGGCCTGTGGAGAAAGGCAAGGCCTCTAAATCGCATTTTACCCATTTGTGGTTTGACCACTTTTGGGTAAAACTGGCCTACGAACAGAGTACTTCGAAATTCGATATTCGTTATTCATTATCCTTTCACCGTGGACCGCTGACCGTTTACCTTCCGTATCCAAAATTCAACTAAAGCCTTCAGTGTAATGCCCTATGCCCTGGCTCTTGTTGCAGCCTCTGCTAGGGCCCTCTTTGTCAAGACTTCTACCATTAGCCGCCTGTACTGGGCACTGGCCCGCATGTCAGAGATGGGCTTGCATTCTTTTGATGCCTGTTTCCCGGCCTGTTCCAAAGTTTCTTTGGTTAGCTCCTTACCCTCTAAGTGTTTTTCTGTCTTTTTTCCTCGCATTGGCACAGGAGCCACCGCCCCCAAAGCAACCCTGGCTTCCTTGCATATGTTACCCTCCATGACTAACATGGCTGCAACACAAGCGGCCGAAATATCCACCTTGCTTCTGGGAGAAATATGTTGATAAGAGACTCCTGAGTGAGGATGTGGCCAAGGAACAAAAATTTCTTTTACTATTTCACCAGGCTCAAGGGCTGTAATCCCGGGGCCCTTGAAGAAATCCTCTAAGGGTATTGTGCGTTGTCCCTCAACACCCATGATGGTTACCTGGGCGTCCATTGCGAGCAGTGTAGGGGCATTATCTGCAGAAGGCGCAGCATTGCAAAGATTGCCCACAACGGTGCCCATGTTACGAATCTGGACATTGGCTGTTACACTTGCAGCATAGGCAATGGCAGGGAAGAATCTCTTGATCTGTGGGTGGGAGGCCACATCACCCAGTAAGGCCACAGCGCCAATCGTAAGCCCCTTTCCTCGGTCCACCTTGATGATATCCAGGCCGGCGATCTTCTTTAGGCCTATGACTGTATTAGGTTGAATGACCCTGCGTTTCATCTTTGTCAGCAGGTCGGTTCCGCCTCCCATGAGCCTTGCATCATCACCCTTTTCTTTTAGTAACTGGCATGCCTCTTCTAGGGTGGTGGGCGCCAGGTATTCGAATTTTGGTAATGGCATAGTACACCCCTTTATTCTCGAGATAATTCTTCAGCAGCCGCGGCTATGGCCTCAACGATTTTGTTGTAACCTGTACACCTGCACAGGTTGCCGGAGAGCGCTTCTCTAATCTCGGCCTCCGTTGGCTTAGGGTTATTTCTCAGGAGGTATAAGGCCGAGAGTTCCATCCCAGGTGTGCAATAACCGCATTGGATAGCACCTTTTTCAATGAATGCCTTTTGTATGGGATGCAGCTCATCACCCGAAGGGGCAAGCCCCTCGATGGTGGTGACTTCTTTGCCATCTACCTCGAGCGCTAACGTGAGACAGGAACTCACAGTTCGGCCGTCCACCAAAACCGTACATGCGCCACAGTCACCTGTACCACAGCCAAGCTTTGTGCCAGTAAGGTTAAGATCATCGCGGAGCACCTCATTCAAGGTCCTCCACGGATCAACAGCTAAATGGTAGGTGTCTCCATTAACTTTGATTGTTATTTCCTTTTTCATGACTCACTTGTCCTCCTAACGAGTCCTTGCTTCAGCGCCTTAAGGGCGAGGGCACAGCTCTGGCCAAAATGGGATTTTTTGCCCATGGCCTTCTTGCTATGCTCCAGATGAACGATGCCCAAAAAACTTGCCCAAATCACCTCTGCCAAGGTCCCGGGATCTTCGGGCATAAGATAGCCATGTCAATTTCCTTTTTAACAGTCTCATATAGATACCTGTAGTTCATTGAGCTGTTTTGAGCAAGCATATTTCGAGCCCAGGTGCCAAGCTACTGATTATTAAGGAGCCTTCAGCCTCGGACCTTCAGCCTAACGCCCTGCGTCTTGGGTCTCCCATTTTCCCTTCATATTCCATATGTTATAATTTACCGATAAGGTTTGACCCCATAGACACCCTGTCTAATAAGTAGAACTTACCTTCATGTCAAGTCTGGATATTTATCTCAGACACATTTATTCGCGGGGGCCACGACGCAGTAGTGTCTTTAGCTCCATGGCATTTTCCACGGCATGACCGCTAAAATCATTGTCAAAATATACATAGGCATCTACGCCCCAATCGAGAAGTTTTCCGGCCCAAGTCTCAAGTTCTTCGGTACTATATTTGGAAGCATATAGCTTCTTTGAACCATGCAGCCGCACGTAAGTGAAATCAGCCGTCAATTGTTCGTGGTAAGGGTATCTGCCAGCAGTATCCGAAATACAAAAGGCAATCTTGTGTTTGGACATAATCTCAAAGGCCTTGTCTGTTATCCAGGAGGGGTGGCGTATCTCAATGGTGTGCCTGTAAGGGCGGTGCAGGAGCGAGCAAAAGTCCTCAAACAAGGATTCATCAAATTGCAGGCTTGGGGGCAGTTGGAAGAGAATAGGTCCAAGCTTCTTATTGAGTCCTTTTGCAGAGGAATAAAACCTTTGAAGAGGCTCTTCGCAATCCTTAAGCCTCTTTGTATGGGTTATGAATTTGTTTGCTTTGACTGCCCACAGAAAGCCCTCAGGGGTCCTTTTTCTCCAAGATTCAAAGGTTTGCGCCTTTGGGAGCCTGTAAAAGGTGGCATTAAGTTCGACTGTGTCAAACTTGGTGCAATAAAATTCTAGCCATTTATTCTGAGGGACTTTTGGTGGGTAAAAGATGTCCTTCCAATGCCTATAATTCCAGCCCGAAGTCCCAATCCTAAATTCACGTGACTGTGCCACAGCGCCTCCTATGATCTGTTATTTAACAATCTCCGGTGGTTAAAACAATATGAAGGGCGAAAACTTTATGGATCCCTTAGTACCAAATTCCTAACAATTCAATGAATATACATGACGATCACACTGACCGGCCCAAAGGTATTATTGTTTTTCGTTTTTGTTTATCTGCCCGGTATACCAGTCAATCTGCCGGCATATGCCACGGATGATCCTTACATCGCGGGCTCTCAAGGGTCTTTGAGATAGAAATCGGCGGATGTTTAACATCCAGTGCTCCGGGTTTTGTTTATCAATAAATCCTATCTTCATAAGTACCTGTTTTAGGTGTTCATACATACCCTCTAATTCAAACTTGTTGGCCATTCGAGGGACAGGTTCTGGGTTTGTTTCCCTGCTGGCCATGAATATCTCGTAGCAGAAAATCAGTACAGCATGGGCCAGATTAAGCGACCAGAACCGGGCCGTAGGTATGGTCGCAATGGTATGGCAATAGCGCAGTTCATCATTGGACAACCCACGGTCTTCGGGTCCGAACATAAGGGCTACCAGATTTTCTTGGCTGATGTATATTAGCTGTTGGGCGAGCTCGCGGGGCCGGGTGAGGGCGGGGCGAAGCGCTCCAGTGCGGGCGGTGGTGCCTACAACGTACTGAAATGGCCCTAGGGCATCCAGGAGCTCATCATATTCCTCCATTTGTTCTACTATGTCTATGCTGGACCCCGTGGCCATCTTCAGGACTCGGGAGAGATCACAGTTCTTGGGATGTACTAGGATGAGCCTGGTGAGCCCCATGTTGTTCATGGCCCTTGCCACGGCACCAATGTTCTCGGGGATTTGAGGCTCAACAAGTACAATGGCAATGTTTTCAACTTTTACCTTGTACTCCAACCTTGGCC
>Ga0209410_1000629_pt1 | contig 16505 bp, 16 predicted proteins | sample Mar14436cmmetaG_FD_184135 | JGI IMG/M metagenome (GOLD analysis project Ga0209410, IMG submission 184135) | Marine hydrothermal vent microbial communities from Guaymas Basin, Gulf of California to study Microbial Dark Matter (Phase II) - Marker... ... | reverse complement strand
GGTATCCGATCGTGATTTACGACCCCGAGGGGAAAAACAAGCGGGAGATTCAGGCGTTGGTGGACACCGGTGCCACCTACACCTGGATCCCCCGTCCGATCCTCGAGGACCTTGGCTACCGGCCCATCTTTACCCGCCGTCTGCGCCTAGCAGATGGGAATGTGATCGTTCGCGAAGGGTGCGAGGTTCGGCTGGAAATAGAAGGTGCGTGTCTGACCACCCCGGTGATCTTCGGCGATCCGGATTCAGAGGCCCTCCTGGGCGCGGTGACCCTGGAGCAGTTCTCCTTGGCGCCCGACCCGGTGACGAAGCGCCTGATCCCGGTGGAGGCGCTCCTCATGGGCTTTCTCGACCGCCCTTCTTGAGCACCACCTCCTCGAACTCCCGCCGCACCTCTTCGTAAAAGCCCGGGACGAGCCAGAGTTCCAACGCCACGGCCGCCAGCGCCTTGGCGGCGGCGATCATGCCCTTGCGCGCTTCCTCCGAGCGGGCGGCTTGGGCGAACTCGTGGGAGTGGCCCGGGGTGCCGGTGGGGGCGATCTTGATATAGGGGTGGATGGCGGGCACCACCTGCGATACATCCCCCATGTCGGTGGAACCCATACCGCCTTTAGGGGGGTCGATCTCGAAGCCCAGCTCCTCGATGTTCTTGCGGAAGGATTGGGCCAGGTGGTGGTTGGGGCGCATAGATTTGTACTCGTGGCCCACCCGGGTGAAGGTGAGTTTGGCCCCCGTGGCCAACGCGGCCCCTTCGGCGCACTTGCGGAGCTTTTCCACCAGTTCCTCTTTATAGTCGTCGTCGATATCCCGCACGTAAAAGAGGGCGGCGGCGTACTCGGGGACGATGTTGGGCTTGGTCCCCCCGTGGGTGATGATCCCGTGGATCCGGGCCCCGTCCCTGATGTGCTGGCGCAGGGCGTTCAGGCCCACGAAGGTCTGGATCACGGCGTCCAGGGCGTTGATTCCCTCCTCGGGGCTGCCGGAGGCGTGGGCGGGCTTCCCATGGAATTCGATCTTCACCTCGGTGATGGAAAGCGACCCCCGCTCCACCAGGGTTCGATCGGCCGGGTGCACCATCATAGCTACGTCCACATCGGAAAAGATCCCGGCATCGATGAGCTTGATCTTTCCCCCACCGCCTTCCTCAGCGGGGGTTCCGATCACCATGAGCTTTCCCGGGAGGGTTTCCTTGAACGGAGCAAGTCCCAATCCTGCCCCCAGGGCGATGGCCGCGATGATGTTGTGGCCGCAGGCGTGGCCCAGCTCGGGGAGCGCATCGTACTCGGCGAGGAAGGCCACCGCGGGGCCCTCGGCTTGCGTGGGGTGTACCGCCACGAAGGCGGTCTCCATGCCCCCGACCCCCCGCTCGACCTGGAAGCCCCCTTTCTCCAGGGCCGCGGTCAGCCAGGCGGCGGCCTTATGCTCCTCGAACCCCAGCTCCGGGTTCTCATGGATCTTCAGGGCGATGTCCCAAAGCTCATCCGCGATCTCATCGATCCTTTTCCAGACCTCCGTCTTCACCTGGGATAGATCCATGGTCACCTCCTGAGTTACCGGGAGAGCCCGACGTACCTTTCCCGCAGGGCCTCCTTTTCCTCCGGGGACAGGTCCCCCGCGGCCCCGAGGGATTCCCGCCGCCTCCTAGCGCTTATGTAAAGGGATATGGCGGCCGCTACCGAGACGTTGAACGACTCTACGAATCCCCACATGGGGATCTTGAAGGTCCCGTCGCAGAAACCCAGGGCTTTTTCCGAGACCCCCTCCTTCTCGTTCCCGAAGACCAGGGCGAGGGGTTCGTCCACGGGGAGCTCCTCCACGGTGGCCGCCCCTCTTCCGGGCATGGCGGCGTAAACCCGATATCCTTTTTCCCTAAGTTCGGCGAAAGCCTTCTCGGCGCGGCGGAAGCGCTTGAGGAGAAGCCATTTCTCCGCCCCTTGGGTAATGGCCCGGGAAGGCTCGAAGGGGACCAGTTCCTCGATGATGTAGACATTGAGAACCCCCAGTGCCTCGCAGGTCCTCAGGATAGCCGCGGCGTTATGTGGATTGGCGAAGTTCTCACATACGGCGACAAGCCCTTTGAGCCTCGCGGAGATCACCCGATCGATCTTCCCGCGGCGCTCCTGGGTCACCATCGGATGCTAAGACCAGACCCCGGCGATCTCGGCCCCGCACTTTGGGCAGCGGCCGTCGGCGAGCTCGTCGCGCTCCACCAGGAAACCGTAGCGGCGGATCAGGGTCTGTCCGCAGGAAGGGCACACGGTGTCCTCCCCCTGGCCGGGGACGTTACCCAGGTACACGTAGTTCAACCCCACCTCGCGCCCGATCTCCCATGCCCGGATAAGGGAGGAGATAGGTGTGGGGGGATGGGAGTGCATTCGATATGCGGGGAAGAAGCGGGAGATATGCCAGGGGATATCCGGGGAAACGCCCCGTATGAACTCCGCGATCCAGCGGAGCTCCTCCTCGGAATCGTTGAGGCCGGGGATGATGAGGGTGGTGACCTCCACCCAGATCCCCCGCTGATGCATCCCCTCGATGGTGTCAAGTACCGGCTGGAGGGTGGCACCCATATGGCGCCTATAGGTCTCCTCCCGGAAGGACTTGAGATCTACGTTGGCCCCATCGAGGTAGGGGGAGATCTCATCCAGGGCCTCCCGGGTCATGTAGCCGTTGGTGACGAACACGTTCTTTATCCCCAGGGGATTGGCGCGGCGGGCCACCTCATACGCGAACTCGAAGAACACGGTGGGCTCGGTGTAGGTGTAGGCGATCACCCGGGAGCCCGAGCTCACCGCCTGGCGCACCACCTCCTCGGGTTCTACCCGCTCCCCGAAGACACGTCCCCCGTGGTCCCGGGGGTATTGGGAGATGTGGTAGTTCTGGCAGAACTCACACTTGAAATTGCAACCCACCGTGGCCAAAGAAAGCGCATCGGCCCCGGGGAGGAAATGGAAAAGGGGTTTTTTCTCGATGGGATCCAGGGCCACCGAGACCACCCGACCGTAGACCAGGGAATAGAGGGTCCCGTCGCGGTTTTCACGGACCATGCAGATCCCGCGTTTGCCATCTTGAATGACGCAACGATGGGCACAGAGGATACAGCGCACCCGTTTGTCCCCGAACGGCTCCCACAACATCGCCTCATGCATCGTGGCCCATCTTAACCTCGAGGGATTCACCGCGACAAGGATCGCGGTCGAGTTCGTGCTTTGGTAAAAATAGCCCCGGCGTGGTCGGGGCCTAGGATGGTAGGCCAAATAAGCTATCCGAGCTTCAGACATGACTTGAGACAGAAGATGCCGGTGGGCGTCACCTCCCCCAGTGCCAACGAAACCCGTTACGCGTTACGGAATATGGGCCTTGTTCATCGGCCGCTCAAGGCCCATTGGGGATCGAGATCGGTGGTGATCCAAAAGGGTTCGGGATGTCCCAGCTCCCAAACCCCGGCCACGTTCACCTCTACCTTTTACCGGAGCCCCAAGGGGAAAACCTCTTCCCCGGGAACCAAAGACAGTTGCTCATGTCCCGAGCTCAGGGTTTTCGGATGAAACGCGTTCGAAGATAGTTTATGCTTTTGCCCCTCCAAATGGAGAGATCAAGCTACAGGAGGTGTGGCCTTGACGCTTAAGGAGATCGCTGAACGGGCACGAAAGGACGTGAAAGTCCCCATAGCAGAACGAGACGTGGAACGGGCGATTTCTGCCCTCCTCGCCTCCGAGGACATATGGCGCGTGCTCGATCTTTCGGGGACCCCGGTAATGGCCCTGGTGCGGGTCCTCTCCACCCTTAGGGAATTGGGGCTCCTGAGCTGGGACGGAGGGCGCCTTGTGCTCACCCCGGCGGGGCGGGAGCTCGCCGACAACCTCGGGATCGGACCACGTCGGGAACTCAAGTGCCCCCATTGCGGCGGCCGTGGCACCACCCTCGGCCCTGTAGAGAGGATCGCCGGCAAATTCAGGGAGATCGCGGCGGATCGTCCCGAGGCTATCCAAGATTATGATCAGGGCTACGTCACCGAGGAGACCACCCTCCATCGGGTAGCGTTCATGTGGTCCCGGGGGGACCTTTATGGAAAGGACCTCATCGTGCTCGGGGACGACGATCTCGTCTCCATCGCCTGTGCCCTCACCCGGGCCCCCAGGAAGGTGGTGGTACTGGAGATCGACCGACGCCTGGTGGAGTTCATCGGGGATGTTGCCGAGAAGGAGGGCCTTCCCATCGAGGTGAAGCAACACGACCTCCGCGAGCCCCTCCCCCCGGAGCTGAAAGCCCGCTTCGATACATTCTTCTGCGATCCCACCGAGTCCCTCAGGGGGTTCAAAGTGTTCGCCGAGCGAGGGATCGCGGCGCTCAAGGGACCCGGGTCCGCGGGGTACCTGGGCCTCACCCACTGCGAAGCCTCCTACGCCAAGTGGCGCGAGATCCAGCGGTTCCTGCTCGAGGCGGGCGCGGTGATCGCGGAGCTCCGTGATGCTTTCCACGACTACGTGAACTGGCCCTATATCGACCACATGCGCTCTTGGCCCCACCTCCCCGTCCACCGCCTGCCCGGCCGCGAGGAGATCTGGTACCGCTCCGCCCTCATTCGTATCGAGGTGGTGGAAGGTCCTACCATCGAGGAGCGCCGCTACGAGGGCGACATCTTCGCCGACGAGGAAGCCGCCACCACTTAGTGGGTGACGCGTGATGGGCGAGGAGCCGAAGTATGTGGGACTACACCAAGGTGACCAAGGCGGCGTTGGTGAGCGGGGCGGCTGAGGGAGGGACCGAGCTCAACGCTTTCGACAACGCCCTCCTCGCCGCGGGCATCGGGGACCTGAACCTCATCAAGGTCTCGAGCATCCTCCCCCCACATGTGGAGCTTTTCGAGGGAGCGCCGGAGCTTCCCCGCGGGGCATTTGTGCCCGTGGTATACGTGGATAGGGTGTCCACCATCCCGGGGGAGACCATTGCCGTGGCCGTGGGTGCGGGCAGGTCCCCCGATGGCTTCGGGGTGGTGATGGAGGCGAGCGGGAGCACCGCAGCCGAAGCGGAGACGGAGGTCCGGCGGAAGATCGAGGAGGCCTTCCGCGTGCGGAGGCTTTCCCTCGTGGATGTCCGGGTGGTGGCCGCGGAGCACCGGGTGGAGCGGTGCGGCTGTGTGGTCGCCGCCTGCGTTTTCTTCTAAAATACGTTCCCGTGAACAAGCCACTATACCCGGGAGGTGGCGCGGCCCTCTGGGAACCCACGATCGATTCCCAGCGGGCCGCTTGTTTCCCAAATCACCCGGGGGAGGAGGTGAGAATGAAGGCACTCGGGAGGCACTTGGTGGTCGAAATGTGGGGGTGCAAAGCCAACCTGAACGAGCCGGAGAGGATCCGGGAGGCCCTTGCGGAGGCCGTGGAGCAAGCCCAGGCCACCAACCTGGGCGTCCACGTGCACTCCTTCAACCCCCACGGGATCTCCGGGGTTGCCGTTATTGCCGAATCCCACATCTCCATCCACACCTGGCCCGAGCTAGGGTACGTGGCGCTGGATGTGTTCACCTGCGGCGACAAGGCCATTCCCGAGGCGGCCCTCGAGGTCCTGCGGGACCTCTTCCGGCCCCAGCACATGGAGGTGCTGGAGATCAAGCGGGGCTTGCGTCCCGAGTGAGTTATGAGTAGCGGGGGAAGACGCGATGACTGGCTGAGCGAGCGACAAACGGAAGGGGTCGAGCTCTCCTTCCGGGTAAGACGCTGGCTGGTCAGGAAAACTACCGCTTACCAGCGCCTGGAGCTCGCCGAGACCGAGGACCTCGGCCGGGTCATGGCGCTGGATGGGAAGATTATGCTTTCGGAGCGGGACGAGGCCTTCTACCACGAGATGCTCGTCCACCCCGCGCTGCTCGCTCACCCCTCGCCGCGGTGGGTCCTCGTTGTGGGAGGTGGGGATGGGGGGACCATGCGCGAGGTCCTGCGCCACCCCACGGTGGAGGAGGTATGGCTCGTTGAGATCGACGGCGAGGTGATCGCGGCCGCCAAGGAGCACCTCCCGAGCGTGCATCGGGGTTCCTTCTCCGACCCTCGGGCAAGGGTGCACATCGCTCCCGGGGAGGAGTTCGTCGCCGCCCATCCCGGGGAATTCGACGCGGTGATCGTGGATTCCACCGATCCCGTGGGCCCAGGGGAAGCCCTTTTCACCGAGGATTTCTTCCGCAGTGCGAAGGAGGCCCTCGCCCCGGGGGGTGTTTTCGCCATGCAGGCCGGAACCCCCTTCTACTGGGCGGAGGAGCTCTCGGGGATCCTGGGGAAGCTCCGCAGGTTTTTCGCCCACGTGCGCGTTTACCTGGGCTTCGTTCCCGTGTACCCCTCGGGGATGTGGGCGTATGTACTTGCCAGCGAGCGGGACCTGGTGGCCGAGGAGGAGAATTTCTCCGATCGGTTCCACAAGCGGGGGCTGGAGACGGTGTACTTCACCCCGGCCGTGGGCCGGGCGGCCTTCGTTCTCCCCAAGTTCGTGGAGGAGATCGTCGCGCGGGCCCTCAAGGCCCAGCCCGCATGAGCCCCAAGCCCCTTCGTTTCCTCTCCGCCGATTGTCCTTTCCAAGACAGCCGTGTGGTGATCCTCGGGGTGCCCCTGGAGCGCACCGTGACCTTCCGGGGAGGCCCGGCCCAGGCCCCGAGCGCCATCCGCTACGCCTCCCGGTCGCTGGAGTCGTTCTCGGCGATATCCCGGAGGGATCTCACCGAAGTGGGCCTATGCGACCTGGGGGATCTGGATACGGAGAGGTCCCTGGAGGAGATCCTCGGAGAGCTCGAACGCGAAGTGCGCCGACTCCTCGGGGCGGGGAAGCGCCCCGTGATCCTGGGCGGCGAGCACACCGTCACCTTAGGGTGTGTGCGGGGCGCCAAGGATGCGCTGGGGAGACTGCAACTCCTCGTCCTCGACGCCCACTCGGACTTCCGGGACGAGTACTTGGGGGAGCGGATCTCCCACGCCACCGTCTCCCGCCGCGCAGGGGAAACCGTGGGCCGGCTCTTTATCGTGGGGGCCCGGTCCTTTGTAGGCACCGAGCTATCGGAGCCCTTTTTCATAGCGCCCGCGGAGATCCCCGAGGTGCTCCAAAAGGACCTCCCGGTGTGGCTCTCGGTGGACCTGGATGTGCTTGACCCCTCCCTCTGTCCCGGGGTGACCAACCCCGAGCCCGGTGGCCTCTCTTACCACCAGGTGATCGAGATCTTCAAATCCCTCCGGGGCTTCCACGTCGCGGGGATGGATATCGTGGAGCTCGCGCCGCCCTTCGACCCCTCGGAGGTCTCGGCCATCACCGCGGCCAAGCTCCTCATCGAGGCGATCCTCCTTTTCTGGGGATGAAGCTGAAAGCGCGCCCGGATGATTTCCGGGTGGAGGAGCTCATCCAGCTGCCTCAAGGCCCCGGCCCGTACGCCTACTTCCGCGTGGAGAAGCGGGGAATCCCCACCCTGGCCGCCCAGATCCTCCTGGCCCGGGCCCTCGGGGTCTCCCCCCGGGAGGTCTTCTTCCCGGCCCTCAAGGACGCCCAGGCCGTGGCGATCCAGTACGCGAGCGTGAGGGAGGCAGCGGCGGACCGCGTGGAGCTTCCGCGGCTTCGGGCGGTGAGGATCGGGGAGGGCCCGCGGAGGCTTTCCACGGCGGACCTCCGGGGAAACCGCTTCCGCCTGGTGGTGCGGGACCTGTCCGTGGAGGAGGTAAACGGGCTTGGGGAGGCCCTCCGCCGTATCGCCGCCGAAGGGTTCCCCAACTACTTCGATGACCAGCGGTTCGGATCACTAGGGAAAGGGGGCTCCCCGGGAAAGGCTGTGTTGGTCCGGGACGCCGAGGGCGCGTTGCGGTTCTATCTCGCCGAGGAGCTGCGTGGCGATCCCGAGGAGGTGCGGAGGTTCAAGCACCTGGCGCGGGAGCACTGGGGCGAGTGGGAACTCCTCCTGGAGCGGGCTCCCAGGCCGTCCAGCTTCCGCAGCGTCCTCACCTTCTTGGTGGATCATCCGGGGGCTTATCGGAAGGCACTGAACCTCATTCCGCCGCGCCTTCTCTCCCTCTTTCTCTCCGCGTACCAGTCGCTTCTTTGGAACCGGATCCTCGGCCGCTGGATCTCCGCGAACTTCCCGGAGACAGTGGGCTTGGGGATCGCGGGCGAGGAATTCCCTGTACCGCTCCGTATCCCCGAGGAGATGCGATCGCGGCTCGAACGGACAAAGCTCGTGCTCCCACATAACCGTGCCCGGTATACAGGCGAGTGGGAGGGAATCGTCCGGGAAGTCCTGGCCGGGGAGGGGCTAACCCTCCGAGATCTGAAGGCGCGGATCGTGGAGCGGGCGTATCTCTCGAAGGCGGAGCGGTCGATCTGGTGTTTCCCACGGGAGGTCGAGGTTGGGGAGGCGTTATCCGACGAGCTCTTCTCGGGACGATGGGCCGTCGGGATCTCCTTCGTGCTCCCTCCGGGTTCCTACGCCACCCTGCTTGTGCGCTGTGCCCACGCCCGCGCCTCGATGAAACACAGCTAACGGATAGCTCAAGGAAGCAATCCGGGAAGCTCGAGGACGGAGGAGATCACAAGGTCGGCGGCACGACGGAGCTCCGCCGGCCCGTGAGCCATGGCCACCCCCACCCCCGCATAGCGGATCATCTCCAGGTCGTTCAGCTGGTCTCCCACCGCCACCACCTCCTCGGGCGGAACCCTGAGGTGCCCGCAGAGCCAACGGAGGGCCGCCCCTTTGCTCGTCTCCGGGGGAAGGACCTCCAGATAATCCGCCTCCGAGCGCACCACCGTGAGCGCGGGGACCTCCCGGCGGAGTTCCCGTTCCAGCCCCGGGAGCACCTCAGGATCTCCCAGGATGAGGAGCTTGAGCGGTGGGAAGTTCAGGAAGGACGAAAGGTCCTCCACCTCCTGGACGGGAAGCTTCTCCTTTTCCATGAACCGCCTCACCCGGGGGCCGATCCGCTCCACGTAGAGGGTGGGGTCCCCGATGTCCCGGTAGACCTCGATGTCCACGGGGAACCTCCGGGCCACGACGACGGCCGCCCGGGCGTCCTCCACGGCCATGCGCCGCTCGAGGATGATCTTCCCCGCGGGGAAGTCGTACACCACCGCGCCGTTGTAGAGGATCGCCGGGACCGTGATCCCCACGGCTAACGCGAACGGCCTCGCCGAGGCCAAGGACCTTCCGGTAGCGATGCTGATCCAGAACCGCCGCGAAAGTATCCCCAACGCGGCGCGGGTCGCCGGGGACAGGCGGTGATCGGGATCGAGCAAGGTCCCGTCCAGATCAAAGACGAGAAGACGCGGCATGTGCTCACTCTTTGAGGAGGTGGATGCTCTGGCGGTGGAACCGAAGCCCCACCTTCATCCCTTCGGTGAGAAACCCCTTCTCCTGAGGACTTAGGACCTCTACCTCCAGGGTCTCTCCGGTGGGAAGGGAAAGCTTGTAAGTGGCCAGGGAACCGGTGTAGTGGGCAAAGGTCACCTCGGCGGACATGTCCCCTTGACCCGCAGGGAGGACGTCCACCGCCTCGGGGCGCACCACTGCTGTGGCCTCGTCCCCGACCTGAAGTCCCGTCACCGCCGGGACCTCCAGGCGCACGCCCCCCGGAAGTTCGATCTCGAACTGCCCGTCCCGCGTGCCCACCACCCGGGCTCGGAGGAAATTGGCCCGGCCGATGAAGTCGGCTACGAACCGGTTGGCAGGGTGAGCGTAGATCTCGTACGGCGGCCCTATCTGCTGGAGCTTTCCCTCGTTCATCACCGCGATCCGGTCGGAGATGGCCATGGCCTCGGCTTGATCGTGGGTGACGTAGAGGCTGGTTATCCCGAGCTCCTTCTGGAGACGCCGTATCTGCTCCCGCGTCTCCACCCGGAGCTTGGCGTCGAGATTCGAGAGGGGCTCGTCGAAGAGGAGGACCTTGGGTTCAATCACCAAGGCCCGGCAGAGGGCCACGCGCTGTTGTTGGCCGCCCGAGAGCTCCCGGGGATAGCGCCGCTCCAATCCTTCCAAGCTTACTAGCTTCAGTGCCTCACGGACGCGGCGCCGCACCTCTTCCCGGGGTAGGCGGCGGAGCTTGAGGCCGAAGGCCACGTTCTCGAACACGGTCATGTGGGGAAATAGCCCGTAGGACTGGAAGACGGTGGCCGTATCCCGGCGCTGGGGAGGAAGGTGGGTCACGCGCTTCCCGCCCAAATAGACCTCTCCTTCGGTGGGGATCTCGAAACCCCCTACCAGCCTCAAGGTGGTGGTCTTGCCGCATCCGGAGGGGCCGAGCAGGGTCACGAGTTCCCCCTTCTCCACTTCGAGCTCCAAGTGGTCCACGGCTACCACCGACTCCCGGTGGGAGCGAAATACCTTGGTCAGGTTCTCTAACCGGACCTCAACGGGCACGCTGCCACCTCCTGAGGATGAGCTTCCCAAGGACGTTATCCAAAAGCAGGATTACCGCCAAAACCACTACGATGATCACCACCCCGTACGCCGCGGCCTGCGAGAGGTCGGCGTTGTCCACCTCGTGCAGCAGCGCCACGGTGATGAGTTGCCATTGGGCCGAGACTACGAAAACGACAGCAGAGATCGCCGTGACACAGCGGACGAAGATGTACACCATGCCGGAGATGAAGGCGGGGGAGATCAGGGGAAGGATGACGCGTCGGAACGTTTTGAAAAACCCGGAACCGAGGTCCACCGCCGCCTCGTCGATGGCTGGGTCCACCTGTTGCAACATGGCCACCGCCTCCCGGATCCCCACCGGCATCCGCCGGAAGATGAACACCAGGGCAATGATCGCTGCCGTCCCGGTGAGTTGGAGCGGAGGGTTGTGGAAGGCGAGGATGTACCCGATTCCCACGATGGTCCCGGGGATGGCAAAGTTGAGCATGGAGAGGAAGTCCATAAGACCCCGGCCCGGGAAGCGCTTGCGGGTCACCATATACGCTATCACCACCGCCAGGACCCCTCCGATAGGGGTGGCCATCCCCGCGATCTTCAAGGTGTCCAAGAGGTAATCGAGCCCTGTACTGAAGACGTAGCGGTAGTTCTCCAGGGTTAGGGTGTTGTCCAGGCCCCACATACGGGTGAACGACCCGTAGAAAACCAAGCCATAAAAGAGGAGGATGATTCCCGAAAGCACGCAGAGGAGCGTGAACAGCCCCCACTTAAGCCCCGGGGAGGTCACCTTGAGGGAAGAGGGGGTGGGACGTCCAGTGACGGTGACGTATGAGCGGCGGGAGACCCAGTACCGCTGGATAACAAACGCAAGGAGGGTGGGAACAAGCAGGATCACTGAGAGGGTCGCTGCGAGCGGCAGGTTGTACATCCCCGTTACCGCCAAGTACGCCTGGGTGGTGAGCACGGGATAATGACCTTGGATGACGATGGGATTCCCAAAGTCCTCCAGGGACCTGATGAAGACCAAAAGTAGCGCCGACGCGATCCCCGGGGTGGCCAGGGGCAGGGTCACCCTGAAGAAGGTCCTGAGCCGCGACGCCCCGAGGTCCAGGGCCGACTCTTCCAGTGCCGGATCGATCCCCGAAAGCACCCCCTCCAGGGTCATAAACGCCAAGGGAAAGTAGGCCAGGGTTTCGGTCAACACCAATCCAGGCAAGCCGTAGATGTCCCAATCGATCCCGAACCGGTTACGGAGAAACTCCGTGATAAGTCCGTGGTTCCCCAAAAGGAGGATCGCCGCCAACGCGATCAGGAAGGGGGGTGAGATGATGGGGAAGGTGGCGATCACCCGGAAGACCGATTTCCCCGGGATATCGGTGCGGGTCACCGCGTAGGCGAATGCGAACCCGATAACGGTGCCGAGCAAGGAGACAAGAACCCCTACCGTGAGGGAATTGAGGAAGGGCTTGATGAGATAGCGACGTTCGAAGAACTGCAAGAAATACTTGGGATTGAACTCACCCCGGTAAAAGAGGCTCGTGGTAAGGACCCGCACCAGGGGGTAAACGATGAAAAGGGAAAGGAGCCCGAAGATAAAGACCACCACGAAAAGAAGAAAGGGATCATGAATCAGGCGCCTCAGTTCCTTGTATTTTTCCATATGGGACGTGTGATTTTATCGGCTTCCCAGAACGAGTACACCATATGAGAGGAGGTGCCACCTGGTGCCCAAAACAAAAAGGCGGGGGGCGGCCGCCCCCCGCCCGGATTCATTCCCCTTAATAACCTGTAGCCTCACGCCAAAGCTCAATCAGGCGGTCGCGGTTCTCGGCAGCCCAGAGGGCGTCGTAGTTCACCAGCGGGAGCTGATCCGCGGTGACCAAGCCCTCAGCGAGCTCGGCCTCGGGGTTGAGGGGCAGCCGGTACCAGTGCTTAAACAGCGACTGGGCCTCGGCGGAAAGCATCCAATCATAGAAGACCTTGGCGAGCTCGAGCTCCGGACCCCCCTTGAGTAACGCCATGCCGCCTACCTCGTAACCGGTGCCCTCCTTGGGGAAGGAGAGGACCACCGGGTACCCCTTGGCAATTCCCTTGGCGATGATGTCGTGGGCGAAGGCGATGCCGCCCGCTACCTCGCCCAGGCCTACCTCAGTCACGCAGGCCGAGCCAGCGCGGGTATAGTGGTGGATCTGTTCGGAAAGCTTCTTCTCGAACTCCAAGGCCTTCTCCTCGCCCATGAGGAACACCAACGTGGCCAGACGGGTATATCCGGTTCCGGAGGTATAGGGATATGCCATGGAAAGCTCGCCCTTAAACACGGGGTCGAGAAGGTCATACCACGAATCCGGGGGCTCGATCCCGTGCTTCTCCAGGAAGTCCTTGTTGGTTGCAAACCCAATGAAGCCCAAGTAGATCCCAACCCAGTATCCCTCGGGATCCTTGAACTTCCTGTTCAGGTACTGCCACCCTAGGGATTCAGTGTAAGGTTCCAGCAACCCGTCCATTTTGGCCACGATATAAGTGTCGCTGGGGCCGCCGAACCAGAGGCTTGCTTGGGGCTTGCCCGCCTCGGCGCGGATCCGGGCAAGGACCTCACCGGCGGAGAGCCGCACCCACTGGACGTCGATGTCTGGGTGTGCCGCCTCGAAGGCCTCAATGTAGATCTTGGCCTCGTCTACATCCAGGGCAGTGTAGACATGGAGCACCTTTTTCTCCGCCAGGCCCACCAGTGCCACCGAAAGTAACATCACACCAAGAAGAAGAAGTTTCCTCATCGCTCACCTCCTTGAATTTTGCAACGAGAAAATTTCCTCCCGGCACTCACCTCCTCCGATTCTGAACGTTTTCATCACTAGAATAGCGCCGCCCTGTTTGCTTCGTCAAGGGCCGAAGTCTTCCGGAGCCGGGATTTGGGGAGTCGCATGGGTCGGGGCGGCCGGAGACGATCCGGCCGCCCCACAACCTCACCCGGAGATGAGCAACTCCTGCCAGGTGGAGATCCAGTCCTCCAGGTGTTCTCCCACCTCGGCGGGGGGTAGCCAGGCCGGGACCTCGGGGATCACGGCGTACTTCGCGAATTCCTCCGGGAGCTCGGCGATCTCGCTCACCGGGAACATCCACTGGGTGGTGGGGATCCTCTCTTGGATTTCCTTGGAGATGACGAGGTCCATAAAGGAGTGGGCAAGGTCCCGATGTGGTGTTCCTCTCACGATCCCCATCCAGTCCACGAACCGGTACGCCTCGCCGTCGAACAGGGTCACGCGGTACCGGAGCGACCCGTGTTCGATCCAGGAGTAGGCGGTATCGGTGGTGAAGGAGAGGACGAGGGGAGCCTCGCCGGCTAGGAACATGTCGTAGGCCTCGGACCAGCCCTTGGTCACCACGAGCACATTTCTTAAGAACGCCCGCCAGAAATCGATCCAACCGCGTTCTCCGAAGCGCCAGATGGTCCAGAGGAGAAACGCCCGGCCGGTGGAGGAGGTACGGGGATCCTGAACGATGATCTTCCCCTTAAGCTCACACCGCAAAAGGTCGGCGAAGTTTCTGGGGACCAGTTTGTCGGGGAGCGCCTCCGCATCGTAGACGAAGGCCACATACCCCTGCTCGAAGGGAAGGGCTACCCCCTTCGGCTCTATCTCCAGGAACTCGCGAGGGACGTGGGCGATGTTGGGCACGTGCCCCGGCTCGTAGGGCTCAAGATAAGGGCTGGCCCGCACCAAGTCCGCATCGCTTATCCCCAGGAAGACGTCGGCATCGGTGCCCCCCGCCTCGATCTCGGCGATCATCCGCGAAAGCGTCTCCGCGGCCCCTCCCGGGGCGATCCAGATGAGATCCACCCCCGGATGGGCGGCCTCGAAGGCCTCCTCGATCTCCGCCGCCGGCCCCCAGGAGACGAAGGAATCGTATGTGTAAACGTAGAACTCCTCCGCCCCTAGGGCCATGGTGCCCAACAAAGCCACAGCTGCTACAACTCCAAAGATCTTCATGGCTCCCTCCTTCGCTCGGAAAGATGCCTGTTCGGGGAGGCCTGGGACGCCCCGTGCTCCCAACCGCGGTCAGCGATTGCCTTCAGCCGGCCACCGTGGCTGAGCCGGATGCCGGGCTCAGGCGTCGCTTCCCCGATCTCGACCCATGGGCCCGGGGGGAGCGCCTCCGGAGGGGCGGTGAAGAGGAGCTCGTAGTCCTCGCCGAAGTAAAGCACATGCTCCAGCTCCTCCCGAGGAATCCCCTGGAGCAAGGGGATCCTTTCGGCTTCGACCCTGAAACCCGTTCCCGAGGCCCGGGAGAGGATGTGGAGGGAATGGGCGAAGGAATCGGAGAGATCGATCATGGAGGTGGCAATCCCCGCGAGGAGCTGTCCCTCGCGCAGCCGGGGCGTGAAGCGGAAGAGCTCGTTCGCGGCGGTAGTCTTTCCCCGGGAGAAGAATAGCAGGGCGAGGTAAGTGCGCCCCAAGGGGCCCGTGAGATAGAGCCGGTCCCCGGGGCGGGCCCCGGAGCGGGGAACGGGCCTCTCCGCCTCCCCCAGGCCGGAGGAGATCAGGAACAGTTCCTCGGAGATATCCAGATCCCCGCCCACGAGCTCACATCCGGCGGCCTGGGCACAATCCCCTGCCCCGTGCAGGATTCCTTCGAAGGGCTCTTCCAGGTCGGGTGCGGATAAGGCGAGCACCACCGCCAGGGGTTTCCCTCCCATGGCGGCGATGTCCGAAAGCGTCACGGCCACGGCCCGCCAGCCCATGGTGTAGGGATCGGTGCCCGCGGGGAAATCGGCGGAGCGGTGGAGCACATCGATGGTAAGGAGGAGATTCGTCCCCTGAAAGGGAATGAGGGCGCAATCGTCCCCGGCTCGGGGGACCTCCGCGGCGATACGCGAAAGCAACTCCCACTCGGACACGCCCACGCCTCCTTTCCGAGGTAACACAGGGGAGACACGTGGGCAGTGCCGGCGCCGAGGTAACCTTCCCTACGCTGGCATTACCCAGTTCAGGTTCCAGGGGTCGAAGCCTCCCCAGGCCTCCTCTCAGCCCCTAGAAAGGAGCTCCCCCGGTTACCTCCGAAGAGATTGTAAATGTTTGGGATTTTGTTTCAAACGTGGTCACACCCCAAATGCCGAGGTGAGGTAAGTCAGCGAAAGACGCACCGCCGTGGCAGCAGCGGCGAGGGAGAAGGCCAACCGACGCCCTCCGAGGATGGCTATAAAGATAAACCGTCCCCTATCCGGAAACCCCGGGATGAGGAGGAGAAGAGGAGGGCCGGGCCCCGAAACGGTCCATCACCTCGCACGCCGGGCCTGCACCCGGGGAAAACCCCCTCAGCCGCACCGTGATGCGGAAGATGGCGTACGCTTCGGCGAACTTCCCCAACGTGGCCACGACGATGACCGCCCATCCTGGCACGAACTTCGCCGCCACCAACGCCGCCTCCTGGGGCGTGGGCAGGCTTTTGCCGTGCCTGCCCTGCACAGGAAAGCCACAAAAAGTGCAGGGCCGACGGTCGATCCTTTTAAGGTAACGCCCACCTGTCATATCAGGCTCTACTCGTTCGACGATCGAAGCGAAGGGGCCGTGCTCTCGTTCCTTTTCCACACCATCACCTGCTGATGCGGAAAGCCGGTTCGCAAAATCGCCCCAGTCGGGTAAGCTCTTTGGGCAAGCGGAGTGTAGTGCCCGTTCGCCAAATCGCTTTATATGGAGCTGGTATACGAGATTTTTCCTAAGGGAGGAATCGAACGCGAGAAAGGTTATCCTGCTGGCTCTGTTGACGGCAGTTCTCTCCGTGGGGCTCGGGTTGGCGTCCCAAGACAGTTCCTTCCTCACGGGCAACCTCAAGGGAGTTAAGGGCATCGCCACCACCGAGAATGGCTCGGTACCCATTTACTTCTCCGGTGCCATCGGCCTCAAGGCCGTCCCCTCGGCGAGGGGGATGTTCCTCTACCTCACGGAGTTGAACCTCGTCTCCAAGGGTATCCGCACCGCTAAGGGGACGACGGGGGTCCTCGGCCTGAGGCTAGGGGTTGGGGAAACGGGACTCAGCTACGACCTAAAGACCGGGCGGGCCACGGGTGAGATTCCCTTGATACTCCACTATGAGCTCCTGGATCGGGTGAAGGGGTTCCGCAAGGCTGGAACCGAGG
>Ga0209410_1000627_pt1 | contig 16543 bp, 15 predicted proteins | sample Mar14436cmmetaG_FD_184135 | JGI IMG/M metagenome (GOLD analysis project Ga0209410, IMG submission 184135) | Marine hydrothermal vent microbial communities from Guaymas Basin, Gulf of California to study Microbial Dark Matter (Phase II) - Marker... ... | reverse complement strand
TGCGATGGCTTAACAGATGAGGACCCAGAGACTCCAGTAGAGGAAATCCAAGACTCAGCAATACTAGTCCTACCCATAGCCGGAGCGATGCAAGGAATAACAGTAGATCCTCCTGTCTTAATACTGGGGAGCACCCAAGCCTCTGGAATACTCAGGATAAAGAACTTGGGAAGAGTACCCGAAGTAGTTGATCTCCAATGCGACAACTGTTCAATCAAGGACCTCTCCGGAAATCCAGTCAAGACGGTTTACCTCAGGAAGGAAGTCCAGCTAATAGTCGAGACAACCAGAGGAGAAGCTGAATTAATAGCCAGGGTAAGGGGAACTCAGATGGAAGCCAGGGCTAAGATAATAAACGAAGGAGGAGCAGGGAAGAAGGTCTTCCAAGGATCCAAGAAGAAGGCATTGAAGACCCAGGCAAACGAGAAGAAAATAGCCAGGAAGAGGAAGTAAGGGGCTAGTTGCCCCTGATTTATTTTGTTCCCCACTCTCAACTCTCTTATTTTCTCCGGTTCTTTCCTCGGGCCACAACCTTTTTTAATAATACATACATATTAAGGAAGGGCGAGGGTTGGACCAACGATGGCCAGTGTTAGTGGAGGAATTATTACGTAGAGGTTACGTGTTGACCCCAGGGGCCCTAGATCTACTCAAAGACCGTAAATTGAGTGTAGACGAGTTAATAGCGAGCATTCCCAAGGATGAGGAGAACAAGGTATTCATTACTGAGGACGAAATACATCACCTCCTCCTGGGGGAAAGACAAAAGAAGAAACCTAGACAGAAGAAGAGGAAGAAAGGCATAGACATGAGAATAAGACTTAATCCAGGGGATTTGATCACTAGTTGCGAGGGAACGGTGGAGAACTTTCACAACCTGTTCTTGGACAGATTAGAAAAGCTGAGGAGAATACTACTGAAGAGAAACGGACTAACGGATAGTAGAAGAATATCCGATGTCAAAAAAGAAGGAAATTTCTCGACAATAGGGATAGTTAGGGATAAGAGGGAAACGTCTAAGGGATACGTGATAGAAATAGAGGACGAAACTGGCTCTCTCACTTTTTTCGCACCAAAGGGAAGAGATTCATCTAGGGTTGTCTTGGACGAAGTGATAGGAGTGAGCGGGACAATCAGAGGGAGAAGGGCTTATGCCGAAAGGATATATTTTCCTGAAATCCCGAGGACGAACAGCAAACCCAAAGAAAAGGACTTGAGAATAGCATTTATATCTGATATTCATGCCGGTAGCAAGCAATTCAAGGAAATTCTATTCATGGATTTCGTGAATTGGATCTCAGAGGGATCCATAGACGTCTTAATTATGACTGGAGACTTGGTAGACGGAATAGGAGTGTATCCAAACCAAGAAGATGAACTCAGAATAAAGGGTATTAGAGAGCAATACGAGAAAATTAAAGAGTTGTTATCCTCAGTGGATTGCGAGATAATAGCAATACCTGGAAATCACGATGCCACTAGGCCAATGGAGCCCCAACCCGCCTTCCAGGAAGAGATCGTAGAACCGCTCTCCGACTTAGGAGCAGTCATTCTAGGAAATCCATCCTGGGTAGAAATACACGGGGCCAAAATATTGCTCTACCATGGGAGAGGTCTAGACGACCTCATAACTGTAATACCTGAGGCTACTCACGAAGACCCAACACAGGCAGTCCTAGAAGTACTTAGAAAGAGGCATTTGGCCCCAATATATGGAGGAAAAACCCCAATAGCTCCTGAAAGTAAAGATTTACTCGTAATAGACGAAGTACCTCATGTTTTACACATGGGACACGTACATGTAAACTCCTACGTTGAGTACAGAGGAGTGAAGGCATTCACATCAGGTACTTGGCAGGAACAGACTTCTTTCCAAAGGGCAATGGGAATAAAACCAGTATTGGGAGAAGTTCCAATCTTGGACCTCTCGGACTTCAGAATTAGGAGGATTAAAATTGCTTGAGAGGTACTTCCTAAGTATAGAGAATGAAGTAAACAGACTTTATGAAGTAGCAAGAGCAGCTAGGTCTATGGGACTAGATCCAACTTTAGATGTAGAAATACCAAGAGCGGAAGATCTTGCAGAGAGAGTAGAAGGTTTGGTAGGCCCGAAAGGTATTGCGGAGGAAATAAGGTCTCTGGAGAAATCTATAGAGCATAGGGAAATACTAGCAGTCAAGATAGCCGAGGAAATTATAGAAGGGAAGTTCGGGAAGATGAGTGAGGAAGAAGCAGTAGAGCAAGCTATAAGGACCTCTTTAGCAATAGTAACGGAAGCTAGGACAGCAGCTGCCTTCTTAGAAGGAGTAACACAGGTGAAGATAAAGAGAAATCAGGATGGAAGCAGATATTTAGCCATATATTACGCCAGTCCAATAAGGGCAGCAGGAGGAACGGCTCAAGTTTTCTCGGTTCTAGTTGGAGATTACATCAGGAGGAAGTTATATCTATCGGAATACAAACCAAAGGAGGAAGAAGTAGAGAGGTTCATTGAGGAAGTCGAGTTATACCAGACGGAAGTCACTAGACTACAATATAACCCAGAACCTTGGGAAATAAGACTGACAGCATCTCATCTCCCAATAGAGATCTCAGGAGAACCAACTGAACAAATAGAAGTGTCAGGATACAGGAATCTGGAGAGAGTGGAGACCAATAGGCTAAGAGGAGGAGCCATACTAGTACTGGTAGAGGGATTGATTCAGAAAGCCCCGAAGGTACTCAAGTACGTGGAAGAATTAGGTTTGGATGGATGGGACTGGATAAGAAAACTGATAAAGGACAAAAAAGATGAAAAAGGAGGAGAGGAGGAGAAAAGTAAAAAAGAAAAGTATCTGAAAGAGATAATAGCTGGAAGACCAGTGCTGTCGCACCCGAATGCTAGGGGAGGTTTCCGTCTGAGGTATGGGAGAAGCAGAAATACAGGTTTCGCTTCAGTCGGCATACATCCAGCCACGATGACAGTCTTGAATGACTTCCTCGCAGTGGGAACTCAAATAAAAACAGAGAGACCAGGCAAAGGGGCCATAGTTACTCCAGTAGATGGAATAGAGGGGCCAATAGTTAAGTTGAGAGACGGCTCGGTTTTGAGGTTGACGACGAAAGAGGAAGCGGAAAAAGTAAAAGGAAAGATAGAGGAGATCCTATTCCTAGGGGATATACTAATAGGATACGGGGAATTCAAGGAGAACAATCACCCTTTGCTGCCGAGCGGGTATGTGGAAGAGTGGTGGATCAATGAGCTCAGGAGCGAGATTGCCAAATTGGGTATAAGTCGAATATCGAACAAGGTCGGAATAAAGGAAGAAAGAATCAGGGAGATACTCTCTGGAAGTGTGCCAACGGAGAGAGAAGCAATACTTCTGTCGAAAGTAGTCCCCCTTCACCCGAGGTATACTTACTTCTGGGAAGAACTCTCCGTAAATGAAGTCAAATCATTGAGGAGATGGTTATCGAAAGGAAGTATCGAGGAAAATAGGTTGATAGTCCCAAAATCTAAAGAGAAGAGATACTTAGAGGTAATAGGAGCACCTCACAGGGTTAGTGGAGACTCAGTAGTCTTAGAAGAGTACGAGGTCCTGATAGAACTGCTCAGACCATGGGATGACAACGATCCAGAGGCTAAGACTTCTTTGGAATTCATAAGATTGTTGTCCGGTATAGAAGTAAGAGAGAAGGCACCGATAAGAATTGGGGCTAGAATGGGAAGGCCTGAAAAGGCCAAGCCTAGAAAGATGAGCCCGCCAGTACATGTTCTCTTTCCAGTCGGCAGATCTGGAGGGAAAACTAGAGACTTGATTTTAGCATCCAAGAGACCGTTCAAAGTGGAGATAGTCTCTAAGGTATGTGAGAAGTGTGGTACTAGAACTTACAAGAATTCCTGTCCGAATTGCTCCTCTAGGACTATTACCGCTTACTATTGTGAGAATTGCGATAGATACTTCAAGAGAGGCGAGAAGTGTCCAATATGCTCATCGCCAATGAGACCATATTCTGAATCAACAATAGACATATCTAGGGACATTGAGGAATCTCTAAGGAAATTTTCAGCTAATGTTACAAGAATAAAAGGAGTAATTGGAATGACAAGTAAAAATAAAGTTCCAGAGCCAATAGAAAAGGGAGTATTAAGGGCGAAGTACGACGTCTATGTGTTCAAAGATGGAACGATAAGGTTTGACGCAACCAATGCACCACTCACTCACTTCAAACCAAAGGAGATAGGAATCAGTGTCAAGAAGCTGAAAGCTCTTGGATACAGGAGGGACATATACGGGGAACCACTCGAGAGAGAGGACCAAATATTGGAACTCTTCCCCCAGGACGTGATCTTACCAATTGAAGCTGGAAAATACCTTCTAAGAGTATCCAAATTCATAGATGAACTATTAGAGAAGTTCTATGGATTAGAAGCTTATTACAGAGCGGAGAAAATAGAGGACTTAGTCGGACACTTAGTCATAGCCCTAGCGCCGCATACATCTGCCGGAGTAATAGGGAGAATAATAGGCTTTACCGAGGCGAACGTTTGTTATGCACACCCGTATTTACACGCAGCTAAAAGGAGAAATTGCGATGGAGATGAAGACTCAGTAATCTTAGCATTAGATGCTCTGATAAACTTCTCCAGGCAATTCCTACCGGAAAAAAGAGGGGGAACAATGGACGCTCCACTGATAATTACTACTAAAGTGGATCCAAGAGAAGTGGATGACGAAGTACACAACATGGATGTGTGCTTCTCATATCCAATAGAGTTTTACAAGTACACTTGGGAAATGAGAAGTCCGAGCGAAGTACAAATAGAGACTGTGGAAAATAGGTTGGGAAAGGGAGATCAAGCATACATGGGTCTGGGCTACACTTTGGACACCAGTGATATATCCAGTGGGCCGAGAGAGAGCAAATACAAGACCCTTTCGACGATGGAGGAAAAGCTATTTGCTCAAATGGAACTCGCCGAGAAAATAAGAGCAGTAGATGAGCATGATGTTGCTAGAAGAGTTTTGGAGAGTCATTTTCTTCCGGACATAAAAGGAAACCTAACGGCGTTTTCCAAGCAGAGATTCAGATGCGTGGATTGTAACAGAAAGTACAGGAGGATACCCTTAACTGGAAAGTGCGATTGTGGCGGAAAGTTAGTTCTCACAGTCTCTAGGGGTAATGTGGAAAAGTATTTACACCTCGCTAGATTACTCACCGAAAAATACGAAGTTGGGGATTACGTCAAACAGAGATTGAAACTAGCCGAAATAAGTGTTAGATCGGTTTTTGAAGACGAAAAGAGCAAGCAAGCAACTTTATCCGATTTCTTAATACAATCTTAATTTGAAGTTTATTTGCATTTGATAAGGGAAGAGCAGAAACATATATTTTCTCAGGTCTTTAGGAAGAATGGGCCCGAGCGCATGTATGACTGGGAGCCCACCGAAACAGAAGAGGAAGAGATTATAGATAACTTAGCTAAATTCCTAGTGAAGAAGGGTCTAGCGACGCCGGCAATATTTCTACTGGAAAGCATAAAACCGATGAGTTTCGTCATGACTCATAACCTCTTAGCCTTTGGGGTACCAATACTAGGTCCCTTCGTGGACGAGAGAACAGCTGCGAAATATGCTGCAGTTCTCCAAAAGAGAGAGAACATAGAGAGATTAATATCCAGAATGGAGGAGCTCCTGCGCGAGGAGGGCCAGGAGGGGTGATCTGAATGGGTGAAGAGGAGAAAAAAGTCACTGAAGGAGAAGTTAGATTACTATGGATGCCACCTGGAGTAGCCATAGCAGTCTTCTCCATAGTGACCCTGCTGATCACATCGACGTTAGCTGGACTTGTTCCAGGGATTGGGCCTGTACTTCCAATAGAGGAGGGGAAGGCATCTTCATTCGCGATACTGTTCTTCCTAATGGTCCTGATATTCTCCACTGTTTACGCATCTGAGAAAGGTCTGAGAATACCAAAGTTGAGGAAGGTCCCGGGAATATCAGCTATAGAGGAGGCTGTAGGAAGGGCCACTGAGATGGGAAGACCCATATTCTACTCTCCAGGTATAGCAGGAGTCTCAGATCAATACGCTCCACAAACGCTGGCAGCTCTGAGTATATTAGGATACGTAGCGGAGCTATCGGCTAGATACGAGATACCCCTGATAGTGGGTTTGAGAGACCCCATAGTAGTTGCTATGGCAGAGGACACTGTGAAACAAGGATACATGGCTGCAGGAAAGCCAGACGCATTTAATCCAGACAACATAAGGTTCCTCTCAGATGTACAGTTTGCTTACGCTTCAGGAGCAGTGGGAATAATGCACAGAGAAAGAACAGCAGCCAATATATTCGTAGGAGCCTTCTGGGCAGAGTCCCTCATACTGGCAGAAGCTGGCCACATGACAGGAGCAATACAGATAGCAGGAACAGCTAATTTCCACCAATTGCCATTTTTCGTGGCAGCATGCGACTATGTCCTAATAGGTGAGGAAATATATGCAGCTGGAGCTTATGTGAGCAAGGACCCAGTGCAAATTGGATCCATAGCTGGTCAGGACTATTCAAAAGCTGTAGCACTGGCCTTGATAATAATAGGAACTATTACAGTGAGTTTAGCTGGATTAGCCAAAGGACTAGGGGCAGAGGGATTAGCGGAGAAATTAATGTGGCTAAAAACATTACTGGGCAAGTAGTAGGAGGGATGTACACATGAAGAGAACTTTACCGTTGGCAATACTTTTTATAACAGGAATGTGGATGATATTTAGTTTTTACATAAAAGGAGAAGCCGGATTCTTCAAGTATCTAGATCAAGGGGCAGAGTGGCTCAAGGACTGGGTAATGATAATGGGAGCGTTTGCCATAGGAATAGGAGTGATAAACGTCAGCAGAATACACATCCACAACATACTCAGGAAGAGGCCAGGATGGTACAACAGTGTCTTCTTGTTCATAGCAATGTTCGTCTTCATAATAGTTGGGTTCTACGAGTGGTGGAAGGAGGGAACTGTAACAGGAGGTCCCATTTTCCAAGGATTATACAATTACATAATAGTGCCTCTAAGCGCGACTATGTTCTCGATGCTAGCCTTTTACATAGCATCGGCTGCCTATAGGGCGTTTAGAGCTAGAACGATGGAGGCAGTAGTCTTACTAGTGGCTGCAACCCTAGTGATGCTTGGAAGAGTTCCTCTAGGAGAGAAAATATGGGCAGACTTCCCTCTTCTCACGGACTGGATAATGGCGGTACCAAACAAGGCAGGAATGAGAGGAATTCTAATAGCAGCCACGATAGGAGTACTTTCCCTAGGAATAAGGACACTGATGGGTAGGGAAAGAGGAGTTTTAGGACCCACTGGAGGGTGATGTGAATGGCAGCTGAAATTCAAATTGAATGGAGCAGAAGAATCCTCTACATTCTAGTTTTCGCAGCAGTCATATTTCCTCTGGTCATGGGATGGGAAATGAGCATGAAGGTGAGTCCTCACACCAAGGGTCTTTACGATGCCATAGAGAAGTTAGAACCAGGAGATGTAGTCATACTCTCATTTGATTACGATGCAAGTACTTACGTGGAACAATTTCCGCAATCTGTTGCCATATGGGAACACTTGAGGAGAAAAGACGCTAGAATAATAGCGGTAGCCTTCTGGCTACAAGGAGTTCCTTGGATCGAGAACACGATCAGAGAGGTCTATGGATTGAACAAGACTGAACCAGTAGATGAACTTCCAGATTACGGGAAGAAATTCGTTAATATCGGATGGATCCCAGGAGGAGAAGTCGGAATGGCCAGATTGGGAGAAAACGTCGCAGGAATAAAGGAACAGGATAACTACGGAAACATGCTGAAAGACATGCCCATTTTCGAAGGAGTAAAAGACGCCCATGACGTCAAATTGATAGTGTCTTTCTCCTCTGGAACTCCCGGGGCAGAGGAATTACTGAGACAGATAGGAGTTCCATATAACGTGACCATGGGAACGGCAGTTACCGCAGTCTCAGCTCCTGGGTTTTACCCATATTACCCCAAGTACTTCGTGGGAATACTAGGAGGTCTCAGGGGAGCTGCAGAGTACGAATTGCTCGTGGAAAGAAAAGGTCTCGGAATGGCTGGTATGGTAGCCCAGAGCTTTGTTCACGGACTAATAATAATATTCATTGTAATAGGAAACATACAGTATCTCCTAGAGAGAAGGAGGCAAGAGGAAGAAAGAAGAAGGGAATCGGGAGGTGCTTAACTTGTCATTGGTAGAAACGTTAGCAATAGCTATGGCTATGACTTTCACGCTAGTGATATATAGCTTCCTTTGGAGGGAGAACAGAGCGTACAGACTAGCAGAACACATATTCATAGGATCAGGTGTTGGCTTCGGAATAATGTTCGCCATAGAATACGTTTACACCAACGCAATAAAACCAATGGGAGAAACAATTGCAGCAGGGTTAACTCTTTACAATACTGGATATCTATTCGGGAAATACATATTGCCGATGTTCCTAGGAGTACTTCTGTACTTCTTCTTCTCGAGGAGGTACCTGTGGATTTACAGAATACCCATGGCAATATTCGTGGGAATAGGACTAGGGCTAGCTATGAGTGGTGCTGCTCAAACCCAATTGGTTAAGCAGATCCTAGATACGATGTTGGACCTAATATACCCACTGATAGAGGGGAACTGGATAGAGTTCATCAACGCACTGATAATATTCATAGGAGTGACTGGAACGCTGGCTTACTTCTTCTTCACAACTGAGAGGGGCTCAGTGAGGACTTGGGGAGTGATAGGCAGATGGACAATGATGGTGGCCTTCGGAGCGGCATTCGGATACACAGTCATGGCAAGGGTTTCGCTACTAATAGGCAGAGTACACGACATGATAGTCAATTGGAAAATAACTTCGACGCTTTTCATCATAGGAGTGATTCTAGCAATACTTTCGTATTCGCTCTTCAAGGGGGAGGGTAAAACCTAAAAACCCTCCTCCTCGTTTTTTCCAGGGGGTTAAGATTTGGAAGACAGAGGAAATGAGACTACGAGTCCATCGTCATCTAATGTTATGAGGATAGATCCAGAGAGAGTGAGAGTAATACTAGCTACAGACGTGGGATCGACCACGACTAAGGCGATTTTGATCAAGAGAATGGAAAATGGAGATTACAGATTAGTGGTGAGGGGAGAAGCCCCAACTACAGTAGAAGCCCCATTTGAAGACGTCACCCTTGGAGTTAAGAATTCAGTCAGAGAGGTAGAGGAACTCACAGGTCACAAAATACTGAGAGAGGATGGAGAAGGAATAATAGAGCCTAATTCAGACTCAGTTGGGGTAGATCTCTATGTTTCTACCAGTAGTGCTGGTGGCGGCCTCCAAATGATGGTCTTCGGTGTGGTCAAGGTGATGACTGCAGAAAGTGCAGAGAGAGCAGCTCTAGGAGCTGGGGCAATAGTCATGGACGTAGTTTCGATAGACGACGGAAGACCTGTGCATGAGAAGATCCAGAGGATTAGGACACTGAGACCAGATATGATCCTTCTCGCTGGAGGTACGGACGGAGGAACGATAACTCACGTGGTGGAGTTGGCTGAACTGATATCGGCAGCGGAACCCAGGCCAAGATTGGGCACTACTTTCCAACTTCCGATAGTTTACGCTGGGAATAAAGACGCTAGAGAGCACGTGAAAAAGGTATTGGGCGAGAAGTTCGCGATAAAAATAGTAGACAACATAAGGCCAGTCTTGGAAGTAGAAAACGTTGGACCAGCCAGAGATGCCATACACGAGCTGTTCCTAGAGCACGTCATGTCTCATGCACCAGGATACGACAAACTCTTGAGATGGGTTGATGCTCCGATATTACCGACTCCTGGAGCAGTGGGGATGATAATCCAAGAATTAGCCAAGAAGTACGGGATAAACGTCATAGGAACAGATCCGGGAGGAGCCACCACTGACGTGTTTTCAGTCTTCGACGGAAGATATACTAAGAGCGTAAGCGCTAACTTGGGGATGAGCTACAGCATATGTAACGTAATGAAAGAAGCTGGATTGAGAAACATAATTAGATGGGTTCCTCTGGAAGTGGACGAGGCAGACGTTAGGAACAGATTGAGGAACAAGATGATAAGACCAACAACGATACCTCAGACAATACTCGACCTCCTGATAGAACAGGGAGTCAATAGGGAAGGAATGAGATTGGCATTTGAGCAACACAAATTACTAGCGAGGGGACTAAGAGGGGTTCAGAGGGTTAGGACTGTAAGCGATGTATTCGAACAAGAAACGGGAGAGGAGACATTCATAGACATGATGAGAGTCCACATAATAGTTGGTAGTGGCGGGGTAAATGCTCACGCGCCCAGAAGAGAGCAGGCGATGTTAATGCTCATAGACGCGTTCCAGCCAGAGGGAGTGACTAGGATTGCTGTTGATAGCATATTCATGATGCCTCACTTGGGCGTTCTCTCTACCGTTCATCCGAAAGCGGCCCTAGATGTCTTCGAGAAGGACTGTTTAATATGGCTAGGAACTGTAATATCGCCAAGGGGACAGCTAAAATTAGGCGAGAAGGCAATGGAAGTAAAAATACTCAAAGGAGAAGAGGAAATAGATCTAAAACTTAATTTTGGAGAACTCAAGAGAATAAAACTCGGAGAATCTGAGGAAGCAGTAATACAAGCGAAACCCTCCAAGGCATTGGATCTCGGCCGAGGACCGGGAAGAGAGATAGAGACCAAGGTGAGTGGAGGAGTCGCAGGGATAGTCTTAGACGCTAGAGGCAGACCATTAACCCTACCGGAAGACGATAAGTTAAGAAGGAAATTATTGCTGGATTGGTTCGACTCAATAGGAGCATATGAGAGGGAAGTATTAGAAAATTATGTAGAACCAGGTGGTTAGATGGCTCACGCATACACTCCTGGACTAAAGAGGAAAGAAGCTACCATAGTCAGGAAAACCAGAAGGTTGCCAATAAAAGGAGAAGTGTTGGTGAAGAAAGGCCAGGAAGTGTCTCCGGACGATATAGTAGCAGTGGCAGAGATTCCTGGAGAATCTAAAGTGGTCAACGTGGCTAGGCTACTGAATGTAGAACCAGATGAGATAAGAGATTTCTTATTGAAGAAAGAAGGAGATAAAGTGAGTAAGGGTGAGATAATAGCGGGATATAAAGCGTTTTTCGGTCTATTTAAGAGTGAGTGTGTAGCACCAACGGATGGTATAATAGAACACATATCAGATGTCACTGGACAAGTCGTCATAAGGGAACCTCCAGTTAAAATAGAGGTGAACGCTTACATCCCTGGGGAAGTAGTGGACGTTCTGCCCGGAGAGGGAGCAGTCATAGAAACTGCAGCGGCATTTATACAAGGAATATTTGGAATTGGTGGGGAGAGGAGAGGAGAAATAAAACTAGCGGTAAACTCTCCAAAGGAGATATTAACTTCCGAGAAAATAGACAGTGATGCAGATGGAAAAGTGCTAATTGGAGGATCTCTAGTGACATATGATGGAATACAGAAGGCCATAGAAGTCGGTGCAAGAGGAATAGTTGTGGGCGGAATAGAGGACAGAGATTTAAGGAAGTGGCTAGGTTACGAAATAGGGGTAGCTATTACTGGACACGAGGACGTACCTCTTACCCTAATAGTCACAGAAGGATTTGGGAAGATGAACATGTCAGATAGAACTTTCGAGATATTAAAGAAATTCGAAGGTATGGAGGCATCCATAAGCGGAGCCACTCAGATAAGAGCAGGAGTAGTCAGGCCAGAGATAATAGTTCCTAGATCTGATTTAGATGTAAACGAGTTAAGGAGCATTGAGTCAGGAGAAACCGAATTTTCGCAAGGAATGGACATAGGAACGCTTGTTAGAATAATAAGGAAACCGTATTTCGGAGCAATAGGAAGAGTAGTCTCCTTACCGGTGGAACCACAACTGATAGAAACAGGATCCAAGGTTAGAGTTGTGGAAGTGGAATTAGAAGACGGTAGAAGGGTAACCGTGCCTAGGGCTAACGTGGAAATAATAGAGGAGTAGTCCCTGTTTAAAAGAATTGGGGGAGAGAAGAAAGAAGTATTGCTATCTCATCTCTCGCTCTAACTCAGCAATTCTTGCCTCTAATTTTATTTTTTCGTTCTCTGCTTGTTTTATTTCCTCTTTTAATATCGAGTTCTCTCTCTTTAGTTTTTCTATTTGTTCTACTAGCTCTTCTCTCTCTTTTCTACCCTTTTCTATCTCTTCTTCAAGTGTTTTAGCCCTTTTCTCTAGTGAAGAGTACCTCTCCTTCAGTGAGTTGAAGTCACTCTTCAATATGTTGTATTCGGTCAGCACTTTCTCCAGTTCCTTTTTCCTATCTTCGAGATGACTAACCCTCCTCTTCAGCTCCTCTATTGTTTTTTCTTTTTTGGATATCTCCCATTCCAGATCTTTAACCTTTTTCTCAGCATCCTTCATCCTTTCTTCAGCATCTTTCCTCTTATTCCTTTCACTCTCTAGCAAATCCTCGTATTTTCTCTTCTCCTCTCTTTGACTCTCTTTAATTTTCCCTATTGTTTCTTTCAGTTCCGAGATTCTGGATTGGGCGTCTTCTAGTTTCCTCTTTAGATCTCCAATCTTCCTCTCTTTGTCCTTCAAATCTCTTTCTAACCTGTCTTTTTCTCTTTTAATTCTGTCTAACTCTCTGTCTAACTGAATTCTTTTTTCTCTCTCCTTCTCTAGATCTTTTACTAATTCTTTTAACCTGTTGTATTCTTTGGATATTTTTCTAAGTTCTTCCTCTGCCTTTCTTCTTCTTTCCTCCTCTTTTTTCAATTGCCTCTTCATGTGCTCTATGTCCTTGGGCATTAGGGCCATGACTACCTCCTCGAACCCATTTCCTAACTATTGGGAGATAACCTTTGTGGTAGCACTCTGTGCAATAGACAATACTCTCACGAGTCTCGAGGTATTCCTGTAACCCCGCTAGCCCCATAAGGGAGACAAATCAGAGAAAAGGATATATATGGGTTATATCTCAAGGCAGGAGTGAGAGGGACAGTATAGAGTCCCTCTCTTCAACTAGGGAGGTGAGTTAGATGCCCGAGCTACCTCTGGCACCCATAGGTAGAATAATAAAGAAGGCAGGGGCTGAGAGAGTAAGTGCAGAAGCGCAGAGAGTTTTAGCGGAACACCTAGAGGAGCACGCCGAGATGATAGCTAGAGAGGCCATAAGGCTAGCTGAGCATGCTGGAAGAAAAACAGTAAAGGCTTCAGACATAAAGTTGGCTCTTAAGAAATAGCTGAGAGAAGCCAAGAGCCCCTCGCCCCCAATTATTTTTATTCTTTTTTTCCGATTGGAATACGTTATTCTTATCTGCATATGTCTAGTAAACTTTATATTATACTGGCATAGAAATACGAGCATGTGAAATGATCGGAGGGGGATAAATATGAGGAGGGGTGTAATACTTGCATTGGCTATAGTACTACTAGCAATACCCGCTCTAGGTCAAAAGATTATCTGGGTAGACCCAATCCAGAACAAACCATACGTGCTCAGGTTAATGCCATACACCCTAGAGGCAGTAGCATATCCAGGAGAGAGAATCGGTTGGGTTGTTACTCTGGGATACGATGGGCTTGGAGATGTAACCGTGGAAATAGAAGTAGTTAGTCCGATGGATCTTTTGCCACGCCCAAGTCCCAGAGCAGTTACATGGGAAGTAACTACAGACGTAGACATGGCATTTCCAGAGGACGTGACCGAATTGGATCCATCCTGGGTTACTGTAGAACCAGATAGATTCACGATGTACCCTGGGAAACGAGACATAGAAGTCAGGGTGGAACTTCCGGAAAACATAGAGACAGGGAAGACTTACATAGCTGCCTTGGTAGCCAGAGCGTACAAGGAGGAGTACGAAGTAGCGAATGCCTTTTCACTAATATCAATACGGGTACCACAGCTCATGGAAGAGGAAGAAGACGAGGAGAAGGAATACACAGAAGAAATAGATGTGAGTGGAGAGGAACCATTAATACTGAAAGTCGTTTGGACCGGAAATAGAGCGGGGAAGATAGAGAGTTTCTTGGAATCTCCAACTGGTGAGAAGTACTATCCAGAAAAGATCTACAGGACCAGAGAGATAAGAATTGAGGGAGACGACGTATATTCGATAGAAGAAGCTCAGTTAGTGCATGAGTACTTTATACTACATCCAGAAGAGGGTACTTGGGTTTTACACGTCTTTACACCAGGTTACGGGGAAATGGAAATAAGAATAGTGGAAGAAGAGGATTAATTCCTCCACCTCTTCTTCTTCTTTTTTACTTTCAATGATTGTTATACTACTTCATACTCCCTCAGTAGCAGGTATATTGAAGCCGGGCTCTCCATTTTGCGAATCCTATCAATTAACCTCAAGGCCATATCTGCTTTGATACGTTTTTCAGACACTGCAAGCGTAATTAAGTGTATGGCCCTAGCTCTACTGATTTTCGGGATTATCCTCCTCCAAGTTATCTCGAGATATACATCTGGAGTAAAGTCTATTTGTATGGGGAGAGGGGAACTCAGGTCCCCGATTATCTCCTTCAGTCTAAGAATTCTGCTCCTCATTCTCTCCCCATGAGTTATGACACGTCTAAGAATAAAATACTTCCGGCCATATGACTCTCTCCGTAATCATAGATATCAAGAATATCCCTAAATACGGACTGAGAAGCTTGAATACTATTAGAGAATCACTTCTCTTAAGGCTATTTTGGAGGACGAAGCATCTCCAAATTAAAAGACAAAGATAAGGGATTGAGATTATAGCAGAGATTGGACCCGCTAATCCAATTACCATTATGGATATAGTAACGACACCTAGGACAAGCACTGAAATAGTGAGAGATTTAGAAGCGCTTACGTCATCCAATTCCACAGGCAGCATTGGTACTCCTGCTCTCAGATAATCCTCCTTGTAATAAATTGAGAGAGACCATATGTGTGGTATTGACCAAGATGAGATCAACAAGAAGAATAGCAACCCCTCCAAATCGAGAGATCCAGTATGGGCACTCCATCCACCGAGAGCGAGGAATCCTCCAGCGAAACTACCGACAATAACGTTTAGGACACTTTTCCTTTTTAGCAGGTAAGTATATAGGAATATGTCCACCGAGAAGCCCAATATTCCAGAAGCACCTACAATTGGATTGATGGAAAATCCTAGGGCCAATCCCAGGACCAACACAGGTATTGAAAACAGCAGAGCATCTTTAGTACTTATGTCTCCTCTTGGTATTGGCCTATACATGGTTCTGAACATTTTGGCATCTAAGTCTCTATCTAGCACCATGTTCATGGCAGTGGTTCCAGATACAGAGAGGAATGCCCATCCGATCAGTTTAATAATAATTTCGGCATCCGGTTTGGCATAACAAGAGATTAAATAGCTTGATACTGCCGAGAAAACTAAGAGAATGGTTTGTTTAATCTTGATTAGCTCTAAGTACTTCTTCATCCGTGACCCCATCATGACCCATGAGACGGGGAAAAAGATTTTTCAGAACACTTCAGAATATGTACTTGGGAGAAGAGGTGTGAAATTGAGAGTAGCATTCGCTCAGACACATCCTCAATACGGAGAAGTCGATGAGAACCTGGAGAGAACTCTCTCCATACTGGAGAGAAGTAGGGCAGACCTGATAGTGTTTCCCGAAATGTGTCTTACTGGTTACAATTTCGAGAGTAGGAGGAAATTATTGGAAATTTCTGAGGAGATACCTGGAAAGGCAACCGAGGAGTGGACTGAAGTGTGTAGAGAGGAGAACAAATACTTGGTGGCAGGTGTTTCCGAGAGGGAAGGGAGAAGGCTGTACAATTCCGCAGTATTAGTAGGACCCAATGGCTTGATAGGGAAATACAGAAAAACACACCTATTTCACAGAGAGAAAGAGCTATTTCTTCCGGGAGATACCGGATTCAGGGTCTTTGACTTAGGCAGTGTTAGGGTGGGGTTAATGATATGTTTTGATTGGATATTTCCAGAGGCCGCTAGGACACTAGCTTTGAAGGGAGCTGACTTGATAGCACATCCAGCGAATCTAGTCTTACCATACTGTCAAGGAGCAATGATAACTAGATCCATTGAGAACAGGATTTATACTGTAACAGCTAATAGAATTGGGAGAGAGGGTAGCTTGGAGTTCACCGGCATGAGTCAAATTACCAGTCCTAAAGGAGAAATACTCGCTAGGGCTTCAAGAGAAAGAGAAGAGGTGAGGGAGGTAAAAATAGACCCAAGAGAGGCCAGAGATAAGAAAATAACGGATAATAATGATGTATTAAAGGACAGAAGACCCGAATTCTATGAGGTCTAGTTCACTAGGTGGAGATCAATGAAGAGAATTAGATACAAGTTCCTTACAGGTTTCCTTCCAGAGGAAGATTTTAAGAAACTATTGAAGTACGGAAAGTTCGAGACTACAGGGAAATTCAAGAAATGGGAGTTGGAGATTAGAGAAGACATGGACGACTTCAGAGAAATAGAGAGAATCGTAGAGGAGTATGGCCACAGCGTAGAGAG
>Ga0209410_1000625_pt1 | contig 16602 bp, 14 predicted proteins | sample Mar14436cmmetaG_FD_184135 | JGI IMG/M metagenome (GOLD analysis project Ga0209410, IMG submission 184135) | Marine hydrothermal vent microbial communities from Guaymas Basin, Gulf of California to study Microbial Dark Matter (Phase II) - Marker... ... | reverse complement strand
GAGAGCACCCTTCTCAGATTTAATGCGAGCTTCTCCGGTCTTCCAAGATGTAGGTTGCTTACCAGCGATGAGGCCAAGAGTTCTAAGAGCACCTTACCGTCCTCTGATAGCTCCTCTCCTAGAAGGTCTCCTAAAAACCTCCTCACCCTCCCTCTATTGATCGCGTATAGGTGGAGCATCCTCCTAGCGAGCTTGAGGGCGTTTAGGCTGGGCTTGACCTCCCTCGCAGCCCGATATAGTCTAGATTTAAGGGATGATCCGAGATCGGGCTGGATTTTAATAGCCTTCAGCGACAAAGCTATGGCTTCCGCGGAATCCTCCTCAACTCCCACGTATCGTTTACCCGAGTATCCACTTATTAGGATCTCATCGAAAATCTAAATTATCATGCTGTATCAGTCTTTGACGGAGATGGGGCAGACGATTCTCGACGACCATCTAAGGAGAGACATGTACTTCCTACTCGGATGTAGCTATGATGGGAAGGCTGGGAAAGCGTATCTGAAGCTCCTAGACCCGGATTCTCAAGAGGTGAAGATAGTCTACGATGAATCAGGCCACCGACCATACTGCTACGCGAAGATGCCGATAGAGGAGGTTAGGGCCATGAATCTCCCGGGAGTCGTGGACCTCGTCGAGGAGAGGAGATACGATCTACTGAGGGATAGAGAGGTCGTTTTGACCAAGATCGTGGCGAGTGACCCCCTGGCTATAGGCGGGGGCGCGAACTCCATTAGGGAGAAGATTAAGGCTTGGGAGGCCGACATACCGTACCATCTATGCTATCTCTACGACATGAACCTCATACCCTCTGCTCCATATTATCTAGAGGATGGGAGGCTCGTGGAGGTCAAGCCAGATGAGGCCAGAATAAGGAAAATACTCGACACGGTTTTCGCGGATTTCCCAGCTGAGGAGAAGAAGTTGCTGTATAGATGGGTGAGCCTACTTGAGGCAGATCAGCCTAGATTCAAGCACCTATCCCTAGACATCGAGGTCTCATCCCCGGTTGCGACCAGAGTTCCATCACCCAGCAAGGCCAGGGACAAGGTCATAGCGGTCTCGATGGTTGGGAGCGATGGTCGGAGGGAGGTTCACCTACTTAAGACGAAGAACTTTGAGGAGTCTAAGAAAGATGAAGGCTTCGAGATAATCGTCTATGAAGATGAGGCTGAGATGCTTAGAAAGGTGTATGAGATCATGTGGAGTTATCCAGTCATAGCGACCTTCAATGGAGATGACTTCGACATGCCCTATCTGAGGCATCGAGGAGAGGTTTTAAGGATTCCAAAGGATCAGATACCGATAACCCTTGGGAGAGAGGGAGCATCACTTAGACATGGAATCCACATAGATCTCTACAGGCTATTCATGAATAGGAGCATACAGGTCTACGCATTCGATAATAGGTATAGGGAGCATACCTTGGAGGCAATCGCCCAAGCGATTTTGGGAAAGGGTAAAGTGGTTATAGAGAAGCCTGTCAGTGAGCTGTCAAGCACCGAACTCGCGAGATACTGTTTCCAAGATGCATTATTGGTCCATGAGTTATTGACCTTTGAAGACGATCTCATACTGAAGTTATTGGTAGTATTATCTAGGATAAGCATGATGCCGATAGAGGACGTCTGTAGGCATGGGGTGTCTGGTTGGATAAAGAGCCTCCTCTACTACGAGCATAGGAGGAGGGGATGCCTAATTCCCAGACATGACGAGCTCATCGAGGAGAAGGGGGTCACATCTACTAAGGCGGTTATCGAGGGGAAGAAGTATAGGGGTGCGATAGTGGTCGAGCCGAAGCCCGGAGTACACTTCGACGTAACGGTTCTAGACTTCGCATCCCTCTACCCATCCGTCTTAAAGGAGTGGAATCTAAGCTATGAAACCGTTAGATGCCCGCATGAGGAGTGCATGGATAACATCGTTCCCGAGACCGATCACTGGATATGTAAGAAGAGGAGGGGGATTCAGAGCGAGGTTATAGGATGCTTGAGGGATATTAGGGTTAGATGGTATAAGCCCATGAGCGGGAGGAGTGATCTACCAGAGTCCCAGAGAAGATGGTATGGAGTAGTTCAGAGAGCGTTGAAGGTCTTCCTAAACGCGGCCTACGGAGTCTTCGGATTCAGCGAATTCCCACTCTACTGCCCACCCGTAGCGGAAAGCACCGCAGCCATAGCCAGATACGCCCTAAAGAAGACGATCGAGAAGGTCAAATCCCTAGGAATAGAAGTGATTTATGGAGATACTGATAGTGTTTTCTTGAAGACCTTGGATCGGGCGGCGATAGATGAGGTCGTTAGATGGGCTAAGGAGGTTTTGAGGCTTGACTTGGAGCTTGACAAGAAATATAGATACATAGTCTTCTCGACTAGGAAGAAGAATTATCTTGGGGTGACGGATAAGGGGGTTGTGGATGTTAAGGGGTTGACTGGGAAGAAGAGGCATATACCGAAATTCATTAAGGAGGCGTTCGATGAGATGCTTAAGGTCCTCCAAGAGGTTCACGACGAGCAGAGCTTCGAGCAGGCGAGGGAGAGGATCGAGGAGATCATCAAGACTTGGTACTATAAGTTGAAGAGGGGGGAGTTCGAGCTTGAGGATCTATCGTTTAAGGTGATGTTGTCGAAGAGCGTTGACAGATACGTTAAGACTACCCCACCTCACGTGAAGGCGGCTAAGAAGCTACTCAACCGCGGGATCTCGGTGACGGCGGGGGACATAATCTCATACGTTAAGACGAAGGATAGGGATGGGGTCGAGCCCCTCGAATTCGCGAGGAAAGATCAGGTGGACATAGACAAATACGTTGAATACTTGATCTCGACCTTTGGCCAGGTCTTGGACGCCCTCGGAATAGATTTTGATAGAATCATAGGGGTGACGAGCCTAGAATACTTTATGTGATTGTCTTTTACAGAATCCTAGGATTCTGATATGGGCGTCATGGTAATCGATCAAGTCGTCGTCGGAGTTCTCCAGAGCAACTCATACATAGTCTTCGATCGAGAATTTGGTGAGGGATTAATTATAGATGCTGGAGGAGAGCCCAAGAAGATAATCCATAGGGTTGAGGAGAAAGGTGTTGAGATTAAGGGAATCTATGCAACCCACTGCCACTTTGATCACATCCTAGCGGTTGGGAAGTTGAGGAAGATCCTTGGATGCAAATTCTATATTCATCGAGCGGATGAGGTGGTTCTTGAGAGGAGTGTGGAGGACGTGGAGACCTATCTGGGATTAAGTAGCTTCGATCCACCTAAACCAGACGGATACATAGATGATGGAGATGAGATAGAGGTCGGGGAGAACGTGTTAAGGGTTCTACATACGCCTGGCCACACCCCGGGAAGCGTGTCTTATGTCTTTGATGGAGGGGTCTTTACCGGAGATCTTCTCTTCGCCGGATCGATTGGGAGGACGGATATGTTCGGCGGAGACATCAAGCTTCTTATGGAATCCATCGTCGAGAAGCTCTTCAAGCTCCCAGATCATTACATGATTTATCCGGGCCATGGCCCAACCTCAACCGTAGGGATTGAGAAGAGGTTTAATCCATACGTCGGCGTCGAAGGCATCTTAAGGCGAAGATTTCCCTAAATGCATCTCATACCTCCTTGAGCATGCAGACGGGCCCTCCATTCTCGACGAATCTATCGAAGACCTCCTCGACGAGCCTCTCACACTCCAACATGATTCCTCTAAGCGAGCATAGAATTCTCTCGACGAGACGCGCCCGCTCTAGATCGCGAACTTTTAAGAATCCTCCGCCCGAGAGCTGATGATCGATAATATTGGAGATCTGATTTAGGATCTTTATCGTGCGCTGTGGATCCGTATTTATGAACGCGTTGATTGAGTCCTCGAAGACCATCGAGACCATGCCTATAAGCTCCCTGAGGAGGCTCAGAAGCTCCTCACTCTCCCATATCCTCTTCCTAAATCTAAGAAGCTCCTCTCCAACGTTATACAGGTGTTCGGCGATCCTGAGCATGTGGTCGTAGAACATGATCATACAGTATGCCTCGATCGAGTTTTTAAGCCCGATCGCCTTTCCAAGCCCTCTATGCTCAAGGTATGTTATGAGCAATCTGATCGTGAGTTCGTGGAGTTGATGGATCTTCTCCCTCAGATCTCTCACCGACTTTATGTCCTCATAGCTCCTAGAGAAGAGGAAGTCTGAGATGTTCCCGAACATGGTTGAGATCATGGTCTGAAGTCTTCTAGTAAGCCCCCTAACCGAGAACCTCGATGGGTCGACAAAGTTTTGGAGAACGATCCTCTTATTGGTTCGCTCGATGACCTCAAAGCCTGGAAGCCTCGACACGGTCTCAGAGACCTCCTTAACGATCTCGCCGTTAAGCCCTCCCGCAGCCCTCACCTCTATCCTCTCACAGCCCCTATGATAGCAGGCGGCTATCAGCTTCGAGATCTGGCCATAAACCCTACAGAGCTCGGCGTCTATGATATAGGATGACTCGGCGAGCTTATCGACTCGAGACCTTATCCTAAGGCTCCCATCACCCTCCTCATGAACCTCTAGGATGTCCCCTGGCCTCCTGGCCTAAGCCCCCTCCTCCTAACCCACTCCTTCGGTAGGGAGATGCTATAGGTGGCTTTTCCAACCCTTTGAAGCCTTCTTAAGCTTAATCCGCCCTCGCCCATCTATTTACATTACTTACACCCTAGAACATAAAGTTTATGTAGAGATGAAAAAGTCTTCCAGATGGAGGGGAGAGGGGAATGATACTCCTTGAGAAGCAGCCTAAGATGTCGTTGAGGAGGAGCTACGCCAACGGCTACAAATACTGCTCTAGGTGCAGGGTCTACTACCTAACTGACAGCGTTAGATGCCCATATTGCGGCATCTTATTGAGGAATTCTCCGAGGAAGAAGAAGTCGCTCAGGAATACCAAGGTCGTCCAAGTTCCACCAGATCTTGAGAGGGAGCTCGAGAAGATCGAGGTCAAGGTGAAGGTAAAGACTAGGTCTGCATAAAAGAATAAGGTTGGAAACGTCGTCAAATGCATAAAATGTGAATACGACTAGCTCGAATTCTCCGCTAAAATACCTAAATCTTTTCTCAGACATCCCAACCATCCAATCTTCAAGTTAAGCTTATCAACTGAGTGAATCGGGTCTTAGTTGAAGATGAGGTTTTGGCTCCTTGACGTGGCCTCGGAGACCGAGGGCGGCAAGCCCTTCATATGGCTCTGGTGTAAGGGCGAAGATCTATCGACGTGGGTAGTCAAGCAGCGATATACGCCGAGCTTCTACCTAATAGGTAGGATTGAGGCGGCTGCCCAAAAGCTCAAGTCGAGCGGCGTCAGGTTTGAGAGATGCTCTAGAAGGGTTAGGGGTAAGCCCGTCCAAGCGCTGAAGATATACGTGGACGCCGAGGACCTCGAGAAGGCTGCCTCAAGGCTGCTCAAGGGGTTGAATGGGGTTGAAGCGTATGAGGAGGATCTGAGATCCTCGATAAAGTATCTGCTAGAAAGTGGCTTGAGGCCATGTGGATGGATCGAGGTCGATGGAGAGGTTGTTCAAAGGTTCGATGGAGTGAGCTTCGTGAAACCTAGATCTATTAAGAGGCTTGAGCACGCTCCCCCACCAAATCTGACGGCCGTGGCGATAGATCCCGTATTCTTCGCCGAGCATGGCTCTCCAACGCCTGAGAGAGACCCCGTTAGACTGATCTCATTATACTTTAGCGATGGGGTCAGGGTTCAGCTTGAGGGTGACGAGCGGGAGATATTCGAGAAGCTCATCGAGGTCATCGGGGAGAGGGATCCAGATATAGTGGTCGGCTTTGGACTGAATAAGATCCAGTGGAACTATCTGTCTGAGAGGGCTAAGAAGCTTGGGATAAGGCTCGTAATTGGGAGATTGGGATCTGAGCCTAGGACGAGCGTCTACGGCCACGTCTCGATCAGGGGTAGGCTGAACATAGACCTCGAAGATATGGCGCGAGACATACCCGAGCTAACGGTCGAGACCCTAGAGGAGTTCGTGAACTACCTTGGGATAAAGAAGGAGTTCGATTCAATCGATGAACATGAACTCGCTGAGAAGTGGAGATTCGATAAAGAAGTAGTCAAGAGATATTCTATGCAGAGGGCTGAGGCGATCATGGCCGCATATGAGGCGGTTAAGGACTTCATCTTCAGCTTAAGCGAGCTCACGGGGATGCCGGCGGACTACATCTTGACGGCTTCAGCCGGATTTAGGGTTGAGAGCTACTTGATGACCCACGCGGTTAGGGTTGGGGAGCTGATCCCGAAGCGAATGGAGATCAGGCATGTAACCTATCCGGGTGGTTTGGTTAAGGCCCCCGAGCCCGGGATTCATGAGAACGTGGCGGTGGTGGACTTCAGATCCATGTATCCAAGCCTGATGATAAAGTATAACATCTCATTCGACACCCTAAGCCCAGATGGGGAGAACGTAGCCCCAAATGGATATAGGTTTAGGGCGAGTCCTGAAGGATTCCTCCCAAACGTCTTGAAGACCCTGCTTAGAGAGAGGAGGGCTATTCAATCTAGGCTTAAGGAGCTTGATCCAGAATCGGTTGAGGCAAGGGTCTTAGACGCTCGTCAGAGGGCCGTGAAGATAATCACGAACGCGATCTACGGCTACACAGGCTGGATCGGGGCGAGATGGTATACTAGGGAGGTGGCTGAGGCCACGACAGCTTGGGGTAGGGAGGTGATAAACTCCTCGATGAAGAAGGCTGAAGAACTCGGGATGGCCGTCATCTACTCAGACACGGACTCCCTCTTCCTCAAGAACTATGAGGGGAGGCTTGAGAGGTTAATGGAGTGGATCGAGAGGGAGCTGGGGCTTGAGGCGAAGGTGGACGAGGTCTTTAAGAGGGTGATCTTCACCGAGGCCAAGAAGAAGTATGCTGGAATAACCGTGGAAAATAAGGTTGAGATAGTCGGGTTGGAGGCTGTTAGGGGGGATTGGAGCGGGATCGCGAGGGAGGCTCAGAGGGAGACCGTGAAGATCTTGCTCGAGACAGGCGATCCATCAGAAGCCCTAGCCAAGGCGAGAGAATACGTTAAGAGGTTGAAGAATGGAGAAGTTGAGCTCAAGAAGCTGATAATCTGGAGGCAGATAACGAGGCCATTAGACGAATATTCGGCGACCCAGCCACACATAGTCATCGCAAGGCAGATGAGCAGCGAGGGCTGGAGGATCCAGCCCGGGGACAAGGTTGGATATATCATAGTTGAGGGAGCCGGCCCGCTGTATCGGAGGGTTAAGCCATACTTCAAGGTGAAACCTGATGAAGTCGACTGGAACTATTACATCGACAAACAGGTCGTCCCGGCATGCGGTAGAATCTTATCGGTCGTCGGAATCAAGCCGAGTAAGCTTAAGGAGGTGTCGAGGGAGTCGACTCTAACAGACTTCTTCTAACATCATCTACGCGGCCACCTTCTATCGAAGTAGATGTTCTTTCCATACGCCGATAAGGGTATGCCTAGGGCGACGCCGCATTTGATCATCCCGAGCCTTATCGCCGCAACCCCGGCCGAAAACATTATCCTATTATCCACATTTAAGATCGACGCTGTTTTGACGGCGGACCCAACAGCTATCCCTAGATCTACGAGCTGGAGCGCGCAGTTCGGCCCAGAGTAATCTCTTTTAATTCTCTTCTCAGCTTTCTTAAATTCCTCGCATCCATCGTATCCACATCCGCCGCAGTCCGTCTCCTTCGGCCTCTCCCCTCTAACGCCTATCAGTAGAACTGCCGACGATTTTCTGACGCATTCGGCGTCTCTTATGAAGAATCCTCGATCGGTCTCACGGCCAATCTCCTTCATCTTATCCGCGAGCCTCTCAAGATCTCCGCGATCCCTTAATAACACGATCTCTATATCATCTATTCCCCTGGCCTTTGGGGCCGTTCTAGCGCTTATCGCCATGAGCTTGGCCACTTCAATTACTGCGTCTTCTAGATTCATACCCTGTTACTTGGATAAGCCTCTTAAAAACCTGTAGAATCTCTTATAACATCCCAGCGAGATTATTGTATTGATGTCGATGGAAGAGTACCGTGAGGCGCTTAGAGCCGCTGCTGAGGAGCTTAGAAAGATAGACTTCGAGGTCCCGATAATATTCCACGACGATGCAGATGGATTATGCTCGGCGGCCATAGCCTCCACGGCCTTGGAGAGAGCTGGGATCAAGCACGAGCTATATTGTGTTGAGAAGCTCCATCCAGCGATAGTCGATCTCATCCACTCGAAGGATTATAAGCTCTACATCTACCTCGACATAGGCTCTGGGAGGGCGGATCTAGTAAAGCGAGGTGTTGAAGAACGGGGTTCGAGGGCGATTATAGTGGATCATCATGATCCAAGGAGGGTTGAGAGTGATAGGATAATCCACTTAAACCCAGAGCTCTATGGGTTCAGCGGCGAGACCGATGTAAGCGGGTCGACTGCGACCTACCTATTCATGAAAGAGCTGTCGAGGATCGATGACGTTGCCTGGATGGCCGTTGTAGGGTCGGCTGAGATTCCGGGAGACTTGAGGAGCTTGAATAGGATTCCGCTTGAAGACGCTGTTAGGGTTGGTGATGTTGAGGTTAGGAGGGCGAGGGGTCGGGAGCAATATCTGATAAAGTTCTTGAAGAAGCCTTGGAACAAGCTCTCATCAACCCTGACGGCCATGGGTAGCGTTGGATACTATAGGGGCGGCCCATATCTCGCGATCGAGTTCTTGAAGAGGAGGGCTATCGACGAGGGTCGCGCAAGAGAATTCGAGGAGCTTAGGAGGAAGAGGTTTAGCCAAGCCTTCGCGATCTTGGCGAAGAAGAGGTTGAAGGTCGATGGAATGGTTCAATGGTTTCATCTAGGAGACCTCTTCAAGGGCTTGGGATCGAAGACGGTCGGGACGTTCGCATCCATGCTAAGCTATCGGAGGATATGCTCACCCAATAAATACTTGATCGGGTTCATGAGGTTTGAGAAGAGCCTCCCAAGGATCGGGGAGATAGAGGGGGAGTGGGTTAAGGCCTCGATAAGAACCCCGAGGCGCGTGGCGGAAAGGATTAGGGCAGGGGAGCTTCCACCCGCCTCAGAGCTCACCGTTAAGTCCGCTGAGAGAGTTGAGGGATCTGGGGATGGCCACAGCTTTGCAGCATCCGCCTTAATCCCGGCCGGGAGAGAAGAGGAGTTCATCGGAGAGTTTAATCGCCTGATAGAAAGCTTCACGAGATCCTGAACTCCACATCTGATCCTTGGGAAAGATTTCCTACTTCTTCACCGCGGCTATGGCACCTATCACCATGAGGGCAGTACCCCCAATATAACATATGGATTCCATGAGGATGATGCTAGCTAGCTTTGCGGCGCTCGCCATAGCCGCGCCCAGCGGCGTAAAGGTCATGGCGAGACCTATAATCACTATCGATGCTCCAGAGATGACCATCGTAAGGCTGAACGACCTCTTGGGCAACTCAGATTTTAGGCTACTTGCATGGACTTCTTCCGGGACTACGGAAGGCATCGCATACGCGACCGCCCGTATAAGGAGTGGGGTGATCAATAGAATGAATGGTAGCATGGTAATGAACCAGTAAAGGGTTAGGCTTATTGAGATCGAGGTCAACATCTCGAGGGAGAGCGGTAGTGCTTGGACGTAGACGGCCTTAAAGAGGATTACGTAGGAGAAGGCGGTGATAGCATTCCCGATTATCAGGGTAAGCAGTGAGGCGAGAATGAACCTAGTCCAGCTGAACCTCCTAACTATATATCCGAAGAGGTAAAATCCGATAAAGTTCCCGGGAACAGCGGCGATCAAGCTCCCCATATACAGCGTGCCATGCTTAAATGAGTCCGCGATCAAGGTCCCGATAGCGGCGCCTATGGCGGCTGGCATGGGGCCGAATATTGTGGCGAAGAACGCGGGGATCACGACAGCTGGCCTAAACTGTCCGAAACCCAAGGGTGAGGGTATATATGCGGTTGCATAGCACCCTATAGCATACAGCGCCGCGCACATAGCCGTTATAACCACCTCCACGCTACGTCTCAGCTTCCTCGTCCTAGATCCCGAGTTTACGGCGTGACTACGGCTCATCCCCATCGGCCTCGTGGTAGGAGGTCGAGATAAGGATTCCATCTTGAAAATCAATATTAATCAGGACATCATAAAAATGGCTGTGAAAAGCGCCAGGTGGAGGATACTCAGGAGCGTGATGAGGAGTGGGAGCTCCCTAGTCATAAGCCTGCCGATGGTCTGGGTCAGGAGCGTGGGGCTGAAGAGCGGGGATCACGTTGAGATCAGGATCGCTGGAGACTCCTTGATAATCTCCCCAACTATCGGCGAGGAGTCACATGAGATTAACCTCGATTATGAGGGTGATCTCGGGACCATGATAAACAAGGTTGTCGCGGCGTATCTCCTCGGATATGACTTGGTCAACGTCTTGATCCCCAGAGAGCTGAGGGATGACTTGGAGAGGGAGCTCCTCTCGGTTAAGGATAGGTTGATGGGGCTCGAGGTGATCGATGAAGGAGAGGCCAGCATCAGGTTGAAGATGATGATCGACCCACTCGAGTTTAAGCCGAGCGAGATCTTGAGGAGGATGTGGAAGCTATCGGACGACATGCTGGATAACTCCCTGAAATCTCTCCTCAGCCACGACCTCAAGCGCTCAAAGCTCCTCGAGATGTGGGAGGATGACATGGATAGGCTATACTTCTACATGGTGAGGATCCTTCGAAAGAGCGCCCTCAACCCCGCCCTCAGGGCGGCCTTAAAACTCTCGAGTTTGGAGCTCCTAGACTATAGGCTGGCGGCATATTTCTTGGAGAACATCGCGGATAAAGCCTATGAGCTTGTGAAGTTCGTAGACATCGTTCAGGGCGAACTCCGGGGGAACGTGAAGAGGATTAGCGAGATCTTATTGGAAAACCACCATTACTCGATGAAAGCCTTCCTCAACGGAAAGCTGGATGCGGTGCTGATCATTAAAAAGAATCTCGAGGAACTAACGAAGCTGCTGACCCTTCCGAACCTAAGTTATGAGCAGCTCAGGTTGAGGGACTTATTCCTCGGAATAGCGGAGATGCAGCACGATATAGCGAACCTACTCCGAGCAAATATACTCCTTCAAAGATCAAAACCATGGCTCCAAGGCTAGTAGGTGGGAGGCGATCGTAAAAGCTGATGAGGGGCGGTTTATGGAGGATTAGACGTGGCCGCCTCCTAATCTCTTGAGATACCTGACCATGCCCTCGAAGGAAATTCGGAGATGCTCATCGATGAACGGCGGAGTCTTCTCCTCGCCGACCCTCTCAAGATAGCGCTTTAACGCCCTCTCAAAGGGTTTTTCAGGCTTATCAACCATAATCTTGTGGACGAGCTCCCTCCACCAGTTCAATAACGCTACCTGATCATCGAAGAAGCTTGGGTGTATCTTGCCGGGGCCATAATGTGGTCTCAGGACGACCGCAACCTCGAGCTCCATAAATCTCTTAATGCTTTGGACTGCCTGCTCATGGACATAGCTGGGTGGAGGAGTCTGTGGGATATCATGTTTGAAGGCTGGGATCTTCATGGATAAGGCGTCTCCGCAGAATAAAGCTCCCTCCTCGACTAGCTGGGCTGAGATGTGATGTGGGGCGTGGCCAGGGGTTAGATAAAGCCTTAGGGTGAGTGAGCCGAGCTCGACCTCCTCCTCATCTGCCTGCGACCTCTTGAACTCTATCGCGGTCGACGGGCAAGAACTCTCCAAACCTCTCCGCCTTAGCCCCATAAACCTCCCTAACCGATGAGATCAACCTCGATGGATCTACGAGGTGTTTAACCGCCTTGGGATGAGCCTTGACTAGAGACTTTTTAGAGATCCTGACGAGCTTGCCGACCGCCCCTGCGTGATCGAGGTGGATATGGGTTAAGACTATGTAATCTATCGTCGATGGATTCACTCCGGCAGCCCTTATGCCCGCTAGTAGATTGTTTATGGAGGATGCGTAGCCCACGTCGATTAGGGCGGTCTTCTCATCCTTGATCAGATATGCTCCGATACATCTCTCAAATCCGAGACCATGAGTGTCTATCAAGTAGACCCTATCCAATACTTTCTCAACGCTCATCTCCTATATCCCTTCAGGAATCCGGCGATCCCTCCGAAGGCCCGCTTAAGCATATCTCCTTCCTCATGCTGTGATGAGATGAGCTCGACTTTGACGCCGTGTTTCTCGGCCTCCTCGATATAGTGATCGACCAAGGATTTCTCCTCAACCACCTCCAAAGACTTTGAGCCGCATTTATCGCATGGTCGTGAGAGTATTTGTGGGAGCTCGGTCATCTTCTCCTTCTCGCTAAAGATATGCGTGTATTCCGCTCCACAGCTCCCGCATCTAAGCTTGACCAAAACCTTGTCGAGGTCTTCAACTATTAAGATTGTGTCGAGCAACCCATTTCTCATGGCCCTCACGATCTCCCGCTCCCCATATACCGCTAGGCCATTATCTTTCGAGACCTCGCTCAAGAACCTCCTAACCAGATTCTGCTCCTTAACCATCCTAAGATCCCTCAACAGGTCTCCAGATCTCTTGATCGCCTCCCTAACTCCCTCCTCACCTGAATAAGATGTGTCGACCAAGTGGATCTTATCTCTGAGGGTGTAGTGGAGGTAGCCCTTATCGACGAATATCTCCTTTGTTGGCCCCGGCCCGGCAACGATCACCCCCTTAATCTCAGGATACTTCTGGAAGATTTGATTCGCGTGCTCAGCCACCCTCTTATAATATTCGTTTAGATTCATCTCCCTAAGCCTCTCAAACCTCCTCGTCTCAAACCTCCTCGCCGATTGGCCTCCAGCCCTATGCTTTCCAGGAACTCCTGAGGTGAAGGTCTTGAGCTCGGCGATCCGCCTACCCTTAACCACGGCAACCGCCGCCTTCTCATTATCTATCACCAATATCCCATAGACATCTTTCTCCTTTAGGAGATCCTTTAGGGGTTCGAGGTAGAATCTACTGTCGCATCGATATAGGAGGATGTTTATGGGCTCGGGTGGAACTATATGGTAGACCTCGATCTTCTCGCTTCCAGGGCCCCCGTTCTGCGGGATCGCTCCGCTGAAGATTATTAGCCCGGTTGGCCCAGCCCTATCGAATAGCTTGAGCCTTTGGATGGCGCTCTCGATCGCATCTCGGACATTCTTCCTAGTAGTCTTCGACTTTATGTTGGCGGCGGTCGCATATTCTTGTCTTAGATAGCCTATCACCTCGCTTATCGGCTTCCTTGGAGGGATGTAGATCGAGATTAGCTCCGTCCCCCTGCCGACCTTCGACTCAAGCTCCTTTATCAGCTTCTTAAACCTATAAAGGGTTACAGAGTCCTTTCTATCGAGTTTAGCCTCCATATAGAGTCACCCCTAACTTGGATATTAGTCAAAACCAGTTAGCGTGTGTTAAGCGTTCCTTGGACAACTTTCTCAGGATGAGCTTAGAGAGTCCAGCTAAAATAGATTTTCTCCACTGCCATATCTCGATAAATACTCAAGCACCTGATCAAGCAGTCCAAGAGACTCCAAGACCCTGATCCAATCTATTGATTGGTTAAGCTCTCGTTCGGCTCCAGCCTCAAATGCCTCCGCAACCCTCTCCCATATAGAGTCACCCCTAACTTGGATATTAGTCAAAACCAGTTAGCGTGTGTTTAAGCGTTCCTTGGACAACTTTCTCAGGATGAGCTTAGAGAGTCCAGCTAAAATAGATTTTCTCCACTGCCATATCTCGATAAATACTCAAGCACCTCATCGAGCAGTCCAAGAGACTCCAAGACCCTGATCCAATCTATTGATTTGTTGAGCTCTCGTTCGGCTCCAGCCTCAAATGCCTCCGCAACCCTCTCGGCGAGAGCCTTGAAATCCACATCGGTTACATCTAGCTGAATCACCTTCCTCTCACCGAATTTCTTGACTGCCTCGGCGAACGGCTCATCTATAAGCTCCGCCGACACGTTTTCAGCTATCTTCCACCTCGGATACCTCCTAGCCTCCAAGACCTTGATTAATTTATCTGGTCTCAACCTCAAAACTATGGCCGATTTAACATCGACTCCTCTGGGCTTGAATGGATGGATCGAGGCCACAACCGCCTCCTCGCCTCTAAGCTCTCGGCCAAGCCTCGCCGAAATCTTCCCGAAGTCGACGATATATGCTTGAGCGCGCTCATCATATCCGTTATAGAGTTTATGGAGCTTGACATAGGCCGGCAAGTCTATGAACCTCACCCCAATCCTGTCCGCTAGGAGTTGGCCAAAAGTTGTCTTGCCGACTCCGGCCACGCCCAAAACCATTATGACCCAAGACCTTCGTCTCAAGGTGATTTCCCGTTCCTCACTCCAAGCATCGATCTAATGATTCAAACGCGAGTATCCAAGGCTAGAATTAAGCTTTTCCCAAGGCTGGGTTCAGATTTTTGAAAAAGCTCGATCAACATATCTGTATGCCTGAGCTTAGGAGAGATCCGTTAACGGGTAGATGGGTCTCCTACGCTCCCGAGAGGGCTAAGAGGCCTGTTGAGATGGGTGAGAGGGCTCCAACCCTAGTGGATGACCCGAGTAGATGCCCATTCTGCCCAGGAAAAGAGCATATGCTCATGCCCGCGACCATGGTCTTAACTAGATCTGGCTCTGGGCTGAGATTCTCGAAGGAGGAGGGTGATGAGAGAGTTAAAGACTGGATCGTGAAGATAATCCCGAACCTCTATCCAGCCTTCACGGTGAACGATACCATGAGGATCGATGAAGAGGTTAAGGAGGTTAGCGGACACCATGAGGTCATGATAGACACACCTCGACATGACGCCGATCCATGGAAGATGACTGTGGATCAGATATATCTCTCCCTACTAACGGTTAGAGAGAGGCTGAAAGAGCTTGAAAGCTATCAGTATGTGAAGTTCGCCGGCTTTGGGAAGAATCATGGCCCAAACTCTGGAGGATCTCTTAGACATCCGCACACTCATGTCTTCGCCACCCCAATAACTCCCGAGATAATTGAGGTAGAGGCTAAGAGGCTTAGGAGGGGTAAGTGCCTTCTATGCAATTGGGTTGGAGAGGTCTCAGGGCCTAGGGGAATAATCTCGACCGAGAACTTCATTGCTATCTGCCCATGGGCGAGTAGGGAGCCATATGAGGTTCTCATAGCGCCCAAAGATCACCTAAGGAAATTCGTAGACCTAGATGATCAGAGGTTGATGGAGCTCTCAAGCGTCTTCTCAACGATCTACAAGGCATTAAACATGGCCTTAGACAATCCATCATTCAACCTAATCCTCCACACAGCCGCGAAAGATGTGGATGATTTCCACTGGCACTTCGAGCTCATACCGAGGATCCTAATGCCGATGGTCGTCGATATCGGAATCGGAATTCACGTGAACACCATCTATCCCGAGAAGGCCGCCGAGGATCTAAGATCCGCGATCGAGAGACTATGAAGATCTGTAAGCATTTTGGAATATGCGGCGGGTGCTCATATCTCGATAAACCCTATGAGGATCAGCTTGAGGAGAAGGTTAAGCGCGTCGAAGACCTATTCGGCGTAAAAGTCGATGAAGTGTATCCATCTCCAAAACAATATTATTACAGGAATAGGATGGATTTCGCGGTCTCAGAGGATTTGAAGATAGGACTGAACGTCAAGGGCAGGTGGTGGGAGATCGTAAATCTAGAAGAATGCCTCCTACTCTCCCCCGAAGCCGATGAGATAAGGAGAATATTCAGAGAATACATGTTGAGACACGGATTACATGGATGGGATAGGGTTGAGAGAAGGGGATTAATCAGATTCCTGAGCATAGGATGGGATAGGGTTGAGAGAAGGGGATTAATCAGATTCTTGAGCATAATAGAGGGAAAGTTCACAGATGAGCGGATGATCTTCATCACATCCTTCGAAGATTTAAGGGAAGAGCTCGACGAATTCTGGGAGGAGCTTGAGAGTGTGGGGATCAGGGTCTCAAGCCTCATCTTGGGGATAAATCCGGGGATCAGAGACGACGCTAGAGCTGAGGATCTCCGAGTCATCAAGGGATCTGAAACCATAGTGGAGAAGATCGGTTCAAGGATCTACCACTTCCACCCAAACACCTTCTTCCAGCCGAATCCATATACCCTCGATAAATTGATTCGATGCGTAGTGGAATTGCTTGATGTAAAGGGATGTGGGGAGATCTTGGAATTGTTCTCTGGGATAGGAACCTTCACCCTTGATTTGGCGAGGATTGCGGCGAGGGTTTACGCGGTTGAGGAGAATGAGACCGCGGTTAAGATAGCTGGGATGAATTTGAAAGAGAATGGGGTAAAGAATGTCGTGCTGATAAATGAGAGGGCTGAAAGGGTTTCCGTGAAATATGATTATGTGGTTCTAGATCCTCCGCGGACGGGTTTAAGCTATAAGCTCGTCAAGAGGCTGAGGAAGGCCAAGCCGAGGAGAATAGTCTATGTCTCATGCAACCCTGAGACCCAGCTTAGAGACATAAGGCAGCTCGGCTACAAGATAGATAGGATTGTATTGATCGACCAATTTCCACAGACCCCCTTAGTTGAGAGCGTCGTGGCCCT
>Ga0209410_1000623_pt1 | contig 16609 bp, 17 predicted proteins | sample Mar14436cmmetaG_FD_184135 | JGI IMG/M metagenome (GOLD analysis project Ga0209410, IMG submission 184135) | Marine hydrothermal vent microbial communities from Guaymas Basin, Gulf of California to study Microbial Dark Matter (Phase II) - Marker... ... | reverse complement strand
CTTGCGGGCCGACTCCATCTCCGCCAGGACCACCCTGAGGCTCTCCCTCGCATCCTGGGGAGTCACAACCTCGGGCTTCCTTCCCTCAAGTATGCATTCGACGAAGTACTTTATCTCGTTGAAGTAACCCCCCATCTCCGATATGTTCCCCCCGGCCTCCACACCACTGAGGTCTGGCTTGGGAAGTTCGGGGGAATATGGTTCCCCTTCGGCCGGGTAGACCGTCATCGTGGGCTGGCGTGCGGAGCTCATCTTAACGGCCCCCTTCTCGAATGTAGCCCAGAAGTCCATATGGAAGGGATAACTCGGAGGCATGTCCCATCCACCCTCGGCCGAAACCGCAGGCCCGTCCCCGTAGTCGTACAACGTGAATATGTGCACGCAGCCGTCCCCCACCCATGTCCCCTTGGACCATACGGCCTTAGGTGTCCCGAAGAGGTACAGCACGTAGTCGGTGTCGTGGATGTGAAGGTCCAGGGCGGCCGAACCACTGCGGCTTGCCCACATGAGCCAGTCCTCCCAGCTCCAGGTGGGCGTGGGGGAAAGCCGCACCAAAGAAAGCGACCTCAAACCCCCCAAAGAACCCCCGTCCAGGATTTCCTTGAAGGCCACATATTCAGGCCAGAACCTTATGCAGTGCGCCACCATGAAGAACACCCCAGCCCGCTCGGCTGCCTCTATCATCCTGTCGGCCTCTTCCAGGTTCATGGCCATGGGCTTCTCGCAGAGCACGTGGGCTCCGGCTTCTGCTGCCTTGACGACATGTTCGGCGTGGAGGTACGTAGGGAGACATATGTCCACAAGATCGGGCTTCTCCTTATCGAGCATATCGTCCATACAGGTGTAGACCTTGGCCCCGGATGCTATCTTCCTTGCCTTCTCCTCCTCCCCGTCCACCACCGCCACGACCTGCGCGTCCTTAAGCTGGGCATACACGTTTCTATGCATAGTGCCCATGAAGCCAGCTCCCACGACGGCGACCTTGAGCATAGCTCACCTCCTCTGTTAAGATTTGCTTTCAGAACGCCCGAATAACCTGAGCACTTCTTCATAAGGTCCATCGTCAGCCGATACTTTGGAACCTCCCGAGGAATATAACCCTTACCCCCATCTTTGTCAAGGAGAAATCCCAAAAATTAGTTGCGTACCGGGAGAAAAAGATTTATATTTTCCAACACGGGCTTCTATGTCGGTGTGGGACGAGGACAGGCTCGGCCCGCTGCAGGAGGGACGAGAGGGGGAGGGTTCGCTCTGTGGTTCCGAGGTAACGGTATGGAAGGCTTCGATCCGAAGGAGGCGGTGAAGGTCTTAGGGGAGTACGAAGGCCAGGCCCCGGAGGTCCTCGGCATCCCCACCTCTACGGGGTTGGACGGGCTCTTCTACAGGCTCGTCCGGGACGGGGAGGGATGGAGGAGGGAACCTCTAAACGGCATACCCTTCCGGTCGGTCATAAACCTCACCGGGGAACCTGATACCGGCAAGTCGGTGTTGGTCGAACAGTTCGCCGCATACCAGGCCGGAAGGGGCTACAAGGTCTGCTTCGTCACTGTGGAGGCCCCCGCCCAGTTCCTCTTCGGGGCCGTAAGGTCCAAGGCCGAGGTCTTAGGCCTCTCCTTCGACGACGTCCAGGAGAACCTCGTGGTCGTGGACGCGGCCGGAAACCCTGCCATAAGGGAGAACCTTTATAACTTCTTAGAGACCTTGAAGTACGCCGTTGAGAAGTTCGGGACCAAGAGCACCGTGATAGACAGCGTAACAGGGCTCTACGAGCACAGGGAGATAATGGCCAGGCAGGTCGTCAGGGCCGTCTTCAACGAGCTTAAAAAGCTCGGGCAGACTGCCATTTTAGTCTCCCAGAAGAGGAGCGCGCAATCCTCGGAATCCGCCGAGGCCGCCGGAGGACTGGCGGTGGCCCACATAGTAGACGGGACCATCGTGATGGGAAAGGTGCTCATAACGAACAGGTGGGAGGCACAGCTCTACGGGACTCCGATAGGTTCCGTCGTGAGGACCATAAGGATAGACGGGTGCAGGATGGTCCCGCACGACCCGAGGACCTGGGTCTTCCGGATAGACGAAAGGGGCCTTATAGAGCTTACCGAACCCTTAGAGGACCTCATCTCGAGGGCGCAGGCGAAGGAGGTGAGAAAAAGTGCCGGTGGTGGCTGAGGTCAAGGGGAACGTGGACCGGGCGGCGAGGAAGGTGTTCGACAGGGCCATAGATGTCGCAGGAGGTCTCAGGAAGCTTGTGGAGCACAGGAACCTGACGTGGCTCCCGAGCTTGGCCGAGGCGGCCTACGTGGTGGTGATGAAGGAGGTGGGGGGCATGACGGCCAAGGCCATAGCTGCCGAACTCGGGATAACCGAGGCCACGGTCCGTAACATAACCTCCTCCGACCCTGAGGAGGTCCGGAGGTACCTGAGCGGGGAGCTCCCCGACCTCTCCGAGCATGTGGCGGGTGGGCTCGCCAAGCTCGCCTTCGGACAGCTCAGGGAGGAGGGAAAGATTTGAAAGGAGGTGCTATGCGCTGGCTGTGCACGGGAGCGATCCTGCTGTGGGCCCTGAGCGCGTGGGCCGAGGTGCCCCGCATGGGGGTGGCCGTGGGCACGGTCACCATGGAGGGAAAGCAGTGGCAGAGGATAAGCTTCAGGCCCGACATCCCCATAGGGCCCTTCGGTGTGGCGCTGGACATAGAGCTATTCCTGGACCAGAAGGGGAACATAAGCAAGAGGGGATGGGACTTCTCCACAGGACAGGCTACGAGGGAGACGATATTCAGGAAGATATACTACGTCCGTTACGGTAGGCAGGGGAAGCCCGTGTTCATGAAGCTCGGGGCCCTGGACGATGTCACGTTGGGTTACGGGCTCATAGTCGACGGTTACACCAACGCCTTGGAGTACCCCTCGGTCAAACGGATAGGCTTCCAGGGGGACGTGAGGCTCGGAGGAGGGCTCAGGCTCCAGTGGGTCGTGAACGACTTAGACGACGCCTTCACCGGAGGACCGTGGTTCGCGGCCAGGGCCTCGGCCCCCCTCCTCGGGAAGCTCAGGGTCGGGGGGACGTTGGCGATGGATATAAACCAGTTCGCCGGGCTTAAGGACAGGGACGGGGACGACGTGCCGGATGCCCTCGACCCCTTCCCGGACGACGGGACCGCTTGGACGAACACCGATGCGGACTCGGATTTCCCCGACGAGATACCTGACTACAAGGTGGTGAAGGGGGATACGGTCTGGGTCGACACCTTGGACATAAACGGGGACAACATATACGACCGTGGGGAATATAGGAACCTGAGAGGGCCCGAACCCTTCAAGAAGAGCGAGAACAAGGATAGGATAACCGTAGTGGGCGTGGACTTAGGATATCCGATCTTGGAAGGTCCGGTGAAGCTCGAGCTCTACGGACAGGCTGCCAAGTTCCTGATGGTAGAGGACGGCGGAGGATGGGGGTTCGCAGCGCCAGGGTTGAGGCTCACAGCCGGCCCCTTGAGGGCGAGGTTGGAGTACAGGAACTTCCAGGGGAGGTTCCGTCCGGAGTACTTCAACGATATGTACGAGCTTGAGAGGGCGAGGGTCGTGGGGGATTCCGCCGTGACCAAGGAGGCGGGGCTGGACTCGGTCTCCCTCAAGGGTGTCTTCGGCAAGGCCGTGCTCAGGGTCATGAACATCGTATCGGTCAGGGCCTCCTACCAGTACCTATCCGGAAAGGAGAGGAACCAGAGGTTCTACGTGGACGGGAGGGCGTTGGAGCCGCTGCTGAGGCAGGTTCCGAGGCTCGGGGAGCTTTCTGCCTACTACCACAAGGACCACATAGACACGAGGGAGGCTGGGTTCTTCGATCCCACCCCTAACACCATCTACGGATATAGGATAGGGTTCAAGGTAGGGGACGGGGTCCAGCTCGTCTGGCACACCCACTACGAGTACACGGGAACAGCCAAAAATCCCAAGAGGCACAAATATGTCACCGTAGAGACGGAGGTCAAGTTTTGAGGGGGCTCACCGATAGACAGAGGCAGGTCTACGATTTCATAGCCGACAGTATCTCCTGTAACGGTTTCCCCCCGACCATAAGGGAGATAAGGGAAGCCTTCGGGTTCTCGTCCACCAACGCTGTCTTCGCTGTCCTGGACGCCCTAGAGAGGAAGGGGTACATAAGGAGGCATCCCTCTATGGCCAGGGGGATAGAGCTTCTGGGAGGGCTCCCGCCGGGGGCGGAGGGGGTGAGGATAGTGCCGGTCGTAGGGAGGGTGAGGGCCGGTGAGCCGATCTTGGCCCAGGAGAACATAGAGGGTGCACTTCCCGTGAGCAGGGCCTTCGTCCCGCCGGGGGATGCCTTCGCCCTCAGGGTCGAGGGTGACAGCATGGTCGGGGCAGGGATCCTGCCGGGTGACTACGTTATAGCCATCTGTCGGCCTACCGCTCAGAGGGGGGACATAGTTGTGGCGGTCTTAGGGGAGGAGGCCACGGTCAAGAGGTTCGTGCCTAAGGGGGACAAGATCTTGCTCGTTCCAGAGAACCCCAGGTACGAACCCATAGTCGTGGACGGACCCTCAGAGGAGTTCAGGATAGCGGGGAAGGTCGTGGCACTGATGAGGAGGCTCTAAAGGACTGAAGGGAGGTCCTGAGGAGGCTCTAGGAGAGGGGGGTAGAGAACCTCCGAAGGCCGTGGTCGGTCCACCCTCTCGTGCGGCGACCTTGTGGAGCCGATAAAGTTATGAAGCTTCCTCCTCCTCAGCAGAACTATAAGCTTGCCTTTGAAATAGCTGCAGAAAAGTTGCGGAGTGCCGACCTGGAGGAGGTGTGTCGGAGGAGCGGGGCGAGGCGTGGGTCCGGGGTTTTAGAAGTTCGGTTCCTGCGTGAGACCCTCCGAATCTTCCTACCTCAGGTCGCCTTCCAGCCCGAACTTCCCCTCATAGAGCAGGTGATAACCCTCAGGTACCTCATCAACGCCTCGGGGATGCCCCCTACCGGGAGGTGGATATCGTTCTCGGACCTTCCCGGGGGAGCACCTTATTTCCCCGCCTTCCGGAAGAGGGTAGTAGAGCCCCTTTTAAAATGCTTCTCTGGGGCCGGAGGAAAGCTCGTGGAGGCGGCGGAGGCTTTGGGGGGGGAGGAGTTAGACTACGGGGACGTGGGCGTCGTATTCCAGGTCTTCCCCAAGGTCAAGGTGGCGTTCGTGCTATGGGAGGGGGACGAAGAGGTCCCCTCGAACGCAAACGTGCTCTTCGACGAGTCCGTGAGGGGATATCTCTCTCCGGACGACCTTAGGGAGCTGGGGTGGAGGTTGGTCTACAGGATGATCAAGGAGGTGCGACATGCGCCACATCACTGAGGAGGAGGGATGAAGGTTTACATAGTGACCGACCTGGAGGGGGTAAGCGGAATCTGCCTCTTCGAGCAGACCAGGGAGAAGGTTCCACCGCTCTACGAGGAGGCCAGGTTCCTGCTCACGAGGGAGGTCAACGCCGCAGTCCAAGGATGTCTGGACGCAGGGGCGGAGGAGGTCGTGGTCCTGGACGGGCACGGAGGTGGGTTCAACTTCGTTCCCGAGGAGATGCACCCGGAAGCGTACTTCGTGACGGGTCCTGTAAGACCTCATCCCCTTTTAGGTTTGGACGAAAGCTTTGGGGCGGTGCTCTGCGTGGGATTTCACGCCAAGCTCGGAACTCCAGACGGCGTGCTACACCACACCCAGAGCTCCAAGGCGGAGACGAGGTATTGGTACAACGGGATAGAGATGGGGGAGATAGGACAGGTAGCCCTGATGGCCGGGCACTACGGAGTCCCCGTGGCCATGGTCTCCGGGGACCTGGCTGCGTGCAGGGAGGCCAAGGAGCTTCTGGGCGAGGATGTGGTGACCGTGGTCGTGAAGGAAGGTTACAGCAGGCATTGTGCTAAGATGTTGCCCCCTAAAAGGGCGAGGGAGGAGATAAGGAGGGGGGCGAGGGAGGCCGTAGAGAAGGCGCCGTCCCTGAAGCCCTTCAGGTTGCCGCTTCCCATAGAAGGCAGGCTCGCCTTCGGGAAGGAGGAGTACGCCGAGAAGTTCAAGCCCAAGAGGGCGAGGAAGGTGGACGATCTGACCTTTGTGGCCACCTTCCATAGCGCCTTGGAGATATTGGAGTTCTGAGGAAGAGGGAGGAAGGATGGGGCAGGGGACCGCTAAAGGAGGGAGAACAATCACACTACATGCCACTTTCACACAGTTTAGCCTTCCCCCCGTCCGGGACGCGCTGATAGTGGGGAAGCGAGCTCCCATAGGCCCGAAGGCCCTCTTCCAGTCGCTCGAGGTGCTGCTGAAGGGACAGTTCGAGCTTATACCGGTGGAGCATCCCACAATCGAGGCGGTCATAGTCCGCAAGTCCGACCTGAGGAAGCTTCCGAGGGATAAGTTCATCCCCATGCTCCTGGAGGAGGCGGGTGCCATAATGGACGAGACCGACTGCCTCAGGGTGGAGGTCGAGATCAGCGTCTCGGTGACACGGGAGGTGAGGGAAGAATGAGCGAAGAAATAGGGGAGCTTGTAGAGGAAGCTCCTCTGCTTCCCCCGGACGACTCCGTGGGGGAGGCCTTGAGGAGGCTCTCCGAGGATGGGGTCCCCTTCGCCCTGGTGCGGGTGGAGGGGCGATGGCGGTACGTGACGCCCGGGACCTTGGCGGGCATCCCGAGGACGAGGACTCTCATGGATGCAGGTCTCCCCGAGGCCCCTGAGGTTCCGCCGGACCTATTGGTGAGGGAGGCATTGGGCATCTTAGAGAGCGAGGGTGGGGAGGCCTTAGTAGTAACCGAGAAGGGGAGGCCCTTAGGGGTCCTGAGACGTTCCAAGGTCCTGGGGTACCTCCTGGACCAGGCCGAGAGGGCCAGGGAGACAGCGGAGGAGCTGGCGGCGGTGTTCCGCGCTTCTCCCCTGCCGATATTGGTGGTGGACGAGGACCTCAGGGTGTTGGAGATGAACGAAGTCCTTTCAGAATGTATGGAGGTCCCCCTCGGGGAAGCCGTGGGGAGGATGGCGGGGGAGGCCTTAGGATGCGTACATGCGGAGGGAGGATGTGGTTCCGCCCCGGCCTGCGAGGGATGTGGGGTCATAAGGGCCGTGTCCTCGACCTTCAAGAAGGGAAGACCTCACAGGGACCTCGAGGCCACGGTGAAGGTCAGGATGGGAGACGAGACGAGGGAACTCCACGTCCTCGTCAACACCGCCCTCCTTTCGCACAGGGGCAGGAGGGCTGTCGTGGTCGCCCTCCAGGACGTTACCGAGAAGAGGAGGCTCTTAGAGGAGCTTAAGGAACTAAACGAGAACTTGGAGCGAAAGGTCCAGGAGCGCACTTTCGAGCTTCAGGTTTTGTACGAACTTTCCCAGCAGATAGGGCACACATTAAGCTACAGCGACCTCTTTAAGCTCGTGCTCCAGTACCTCCACAGGATACTACCGTACGATGTCGCAGGTTCGCTTTTGGTCGTGGACGATCTGAAGGAGATGTTCATAAAGAAGGCCCGCCCCATCTCCGAGGAGGTGCTCGTGGAGGTGAAGAGGCTCATGCTGGAGAGGTTCGTGGAGATGGGCGGTATGGAGATCGAGGAAGTGGAGGAGGTCGTCTTCGAGGCGCACGATTACCGCCGAGACGCCCCTGTCGTCCCCTACCTCGGGACGAAGTTCTTCGTCCCCCTCGTCGTGGACGACAAGACCATAGGGCTCGTGTTCGCCGGAGCCGAGGCCGAGGACGCCTTCCCAAAGGAGCGCAGGGAAGTCCTCGATACCCTGGTCCAACAGGCGGCGATATCCGTCCAGAGGCTCAAGGCGGTCTTAGCTGCCGAGAAGACGAGGCTTGAGGCGGCGATAGAAGGGATGAGGGAGGGGGTCGTGATATTGGACAAGGAGAGGATGATAACCGTGGCCAACCCGAGGGCGAGGGAGTTCCTTCCCCTGCTCACCAAGGCGAGGTTGGGAGGGAAGAGGCCCGTAAGGCGGTTCGGAGGGGTGGAGCTCGATGTCATACTGGAGATGACCAGAAGCGGCAAGCATCAGGAGGTCGTGGTCCCGGGTCCTCCGGAAAGGACGTTCGAGATAACGGCCTCCCCCTTCGGGAAGGAAGGATCGAGAGGGACCGTGATCGTCATAAGGGACGTGACGGAGGAGAGGGAGGCCCAGAGGATGCAGGCCCAGCAGGAGAGGCTCGCCGCCGTAGGTCAGATGGCCGGGGGCATAGCTCACGACTTCAACAACATACTGAGCGTCATCATGGGGTATGCGGAGATAGCGCTTATGAAGGTGGAACCCGAATCCGAGCTCGGGGAGTGCCTCAGGACCATAATCTCCCAGGGAAGGAGGGCGGCGAGGCTCGTCCGCCAGGTCCTGGACTTCAGCCGCAGGTCCACGAGCGAGCCCAGACCTATGGATCTGCTGCCTTTCCTCAAGGAGATGGTGAAGTTCCTGAAGAGCTCGATCCCGGAGAACATAGAGCTGAGCTTGAAGGCCGAGCCAGGCACCTACACCGTAAACGCCGATCCGACACAGATGCAGCAGGTCGTGATGAACCTGGCCTTCAACGCAAGGGACGCCATGCCCGGGGGAGGAAAGCTCGAGATAGGGTTGGACAAGGTGGAGCTGGGGGAGGAGGTGAGGTCCTGGGACCCGGAGCTCGCCCCCGGCCGCTACATCCTCGTGACGGTCAGGGACACCGGAACGGGAATGCCTCCGGAGGTCTTGGAGAGGGCCTTCGATCCCTTCTTCACCACCAAGGAGCCGGGCAGGGGTACGGGCCTCGGCCTTTCCCAGGTCTACGGCATAGTGAAGCAACATAAAGGGCACATATCCATAGAGAGCGAGGTGGGGAGGGGAACTTTGGTCAGTGTCTACCTTCCGGAGCTCGTTCAGGAGGCCCCTCCGGAGGAAGAGGGGGAGGAGGAGGTGCCGAGAGGGAGCGAGACCGTGCTCGTGGTGGAAGACGAGGAGGGGGTAAGGGAGTCGCTCAGGGGGATCTTGGAGGGGCTTGGGTATAAGGTGCTCACAGCCTCGGACGGAGAGGAGGGGTTGAGGCTCTACGGGGAACATCTGGGGAAGATAGATTTGGTCCTCTCCGATATGGTGATGCCGAGGATGGGAGGGAGGGAGCTTTACAGGAGGCTGAAGGAGATGGACCCCGATGCGAGGGTCCTGATCTTGAGCGGGTACGGATTGGGTGAGGATGTCAGGGAGTTGATCTCCGAAGGGGTTGTAGGTTTCGTACAGAAGCCGATATCCATGAGGGAATTGGCCAGGAAGTTGAGGGAAGCCTTGGAAGGAAGAAGCTCGGGTACGAACCCCGACATACCCCGGAGGATGGCGTGACCAAGGCTCGGCTCAGGAGGAGGATGCTCAGGCTCAGGAGGGCCCTACCCTCGGACGAGGCGAAGAGGCAGAGCAAGGCAGTGCTCTCCCACCTCCTTTCCCATCCTGTCTATAGGAACTCCCGGACCGTACACACCTACATCTCCTTGGACGACGAGGTGGACACCTGGCCCCTCATATCCAGGGCCTTGGACGATGGAAAGAGGGTCGTGGTGCCCGTGGTGTCCGGCGACGATATGGTTCACTGCGAGGTGGACTCCTCGTCCGAGTTCGTGAGGGGAAGGTTCGGGCTGTGGGAACCGAAGCATCGCAGGGAGGTGGACGTAGAGGAGCTGGACCTTGTAATAGTCCCGGGGGTGGCGTTCGACAGGAGGGGGTACAGGCTCGGCTTCGGGAGGGGGTACTACGATAGGTTCCTCTCCCAAGTCTCAGCACCCAAGGTAGGCCTCGCCTTCGACTTCCAGGTGGTCCCTCGCATCCCCGAGGACCCCCACGACCAGAGGCTCGATTACTTAGTGACTGAGGAAGGAATTTTTAGAATATTCAAGGAAAAAGTAGAAAAACTGGATTATCAACCGAAATTTGGTGATATTTGCCATTAATTCTGCTGTCTCTCCTTTGGAATTTCTAACAGAAATGTATATATTTAGCATCCAACTTAGCACTCATAAAAAGTAAGTGCTAAATTCCAATGTATATGTGATTAAACTCTAAAACCTTAGGGAGGAGGTGATTCCGGGATGAAGGTGAAACCTCTGGCGGACAGGGTCCTGGTGAAACCCTTAGAAGAGGAGGCCGAGAAGAGCGCGGGGGGGATAATAATCCCAGACACGGCCAAGGAGAAGCCCCAACAGGGAGAAGTGATAGCTGTGGGGCCGGGCCGTGTGACCGAGGACGGTAAGACGATACCCATGAACGTTAAGGTCGGGGATAAGGTGCTCTACGGAAAGTATGCGGGCACGGAGGTCAAGATAGACGGACAGGAGCACCTCATAATGCCCGAGAGCGATATACTGGCCATAGTCGAGGAATAAGGAGGTGATGGATATGGCTGCAAAACAGCTGAAGTTCAACATAGATGCCAGGGAAGCGATAAGGACGGGTGTGGACAAGCTGGCGGATGCTGTGAAGGTCACCCTCGGACCTAAGGGTCATAATGTAATACTGGACAAGAAGTTCGGTTCTCCGACCGTCACCAAGGACGGCGTGACGGTCGCCAAGGAGATAGAGCTCGAGGACCCGTTCGAGAACATGGGCGCCCAGATGGTCCGTGAGGTGGCCTCCAAGACGAGCGACGTGGCGGGCGACGGCACCACTACAGCGACGGTCTTGGCCCAGGCCATATATAGGGAGGGCCTCAAGGCCGTAACCGCCGGCGCCAACTCCATGGCCATCAAACGTGGCATAGACAAGGCGGTTAAGGCCGCTGTCGAGGCCATCAAGAAGCAGAGCAAGGAGGTCTCGGACCGTAGGGAGATAGCCCAGGTGGCCACAATCTCAGCCAACAACGACCCCTCCATAGGTGAGCTGATAGCGGACGCCATGGAGAAGGTCGGCAAGGACGGGGTGATCACGGTGGAGGAGGCCAAGGGCACCGAGACCACGATGGAGGTCGTGGAGGGGATGCAGTTCGACAGGGGTTACCTCTCCCCGTACTTCATAACCAACCCGGACACCATGGAGGCCGTGCTTGAGGAGCCCCTCATCCTTATCCACGACAAGAAGATAAGCTCCATGAGGGACCTCCTCCCCATCCTCGAGAAGGTGGCCCAGATGGGCAAGCCCCTCCTCGTTATAGCCGAGGACGTCGAGGGCGAGGCCCTGGCCACCCTCGTGGTAAACAAGCTCAGGGGCACCCTCAGGTGCGCGGCCGTGAAGGCCCCTGGCTTCGGGGAGAGGCGCAAGGCCATGCTCGAGGACATAGCCATCCTCACCGGCGGTAGGGTGATCTCCGAGGAGGCCGGGTTCAAGCTCGAGAACGCCCAGCTCTCCGACCTCGGCAAGGCCAGGAGGGTGACGATAGACAAGGACAACACCACCATAGTGGAGGGCGCCGGCGATCCTGAGGCCATAAAGGGTCGCATCAACCAGATAAAGAGGCAGATAGAGGAGACCACCTCCGACTACGATAGGGAGAAGCTCCAGGAGCGCCTGGCCAAGCTCGCAGGTGGTGTGGCTGAGATAAACGTGGGAGCACCCACAGAGGCCGAGATGAAGAACCGCAAGGCCTTGGTCGAGGACGCCCTCCACGCCACCAGGGCTGCGGTGGAGGAGGGGATAGTCCCCGGAGGCGGTGTGGCGTTCATAAGGGCCATCCCGGCCTTGGACGAGGTCGAGGCCGAGGGCGACGAGAAGATAGGTGTGGACATAGTGAGGAAGGCCCTCGAGGAGCCCCTCAAGTGGATAGCCAACAACGCCGGCATGGAGGGGGCCGTGGTGGTGGAGAGGGTCAAGGGGGGCGAGGGCGCCTTCGGCTTCAACGCCGAGACCTGCGAGTTCTGCGACCTCATGGAGGCCGGGATAATAGACCCGACCAAGGTGGTGCGCACGGCCTTAGAGAACGCCGCGAGCGTGGCCGGGCTCCTGCTCACCACCGAGGCCATGGTGACCGAGATCCCGGAGAAGGAGAAGCAGACCACGCCTCCTCCTCCGGAGTACTGAGGATAGGAAACCGAAGCCCCCGTGGAAATTTCCACGGGGGCTTTATCTTTCCGGTCGGGCCAATACATCTATACGAACTTTCGCCACCCCCTTGTGGAGTATACCGAGCCTCTTGGCCGCAGCGTACGATAGGTCTATCACCCTGCCCTTTGCAAAGGGGCCCCTGTCGTTTATGCGCACCACCACGCTCCTTCCGTTTTCGAGGTTGGTCACCATCACATATGTGCCGAAGGGCAGGGTCCTGTGGGCTGCCGTCATATCGTACATGTTGTAGATCTCCCCGCTCGCTGTCCTCTTTCCATGGAACTTCTCCCCGTAGTAGCTCGCAAGGCCGACCTGGTAGGGTCTAGCGGTGTAGGTAGGGGCGTAGGTGCATCCCAACAGTACCAAGGTCAGAAACACGCTCCTCATCTTCGGACCTCCAGGCTTCCCGAAAGCTCATCTATGGAACCGAACCCGTGTCTTTCCATGTACTCCCTTATGCCGTCTACGACCTCAAGCGCCGTCCTCGGCCGGAAGAAGGTGGCCGTCCCCACCTGGACCGCCCTTGCTCCAACTATGAGGAACTCCAGGGCGTCCTCCGGGGAGGATATCCCCCCTATCCCTATCACGGGGATCCGGACGGCCGACGCCACCTTCCACACGAGCGCCAAGGCCACGGGCCTTACAGCGGGGCCTGAAAGGCCCCCGGTTACGTTGCCGAGCTTGGGTCTCCTGGTCTCAACGTCCACCGCCATCCCGACCAAGGTGTTTATGAGCGAGACCGCATCGGCCCCGGCCTCCCTCACGGCCTCCGCCACCTTCGCCACGTCCGATGCGTGGGGGGTGAGCTTCGCTATCACGGGCTTAGATGTAGCCCTCCTCACGGTGGAGACCACTTCGTAGGCCGAGTCTGGATCGGAACCGAAGAGCATGCCGCCCTTCTCCACGTTCGGGCAGGATATGTTGACCTCCAGGGCGTCCACCCCGTCCAGGTCCAGCCTCCCGGCGAGCTCCCCGTACTCCTCGGTCGTCTCCCCCGCTACGCTCACTACGACCCTCGTGTCATATCCCCTCAGGAAGGGGAGCTTCTCGGAGATGAACCTCTCGACCCCTATGTTCTGGAGACCTATAGCGTTGAGCATCCCTGCGGGGGTCTCGGCGAGCCTGGGGGGAGGGGCACCGTCCCTCGGCCTGAGGGTCAAGGACTTGACCACTATCCCCCCGAGCCCTGAGGGGTCCAGGAGGGGGGCGTACTCGTCCCCGTACCCGAAAGTGCCCGACGCCACGAGCACCGGGTTCTTGAGGACGAGGGGGCCTATCCTAACGGAAAGGTCCGGCTCACCCCTTGACAAGGGGACCTCCCATGTTTATCCTTAAACTGTGGTAGGACCCATCCTCAGGAAGGGAGGTAAGGTTGGGTAGCAAGTGGCTGACGCCCAAGGAGGTAGCGAAGACCTTAGGTCCTGAGAAGTGCAGGAAGCTACTGGACGACCTCGTGTACAACAGGAGGACCCGTAGGGAGATAGTTGAAGCGGTCATGCAGGAAGCGGACTGCACCGAATACTCGGCCACCGACTTCCTCAGGGAACTGACCCAGAACCCCGAGTTCACCAAGGGGTAGGCCGTGCGGTGCGTCGTGTTCCTACTCGGCCTGGTCCTGGCCTGCGGCAGGTCCCCTCCGCCCGAGCACGGACTTGCGGACGGGGACAAGATCTGGATATCGGTGGGAGGGGTGCCGCTTAAGGTCGAAGTTGCCTCCACCCCCAAAAGCAGGAGCCAGGGGCTCATGTTCAGGGAGGAGATGGGGTGGGACGAGGGGATGTTGTTCGCCTTCGACAGGGAGGCCATGCACGGGTTCTGGATGAAGGACACCTTCATCCCCCTTTCGATAGCCTTCATAGATTCCCGGAGGACCATAGTCGCCATAGAGGACATGGAGCCTTTAGACGAGAGCGTCCACCTTCCCCCCAGGCCCGTGCTCTACGCCCTCGAGGTCCACAGGGGCTGGTTCAGGGCCCACGGGGTGAGGGTGGGGGATAAGATAGAGTTCCTACCTTCTCCTCCCGAGCCTCGGGACACCGTCGGGGACGAGGGCCCCTCCAGAGGAGAGGAGCTTTGATACCCCCTGGCTTTCATCTTCATCTCCTTTCCCGTCCAAGGGATAGGCCACCAGTAGTCCCTCGTAGTTCCTGAACACGGCCATCTTCTCCCCCGAGGTCAGGAGGTAGTTCGGGCCCACGGGTACCTTCCCTGCACCGTACGGCAGGTCCACCATGTAATGTGGGACCCCGAGCCCTGAGATATGTCCCCTCAGGCCCTCCATCACCTCGTTTCCCCTCCCGAGGCTCGTCCTGAAGTGCATGGTCCCCTTGACCGGGTCACCGTGGAGGATGTAGTAAGGCTTGACCTTTACGGCCAGGAGCCTCCTCATGAGCTCCCTCATGATCCCAGGAGAGTCGTTCACGTTCCTAAGGAGCACGGTCTGGCTCAGCACGGGGATTCCGAGCCTGAGGACCTTCCATACCGCCTCCTTCGCTTCGGGGGTGACCTCACGGGGATGGTTGAAGTGGACCACCATCCAGAGCTTCCTGCTGTACCTCTCGAGTACCTCCAAAAGCTCCGGGTCCGAGAACCTCTGGGGAAGGGTGGCGGGCTCCCTGGCCCCGAGCCTCACGACCTCCACATGGGGTATCTCGCATATGCCCTTCAGGATCTCCTCCAACTTCGCCAGAGGAAGGCAGAGGGGGCTTCCCCCCGAGACCAGGACGTCCCTCACCTCGGGATGTGCCCTTATGTAACGGAACCACTCGCCTAAATCAGGCTCCTCCCACCTGCACCATATCCTCTTCCTCGTACAGTGCCTGCAGTAGGTGGGGCAGAAGTTCGTGGTCACCAGTAGCACCCTGTCGGGGTACCTATGGGTGAGGCCGGGAACCGGGGAATCCATCGTCTCGTCCAAAGGATCTTCCTCGCCCACAGGGTCGAGCTCCTCCGGAAGCGGCACGGCCTGGAGCCTTACGGGATCGGAAGGGTCGTGGAGATCCTCTACGAGCGAGAGATAATGCGGGGTTATCCTCATGGGGTAGACCTTCGAAACCTCTGCTATCGCCTTCCTCTCGTCCTCGGAAAGTGGGAGAAGTTCCGCCAAGGCGTCCGCACGGCATATGGAGTTCTCCACCTGCCACCTCCAGTCCGCCCACCTCCCCTCGGGAACTTCCCTCCAAGCTGCGAACTTCATCCACCTACGCATCTTCCTTCACCACCTTCCGAGCCTCAGAAAGTTCCTCGCTTCGCTCGGATAGCCCCTAAGGAAGGATCACGGCCTTCACGGCGCTCCTGCTCCTTACGGATTCCAATGCCTCGTTCGCCTCGTGGAGCCCGAACCTGTGCGTCACGAGGTGGGAAAAGTCATCCTTCCTCTCCAAGATAAGCTCTAAGGCCATCTTAGTGTGTTCGGTGTGGCTGACCCAGACTCCGTAGAGGGCCAGGTCCCTCACCTCGAGGTCGTGATATACGTCCAAGGTCACCGACCCTGCGGGGACTCCGAAGCCCATCGAGAGGTAGCTTCCACCCCTCCTCACGAGCTTGAGGCCCTCGACCAGGGCCTTTGGGTTCCCTACAGCCTCGTAGGCCAGGTCCACACCTCTGCCGTCCGTGAGCCCGAGGACGAAGTCCCTGCGTTCCTCCTCTGTGGTCTCCCTCCTGTTCAGGGTGTGGGTGGCCCCGAGCCTCCTTCCGACCTCGAGCCTGCTTTCCGTGCCTCCGACTAAGATCACTGGGTCCGCGCCGAACTTCCTTGCGAAGGCCACAGCGAAGAGCCCCAAAGGCCCGGGCCCCTGGACCAGCACGGCCTCTCCCCTCCTCGGGGGCCTGAGGGAAAAGGCATGCGCCGCCGTGGCCCCCGAGCAGGAGGCGGGGACCAGGATCGCCGGGTCCAGGTCGTCGGGCACCTGGAAGATGTCGGTCTTGGGATCGAGGATCACATACTGCGAGTAACATCCGTTCAGGCCGGGAGGGTCGTCCAGGGAACGGTGGATCCCGTAGACCCACCTTTCGGGGCACAGCCAGGGCTGTCCCGCCTTCGTGCACCAGTAGCACCTTCCGCACACCACCCCCCTGTTCCAGAGCACCCTGTCCCCCTCCCTTAAGGAGGTGCCGTCTACGTACCTCTTCTTGCCCCTCACCTTCACCACCCTTCCCACCCCCTCGTGGCCGAGCACCATGGGAAGGGGGGTCCTCGGGTCCTCCCCGTCGGCCATGTGGACGTCGGAACCGCAGACCCCTGAGGCCTCGAGCCTCACGAGGACCTGACCTTCCTCGAGCTCGGGGACTTCGATCTCCTTCGGCCTTAAAGGCTCGCCGAAGGCCTCCAGGACCATGGCCTCGCAGGTCATCATACGTGTGTCGTCCGAGCCTCCCCACTTTAAATATACACCCAAGGCCCTCCCTTGGCAACAAAAAAAGGGGCGACCTGTTCCGTTAAAGCCAAAATTCCCCAGTTGTGTCAAAGCCAAACCTCCCCACCTAATCATGGAGTTTAAAAGATGTGATGACCTTGTTTTCCACACCAACACATACCTTAACCAGGCCAGCGAAAATCCTAAGCCAGACATACTGGCCGATATATTCAGG
>Ga0209410_1000620_pt1 | contig 16676 bp, 15 predicted proteins | sample Mar14436cmmetaG_FD_184135 | JGI IMG/M metagenome (GOLD analysis project Ga0209410, IMG submission 184135) | Marine hydrothermal vent microbial communities from Guaymas Basin, Gulf of California to study Microbial Dark Matter (Phase II) - Marker... ... | reverse complement strand
GTTAGGAAAATGGAGAAGAAGCAATCCCTGGATAGATGTGGCAAGTATTGATGGATTGGAAAGAAGGGGAAGTGCAATCTCCTATGAGCTTGTAGGCGAAAGGAGAATTCGTATCTTTCATAACTTTTCAAAAGAGGAAGTGGAAATTGAAGGAATCCCCTTGAAACCATATGAAAGTTTTATAGCAAAGGGGTGAGAATTCATGAAGTATAAACCTGTATCGGCTTGGAAAATTAGGGACAAAGAGGTCATCGAAAAATTTGCAAAGGATTACTTGGAATTCATGAAAAAAGCCAAGACGGAAAGATTAACCATTTCCATCTTCGAGGATATGCTCAAGGAGAGAGGATTCATTCCCTTGGATGAGTTCACCGGTGATCCCAAGGACATGGCGGTGTATCATATCAACCTCGGTAAAGCCCTTTTTGCCCTCAGAGTGATCGATGATTTGAGAAGCGGTATGAACCTGGTGGTAGCGCACATCGATTCTCCAAGGCTCGATCTAAAACCCAGGCCGCTGATAGAGGAGGAAGAGATCGCTCTTTTCAAAACTCACTACTATGGGGGCATAAAGAAATATCACTGGTTGAACATACCCCTTGCCATACACGGGGTCGTGTACACATCTGAAGGGAAGAAAGTGGAGATACACCTTGGAGAGGATCCTGACGATCCCGTTTTCGCCATCCCAGACATACTTCCACATCTGGATAGAAAGGACAAGAGCGTGAAGGAGAAATTTCAGGCTGAAAAATTGAACCCGATTGTGGGAACGGTCCCTTCAGATGAAGAAAAGGAAGCTGTGAAAATGAACGTCTTGAGGATTTTGAATGAAAAATATGGGATAACGGAAGAGGATCTGATAAGTGCGGAACTGGAGCTTGTTCCCGCCATGTTTCCAAGAGAAGTAGGAATAGACAGGAGTCTCATAGGAGCGTACGGTCACGATGATAGGGTTTGCTCTTTTGCTGGTATCAAAGCTCTGCTCTCTGTTGAAAGCCCCTCGAAGTCCTTCGGAGTGATTCTCTTCGACAAAGAAGAGATAGGAAGCGAAGGAAATACGAGCGCAAAGTCCAGATTTTATCTTAGAGTTCTTAGAAAGATATTGAAAATGCAGGGAGTTTCGGATGTCGAGTACGCACTAGATGAGGTTTTGGAAAAAACCAGCGTCATTTCTGGAGATGTGTGTGCGGGTGTGAATCCTCCATACAAGGAAGTTCACGATATAAACAACGCTCCAAGGCTGGGATATGGAGTCGTTCTGGTCAAGTACACCGGATCGGGCGGAAAGTACGGTTCAAACGATGCCCACGCCGAATTTGTGGGAAAAATAAGGAGAATCCTCAAGGAAAGTGGTGTAGTCTGGCAGGTCGGTCTTCTTGGAAAAGTGGATGAAGGTGGGGGAGGAACTGTTGCTAAATTCCTAGCTGATAAAGGAGCTCAAGTCGTGGATATGGGGCCTGCCCTTCTTGGTATGCATTCACCTTTTGAACTGGTATCTAAAGCCGATCTTTACGAAACGTATCTGGCATACAAAAACTTATTGGAAAAAATGTGATAACAGGGTATCTGATCCACCATGACCGCATAGGAGGTGATTATACCGGGCTTTTCTGTAAAAAAATCCTGCCCGGTGAATGCGATGACTCCCGAGAAAATTGTAAGAAGAATAATAGAGTTATTCCCGAGGACTCCGAAGGATAGGGATCCATTCAGGGTTCTTATCAAGACTATATTGAGTCAGAGAACCAGAGATGAAAATACCGATGAGGCTTCCAAAAGACTGTTCTCAAGATATAAAACCGTTGAGGATCTGGCTAAAGCTTCCCCTGAAGATCTATACGATCTCATAAAGCCAGCTGGGATGTACAGACAAAAAGCTGCCAGGATCATCGAGGTCTCCAGAAAAATACTGAAAGACTTTTCAGGCAAGGTTCCTGACAGTTTAGAAGATTTAACAAAGCTTCCTGGTGTTGGTAGAAAAACAGCTAACATCGTACTTTGGGTATCCTTCAAAAAACCTGCCATCGCTGTAGATACCCATGTTCACAGAATAAGCAACAGACTGGGTCTTGTTAAAACCAAAAAACCTGAAGAGACGGAAGTCTCTTTGATGAAAATCCTTCCCAGATCACTCTGGGGGCCTTTAAATGGCTCTATGGTGGAATTTGGAAGAAGAATATGTAAACCCCAATCTCCAAAATGTTCCATTTGTCCTCTAAAGGATGAATGCGATTACTACCATCGATTTCGTGCTTCAAAATCGAAGGAAAATTCCCCAGGTTGAACCATGAGCTCGAAAACGAGTCTGTCTGCTCTTTCTTTGCACTTTATAGTTGAGCTCAGGAGTTTAAGGGATTCTCCCCGTACAACCACCCTAACTTTAACAGGCTCTTTTTTTGCGTTCATGATCGTCACTTTCCAGGTTCTTTCTGTGTAGGTTCTGTACCTCTCGGATTTCAGGAGCTCTCCCTTGACCCTAACATCCCAGGAAGAGCCTAAAGAAAGGATCATCTCCCCTCTAACTGGGACGTCTTTCACATATCCCAAGTTCACAATAGCATCGCTGTCATCGATCTTTTTATGAAACCTAACAGTTCCTGCAGGGATTGGAAATCCCAGACCATTTTCTTCCGTGTTTTCTGCCACCTTACTGAAATTCATTTTTTCATAATCGAACGAGCCAGAGTTCACAGGGAACGAGAAACTGTAGATACTCTCCATTTTTTTAATCTTTCCAGACCCGAAAGAGACTCTCAAACCTTTCGATAATCCTTTCAAATGTCCTAAGGGATACACCTTCGTTTCCTCCACCTCAACAGGTTCTTCAATTCCCTTCTCTCTCATCGGAGCAGCACTTTTCATCATCAGAACTTCTTCAACTTTTTTCCTCTCGAAGAATCCGGATATCAAGAACACGTTCCCTTCATCCACAGGAATCACGGGTAGCAATGCCTTCGCCGTGAAACTTCCATCTTCCCAGATATCGTAGACAACACTCCATGACCCCTTTGTTGTGTAAAGGACTTCGACAGGTTTTTTTGATTTCACAACCAAAGTATCAGGGGTGGATCCTGGTGTTTCATACTCAAATATGTACCATCGTTTATCTTTCTCATCCCACAGATATGCCTCATTTTCCTTTTTCAAAACGAGAGGGTTTAAAGATACCACTTCTCCTTCCAAACCATCTAGTTCCTCAACAATCTTAACTTTCTTATTTTTCATAACATCATACCAACTCTCTTTTTTTCCAGGAATAGCGTACCATTCGTCAGCATGCAGAACATCCATAACCTGCAATCCTTCAGAACAAGTGATTTCCTTTGTTCCTTCGACTTCATACCTATCAACCACTATCACGTTCCCATTGTAAATCAGAATGGTTGTTGAAAACAACACTGTTGATAGGGTTATCAGTAGCAATGTGACACTTCTCATAAGAAACACCTCCTATTCTATGAAAAAGGATAGTAAATTCACTGACAGAGGGAGAAAACATATCAGCAAGAATAAAGTATCAGAGGATTTCCATATGAGTTCGACATAGGAAGATCTCTCCGCATCCACCTTGTACAACCTCGATTCCATAGCGACAGCAAGTTCTTCAGCTTTTCTCATGGCAGATACAAATAACGGAACAATCAGAACCACCATCATTTTCAGTCGATCTGAGAGTTTCCCTCTTTCAAATGATGCTCCCCTTGCTATTTGAGCTTTCGCTATTCTGCCAGCTTCCAAAGCCAAAATGGGAACGAATCTCATAGCTATAGTTGTAACCATCCCAAGCTCGTGTCCGAATCTTCTCAAACCAATCAAAGCAAGGAGCTTCTCAAGAGCTTTTGCTATCATCAGAGGAGGGGTGGTGAAAGATAGGAGCTCTGCAACGAGTAATACCAATATCAGTCTTATAACTATATAAAGGGATGATACCAATCCTCCTGTTGTTATACCTAGGATCAAGATCCTGCCTTCTTTGACAGCAAACAGCTGTATCACACCTGCTAGCAGTATCAAAAGCCAGAGCCCTTTGAGTCCATAGAAGTAAGGTTTGAACCCTATATCACTTTTCACCATCAACAGAACGATCAAACACACAGGAACTAGATAAAGCATGAGAGAAGGAACTGTGAGTATTCCTGAGATGAGAATCAAAACTCCTATCATCTTGGACCTGGGATCGAGTTTGTGTATAAGAGTATCTTTTGGTATGTATCTACCAACTATCACGAAATTCATTCTCATCTTTTCTTTCCTTTCTTTTTCTTTTTACCCTTCTTTTCCTCTTTTTCTTCCAAGAGTTTCTTTATCCTTTCAAGCTCCTTTGACACAAGGTAGTTAACACTTCCTTTTTCGTACACACCTTTCTTGGTGAGCTTACCTGCTTTTCTTCCTGTAACGATCTCAATAGCTTCATCTACATTTTCAACAGCCCATATGTGAAAAATACCTTTTTTCACCGCCTCCAGTATCTCATCTTTCAGTACCAGGTTCTTTATGTTCCCCCTGGGTATTATCACCCCTTGATCTCCACTCAGTCCCCTCATTTTACAAGTTCTGAAGAATCCTTCCACCTTCTCGGTTACACCTCCGACAGGCTGAACCTCACCATGTTGATTTATCGATCCTGTCACTGCTATACCCTGTTTTATCGGAACCTTGGAGATGGAGGAAATCAAGGCAAGAGTTTCAGCAAGCGAAGCACTATCTCCTTCCACAACCGTGTAGACCTGTTCGAAACTGATCGATGCACTGAAGGATATAGGAGTCTTTTGAGCATATTTACTTCCAAAGAATCCTTCTAAAATCAAAACGGCTTTTCCATGAATCTTTCCACTGAGATCCGCTTCTCTCTGTATGTCAACAACTCCCACTTTCCCAAGATAAGTCTTCGCTGTTATCTTAACTGGTATCCCGAAAGAGTGATCACCGAGTTCTATAACGGTTAAACCGTTTATCTGCCCGATTTTCTCACCTGTCACCTCCACCATGAGATCGTATTCTTTCAGCATGTCGTCGTATTTCTCCTGAAGCAACCTCACTCTCTCTTCCATAGACTCTATTGTGGTTACTATGTCTTTTTCATCAACAATGTCCTTTTTCGACATCTTAGCCATTGTTCCAGCCTCTATGATGAGTTTTGAAATTTCCCCAAATCTTGTTGAGAGTTTTGTTCTATCACCGGAAAGCCTTGTTGAATACCATAAAACACGTTTGACAGCATCTCTCGTCAGGTGGGGTAGTTCGTGCTCATCACATATGGACGATATGAAGCTGAGATAATCTCTCACGTTGGATTCGTTGTTTTCCATCTCCCAATCGAATTCCGCTTTTATTTTGAAAAGTTTTCGAAAATCCTCGTCATAGGCGTATAAGAGTTCGTACATAAGAGGCGTTCCTACCATGAAGACTTTCACATCTATCGGTATTGGTTGAGGTTTCAACGTCATAGTGGAACTGAAACCCAAGACATTTTCCAGATTTTCTATTGCCAACCATCCACTCATCAGCGTTCTTTTCAGACCCTCCCAAACATGTATGTTCCTTAAAACATCCTCTGCATCCAAAATGATGAATCCTCCGTTCGCCCTGTGAAGTGAACCGGATCTTATCATGGTGAAATCTGTTTGGAGGACACCAAGTTTTGTGTAATATTCCACCTTACCGAACAAGTTCGAATAGGTTGGATTCCTTTCATAAACAACAGGAGCGCCTATGGAATTGCTGTTATCCACGATCAAGTTAACACTGTACTTCTTCTTGTAAAATTCCCTCTTCTCAGGTTCTTCGGATCTTAAATCTTGAAGGTTATCCAAAACGTCACTTTTCACTCTCTCTAGATATTCGATGATATCGCTGTTACTTGAATACTTTTTTTTCAATTCATCGAACAAATTACCGATGACGAATATAGCACCGTATCTATCGAGTTCCTGTAGCTTCTCTTTCAGTTCTCTATCAAGCTTTCTGGACCTGTGAAGGGTACCCTCCACCAGATGCTTCACCTTCATGCTGGACTCCTCTATCTCCTTTCTCTTTTCCTCAGGAAGGAGCTCGTATATGTCGGGAGTAACGGGTTTTCCATCCATCATGGGAATTGTCAACACGCCTGTCGGGGTGAGCTGGATGGAGAATCCCAGTTCCCTCGCTTTCATCTTCAGCTTTTCCCAGAGCTCATTTTTTGCCTTGGTGTACTCATCCTCAATTTCCGCTCTTTTCGAAGCATATTCCTCACTTTCAAAAAGTCTGTTCAAAGCCTCGATGACCTCGTCTATGAGATTTCCCATATCTTTCTTGAATTCTTTACCTAGCCCCGGTTCCAATGAGAAAGCTTTGGGCGATTGAGGATCGTCGAAATTGTAGACATAAGCCCAATCCCGGGGCCTCGGTCTGTTCTTCGCAACCTCTCTCAATATGTTCTGGACGAAGGTTCTCCTACCTGTCCCTGTTGGACCTGCTACGAAAACGTTGTATCCTTTTTCCTTTATCTTGAGTCCAGTTTCAACCGCTTTTCTTGCTCTTTCCTGCCCTATCAGGATCCTGCAACTAGGGAACTCCTTGGTCATATTAAACTCCGGCAAAAATTCATCACTCGTGATCAGATCTTCATATGAGAGTTTTTTCATCCTATCCCTCCTACTTCATAAGGAATATAACGTATATGGAAGCAAGAACAAGATTTGGAAGCATTGTTATAAATCCCTCTTTAAAGAACTTACCAAAGGATATCGTTTGACCGGAGTGTTTTTCAAGAAGAGATATTCCAACTATATTCTGGACTGCACCGAGCGGTGTTAAGTTAGTTCCAAGGTTCGCACCGAGTGCAAATGCCCACCAGATATTGGGTGAGACGCCCGATGCCACTAAAAGCTTCAAAGCTGGCGCGAGTATCAACGTTCCTGGAACAGCACTCAAAAACGGTATTATAAAGGCTGAAAACCACATGACGAAGAGTCCTAGGATAACAGGATGACCTTTGAAGATGCTGAAAAACCTCGATATGGAGGATATGACGCCTATCTTCTCCAGCGAGTAGGATATAACAAAGAGTCCCATGTAAAAGAACAGGGTATCCCAATCTATCTCTTTGCTGAACTTCTCAAAATCCGCATCCAGTAGAAGAAGTAGAACGCCAGCTCCAAGAAGAGCAACTATTGAGAGATCGATCTCTATCACAGAGTGAAGGGAAAATCCCACCAGAACCATTAGGAATATGGGAAGAGCTTTTTTCAAGGTTTTGAGGTCTGTTATGGCTTTCCTTGGATCCATTGCGGATATGCTCTTCAACTTCTCCTTCATTTCGGCTGTTATTTTGAGCCTTTTTCTGAAAACCATGAACGTCATCATGAAGGCAACAACGGCAAAACCCCCCAAGTTCTTCAGAAATTCGTTGAAAGATAGCCCGCTTATCGAACCAAGAACTATGTTCAGAGGACTTCCAATGAGTGTGGACATCCCACCTATGTTGTCTATGAAAATTGTTAAGAGTATAAGTGGAACGGGGTTCATACCCATAGTGTCAGCTATCAGGAATATCATGGGTGATAAAAGGATGATGGTTATGAGATTGTCTAGAAAAGCTGAAACCAGGAAGACAAGAATCATAAGAAGTATCAAAGTTTTCCAAAAACTCCCACCAGCAAACCTTATCATCTTAACAGCAGCATACTGAAAAAAACCTGTACCTTTTAAAACAGCGACGATTATCATCATACCAAGGAGGAGCCCTAAAGCGTTGAAATTCACAACCTCTCCTATGTTCTCAAGATTCAATCCATCAACTGCTTTCACAGCGAACAGAACAAGGGAAAGTGTAAGGACTATTATCGATTTTTTCACTTTTCCAAAGATTATGAAGTAATAGGCGAGTATTGCGATGATCAGTACCAAAATGGAAGACATCATTGAATCCCTCCTCCTTTCTCACATGTGGAAATTATAACTCTTTGACCTTCTCCCAACACCCTAGAGGGTGTGGGATTTCTCTTTAGACGAAGTCTGGTGCCTGTAGCACCCTTATTCGCCTCGGGTGGCCAAACCCACTATCCCTCACTGGATTCGGGACTACTCTAAACAATATGTTCCTAATCAACCACTTCAACTTTGATTCCGTATTCTTTGGCCTTGTATTTGATCATCTCAACCATCTTCCCAAATGAGATGGTACAAATCCGTTTCTTGATTTTTGAAAGCATGATTTGCGATGTTCCACAGTTTTGCTGCGGAATAGCTGATGTGTCCTATGATAATTTGTTGGTCTTTGGAAAGCTTTCTCGTTATATTCAGAACCAACACACGTGTGCACTGCATAGCGATTCCATTATACCAGCTTCGCCATCGCTGTATCTCAATCCCCTGAAAGGGATGGGGTTTAGCATCGGGTGGTTTATAATGGTATATAATAAATTCGATGTTAGAAAAACGAAAGGGTGATGCGCGTGGCAAAGGTTATAGTTGTCACCTCTGGGAAAGGAGGCGTAGGAAAGACGACCTTAACAGCGAATTTGGGATGCGCCCTTGCAAAACTCGGAGAGAAGGTATGTTTGGTAGATGCAGATGTCGGTCTGAAAAACTTGGATGTCGTGCTGGGACTTGAAAATAGGATTGTTTACACTCTGATAGATGTTGTGAACGGCAGCGTTTCCGCTCAGGAAGCTCTCGTCAGGCACAAGATCTTGAAAAATGTGTATCTACTTGCCGCATCTCAAGTGGCAACCAAGGAAATGGTGTCACCAGATGATATGAAGAGGGTCATAAAAGAGCTGTACCCTCATTTCGACTACATAATAATAGATTCTCCAGCTGGAATTGAAAGGGGGTTCAGAAATGCAGTGACACCTGCCGAAAAAGTCCTTATCGTTACAACTCCAGAGATCACAGCTATATCCGATGCCGACAGAGTGATCGGTCTCCTTGAAAATTTTGGCTTTTCTGATGAGAACATCAAGATAGTCCTCAACAAATTCAAAGCATCGATGGTGAGAAGGGGAGACATGCTCACAACCGAAGATGTGGAGAGCACCCTGGCTCTGGAGATAATTTCCGTTATACCGGATTCTGAAGAGGTCATAATCGCGACCAACAGGGGGATACCTATAACTCTGGATGGAACAACCCAAATTGCTCGAAGTTTTGAAAACCTTGCAAGGAGATTAAGGGGGGAGAGAATTCCAATAGAAGAGGATCTCTTGATAGAAAACAAAGGAATCGTATCTTTCATCAGAAAATTCTTCTCCAAATTCAAGAGGGGTTGATACCATGAGGTTTTGGTTCTGGAGAAGGAAAAAGAAAGAGAGTAGTAGAGAAACTGCAAGGAAAAGGCTTGAGAGATTGATCAGCACTTCCAGAAGGAGAGAGATAGGAATTCAGGAGATAATACCTGAGGATAAACTCAGCGAGGATTCTGAGAAGATAAAAGAAAGAATCGTAAGCTGGGTGGTTGAAACCTTTAACGTCGATAAAAGCAAGGTCAAGGTGGAATTTGAAGAGAGGAACGGTCATGTGATAATCATAACCAACGTATCTTTGGAATGAAGGAGGAATCGAGCATGCTGGGAAGCTTTTCGATAAGAACTACAAGAAGAAGTCAACTCGTCGATATAACTCATGAGGTTAGGGAAATCGTGAGATCGTCTGGGATCGATGAGGGATTGTGTGTTGTGTACGTTCCTCATACGACCGCCGGTGTAACTGTGAACGAAAATGCTGATCCATCGGTTAAAGAGGATATATCAAATACTCTGGAAAAACTAATACCTCATAGAGGAAACTACGCGCATCTTGAAGGCAATGCTGATTCTCATATAAAATCAGCCGTTGTTGGTCCTTCTCTAGTTCTGATAGTTCACAATGGAGATGTGATACTCGGTACCTGGCAGGGTATTTTCTTATGTGAATTCGATGGGCCAAGAAACAGAACTGTTTATGTGAGGGTTATGAAGGGGTGATAAAACTGAAAAAGAATCTGTTCATCGTTGGTCTCCCTGGTTCTGGAAAATCGAGTGTTTTGAAGATTCTGTCTGAGGATTTTGGCTATACTGTCATAGATGTGGATGAACTTGTGGAACTTGAAGCGGGTATGAAACCTGAAGAAGTCGTGAGAAACAACGGTCTCGAAGCTCTCAAGAAGATCGAAAGAAGGATCCTAAGAAGGTTGAAAAACGTAGAAGGGTACATAATCGCTACCATAGGTTTGTCACAGGATATACCGGATTCCTCAGATGTGGTTTATCTCAAACACCCCAGAAGTAAATCAATATCCAAGATGACCATTAAGTTCCAGTTCAAGAATGAAAAGAGGAAGAAAAGATTACTCGCGCTCTATGACGAGTTCCATTCCCATTTCTCAAAGAATTCTTCCCTCGTGATATCCGTCGAAGGAAAAAACAGATTTGAGATAGCAAAAATAATAGACGATTTCATAAGGAAGAGAAACTGACCCTCTCTTTCAATCTCTTTTCGATCTCATCCAAAAATACAACACTCGGTGGTTTGAATCCATTGAATCTTGAAGAGTATTCCACAGTGTAAGCCCCCGCGTTTATGAAAAATACGATGTCATCTTTCGTTGTATTCTCAGGTAAAAGAGCGTCGTAGTATATGACATCGACACTATCACAAGTGGGGCCTGCTAGAACGAATTTTTTCTTTTTCACATTTTCTTTGTCTTTAACGACAAGTTCATACCTGAACCCTTCCAAAGTTTCTGCAAGACCATGGAACACGCCTGAATCTATATATATCCATCCTTCCCCTTCTTTTTCGGATCTCAGTATAACTTTTGTGACCATTATTCCAGCATCTCCTACCATGTATCTTCCGGGTTCAACCGCTATCTCGATGTTTGGGACAAACCATAGAAATTCTTCCACCGCTTCGAATATCACCTTCGCTATTTCCTCGATAGACGGTATGGGTCTGAGGTGCCTTATCGGAAATCCTCCGCCAACATTTAAAAAGAACATATCCACACCGTTCCTCATCGCTTTTGCGAAAACCTTGGAAACCTTCTCTATAGCTCTTCTCCAACTGTACTTGTTGTAATTTTGAGATCCAACATGAAAACTCATGCCAATGGGTTTCAGTCTCAGTTTCTTAGCGTACAATACGAGATCAAGAGCTCGTTCCATCTCAACACCGAATTTTCTGGATAGAGGCCAATCGCTATCGGAGCCATCCGTTGCGATTCTTATGAAGACTTTACTACCGGGTGCGTTGTAAGCTATCTTTTCAACTTCCATCTCGCTATCGGCGACGTAAAGATCTATGCCCACATTGTAGGCGAACCTTATGTCGTGTTCTTTTTTTATCGTGTTTCCAAAGCTCATCTTCTTCGGTGATACACCCAGCATCAACAGTTTCTCTATTTCCCCTCGTGAAGCAACATCGAAATGAGAACCAAGAGAATCCAGAAGGGTGAGTATACGAGGATGAGAATTGGCCTTAACAGCGTAAAAAACCTTTGCCTTCCCCTTGAAGGCTTCCTTCATTCTGATGAAATTTTCCTTCACTATCTCCAAATCCATGATCAAAAAAGGTGTTTCCAAAATATCGGATGCCTTCCTCACGAGCTCGTTTATCCTCATCAGTTCCCCTCCTTGTTAGAATATTTAAACTCCATTTCTTTTCAAAGAAATTAAAGGAGGATGTCAACTTGGAACGTTGTCACTAAATCTTACGAGAATTTGATCTGCACGGCGCTCTCGTATTTCCTGCCCCTATGTGCTGAGCTACAAGACTGTTCCTGCATTTGAAAGTCCCATGGAAAACGTTGTGAAAGTGAAAATGATGGGAAAAGCGATGGTGGGGGCTGAGAATTTGACTTTACCGAGTTTTCCAAGGTAGAAAGCATCCACCATGTTGTACAATGATTGTACAATGTTCGTTATCATGATCGATCAGGATAATTTGAAAAGCGAGATGTGAATGGGAATTGCGAAAACATCAACTCTGATGCTTCTCAACATGATCACCTACCACGACTCCTCTATCCCGATATTCTACATTCTGCGAATGCTTATGCGAAAATATTTATGTAAATTTTAATTTGGGAGGAGATACGATGCCTAAGATAGAACCTTTTGAAAGATATGTTTCAAGATATGAAGAGTGGTTCGAGAAAAACAAGTATGTATACGAGTCGGAACTTCTAGCGGTTAGAAAACTCCTACCAAAAGGAGGGGAAGGTATAGAAATAGGGGTCGGAACGGGAAGATTTGCAGCTCCTTTGGGAATAAAAATAGGGGTGGAACCATCTTCCAAAATGGCCAGGATCGCCATAGAGAGGGGGATAAAAGTTATCAAAGGTGTGGCTGAAGAGCTACCTTTGCACGACGAACAATTCGATTTTGCTTTGATGGTAACGACAGTGTGTTTTGTGGATGATGTGGAGAAGTCTTTTAGGGAAATCCACAGGATACTGAAGGATGGGGGCTACGTTGTCATAGGCTTTGTCGATAGAGAGAGTGAACTTGGGAAGTACTACGAGCTTCGAAAAGAAGAGAATCCTTTCTACAGAAAAGCCACCTTTCTTTCGGTGAAAGACGTGGCCTCAACTCTGAAAAAATGCGGTTTTAAAAATTTCGAATTTGTGCAGACGATATTTCATAACTTAAAGAATGTGAAAGCTATTGAGGAGGTCAAAGAAGGATTTGGAGAAGGTTCTTTCGTTGTAATACGAGCTCAAAAAGAAGTATAATTCTATGAGGGGAAAAGATGGTAATTCTTCCTGTAATTACTGGATATCTCATAGGATCTATTTTACCTGCGTATTTTCTCGCCAAGTGGTTAAAGGGAATCGACATTCGCCAAGTAGGGACACGACATGCTGGCACGACCAATGTGAAACGTAATGTGGGGTTAGGTCCTGCGATCGTAACAGCTGCATACGATACAACCAAAGGATTGTTATCAATGGCTATAGCATCAAACATCTTTCACACCTCCAAACTCGTTGTTTATCTCAGTGGAGTCGCTGCAATTTTTGGTCATGTTTTCCCCTTCTATCTCAAGTTTCGAGGAGGTCGAGGAGTAGCAACAACTACTGGAATTCTCATATTCATGCTCGGGAAGATATTTCTGTCGGTTTTAAAATTCGATACGATACTATCCGATCTTCTTTTCATGACATTCCTTACGTTATCAATTTATATTACGACCAAGGACGAGAACTTCCTTGCAGTCACCATACTCCCTGTTCTATGCGCTTTACTGATCATTCGAGTTCCCTTATCTTTAGATCTTGCCTTCATTCTCTTTCTGATTCTGTACGCTTTTTTCGTAAGCTCCATGAACATGAAAAAGATGAGGATATTCAAGGAAAAAGATGCGAACATCATTACCTGGAGAATTCTGATCCGACCCGCCGCGATTTCTTTCCCCATATTGCATCTTTTCATATCAAGAGCCTCTTTGACATTACTCATAGGTATTTCCTGGGGAATCGCTTTCTTAATGGATTTTGTACGTCTGTTCTGGGCAAGAGCCAATGAATTTTTAATGAAAAGATTGAAAAAATTCAGGATATACAAAGCCAAAGAAGAAAAGAGATTTTCATCCATAACGACTTTTTTGATGGGTGTTTTCCTATCGTATTTGCTTTTTGAAGAGTCGATATTCGTAGCATGTCTGGGATTTCTGATATTTGGAGACATGATGGCGAAGATCATAGGGATAAACTATGGCAGGAAACATATCGTTCGATCCGAACAGGTTAAGACTCTTGAAGGGACTGCGGGATTTTTCGCAGCTGCCCTTACCATATCCTATTTTCTGTGGATCACAAACATATTACCTATACATACAGGACTCGTGGGAGCAGCTATTGCAACTCTTGTTGAATTCTTACCGATTCCTGTCGATGACAATGTGAGTGTGCCCATCCTCTCAGGCTCTGTGATGATGCTGATGTCTAATTTTTAAAGGGTCTTTATTGTTTTGAAAAATGCTCAAATGTGCTGGAAATGGAAAGTCCTATATAATCCATCCAAACTGGGCTTTTCATGATGTTTGGCAATGATGCCCATATCGTTCTTCTCGCTTCTTCCTTGTCCTGATTCTCGCTCATCCACCCTAGACAAATCACCAGATTGTAGTATAATGTTTTCAGAAGGGGCTAGCATTCGAAATTTTTCTTGACGTTGAGTATTAATTTGTGGTATAATATAAAATTGGAATTTCGGCCGCCGAAAGGCGGTTTTTTGTTTTTCAGAAAGGGGAAGAAGATGCTGTATTCATACAGAAAATTCGAGGGAAGCATATCAGAGGGAATCCTTTTACGAAGTATACGTCATCGTGTTAAACTCATAAGATTTCCAACGCAATGGAAAACGTCCGATGAGAATTTGAGAGTGGTGGATGTCTTCTACTTTGAACCGATCCATTCCATTAAAAGAACCGTCATAATGCTTCATGGACTTGGAACGAGAAACGTTCTTTATCTTACAAGATTCGCTCAACTCATGGCTTTTCTGGGAACAGCGGTTTTCCTCCCTATCATTCCCTATAACTTTACCAGGACCCCCACAGGTTTTGAAAGTGGAATGGCTTTCATAGAGCCTGACCCCAAAGGACTTCTTGAAAGGTGGCAACACGCGGTCTTGGATATCAGAAACGTTCTGGATGTAATGGAAAAGAAAGAACTTATAGATGACGTCACTCTCATGGGTTACAGCCTGGGTGGGATGCTTGCAACACTGGTGAGTGCTTTCGATGAAAGAGTCAAAAAGTTGATACTGATAGCAACGGGTGGGAATCCTCACAGAATATTCTGGGAAAGCCCTGTTGGGAGATATTTCAGGGAGAGAGTTTCAAAGGGTGGAAAAATCTGTTTTAGGGATAAAGATAGTTGCTACAGAGCACTCGAAAACATTCCAACGTTTTCCAGTTTGGAGGAACTTTTAAACTCAAATACCCCACCGTGTGTCAAATTCGACCCCACAAGATTCGCACCATTTGTGAAAGCGGAAAAGATAATATTCTTTCAGGCTGCTTTTGATCACGTTATACCAAAAGAATCTGCTGAGAGTTTATGGAAAGCTTTGGGAAAACCAAGGAGGAAGATCCTGGCAGGAGGCCATGTAACGGCTCTAGCCACCAGAACTCTTATGGTTCTCCGGATCCTCAGGTTCCTGAAGAATTAACGGCTCTTCAAGAATTTCTTTAGGTGGAAGAACTTTAAGACCCATCAAGTATATGACCCATTTCGCAAAGATGTATTCGAATGGAAGCCATGTCACATGACCTATGGGTAATACATGTTTTTTTGGTTTCCCAAGTTCTCCCCATAGATCTTTTCTTGAAAGGTAGGGAAGTGCCCTATCAAACAGGGCATCGATGAATCTCACCCTGCTGGGATCCAAGGTGTGGGCGAAAATAAGGGGATCGTATTTCATGAAGGGTGGTACGTTCTCATTCAGTATTTCATAGGGGATCTTTGTTCTCAAGATGGGCAGAAGTCTCTCGTATAGCCTCTTCATTTCCTCTCGATCCCAGGGAAGTCTCCTTCTTACGAAACCTGATATAGGGCTTTTCCATATAATATGATGCCATCCACCTCCGGTTGTCATCAACGCGAGGCGGGAAAATCTCCTCATTCGATCCAGGGCAGCCACGATAACGGCAACCATTCCCCCAAGACAGTACCCTATCAAGATGTTGTTATCCGACCAAACTTTCATCGATTCCAGAAGATCTACCGTGCTCAAAGTATCAACAACGGCGTGATCCCATGCTCTCACAGCGTTCTCCGTGTGTATCTCCAGAAAATCCTTCCCACTCATGGATCTGTTCTTAGTTCTTGTGTAATTGTAAGGTAATATCAGTATGCCCGTAGTTATACTCGCAGCCGACAGGTGCGCTCCCATTTTCAGAAAGAACGGTATGTTTCTGCTACCAAGACCATGCAGTATGAGGGCACTCCCCCTTGATTTTCCTCTTTTTGGTCTGAAGAGGTAGAGTTCCACGATCTCAGTTCCTTCCGCAGGTGAGTGGTACAGGGTTGGAAATTTTATTATGGAACACCTGTATCTTCTTCCTCTCAGAAAATACCCACTCGTGAAATCTATTTTTCTCTTCTCGTATTCGTACACTCTCTCATCCCCTTGAAACGTGTTAATATAATAATACTTGTGAAGATCGAGTGCAAGGTGTCTTTATAAATTCCTATCGGAAAGGTGGTAAAAAGACTCCATGAGATATTTTCTCGGTGTGGATGGTGGAGGAACCAAAACACAGGCTGTCCTTGTGACTGAAGATGGAGAGCTCGTTTCGGAGAGAACAGGAGGGCCCACAAATATACTGGAGAATGGTGAAGAAACATTCAGGAAAAACTTGGAAGATATTTTGAAACCGATTTTGATGAAAGCTAGAGGAGAGGTAATATCGTGCCTTGGAGTTCCTGCTGTTGGTGAGTTCAGAAACAGTGAAAGAATAATATCTCGGATCGTAGAATCGACTGTCGGGTTAAAGCCCACCCTCGTTGTAAACGATGTTGTTGTAGGTTGGGCGAGTGGAACCCTTGGACGGGATGGTGTCCATATCGTCTCTGGAACGGGAGCGATCGTCTATGGAAGGCACGGGAGAAAAGAGATAAGGGTTAGTGGATGGGGAAGTATCATAGGAGATGAGGGAAGCGCTTATCACATAGGTGTTGAAACGCTCGGAGTGGTGAGTAAGCA
>Ga0209410_1000619_pt1 | contig 16685 bp, 16 predicted proteins | sample Mar14436cmmetaG_FD_184135 | JGI IMG/M metagenome (GOLD analysis project Ga0209410, IMG submission 184135) | Marine hydrothermal vent microbial communities from Guaymas Basin, Gulf of California to study Microbial Dark Matter (Phase II) - Marker... ... | reverse complement strand
CCAAATAGACGGATCAATGTAGACCTTTTTGCCCGGGTCAATAGAAATATTCTCGCCAACGAACCTATACTCTTCTGTTGGCAGCTTGAATATAGAGCCGTAGCACATGAAAGACGAGCTAAATCCTTTTTATTTAAACTTTTCCTTTCGTTTCAGTACTCTTCAGAGGATAAATTTTAAGCTGAAATATCCCTTTATGGCGTTCGTGGATGGAAACTCCAGATTTATCCCTATGGTTCTGTTATGAACATCCTCAAATTTAGTTGCAAATTCGTCTCTAACAAGCCATAATTCCAACGGGGAAAAGGATAAGTAAGCCAAAGAGGAGAGGTAGCCTGTCGGGTGGAAGGCTATGTCGCCGCATGCATCGCATATGTCCGTCATCTCACCAATTGAAGAATCTGAGGTCTTAAAAGGGCGTTATAGGGATTCAGATCCGAGAATGTAGTGCCGGGGGCGGGATTTGAACCCGCGACTTCTGGACCCTCTTTCCTTTTTGGAGTTCTCCAGATTATGAGTCTGGCGCCCAAACCAGGCTAGGCTACCCCGGCTACTTCCAATTATTCCCGTCGCACCTATATTTTTTACGCTGTTCCTTCCAGATCGGCTTGGCTCAATTTTTTAAGTCGGTAATTATTACTGGCGGGGCGAAAGTATATTGTTAGTATATTGAAGAACGCAGTTGCTATTGGCGAGTCTAGATCCTACTTGGAATCATCAGGCAATTTAACACCGTTAAGAGTCTAAGTAGAAATGCTATTAAGCTAAATTACTAGATGATCTTCCCAATAGTCTTAACTTAACCGTCCCATTCAATACATAATCTTTTCAAATATTAGTTTTTTAAGTTTCTCATCATATTCTTATCAGTGTCAAACTTGAAGATCCTATTATTAACTGGCAGATTGGCTGAGCCTATCGTCCGCAGAGCAGCTAGGAATTGCCCGTCAAAATATGAGATTGAAGTATCCGTGATGCCTCTGAGCGTAGCATCACTTGCAACCCCTCAGTCTATAATCTCGCATCTAAGAAGCGTCAGACTTGAAGATTACGACCTCGTAATGGTCTCTGGAGCGATTCAGGAGTCGATGAAGCCGGTCATGGATGCCTTAGGCATAAATGTCGTTAAAGGTCCAAAGCACGCATCTGATCTGCCGGCGATTCTAAGCCTCTATGATCCAAGGAAGCTCTCACCTGATATTCCAGCGGATATCCTCTTGACCAAGGAGATGATTAGGTATGCAGAGGAAGCCATAAGGGAGATCGAATTGGCTGCATCCTCAAAGCCGCATATCAAAGTGAATGGCCTGCCAGTTCCGATCGATCCTCCTCCAATAAGAATAGTCTCGGAGATCCCAGATGTGCATCTGCTTTCAGAGGAGGATTTGATGATGGCTGCGGAGAGACGCGTTAAGGAGGGAGCGGATATTCTGGCTTTGGGCTTTCAAGCAGGCGTTGCAAATGCGGAGAAAGTTAGGAGATCCGTGAAGCTTCTCGAGGATCTTAATGTTCCAATAGCTGTTGACTCTATTATTCCAAGCGAGATAATCGCTGGCGTTGAGGCCGGAGCCAGCATGATCATGAGCCTTGAAGCGGGGAACATAGAGAAGGTTGCAGATAAAGTCAAGCATACACCAGCCGTTATAATTCCATACGATTCGAGGATGGACTATGCCGCAAGGACCGTCAAGGATAAGCTGAGACTTCTTGAGAGGAATATGGAATCTGCATATAAGCATGGAGTTAAGAACTTGATTGCCGATCCAATATTGGAGCCGATTGATCCATCTGGTTCAGCCGGGACATTCCAGTCTCTAATGGCATATAATAGACTTAAGCATAAAATGCCCGATGTCCCGTTGCTAATGGGACTCTGTAATGTCTCTGAGTTGATCGATGCAGACTCGCATGGTGTAAACGCCATTCTAACCCTGTTGGCGGCTGAGATCGGCGTTAGCCTATTACTCGTAGTGGAGAGAAGCATAAAGACTATAAGATCCACGGCTGAGACGAAGATAGCCGCTCAAATGGCCGCCATCGCATATAAGAAGGAAGCTCCACCTAAGGATCTCGGTCTTAACCTGCTGATCCTCAAGGATAAGAGGAAGGTTGAATCGAGGCTAGATCTATGCGGTTCAACAATAATCGAGGCGTCAAGAGGCGATGGAGGCTACGTCCAGGATCCAATGGGCTTCTATACGATCAATGTGAGCCATGAGGAGGGAGTTATAGAGGCCCTCTATAAGGGATGTAAGGGCAAGATCCTGATTAAAGGTGAGACTGCAAGATCCATCTATGGGGAGATCCTCAAGAGAGGGCTTGTATCTGAACTTTCACATGCATTCTATCTGGGCGTTGAGCTTGGTAGGGCTGAAGAGGCGCTTAGGATAGGAAAAAACTACGTGCAGGAAGAGAATCTTCTTGAATTGCCTAAACCGATTAATGTGAAGTGAGGATTCATGCGAATACATGTTGAGTCCTATGCAAGGCTTCACTTGGGCTTTTACACGATATTATCAGATGAGGTGGCCTATGGAAGCATCGGATTGACAATTGATAATCCTAAGGTTATGGTTGACGTGAAGAGGTCGAAGAGGACTGAGATAAGGGATCTGACCGGGACGGGAGCTAAACGAGACGCAGAGGAGGTCGCTAAACTGCTTGGTTTAACTGGGGAGATCAACATCTTAAGCGGAATACCTAGACATGTTGGTTTGGGATCAACGACGCAGCTGAAGCTAAGCATCGCGTATGCATTAACGAGAGTTTACGGATTGAAGCGTAGCATTCTAAAATTAGCCTTCATCACTGGTAGGGGAATCGTGTCCGGTATTGGCATAGCCTCATTTAGGCATGGAGGCTTCATACTAGACAGCGGTCGACTTCCCATCGGAAATAAGATCCATAAGCCCAGAAGTCCAAGCGATATCCCCAGAGCAATGCTTAGAATGGCGATTCCTAAAACTTGGCGTTTCATAGTTGCTATTCCAAAGGGAATACGTGGACTCAACGAGCGGCAGGAAACTCCAATCCTTGAAACTCCAGCTTCCAAAGGCCGCATAGAGCATGAACTACACGACACGGTGCTCTTACATATGCTACCGGCATTAGCCCGTGGAGATGCGAGGAGATTCGGGAAGGCCTTAACGAAGCTTCAGCTTCTAGTCGGCGAATACTTTTCGAGTTTTCAGGGTGGTAAGTTCTGTTGCTGGGAGACTGAGGAGATCGTTAAAAGCCTAATTGAGGGCGGAGCCTATGGCGCGGGTCAGAGTAGCTGGGGACCCACTGCATATGGCTTAACTGAAGGAGCAAAGAAAGCTAGGAGGCTGCTTGATTACATTATTAAATCGTCTGATAAGATGGGAATTGAATCTGAGATATTTATTGCGAAGCCGCGTAATAGGGGATTCCTATGCAAGATAATCGAGACCTAACGATCCTCAGGATATTCAGCGATAACATAGCTTCTGCCTCCCTCATACAGTTTGACCCTCACCTTAACTCCAAGCCTTTCATGAAGATTCTTGGCGATATCTAATGCTATATACTCGGTTGTCGCCTCCGGATAATCGATCACCTTAACGTTCACCTTGAATGGTCCCGAAAGGCTAATTGAGTTGCAATCCCGTTTAGGAACGATAATTTTATGGTCATAATCTTCTAGGACGCGATTGACTATTTTCTTTAGTAGTATGAAGTCGATCACCATTCCTGATTTCGGATCGATCTTTCCCTCTACCTCAACGTCCAGCCTGAATGTGTGACCGTGTAGATTCAGGCATTTCCCTGATGAACCCCTAGTGTAATGGCCCGAATCAAACGTGAAGCCTTCAATACCTATCTTCATGGCATGCACCACGCATCTATTAGCCGGAAATCTTAAAAAAGGATCCTCTTTCAGCAGAGATAGATGGATTAGAGATGAGGGCTTTAGGAATAGATCCTGGCACTAGAAGCTTTGATCTTGCAGTTATCGAGGATAAAAGTGTGGTTTGGGAGAAGAGCATAGATACGCTTAGAGTCGCTGAGGACCCGGGATCCTTAATTAAAGCGATAGAAGCGGCTGGAGATGTTGATATAATCGCCGGACCATCGGGCTACGGAGTTCCAGTGACATTCAACCATGAAATTATTGATCCTCGTAGATTTGCATTGGAGGTCCTACTTCTAACTCGAGAGGAGGATCTGAAGATTGGAGTTGATAGAGGCGAGATCGGCATACGCGTATATGAGGCCATAACTAAGGTCGTTATTGAACTCAATAAGAGAGCTCTACCGGTCTGTTATATTCCATCATGCATATTATTACCTACAATTCCATCATACAGGAAGATCAACAAGGTGGATATGGGAACCGCTGATAAGATGGCCATAGCCGCCCTGGGAATTCATGATCAATCAGTAAGATTGGGCATAGACTATGATGAAACTCAGTTTATACTCGTCGAGTTAGGATTTGGATATGACGCGGCCATAGCCGTTGAGGGCGGCGTAATAGTTGATGGATTAGGCGGAACATTAGTTCATACAGGATTCTTAACGGCCGGTCCGATTGATGGTGAGGCGGCCGTTTTGGGACGCGAATGGATAAGAAGCGATGTATTTCATGGCGGGGCCTCCGATATATGCGGTGCAAGTAGCCTCGATGAGGCTCTTGATGGCTATGAGAAAGGAGATGAACCCTATGTGCTAGCCATAGAGTCTATGCTCGATGGGATTGAGAAGGCTGTTAGAAGCCTAACATCATCGGTTAAGAAGCCACGGGAGATAATTCTCTCCGGAAGATACTCTAGAAATCCTAGGTTTAATGTGCTGGTTCAGAAAAGACTTCAGGATATCGCTCCAATAAGAGTCATAGGTATGCTTCCAGGAGCGAGGTTCTCGAAGGAGGCGGCTCAGGGGTATGGGATAGTCGCCGATGGAATTGCTGGCGGAGAATTCAAAGGCCTAATCAGGCATATGCAATTATTGGATGCTAGGGGCACGGTTCTCAGATGGGTTTTCCATCCGAGATTAAGAGATGCAAAGGAGAGGTTGATAAGCGCATACGTCAGGAGCGTGAAGAATCCGAGGATCTAAATCCAAGGATCTCCTCGATCTTACTGATCAATTCGTCAAGGCTGGTCACGACATGTAATCCGCTGATTCCCTTTATCTTTGATATGTTCTCTAAATCTATTGGATTTGGGGTTACTTCCCTTTCCTCCCAGCAACTTATCGCCCCGGCTTCACATGAATCCTCGCATCTACCGCATCCTCTGCATCTGTTATAGTCTATTTTCACTTCTTTGCTTGGAAGGATACGTATCGCCCCATAGGGGCATGCATTCACGCAGAGGAGACAACATGTGCATTTCTCGCCGTTAATGATGCATGGAAGCGTTGTAGACGGGTGTCCAGCATGATCTGCCGGGAAGATTATGAGGGGCGTTCTGGACTTAATTGCTTGGCTGGCTGAGGTCGTGGGGAGAGTATCTGCTATTCCAGCGGCTATCTTCGCTATTGTATTCGATGACGCCGGAGCTATCACGACGAGACTGTAACGGTTTAGGCTGATCCTCCCGCCAAGTGGAACTCCATCCTCAGTTATTCCACTCCATGAGGCATCCCTGTATATCCCGCCGTATCTGCCTCCAGAGGAGACTTCTTTGAGCCTATCAAGTATGCCGTAGATCCTAGCGACATCCTCTGCAGCCCTCGATAGGGCCACTCCCACCTCTACATCAGAGCGTCTACTCCTAAACTCCCTGAAGGCCTGAAATATTCTGCGCAATTGACCTCCAGCGCCAGTGATGCACCATAAAATCCTACTCAAGACTCGCATCCTCCAATCATTCGGCTTAAAACCCTAATATTCACTCTTTTAACTCCGGGAGGGACAATCTTAGATAACGTGTATATCTCAGCATTAAAGCATGTTGAAAGCCAAGATACAAGATCGTAGGCTACCTTAAGCTTTTTCAATTTTTCCCCCCAAGCCGGAGCGTCATTTCTCAGCCAAGGCTTGGATCTCTTGCCGATAATATCTCCGAAGTCCATTCCAACAAGAACTATGGGCTTAGCCTCATAATTATATGCCAAAAAGACGGCTCTATCGCCGTCGGTGAATCCCCCGAAATTCTGGAGCGGAGGCAAAGGCTCAACCTGAGTTGTTCCAATGATCAGTCTTGTCTCAGAAATTATACGCTTCATGTGGAGTCTCATCTTATCCATGTTATCCCCGTGAGCGTGAATCGCCAGTATCGAGCCGTTCGCGGCGGCATAAAGTAAAGAATTTAGATCCCCATCGAGATCCGTAACGATTATGTGCGGGATCTTCCTCCTCTCAGTTAAGGCTTGGGTAGCTCCATCAGCGGAGATCAGCGTAAATCTATCTGGGAATTCTGGGAGAGCATCCATCAATCCATCTATGGTTTCATCTAAGCTTGGACCGGCGCCGAAGATCATGGCTGGTCTCTTAAATAATAGCCTTCTGAGATCATCCAGTGGAGGATCTATGCGCGTGGCTCTAAGCGTCTCCGAGAGCATTCTTGTCGCTTCTCTATCACGCTCAATACTATAGCCCATAAACTTCGATATGGCAGAATACCTTTCAAGCCACACTCTAATGGGGATCAAGGGAAACACGCTCAAGACATAATTGTGAACGCTACAAACTAAATTGTTTCGGCTTATAGAACATTTAGGCTATCACCACGCTGAGGCTTATATATGCCGGCTCATTTAGAACAAGATTGATCACGCATGGAGATCCTAAAGCAGATCAAAAATCTTGGTTTTTCAGAACACACATACAGCGAGGTCATCTTATCGATCAGGCATAAAGATAAAGTTAATGTCGCTCCCATGGGGGTTTTGCTTGGTGAGGATGAGAATTTACACTTAAGGGTCTATAAGGGCCAAAGGACATGCCGAATGATAATGGATGGGGCTGAGGACTGCATTCTGAACATAACAGATGATCCAAGGGTCTTTTATGACGCCGTCTTCAGGAAGGATCGAATAGCATACTGTCCATCTCAGAAGGCATCATCTCCAAGAATATGCGGCTGTAATGCATATGTTGAATGCATAATCATCAATAGATCAGAGCGTGAAGAGCTCATCGAAGTCTCCCTAAAACCTATACTCATCAGCGTCTCCAAACATTCAGTAATCGCCTATCACAGGGCTGGACCAGCCGTAATCGAAGCCCTAATATGCTATACAAAACTTTTACATTTCAGAAAATCCGATAGGAGAGTGGCTAGGGAGCTTAGGGAGAGAATGCAAGTATTCAAGGATATAGTCTATCATAGCACGAGAAAACGCGATCTCAGAATGATGATCAAAGAGATACTCGAGAGGGCACAAGGATGCTGAGTAATCTTATTGGAAGATCAATGAATCCAACTCTTAGCCTTAAGGATCTAGTTGAGCATGTAAGATTTTCAGCTCAGCTCGCAGCTGCATTGGAGGTAAGCGCGTGGCCAAAGCCCGGAAACGTTCATAGGACAGTGGATCATCCGGATGCACGCTACGAGCAGTTCTTGGCTGGTTCAATAGCCTTAGGCAGGCCTGTTGGAGACGCCGCCCTTAAAGGTTATAGGGCGGGTAAAGGAGAGTTAGAAGTCTCAAAGATAGGTGTTGGTAAGCTAGTGAAACAAGCGGTTCAGGCGGTCTCAGATTCTCATATGGGCGGAAATACACATTTGGGCATATGCCTCCTTTTCATTCCCCTCGCAGCCTCAGCGTCGAAGACTTACGCTGAAAAATGCAGCCTCTCAATAGCTGATCTGAGAAGTAACATTGATGAGATCATGAATCTGACAACGCCGCTTGACACAGTTGAGGTTTACGAGGCAATAGTTCTCGCGGGGTCAATGCGTGGATTGGGTAGGCTGAAGGGCGGAGAAACGCCGGATCTTTATGATAAGCATGCCAAAAGGAAGATTTTAAAGGGGGGAGTATCGCTCTTCGATGCTATGAAAGAATCATCATCATACGATGCCGTCGCGAGGGAACTGGTAACCGGAATGGAGGTCTCATTCAACATTGGACTAAAGGAGCTAACTGAAACCTTCAAACGGACAGGAAACATAAACATAGCGGTGGTTCACACGTTCCTTAAGATATTATCTCTTATTCCGGATACTCTTATCGCGAGGAAGATCGGCCTAAAAGTAGTTGATGATGTGAGGGACGCCGTTAAGATAGGATTGAAGGAAACAAGATGGATATCCGAGATGGCTAAGAGATGCCTAAGTCTTGGAGGGTTAACAACACATGAAGGGGAGCAGTTAATATGGGAATTCGATAGGAGACTTCAGAGTTTAGGCAGAGACTATAATCCTGGAACAACGGCTGACCTAACCGCAAGCTCCCTAATGATAGCCCTATTATTGGGCCTAAAGTTCTAGTTGGTCAAGAATGATGAGTATTAGAGCTCGTGAGGGAGACTTTATAGAGACCATTGAGGGATTAATCTTCGACGTTAAGGGGCTAGTTCATCCTCCAGATAGAATAATCGCATATCTACGTTACATTCCTGATCCAAGCGGAGATAGGCTTAGAGGAGGCACGGCCTACAGGAAGGTATATTCGCTTAATGTGAGGGAGGCTATCCTCAGAAGATACTATCCGCAATACATATACTTTGATCCGGTCTTCGGAATGGAGATGCAGGAAGTCCCAAAAAAGAGGATCCTAAAAGTTTACAGGCCGCAGGAGACTCTTCAAGCCCTAATGGAGAAGTCTATTCTAAGCGATCTGGAAAGAAGCGCGGTTAATCTCATTAGAATACTTCATGAATACTCTAATGTTAGGATTGGGAGTATGGGTGTTTCGGGCTCTATAATGGCTGGTCTCCACACTGAGAAATCGGATATTGATGTAATAGTTTATGGTAGGGAAAACTGCATATCGGTTTATTCATCCTTAAAGTCTCTGATGGAGAGGCCTAACGGGCAGGTCTCAAGGTATGATATGGCTGATTTAAGGAGGCTCTATGAGTTTCGCTCAAAAGATACTTTAATGCCCTATGAAGATTTCGTTAGGATTGAGCGGAGGAAGCACATGCAAGGGAAGTTTATGGGGAGGGATTTCTTCGTGAGATTCATACTCGACTGGAGTGAAGTTGACGAGGAATACGGTGAAAGGGCATATTCTCCAATTGGATATGCGAGGATAAAGGCTACGGTCACGGATGATTCGGAGGCTATATTCACGCCATGCCGATACCCTATTGAAGATGTGATCTTTCTCGAAGGAATGAAGGTTCCTTCATTAAGGGAGATCGTATCCTTTAGGGGGAGATTCTGCGAGCAGGCTAAAAGAGGCGAGGTCATCATGGCCCAGGGGAAGATCGAGAAGGTCATGGAAAGGGATGGAACCGAATATTTCAGGATGATCTTAGGCGGTAAATCCTCAGACTTTATGATTAGCAGATCAGCCCGTTAGCGGCTTTATATAATCTCTTCCCTCAGCCTCCCTTGAGCCTATTAGGACGCGATGATACTTCTCTCCTCTCTTCAGATCGTGGACTTCTTCGAGTTTCCCGTATGCCAGTATCCTCTCGTCTTTCTCAGCTAGCCCGCCATAAAGTCCCTCGTAGGTTGTTACTTCAAATATGTCCTTTATCTTCGGTCCAACCATCACCTTTACATCCTCAACTCTGTATGTTGAGGGGAGGAATTCCGCTTCTGAATCATCCGAGACCGTCGCCTCGATCTTGATTAATCCCTTAGGCTTAAAGATTCTATCTCCATACTTCTCTTTAACTTCATTTTCCAGTCTTACGGGATGAATGGAGAATAATGTTCCCTTATAGACTCCGCGGTTCCATCTTCTCCTCAGAATCTCAGCCGCCTCCCTGTAAGTCAATGGATACATTTCAGCCTTACTCAGACACCACTCATGAGATTCCTTCCTGTTGAATCTTCGAATCGGAAGGTCTGAATTTTCATAAGCCTGCTTAAGGGCTTCCCTTACAGATATGCTATTTCTCCTTCCATAAACCACCAAGTCTATGTCTGAAAATTCCCTGTGAATATCTATTAGGATCGAGCCTGTTACTCCAAATGATCCTATTGGAACTTTGCTCATATCGGAGATTAAATGGGCTAGCTCAACAGTTTTCCTTTGAAGTTCATCCAGCCTCTCCGCTCTGGCCAGTCTCAATAATTTCTCCTCTGGCCTATAGTGCATTTGGATCCTACTCGTCGGCACGGCAGACATTTCGATTCCCATAACTGGCGAGTAAAAGAGGTATTCCGGATGGTTCTCCCTCAAGAATTTAAATGTCCTCATAAGGTCCCGCATCGTATAATTCGGCAGGATCCTCCTCATCCTCCTATTCTCACTACCCCACCTTCCAGATGGATCCGGAATATACTTTAGATATGATATGACACGATCATCTGGATGAACTGAACCTAGCACGCAGAAGAAGAATCCCTCGGGAGTCCTTAGGTAATCTCTATCCCTAAATTCGCGCATTGCATTCACCTAAATTCTAAACGTGGCATCAAAGTCGCTTCACTTTAATGCATGACCGCCAGATTTTTATCCCTTCCGCTTAAACTCTACGAAATTTTAAATTTGATGAGGCATACTGAAGGTTGAGAGGTTGATTCCAGTTGATGAGGCTTAAAGCTAGGATTCTAGGCTTAGAGGCAGGAGGAAAGTTTGTTGCAGTTCTTAATAAGGAAGATGCTGAGGACATTGGAGTCTCAAGTCTCGAAAGGATCAGGGTGACGAAGGATAACAGAGAATGCATCGCGATAGTTAATACGACAACGAAGCTCATTGAGAGGGGAATGATAGGAGTATATGAGGAGGTCAGAGCCGTCCTAGACTTGAAGGGTGAGGAGGAGGTTGAGGTTGAGATAGCTCCTCCACCGAGATCCGTCTATTTCATCAGAAATAAGCTTAGGCAGAGAAAGCTGACGTATAAGGAGATCCGTGAGATCATAGAGGATATGGTCAGGGGGAACCTAAGCGAGATTGAGATAGCCTCCTTTGTAACGGCACTCCACATTTATGGATTAGACTTGGATGAGGCTACTAGCCTATCACGTGCAATGGTTGAAACCGGAAATACCCTTGAGATAGATAGGCATCCAATAGTTGATAAGCATTCTATCGGCGGGGTTCCGGGAGATAAGACCACGCTTCTCGTAGTTCCAATAGTTGCAGCGGCAGGCCTTGTAATACCGAAATCCTCCTCGAGAGCGATAACCTCCGCGGCGGGCTCGGCTGATAGAATGGAGGTTCTCATGCCAGTAGATTTAAGCATCGATGAGATGAAGAGTGTAGTTGAAAAGACAAATGGATGCATGGTCTGGGGTGGCTCCCTGAACCTAGCGCCAGCAGATGATATGTTTGTTAGGATAGAGCATCCACTCTCGATAGATCCGCTTCTTCTCCCCTCAATCATGAGTAAAAAGAAGGCCGTCAATGCTGATCTTTTAGTTCTGGATATTCCAACTGGAAGGGGAACGAAAGTTAAGACGATCGGGGACGCCGAGCTACTGGCAAAGGATTTCATGGAGCTAGGTCGAAGATTGGGCATAAACGTGCAGTGTGCAATAACTTATGGAGAGCAGCCGGTTGGATACGCTATAGGCCCTGCTCTAGAGGCCCGTGAGGCTTTAAGCGTGCTCATGAGGAAGGCTCATGTTCCAGACCTTGTAGATAAGGCAACGGATATCGCTGGCATTCTTTTTGAGATGAGTGGAAAGGAAAATGGAAAGAGCCTTGCAACTGAGATTTTAAAGTCTGGAAAAGCTGAGGAAAAGATTCGTGAGATAATTGCTGCTCAGGGAGGTGATCCGGAAATAAAGCCTGAGGATATATTCGTGGGCGAGGAGAGATATACCATTCGATCGAAGAGAAGCGGCTATCTCCTCTGGATAAATAATACATCACTGGTTGAGATTGCGAGGCTCGCTGGCGCTCCGAAGGATAAGGGGGCTGGGGTGCGTCTATACAAGAAGATCGGCGATCCGGTGAAGAAGGATGAGCCTCTATTTACGATCTATGCTGAGAAGGATGTAAAGTTGCAGAGAGCGATAGACAGACTTGAGGAGTCCTATGTTCTCGGAGTCGGAGAGAGAATGGAGATGCTGATTCACGAAGTTAGGGAGCTGCCGGTTCCGAAGAAGGCGTTTATGCTGGAAAGGTAAGCATCCCCCAATAATTTAATCTTTAAGGTCGCATAGGCTCCCCCTTAGATCCCGCTTATAATCATCCTTTAAGTTCAACTAGATTTCCATATCCAACCTTACGAACCTTAACTATTCCTTCTCTCTCAAGTCTCCTAACAAGTCTCCATAGGGATGTCCTTGGAATCTTAGGAAATCTCCTCCTAATTTCAGATTCGAAGGCTCTTCCTCCGTTTTCAGCGATGAACAACAATACTTCCTTCTCTTCCTGCCTCAAATACGGATGTCTCTTAAATATTCTATCGATGCTCGGCTTTCTCCTCCATCTGATAAGCATAAGCGAGAACGTTAAGGCGGCGGCGAATATGACGGGAAGAAAAATCAGATGGGTAGGGAAGACTGAAGTCTCTCCAACTATAAACTTCCCTTTTAATCCAGCGATCTCAACCGTGTATGTCCCGGGTTTATCCCTTGAGATCGTAAAGTTGATCCTGACGGATTCTCCCCTATCAAGCATAATAGTCCTCCTATCCTCAACTGAGCCATTAACCTCCAAAACTATATCATAGAAGCCGGTCTCCTCTCCAACATTCATAACTAGAACTGAGACTGTTACGGCTTCTCCGGATCTAACGAACTCTGGGCTTATCCTGAGATCCGTGACTCTAAAGTTTAACGGTTGAACTGTTGGAAAGATATAGTTGATCTCCCATTCTCCTGGAAATAGACTTACAACTATCCTCTTCTCTTCGATATTTATGGATGATGGAGCATCGCTTAAGAATATCACCTCGGCACTCTCTGGGAGCTTAACAGTCACATTATATGGGCTCTTAAAGGATATGGTCCAAACTCCAGCCTTCATGCTCGTTAATTTCTTTGTGTCATACTCCAAGGTTACCTCAGTAGCCCCTAGAGTGAAGATCGTGATGTTTGACCCATTTATCTCGTAATCGAGAATGCTTTCATTCTCGTCGATCGCGAGGATGTTATAGGCTGATCCGGATAGGATGGGAAGGGTAATGTCCGGAATGGTCTCATTGACTTTTATGTCATGAACGATATGAACAATTCCATCCCTATAGACTGTGAGAACAACTGATTCCACGTGAAAGCCCATGTTCTCAGATGTGTTCTCCTGAGGCGTCGAGAGTATTATTAAAATTATTGAGAGAACGATTAGAGCCCCGTGAACTTTTAGCAGTGAAATTCCCTCCAATCACTTAATGTCACATAACATTTTATGTCTGAACATAATATTATCTCATAACTCCGCAGCGAATTAGCGGTATAAGAACTATCTCATCTCCAGACTTTACTTCCGTCTCTAATCCGTCGAGTGCGCTTATATCCCTGCCATTAACGATTATGACGGCGTTTGGAAGTGGGCTTTCAAGTTCCGGATCGATTAGTGCTCTTCTGAGATCCTCGGATGAATCGGCAAGCCTCCAGATAATATCTTTCAGCAGAACTTTACCTTTAACCTCAACATGCTCGCTGCTCGCTCCATAGGCCTCCTTAAAGACTCCGAGAAGCCTTACCCTAACAGTTCCACGAGCCATATCTGATCAAGAAGAATTTGTATCCTAATGCATTTTTAACTTTCCCCATGCAGTCAAAACTTTAATTACGAGTCTCATGTTACTCGGATTGGGATGTATTCTTGATCTGCGGGAGGAAATCAGCCGAATCGGAGGCTATGACACTCAGTTTCTCAGAGATCCTAAAATTGAAGGATCTAAAGGGAGTATATACGCTGGTAATACTCGTGAAATCGACGTTCCCATTAAGGATTGGAGGTCTCGGCGAATGGCTGATCAAAAGGGGAATTTATACATATACCGGCTCGGCTCTTGGAAGAGGCTCAACGGACTTGGCTGGTAGGATATCTAGACATCTGCGGATGAACAAGAGGAGAAAATGGCACATAGATTACCTTTTATGCAGTGGTAAAGCTAGTATCGAAGCAGCTCTAATACTCGTTACTGAAGAGAGAATGGAATGCAACGTAAATCAGCATCTAATAAAAAGCCTTAACCCGAAAATTCCAATTCCAAATTTCGGCTCTTCAGACTGCAATATGGGCTGCAAAAGCCATCTCCTCTATTTCGGCTCAGAATTATCATGTGACATTTTAGTGAAAAAAATATACAGATTGTATCTGCAGATGGGGGAGGGAAAGGTTCTTGTTCTCATTAAAGACAAGAAGCATGCATAACTTCTCGCTTGAGATTAGAGAAGCTGAACAATCGGATCTTGATGAGATATACAGGATTGAGATTGAATGTTTCGCTGAGGAATCATTCACGTATCCGCAGCTCAAGTATTATCTGGATTCCCCGAACTTCATAACTTTAATTGCATCCGTGAACGGAGAGAAGGCGGGTTTTATTGTAGGATCAATTGAGGATGCCGGTGGAGAAAGAGTTGGGCACATCTATACGCTTGATGTTAAATGTAAATTTCGAAGGGTCGGGGTGGGATCGGCTCTCCTTCAGGCGCTAGAGAGTTTCTTCATCAAGAGAGGTGCCGTAAGATCATGCCTTGAGGCTCGTAGCGATAACATAGCCGCTAAGAACTTATACATTAAGCTCGGCTATAGACCGATGGGGATCATAAGAGACTATTATGGGCCCGGCCTCGATGCGATAAGATTTGCGAAGACTCTCAGGCAGTAGCATGGATAAGAATAAAAAGGAAGAATGAATAAACCAGCATTGTATGTCACAGTATGTTGCTGACATGAGGGATGGAGATTCATGAAGGCCGCTGTATTATATGGCGTTCGAGATCTTAGACTTGAGGATGTGCCGAAACCAGAGATCTCAGATAATGAAGTATTAATAAGGGTTAATGCGTGTGGAATCTGCGGGACGGATATTCATATCTATAGGGGTGAGTGGAAGACAAATACGCCGATAATCCTCGGACATGAATTTTCAGGCGTCATTGCAGATGTCGGACGGGAAGTTAAAGGTCTGAATATCGGCGATCCAGTTGTAGCTGAACCGAATATCCCATGCGGCTCATGCTATTTCTGCCGTATGTCCGAAAGGAATTATTTCTGCGAAAATCTTGAGGCGACCGGCGTAACCGTTAATGGAGCCTTCGCGGAGTATGTAAAGGTAGTTGCATCGAACGTTTATAAGCTGCCTAAAGGATACAACCTAGACGAGGCAGCGCTAATTGAGCCATTAGCATGCTGTGTAAGAGGTATAGATCAGGCCAAGATTAAGATTGGCGATACGGTCGCTATTATTGGCGCTGGACCAGTAGGGCTGATTCTTCTTCAGCTGGCACTGCAATCGGGAGCTTCAATGGTGATCCAGACTGATATGGAGGATTCAAGGTTAAGACTAGCTAAGAAGCTCGGGGCGGATCACACGATCAACGTGACCGAGGAGGATCCTGTTGAGTCAATTAAAGAGCTGACTGGCGGGTATGGAGTCGATGTTGCTATAGAGGCAGTGGGGAAACCAGAGGCGATAACTCAAGCGATGAGAGCTACGCAGAGAGGGGGGAGACTTGTGATCTTCGGTGTTTCCCCCGAGGACGCCGTATGGAAGGTCAGACCCTTCGAGCTATATGATAAGGAGTTGACCATAAAGACTTCATATCGCAGTCCATATACGTTTCAGAGGGCCGTAAAGATCGCTGTCTCAGGTCGAGTGAGACTTAAAACCCTGATAAGTCACATATTTAAGATCGATAAGGTTCATAGGGCATTTGAGGTTGCGGAGAAGAGGCTTGAAGGAGCAGTGAAAGTTCTAGTTAAGCCATAAACCGCACTGGTTTTTCTACCGTTACTTCCGGATCTGCATCCTCTTTATCATGAAGAAAAGATCCTCAATTATAACTCTGATACTCGAGTTTTAGGGCATTGACTCTCATCAGTAGATCTGCCCTGCTCAGTGAACAATCGTTAATTTTTTGCCTTTAATTGCATCATGAGATTCACACTTAAGGAAAACCCGGAAAATCTACTTCGATATCCAATTAACCCTTAAAGGCTCTTTTGGGATTCTCGATTAAGTGTGAGGAGGCCTCAAAATTTTTGGAGTTCATAAAAATCGCCTGTGGCATGAACTGATTTTTGTGGATCATCGAGTGTTAGGATTAAAGTATTGCGGATAATCCTATGGTGATCTTAGGTCTTCTTTGAGACGAATTTATTACCCTTAATGTAGAATCTTAAGTTTCGATCAAGATCCGCCTTCACACCTATTCTCTTAGAACTTGAGATCTCAAGTTGAACCTTATTGTCGGCGATGTAAATTGGATTTTCATCTGATGTTAGATCCGTTCCGTTTAGGCTCTTATCGATCTTAAAGGCGACTGTGAATCTTCCAGGACCGCTAGTCAATTCGATAAGCTCATCATAGACTCCTCTGTTCTTCATCATGATCTCGACTCCATCAAGAGGCTCCACTGCCCTTATTAGAACCGCGCCGACACCGCCGGGTTCATGGGCGACAACATTAAACATCCAATATTTATGAACATTATAGATGAATGCTACTCCTGGGTCGAGCCACATGGGTC
>Ga0209410_1000618_pt1 | contig 16693 bp, 11 predicted proteins | sample Mar14436cmmetaG_FD_184135 | JGI IMG/M metagenome (GOLD analysis project Ga0209410, IMG submission 184135) | Marine hydrothermal vent microbial communities from Guaymas Basin, Gulf of California to study Microbial Dark Matter (Phase II) - Marker... ... | reverse complement strand
CTTTAATTCTTCATAATTGAGCTGTGGTCCTTTAAAATCAGAAACCAATGTTTGGTATTGAAGTGCATAATCGAGAAGATTGAAAATCTCTCTAACTAATTTTATAAACTCTGTTTCTATGACTTCAACAGTAATTTCTGTCAAAGTTTCACCATGTTGTTGCTGCAATATCCAAGATTGCAGATCTTTTAACATTAAACCGAAAAACTTGAGGTAAAACTTGGCTAAACTATTCCGAGAATAAATTTCATCGCTTGAAGGACGTATTCCTCCTAGAAGAAGAGGCCTATCTTCTTCCTTTACCTCACTTAATGGTAGATTACCAAATTCCATCTTAAGCTCTTCAAAATATTCCTTAATTACCCATGCAGTTCTCCAGAGAGGAATTACCGAATTCGTTATATAGCTTTTCCATTCCTCTTCGTTTGTATAATCAATAAATCCTTCTATTTCATCATACGTTCTCATTTTTCATCACTTTAAAGTTTTCAGCTTTCATAATTAATGAATGTTTGGATAACTTTTTAAATCATTATTCCATTTAGGCACTAGCACGCGCTCCGATAAAAGTTTCAAAAAAATAGCAGCAATGACCATCAGTCAAGCAGATGAGCTCTTAAGAAAAATAGCCAGAGGTTATATTTTGAAGAGGTAAAATTATAGACCTAACGCGCGTATAAAATTTTTGAATCGAAAAACGGATTTTTATTTTGAATCACACACATACCTCACACTGCATATAATTACATGCATGAAAGTTACACACAATTCAGTTAATACTGAATAGTTTAAGAAGACAAGCCTTTCCCTTAAATCAGCGCACCTTCAAAAGGGTTGCTCCAAGCATATGTTAAACACGTAAAGTTTTTTAAACAGGGGCATATTAAAATGTCTTGATAACTAAAGCATTTAATTTGAAAACTGAAAATAATTAATAATTAGGAAACTATCTTGGGAGGCAAAAAGTTGAAACGCAACTTTGCCTTCCTTTTTCTCATCTTCTCCCTAATAGTGCTTGGTCCCTCCGTGTTTTCACCCTTATCACACGCCCAAACAAGTTGGGTTGAATGCACTCCCACGAGTTTTTGTGGCGGTTACGGAGAAGCTGTCGTTGGGACAGGAGACTCTATATATATTGTTAGATGTTTATATGCCACTAGCGAAGTTTACTTCTGGAAATATGATCCAAAAACAGATACATGGTCAAGTTTAAGCACACCCTCTGTTAATGGTGAAACAAAAGGAATATTCAGAGGTGGAACGTCGCTTGCATGGGACGGTGAAGATCATATCTACGCATTGGCAGGGGCAAGGTACAGCGACTCCGACCGTAGACTCTTCCTCCGTTATTCCATCTCCACGGATAAGTGGGAAATACTACCTGACACACCTCATCCTCAGGGAGCCGGGAATGCGCTTTGCTGGTCTGGTTACGACAATAAACTTTACGCCTTTTTGGGAAGCAGAGAACACGGGACAATTTTCGCTTGTTACGATCCAGCCACTAATAGTTGGACGGTTAAAAGCGATCCTCCGGGATGGACTGATGACGGAGCGTCCCTTGTTTGGACCGGCGGAAAATACATCTACGCACTCCGCGGCGAATACTATGAAACAGCACCTTGCCGCGATTTCTGGCGCTACAACATTGAAACTGATACTTGGGAAATATTAGAACCTATTCCAGATCTCGGCGGTGTAGGTGACGGTGCCTCGCTAATTTGGGTAGGCAATTTCATACCTGAACTAGCTGACTTCATTTACGCGCTCGGAGGGGGAAGTTGCTACGAAGATCCCGGCTACGGCTTTTACCGTTACTCAATATCAAGCGACACTTGGGAAATACTGGATGATATTCCGTATCCAGTAGGCTACTATGTTGGTAACAGGCTGGGGTTTGCTGAGGGGCACCTATTTTATTGGCAAGGAACTCCGAGTACATGGCCAGGTGGAGGAAACCGATTTTGCGCCTACCCTCTTATCGATAACATTCCACCAACATGCACCATCACACAGCCAGACGAAGGAACATATGTCAGTGGCACGGTTCAAGTTACAGCGAATGCTACCGATAATATCGCGGTAGAAAAAGTTGAACTCTACGTAAATAATACCCTTCAAGACATCGATAACGAGGTTCCATATGAATGGAGTTGGGACACAACAACATATGAAGATGGAACATATACGCTAACAGTCATTGCCTACGATACTTTCTCAAACACAAACACAACAAAAATCATCATCACAATTGACAACACGGAGCCAAATGTTAGTATAGTTTTCCCTGCGAGTGGAAGCTGGGTTAGAGGTGTTGTAAATATTTCTGTTTCCATAAATGATTCTGGAAGCGGAGTAGAAAGAGTAACGTTCATAATTGATGGGAATATGTTGTTCAACGATACTGTTGCTCCATATGAGTATAGTTTGAATACGACCTTGTACTTGGATGGTGAACATACAATCACTGTTATAGCTTATGATAGAGCTGGGAACAGTAGAACTACTAGCGTAGTTTTCTATGTTGATAATTCGCCGCCGATCGTGGAAATGATTTATCCAACGGAAGGTGACTTTATTAAGGGAACCGTCAATATAACTGTATCTGTTGACGATTTTGGGGTTGGAGTTGAAAAAATCTTATTCATAGTGGATGGAACCATTTTATTTAACGATACAAATGCCCCATATAGTTATGTTATCGATACAAATACGTACGATGATGGATTACACAACTTAACAATCTTAGCATACGACAAACTTGGAAGTATGTCTTCAATAACAATAACACTATTCATAGATAACACGGCTCCACTAGTGAGTATTAACTTCCCAGTAAACGACTCTCTTCATAACGGAATAATATGTATCAATACTACCTGCGAGGATATAAACATAGAGACAATAGAATTGTACGTAAATTCCACCTTGATAGCATCTTGGAATACAAGTGGCATACATGTTTACGAATGGAATACTACAACTTATTTGGATGGCATATATGAATTAAGAGTTTTAGTCGTAGACAAAGCAGGAAATATAGCAACTGAATTTGTTAGAGTAATGGTTGACAATTCAGGGCCTACGATAGGTGAGGTTTCACAGGTTCCGCTAATTCCTCGCAGAGGTGAAAATGTTACAATAAGTGTTTCAATCAGTGATTTGAGCAATGTTGCAAACGCAACTTTGTATTATAAGGTTGAAGGTGTTTGGAATTCTGTTGAAATGGTTCTAAGTGGAGATGTTTGGGTAGCAACTATACCTAGACAGGAGAGTGGAGCGAAAATCGAATATTACATTGAAGCTTATGACATTCTTGGGAATAAAGCTTTAAGTAAAACCTATAGCTATGTAGTTTATGAAACAGTTCCTCCTTCCATGAAAATAGAGCAACCCTTGAATAACTCTTTCATAAGAGGTATTGTAAATGTTTCCGTTGATGTTTTTGATTCGTCTGGAGTCGAGAAAATTGAAATTTACATCAATGGGGAACTCGTTTACACGGATTTCGAGAGTCCATATGAATGGATGTGGAACACTTCAGCCTTAAATGACGGGGCTTTTATTTTAGAAGTTAAAGCGTTTGATATTTTCCAAAACACTAATACGACGAAGATAATGGTCACTATAGATAATACGCCTCCAAGCTTGAATATAATTTCTCCAGAGGAAGAATTATATGCCCGCGGCGTTTTCAACATTTCCTTAATTGTAGAAGATAGCTTGAGTGGTATAGCAAAGATCTTCGTCATTATAGATAATACAATGACCTTTGATATTATCGAAGAGCCTTATCAGTGTAGCGTTGACTCAACTTCACTTGCAGATGGGGAACATAACATTACTGTTGTAGCTTATGATAAAGCTGGAAATAATAAGACTGTTAGTATAGTTTTCTACGTGGATAACACAGCTCCAAGTGTAGGTATAGTTTTCCCTGCGAATGGAAGCTGGGTTAGCGGCGTTGTAAATATTTCCGTTTCTGCAGAAGATGTTGGTTCTGGTGTTGACTATGTTGCTTTTGGAATATATGGGTCGCCGGAACTTCTATGTAATGATACTGTAGAGCCTTATGAGTATAGTTGGGATACAGAAAGCTACGCAGAAGGTAAGCAGCTCTTAGCAATTATTGTAAAAGATAAAGTTGGGAACTATCAATGTGTAGTTCTTGAATACTATGTGGACAATACTCCGCCAAGTATTTCAGCAGTAGAATGTCCTTCCGAGGTTGAGGAAAACGTTGCTGTGAAAATTAATGTCACCGTAACTGATGTGGGAAGCGGGGTTGACGAGGTTATTTTGTCTTATAGTGTTGATGGCGGGGAGACTTGGGTGAATTTAACGGCGACGGCTAAGAGTGGAGATGTCTACGAGACTGCAATTCCCGGGCAAACCGCAGGTACAACTGTTCAACTTAAAGTAATAGCTGTTGACGAAACTGGAAATGTGGCTGTAAGTCAAACCTATAGTTATGAAGTAGTATCTGAAGAGCAGCCACCCGAAGAAGGAGAACAACCCCCACCAGAAGAAGAGACACCTCTTCCCTCACCTCTCGGAGCTTCATGGACTTTAATAGGCGGAATAGGTGCTGTTGTGATTGCTGTAGTTGTACTCATTATAGCTAGGAGAAGGGGATAAACAAGATCTAAGGGCATTTTGCAGCCCGGAGAACCGGCACACACCAACCCCTTCAACCTAACCAATTTTTCAACTTTAACCCGCAAATTTTGAATTATAACTTCCCGCTTGGAATAATTATTCTAAAATGCTTCCTACTCAAATTCCAGAACTTAGGGACTTCTAGAGGAACATTCCTCTCCCTAATAACTTTCCAGTTCTCCTCGCTTGTAACACAAAGCCAATAAGCCATTCAAACACTCCCCATCCACACTACTAAGGTTGCTAACCTTGCATCCAAGTTAATTTTATCTTCCAACATTATAAATCCTGTGTTAAATCATCTGTTGGAAGGTAAGTCTAAAATCCCTGTAGCCCTATCTAGTTTTCTCACAGCCCATACAAAGTCCTTCATCTTTGAGAAAAATTGCCCTTTAAGTTTTTCAAGCTCAACCTCTCTATCGGCGGGATGCATTTTAGCCATCTTTATCTCCTCAATTCTATGTGCTATCGAATGTATCTCCCCATCCAATTTCTGAATCTCCTCCCTTAAGATGCGAGGCAAAACCTTAATTCTCAGTTTCTCAAAAACCTGCTTACCCTCAAAGTCACGGAGCCTTAATCTTTTCTCCTTCAGAAAACCAAATGTTCTTGAAGCGTTTTCAATAATTGTTATGTAGCCCCAATTAACCCTTACCTGAGCTGGAAAACTCCCTTCCCAAGCATCGGGTTCAATGTTCAGCTTTCCGTCGGATTCCGCCACAAATGGTCCAAAAAGTGCATCTGTCTCCACGTTGTAAAGGAAGAGGGTGTCTCCTTTCTTAACCATCTCCACTTCCCTCAGCCTCTCCTTGATATCCCCAAAAAGTTTCCTTTGAAAACACTCAGCTTCCGTTCTTTTCGTACATATAAATTTCCAATATCTCACCATTATTGGCCTCCTTAATCGATAGAAATTGTTGTGTCGTAGCCTGCAAGTAAATGATAATGTAAGCAGGTTTAACGGTCTTAACGGTCTCAAAATCATTGGGTGAAGTTGCTATTTTACTGACTTATATTTCATGTATCGACATGTAATCGTTTGAGTGATAGTAGGAGAAATTTGCAATCCGTAAATTAATAATTTTAACTACATAGACTTGAATTGTTCCTTGAATATGAATTTTGATAATGAAGTTAGGTTGCGTTGTATTACTTTCACCCTTCCCTCCCTAACATCTTTTATTAATTTAACAGCTCCATCAATATCGTAATATAATTGAATGACCTGCCTTATAGCCTCTCGAATAACATCTTCATTTCTTCGAGCTTCCTGGTAAGTATATCCAAAAGCCCTACACACTTCATAAATCTGCTTATTAATAAATGGAATGTCCTTCAATCGTTCTTTTAAAGCCACCTCTACTTCACTTTTATCAAGATTTTCAAGTTCAGCAAATATTATGTCAAAAATGGTTTTACCAGAATGTGAATACAATAACTCAAAAATGTCTTCTAATCTTAATTGAAATCTTAAATAGATACCATACGGTTTTGGATACCATCCCTTAATTAAACCACCCTTCCCATTACCCATCTTAATTAGAATGAGGTCAAGTAGGGTTCTAGCAATCTTAGACCCAAAAGGGTGTAGAAGCGTCAATTTATCTTTTGATAACTCAACGATAAGAATCTCTTTAGATGGAATAGGTTCTTCAATTTTCCTTAAGTCCTTTAAGATTTTTAACCTAAGTTTTCCCTCATCCTCAATTTTAACAGGATTCTTACCTAAATAGTAAAGAATATTTTTAAAGAATCTCTTAATTTTTAAAGAAAGCCTATCAAACAAATTTTTCCTTACATATTCCCTGTAAATTTCATCTACCAGTTCGTAGAATTTTTCCGCTACCATCTTATCTGTGTCGACACCCCCGCCCCTCCAAAAAGGTAACTCCTCCATCTCTTCCTCCGTACATTCTTTAACATATATTCTTCCTCCTCCAATGTGATATCTTATGCCTTTCACCTCCCATCTTTTACCAGCAAACCAAAAAACACTCCCTTTCCTAAGCGTGATAGCATAATACCAGTCCAAATCCCCAATCTCCTTCTTTTCTTCATTGACTTTAAACGTGAAGTTAGGAGGTATGTAGCTGCAAAGTCCATATATTATGCTTTTCTTTGTCCTTCCTGCCCAAATCCACCTCATTCTGTTCGGGTTAATTTCAAAGTTTTCTATGCAAAATATTAGCCCGCTCTCAAGTAAGAGGTCACAGATATATTCCTTTAATTGCTTAATGTTCTTGAAAATTTGAAGCTTGGATAAAATGTTTATCGACCTATCTATCACATCTTCACAAGTTTTAGGAACATCTATTTTTATTTCCGGCTCTTTAATCCCCATCCAGTCAGCTAACTTCTTAGATGAAAAACTTTGTTCATTTCTCATGTTATAAGCTTGGAACAGCATTTGCTGAATTGTTTGAAGAGCTACATCAAGTGGCAAATCAAGTACGACATGTTCTTCTTTCTCTAGCGATTTCTTTTCGGCTAGTCTAAGTAATGCATACACTTCTAGGGCGTCTAAGGGGTCGGTGGTTAAAATTCTACCTTTGGATACTTCCCTTGGTTTATGACCGCCTCTACCCATCCTCTGAATGAGATAAGACAAAAGTGAAGGAGAAGATATTTGTACAACTTCCATCACATCCTTATAGTCTACACCTAGCTCCAATGCCCTCGTACAAACAACTAAGCTCAGTTGCTTGTTTTCAAGCTTAGATTCAACTTCCTCCCTAATATCCTTACTTAGCGAACTGTGGTAAACCGCAATATCCTCAATACCCCTATTTTGAAGGTCTCTGGTCAACAGCTCGCTCATATATCTCGTATTTGTAAAAGCCAGTCCCACAGCAGATTTACTTTTATGTTTCTCCGTCACCTCACGTAGCTTATCAATTATGAAGTCTGACATTTGCTTCAGGTCTTCTTTCTCAGGAAGCTGAACAACCAACTTGTACCTTTTTACTTCCTTACCTCTAATTAATTTAAGTTTCCCGTCACTACCGCCGAAAAACTCAGCTACTTGCTCAGGTTTCGGAACAGTTGCAGATAGACATATCCTCTGAAAACTGCGATTTACGAAGTGTTTAATTCTCTCCAAAAGGATGGCTAAATGAATTCCTCTCTTATTGTAAGCTAACTCGTGAACTTCGTCCACAACCACGTGTTTAACGTTAAACAAAGCACGTAACAGGCGAAAATTGAAACCGAACCTCGTATCTAAAATTACTTCAAGAGATTCGGGAGTAGTTATTAAAATGGTTGGAGGAAGATGCTCAATAAAAATTCTCTCTTTTTCAGAAACATCGCGTGTCCACATTTCAATCCTAATATTCCCTCCCAGTTTCTCAATGTATGTTTTCAATCGTTTGTACATATTTCTGGCTAGTGCTCTAAACGGGCTAATGTAAAGAATCTTTACGCCATCGAAATCTTTATTGTTAAGTAAAATGCTGAATAAAGGTGCAAAAACGGCTTCAGTTTTCCCACTACCAGTGGGGCTCATCAGAAGAACATTTTCGCCCCTAAGGATACACGGAATCGCTTTCCTCTGAATTGAAGTGGGTTTTCTAATACCTAAATCCTCTAGCAGCTTTCTCACGAAGGGATGCAGCAAATCAAACTCGTTTTTAAAGAAGCTAAAATTCCTTAATACCCTTCCAATAACTCGCCTTTTTCTATCAGCAATAGGTTTCTTACGAAGAAGCTTGCTGTAGCCGCACCATCGACAAACAAGATAAATTCCATCTACCCTTTCCTCATAGTTCAGAAGCATGCCACAATTTGGACAAAAATATGCATCCAAAAGCAGCGCTCCCCCATTCATATTGCTAAAGGTCAATTAACCTTACATCCAAGTCAATTTTGTATATACCCCCAACATTATAAATTCTGTATGGCGCGCATGAACAAACCATGAGCATGTAAGTTAGGACGTAGCATGGCGACATCATACACTCATCGAAGTTGTGCCCTGCACGAGTTCCCATAGGCCTCCATGCAAGGAACGAACTTTACCTGTTTTCTCTAACCATCGAAGCGTTTCTTCAATTTCGTCAGATGGTAGACCGGAAACGTAGGTTAATTCCTCAGTTAGTACGGTTTTACGTATCTTTGAAAGATCGAACATTATGTGTAAAAGTCCTTGAGACATTTTCTTTCTTCTTCGGGAGGCTGAAAACTTATGTATGACGATTAGAGTGACAAGAACGGCGAACCACACACTAATCATTTGATCCAATGTTAGTGGAGTGGCCGCAGCGATAAACAGTGCAGGCAGCCAACCTAGCAACAGCCACATACCGGCAATCCCGCCCCATACGGGCTCTACTTTAAGAGGATGTAGAAGAGGACGGTATTTCTCCGCAAGTTCTTTAATAGTTTTGTCGTAACCTTCAATAGGCTCAATTCCAACGTCGAGAAGGATCTTATCTCTCACGGCTTCACGTGACTCAATAGCTTCGTTAAAGAGTTTATCAAACTTTTCTTCATCCCAGATGACAATACCATATCTCTCAGCGAGTTCTAAATCTTCAGGTTTAACTTTAATTCCCACTAGTATAAGAATAACCTTAAGACCTAACTCTTCACTTTTGCTGTGCCACTCATGTATTAGGTTCCTTACGGTTAGGGAAGCTTTTTCATACTGCTTGCATTCAACAGCTATTCTTCTTCCCTGATAGACTACAAGCACATCTATCTCATAATTGTTTAATTTGACATTAAGTTGTGGATTTAGCCCTACAAGACGAAATAGCCTTGCAACATCCCTCTCAAGCAAACTCCCTTTCCGCAGGGTAACTTTTGGATTTTCTGGCGACCTCGCCTCCATGTGGAGCGCGCGGGTTCTTAGTGGGCACCTGTGAAATGAGCAGAAGTCATTTAATTCACTACACCACTCGTATGTTGACTCGTAATATGGACATTTTCTTCTAAGTTTCCTCCACTCCGGCTCTTTAGCCACCTCTTTAAAAATTTTGTACTGCCACATCGGGTGTAAATCTTCTAGTCCCAACTTTTTTCACACACCTAAATTCATGAAAAGTTAGGTTAGCACGTGCTCTAAGTTAATCTTATCTTCCAACATTATTATAAATTCTATGTCTTTAAATTATAGTTTGTTCATCTTTTTGTAAAGCATACACCAATTGGCTCAACTTATAAAGGTAGCAGAATAGTTTTTCTTATTTGTCTATAATAAATCTGCGTCTTCAAACATTTTAAGTATCTTAATATTCTGATAATGTCCATAGACTTACAAAATGTTAAGTGCGTTCAAAATTTGAGTAACATAGGTATCGTTTAATTTGTTGATTTTCTTCTAAAAAAGAATTTTAACATGTTTTACTTGTGTTATTATCGCGTATTCTCCGTTTGAAGCTGCAATAATATCTTTTTGTTGGTGTTTGCCGATGATCCAGAAGTATTTTCTTCCTAAGACTTTCTCTATTTTCCTTACTATGCCCACTTCTACTGCTCTTCTACCTCTGAGGAAAAATAGGTAGTTTGTGTTGTTTATTTTGATTTTTGTGGTTTCTCCTGGGCCTATAAATAGGACTTTCTTGTTTTTGAAGATTTTTAGTGCTTCTTGGTGGGTTGTTAGAAAGGTGTTTCCGTCTTTGGAATAAAGATGTTTAGATTTGTTTTTTGTTTTAAGGCCGAAAACTTCAATGAATTTAGCATATATGTTGTCGTTCTTTTTCAAAGGTGTTCCCTACTTATTTTGGTTTTAATTTCATCGATTCTTTTATTGCCCATTTTACATCTTCTAGACAAACTTTTCTCTTTGTTTTGTCTATTCTTTTTTTAAGTAGGTTTTCGATGGCGAATTTTACTTTTGATCTTATGAAGGTTGGAACTTTGTTTAGTGTTTCAATCAAATGTTTTAGGGCTTTTTCTTCAAATTTTAGCTCCCAAGATTCTTCTTCACCAATTTCTGCATAGCTGTAAACATATTTTATTGTTTCTTCCCATATTCTATGCAGTAGATATGATGCTCCTCTAATGCCTCTGAAGGGTGCATCTAGGTATCTGCTTGAAAAGTAGCGTATTGGTTCACTAACCGGTATGAAGTGTTGTATTTTTGCTTCTTGAGACGCTAAAAACTCTATAAAACTTCCAAAAACAATATATGGAGAATTTTCCTTCAAGACATCTACTATTTCTTCTTTGCTTGGTTCAAATATAATTCTTGCACCCTTTTTCTTCATTTTTCTATAAAATTTGCTTAAAAGCGGGTTCTCCTTGTTTTTTACTCCTAGAATTTTCAGTGATAGCCATAGATCTTCTTCTAATACTTTTGTTAAACCGTAAATTAATGTGTTCATGCCGAAAATCGCTATGGGTGAACCTGCAATGGTATAGCTGGAAATATCTAAGTCGTCTATTAGGTTGCCGCCCCAAAATCTCATTTCTCTTTCAATTAATCTATCTATGTTCTTGCTTAGATTTGGAAAAAACTCTTTTAACTCTTCTAAGAACTTTATAGTATCTTCAACCCCGTAGGGAACTGTGCAAATATATGGAGTTCCATATTCCTTTTCCAAATGAGCCGCTGCGGTTAAACCGAAATCGTAAGGATACATGAGGATATTTAATTGAGCTGCTGGAAGCTTTTCAAGGTCTTTGATAGATGCTCCTGCTGGAACGATAGAGTTTATTTTTAATCCTGTGCTTTTCAGAAGTCTTATTGTTTCTAGTAGGTCTGCTCTCCAATTATAGATTCCTTTTACAGGCCCAATAATGTTCACAGAGTTATCTATCAACTGCTGTTCTTTTGCAAAATTTTCTATAAGTATTGTTAAGGCTTTGTCGATACCTTGATACATATTATCGTTTAAAGTGTTACCATAGATTACAACTATTGGAATGGGGACTTCTCTTCTAACCTCTTCTATAACGGTATCTAAGATCTGTTCGCTCGCTATTAACTCTGTGACATTTGTGGTTGTTACAATTATTAGTTCTGGTCTAAGTTTAATGTATGCATCTATTATTGCTTTTTGTAGGTTATCGAAGCTGCTATATGCTAAATCCGTAGCTAAGAGATTTGAAGTAAATGCGTGGTGTCCTTGTTTTTCAGAGATTACTAAACTTGCTATTTCATAGTTAAAACAGCCTGATGGCCCATGTAATATTGGTATGGTGTTTTTCATGGAGAGTGCTACGTTGCATATTCCATGGTAACTTGTGGTTATTGTTGCTTCACGATAAAACTCTCCATTCATCTCCTTCTCCCTCCCAATTATTGTCTCCAAAGATTCTATCGAAAAACAGCTTATGTTTTTCAGCTAAAGTTTTCCATTTCCTTGCAGGACTGTTAATTCTCTTTGCTAGAATTTCTCCTAAACGTAGCATCCCTAAATATCCAGGAGTATCACAGGTGGCTATAGATATTCTTGAAAGAAACCATGCACCCTTTCTTAAAGCTAAAGGTGCGAAAATCCAATCTCCAATAATAAAATCAAAGTCTTCGTCAAGCCCTTTCATTAATGTTTCATATACGCTTCTCTCTACGTAGATTTCCCCTCCATTTTCCCTGATATATTTAATGTTTTCGTCAGCTATGTTTGGAAGAAAACACGTATACACAACGGTTTCTAGTCCTAGTGCTATGCAGTTGCATGCTAAGTTTATTTCTCTGCCAAGACTTGCTGCTATTAAAACACGTTTACCTCTAAGTTTTTCCTTAAGCCTCTTTATTTTGTTTTCCCAAAGATTAAGTTTTGATCCGACTTTTACGCCAGTTGTTTCCTCAACTTCTTGTATTACTTGTTTAAAGGGGTCTTTGCCGTAGGGTAAAACGTTTACATAAGGTACTGCAAAGTTTTCGTACATTTCTTTGAGGGGAAGCTCTGAAAATATGTGAGTTGGAATGTTAATTTTTGCTTTTAAAGCCTTTTCAATTTCATCTATATTTGTTCCTTCGTTTCTGACGATTGTAGAATTGATTTTCAATGGTTTTAATGTTTTTTCAAAATATTTTCTTCCGTCAAAGTTTGTGAAGCCTATCAAGTTGAAACTGTTCTCGTGTCGATTGGCTGTGTTGTTCATAATTTTTGTTAGTGATTTTAGAGCTTCTCCTGCACCTTCAACTTCGTATTTTGTGTTGAATCCAGCTTTAATAGAAATAAACTTCACGTGAGGGTATTCATAGGCAAGTTGTTCGAGAAGTGGTTCCACGTTATCGTTTATTGTAAGGGGGCCGCAGCCTAGGATTACAGCTAGTAGCTTTGGTTCCCTTTTTATTATAATGTCTCTTAAAGCATGTTCGATTTTCGTTAAGCCGCCGAAGATGGAATCTTCTTCGCAAAATGTTGTTCCCGGTGTGTAAAGTGGTTTTCCAAGCATTGCCACAGATATATGACATCTAAGGTTCAATGTACAGTCTTTTGCAGCATGTAAATATGGTATTGCATCTCTGATCTTTGTAATAGTATATGCAGCGTAAAAGCTTGGGCAAAGACCTTCTGAATGAGGTTCAAAATATTCCCTCAAACTTCAACTCCTCCTGGTTTCGCTAAAATTTTCTTAACCTTATTTCTAACTCTACTAGGGGCTTCATTAAGGACTTCTAAGGCAGCTTGAAGCACGATTTTCTTATCTATGACCTTTGATTCTTTCTTCGCTATTTCAATGGATTTCTTTGCAACCTTTCTTTTCACAAAAGCTCTAACAAGCGGAGGTATAGATGAACAAATGTCGTCAAGAAATACTTTAGCTTCAGGAACCCATATGACCCGCTCATCACCGTTAATTACGCTTAGTACCTTTGGTAGAAATACCGGTGGAACAACGATCCTTAAAAGTTCAACAAAGTCTTCTTTCCTTTCTATTTCCTCTATCCTTTTCTCTAAGATTTTCCTAACATTGTTTCTTACAAGGCCTTCAGGCAGGACCGATAAAGCATCTTCAATAAGTTTTTCTTTTTCTTCCATCCCCAATCCCCCTTTAAATGGCGGTTGTAGATATATAGGCGAATTTAATGATTTTTTCGTGTTCTAATGGAGTTGGAACAACAGTTTCCCCGTTTTTAATGATGTTTTTAGCGAGTTTTTCGAATATTTTTGCTGCTCTGGAATTGGGGGAAACTTCAAAAACTGTTTTTCCAAGTTTATCTGCTTCAAGGATTTCTCGCATTCTCGGGATGGAACCGGTTACTTTCGTTCCTACGTAGTTGGCGAAGTTTTCAATTGTTTCCTTTTCGTTTGGAACGTTTCTTAGATTTCCTATTATGCCTCCGAGTCTTGCACCAAAAATATTGAATCTTTTTAAGGCAAAGCAAAGATTGTTTGCAGCGTAGAGAGACATGAACTCTCCAGATGTAACTATGTAAACCTCTCTGGCATATCCGCGTTGAATAGGTTGAGCAAAGCCTCCACAAACAACGTCGCCAAGAATATCGTAAATCACAACATCTAAGTTAAGTTTTTCAAAGGCTTTCTTTGCTCTTAGAAATTCTAACGCTGTTATTACAGCTCTCCCTCCACATCCAACTCCAGGCTCAGGTCCACCGCTTTCAGCGCAAAGGACGCCTCCATAGCCTTGAAAAACGACGTCTTTCAATCTTACTTTTTCATGGTTCATGTTTGCTTCTCTTAGCTTTTCTAGGATTGTTGGTATCATTTTCCCATTCATTAATAGTCTTGTGCTATCTCTTTTTGGGTCGCATCCAACTTGTAGGACTTTGTAACCCATTTTGCTTAATGCTACGCTAATATGGCATGCTATGGTTGATTTCCCTATTCCACCTTTTCCGTAAAGGGCTATCTGCCTTACATTGCTTGGAAAACTAATTTTTACGCCTTTACATGTGTTAATTTTACATGTCATTTATTCCACCTCTCCTTTGTTGATTCTGACTTTGTTTCCATTCTAGGTATTCTTTGAGTGCTGTCTCCCCCCTCTGAGTGATTTCGTAGCCTACTGTCCAGTATTTGCCCTTTGGAACCTCAACTCTTCTAACATAGTTTTGGTTTTCTAAAAAATCTAGGAGAAGATAGCATTTGCCGCTATCTATTCTCAAGATGTTTGCAAGGGCAAAACGGGTTAGTCCTCTATACTCTTTTATTATGTTCAAAATTTCTGCGGCAAGGCTTGCCTCACTGCCAAAATGTAAAAGAAGTTTTGGTTTTCGGCGATCTTTACTCACAAATATTTCCTCTGTGAGATTAGGAAGCATTATATGGGTTTCTTCGCTTATGTAGGGTAGATACAGATTGTTGTAGTTGATTTTTATGGTAAATGGATATGCGTAGTCTTCTCTTAGAAATATTGCTTCACCAAATTCTAAATGGCTCAGATAGGTTATTTGATATAATCTATGTCTTCTTTTCTGAGAATGAATGCCTGGTGCATGTTCCTGTAATCCTAGTAGATTTGCAGCTATTTGTCTCTCATCGACAGTTGTTAATCTGTGTACTATTCTGTTTTTGGGGAATCTTAGGGCATTTGGTGATGTTTCAATTATTCTGCCGGTGGATAAGATGATGTAGGCTTCTTTTTGTGCAATTTCTCTTAACCATTCGATTAATATGTCTTTTTCTAATGTTCTATGTTTTGCTCTGAAATCTACATGGAATATGTCTTCGCAGTCATCCAGTAGAATTAAGGTTTGGTTTAAGGTTTTTGATGCTATAATTTTCGCTAATATTAACGTTTTAATGAACATTGTTGCTAAGGGGAATCTTGTTGGTATTTCTATTATTGATGGTTGAGTGAGGATTTCGCTGAATTTCAGGTTTTGCTGAGACCCGAGCATTGAAGCTACTTCACCGGTTGTAAAAAGCTGCAATATGTGATTTAGGGTTTCTAAAACTTTCTTTCCATAAACTCTTGTTTCTGGTATCTGTGAAATTACTTCTTGTAATTCAAATAGTGAAGGATTTGGATTTTCATATACTTGTTGAAGAGCTTGCTCAAGAACGATCCAAACTTCATCAGATAACTCTAAAATTTGAGTAAAAACAGTTATCAAAAGAGGTTGATATTCTGGAGGGTTAAAGTCTTCAGGATCCAAAGGATTAAGAATAAGATTTCTGCCTAGAGTATAGATTTTTGTTTGAGGTACCCAGTTTGAAATAACACGGTACCTTGGGCTTCTAGCAATTATAAGAAATCTTAACCCTATTTTTGCGACTTCTAATAGTATTCGGAGACTTGTTAATATTCTTTCTTCATCTGTTCCTCCTAAAATTGCAATACCTTGCTTTAGATTTTCCTTTCTGAAACCAATAGGTATTCTTTCGGTAAAAGTTTCGGTCTCTATTGTTGAACCTATTATGATGTTGGAGTTTAAATGGGAAGGTGTAATGAACTCTGCTGGTGGCTTCGCTTTCAAAGATTTTACGGCGAAAGTTGATATTTGTAGAAATCTAGCTGCTTCTAAGCCTGTTAGATATATTCTTCTCCTGTTAATACGCATTTAATTGCCTCCTCCAACTCTAATCCTCTTAGAATCTCAACTTTGCAGTGAGGAAAAACGCTTGTGAAAACGGCTTCAATTTTCTTGATGTTCGATTTCACGTTTTCAGCTAGTTGTTCAGCCACTTTGCTTGCTCTAAACACTCCTAAAGCTTTAGACCTTGTAATTAAGAGTATCTTGGCTTTCCATACCCCTCCAAGCCTCAAAATAAAGTTTCTAAGCTCACTTTTCTCCATTTTCCTCATAGTATTTCTTGCTTCACGGGAAATCTCCGCCATATGTGGTATTTTTTCTTCTTCTACTGGTTCGTGTTGATAAAGGTAGATGATGGGGATTTTTTCAGCGTATATTGATCGAATGAATCCTTCAAAGTTTCCTCTGACGCCAATTGGGACTTGAACAACTTCTAGGCCAGCATAGGCGATGAGATTTAACCCTGATTTAACAAATAAAACATCCTCAACATTTTTGTAAAAATAAAAGCTCAAATCTTTGAGGGGATTAACTTCTACAAATTCTTCTCCAACACTTCTCTTCGATAAAAATGTTTTAAGTGGTTTTCTAAATTTACTTGAAGATAATGCTAATATAAGGTAAGTTGGTGCAAGGCTT
>Ga0209410_1000617_pt1 | contig 16699 bp, 17 predicted proteins | sample Mar14436cmmetaG_FD_184135 | JGI IMG/M metagenome (GOLD analysis project Ga0209410, IMG submission 184135) | Marine hydrothermal vent microbial communities from Guaymas Basin, Gulf of California to study Microbial Dark Matter (Phase II) - Marker... ... | reverse complement strand
GTCCTTAACAACTTTGATGAGGGTTTCTGTTTTACCAACACCCGGTAGACCCGTTATTCCTATTTTTGGGATGTCGACCATTCGTAAAGTGTATGCGTTATTAATTTAGAATGTTTTTGCTCCTCGGAGGATTTTTGACGGAGATATCAGGTCTCGATCCATTCCAAAGAGAAAGGTTTAATTATACCATATCTATTCCATATACTGGGGTGAAGAGAATGGTGTATAAGCATGGTGAGTGGACCCTATACAAAAGGGATGTAAAGCTCAAAGGAGGAAAGTGGCAGACTATTTACTTCTTCAGTAGAAGGACTCCTAAGAGTGGAAAGCCCTGCGACTTGCCAGATGGCTACGAGGTTGGAGTAAACAAGAGAACGGGTCTTCCTTTCCTGAGAAAGAAGAGATAAAAATAAAAAACCTCCTTCTCTTTTTATTTTTTATATCGTATGGAAATCTGGAAGATGGAGCGGAGAATATATATCATTCTCGGTCTGTCGATCCTTCTCATACTTTCAACAGATATTCTGGTTTTTTATTCCCTCCTCGATATTTCGGTCACCAAGTCAATTGCTCTGAATGGGCTAAAGGAAAACGTTGCGATGCATCGCGATGCGCCGGTACCCGTTATAGATGGTATCGATACCGATATTATCAACGTGTACAACCACTGCACACTTCATCTCGATGCATCCAGAAGTTACTCAAGAAACGGAAATATCATAAAGTTCGCGTGGCAGGTTAATGATGATGGCTTCTTTCACGGCAAAACGCTCGATCTCAAAATCGATGAAAAGATAGATAGTAACTCGGTTGATGAGCTTCCCGTCATATATGTAATGCTCACCGTTGTGGATGAAAGAGGGATTGCCGGAGCGAAAGAGATCCTGATAAGGGTCTTGCCGGACAGATTCTACCTTTCAAAAGGTGGATTATCAATTAAGAGAGAAAATGATGTGGAGAGGGTCTCTCTCCGTCCGCTTTCTGGAACAACCCTGACATACATGTTACCGGAAAGTATGGATTTTCCTCCCTGCGGAATCAAGCTTAACATGGATATCAGAAAGGGCATTATCTCCAAGATTTTCAGAGTGGAGCTTTATGGCCTGACGGAGGATGGCGATGCTGTAAAAATCGGCGAAAAGAAATATTTCCTCACCGACCGGGGAGATATCGAGGTATACGGTGAAATCGAGAAGAACAGCAGACTTAAAGGCTTTCAAATCAGAATAAGGGGATTCTCTTTGAAGAAAATAGAAATCGATTATTCAAAGAGCTACATCGATTTTTCACCACACCCTTAACTAACTTTTTTACACCCCACGATAAAATTCATTCGGCTTTCTGTTATTTCTCAGGCGAAATATTTAAATTTATATTATACATATTTAATTTAAACGGAAGGGGGAGAAAAGATGGTAGGTAAAGGTATTATGGAGAAAACCGCTTTGCTGAGCGTGATAGGAATTATCATTGCAGGACTGACCGTACCAAGTGTTGCGATATCAGAGCCAGAAAATATCGCGGTTTCTCACAAGGATACGCCGGAGGCCGAAGTCATACTGTCCACGAGTTTCGAGGAAGAATGGGTGCTGGATGAAGATAACGATTACGTGGCGCCGCCGGGCTGGGATGTCGATGGTATCTGTAAAAGCCACCAGAGGAATGTGGAGTGGGCGACCCACTATTGGAACGACCTGAGGGATGATGAGTGTTTCTTCCACCTCTCGCACTCGGGTTCAAGCTCCGCATGCGTCTGGTGGAGCGATGGATATGGAGAGGCATCGGATGTCGGCATAAGACAGGACGAGTGGCTGATCACGCCCGAAATGGACTTTTCGATGTACATCTCCGTAAATCTGACATTCTGGAGCGTATATTACTGGAATTCAACCTGCAAAAATCATGATTATGTGAAGGTGTCAACCGATGGAGGAGAGACATGGGAAACGATCGCCGATCTGGTTCACGATGAGGAATGGTGGCTCGGCGGAGAGGACGAAGGATGGGAGGAATGGAACCACTACGAGCATCCCATCGTGATAGACCTCTCCAAGTATGCGGGTGAACCCTCTGTCAAGATAGCGTGGAACTACAACTTCACGGGAGAAGAAGGAAGTCGTGCTATATGGGTAATCGATGATGTCGAGATAAAAGGTATACCCGATACAACTCCGCCATCGGTTTCCATAGAAAAACCAAAGAACGCAATTTATATCGGTGGCAACGCTCTGATTCCTTTCCCGATAACGATAGTCATTGGTAAGGTAAATGTGACCGTCAATGCAACCGACGATGGCAAAGTGAAACAGGTCGAATTTCTGCTGAATAATGAAACGGTTCATGTGGATGATACCGCTCCATTCACGTGGACATGGGACAAGATCCAGTTCGGGATATTCAAACTGAAAGTGATAGCCACGGATGGCGCGGGAAACACGGCATCTGAAGAGATCACGGTCCTGAAACTCTTCTAACCCTCCTCTCCATTCTTTAATCTTTATTCGGAGAGCCAGCTAATCTTCATCGAAACTCAATCCTCGAAGCAGTATTTCTCGTAGCACACGATCTCTTCCAGTTTTTTCCTCCCGGTTAATCTGGAGCCTTCCTCTCTGGGATATCCCACCGTGAGCAGAGCCACAACCTCCTTGTTTTCTGGAATGTTCAGGATCTCTTTCACCTTATCCTCATAAAACGCACCGATCCAGCATGTGCCGAGACCGAGTTCTGTAGCCTGGAGTACAATGTGCTCCATTGAGATACCCAGATCTACTTTATACCATCTGCTCACCGATGGATCGGCCAGTCCGACGATGATCAGGGGCGCCTCACCAACAAACTTTTGCCCCTTGCATGCATCCACGAGGAGTTCTCTCGTTCTTTTGTCGGTAACGACTATGAATCTCCATTCCTGTCTGTTCTTGGCGGATGGCGCCAGGCGCGCTGCTTCGAGGAGTTTCTGAATTTTTTCTTTTTCAACCGGTTTATCTCTATAAGCTCTCACGCTTCTCCTGAGTTTTATGGCTTCAAACACATCCATTTCACTCACCCAGAACCTTTACCACCAATCTCCTCTCTCTACTTCTAACATCCATCTCTATAAAAACTATCTGCTGCCACGTTCCATGAATCACCCTGCCATTGGAGATGGGCACGGTGAGACTCGGTCCAATTATGCTTGCTCTCACGTGGCTGTGGCCATTGTAATCATGCCAGGTCTCATGATGGTGATAGTATTCATTTTTTGGTGCTATCCTCTCCAGAGCTATCGGAAGATCCTTTTTCAGTCCCGGCTCGTATTCTATCGTGGTTATTGCGCCGGTTGAGCCGGGTACAAATATGCACGCTATTCCCTCTTTTACTCCAGATTTGCCGACGATTTTCTGAACATCATCCGTTATATCGATGATATCGCTCTCACCCTTTGTTCTTACGGGTATCTCGTCCTGATAGACGATCATGTGCTCTCACCCAGCTTTACGTATGCATCGTAGACCTGAATCAAACCATATCCGTATCTATCATTGTGCTTTAAACCATTTCCCCAGTAAATCTCTTCACCGCCCACCTTTTTCGCGGTCTTTGCAAGCACCTCTTTAACCTTCTCTATTCCCTCCTTTCCGGATTTTTTGAGATCGGGATACGCCTCAAGGAGGAGTGCCAGCGAGCCAGCAATAAACGCAGCCGAAATCGATGTGCCGCTTTTAATGACAGATGCCCAACCGGTAATGGATTCGATGTCTTCACCAGGTGCAACGAGTTCTGGTTTCTTGTTGGGATCCTCTCTTGCCTCGTGTTTTCCAGGAACAAGAGCCTGGTTTCCCTTTGAACTGAAAGTGGAGATGTAAAGGTTTTTACTTATTGAGCCAACGCCTATGGTTTCGTCTATACCTGCAAGTTCAAATACATCCCCATCATCCTTCACTCCATCATCCCCAGCCGGAGCAACCAGAAAAATACCCCTGTCAATTGCTTCCTCGCATTTTTCCATGGTTTTATTGCCGATATTTATCGTCTCGGGGTTTTTGTAAAGAGATAGCAGAATGATATCCACATCTTTCTGAATGCAAAAGTCGATGGCTTCGGATATGAGAGTATCGTTGGTGTATCCCGTATCAGATACGGCTTTGACTACCACGATCTGAGAGTCGGGGCAGATTCCCTCTATACCGCTACCAAAAAGATCTCCGCCCTTTGAAAGTAAGAGGGCGGTTATGAAAGTTCCATGACCATTATCATCGTATGGTTCGTTGTTGTCATTTATCAAATCAAGCCATGCAACGAGTTTGTCTCTGTCCATATTTACATGGTCTATATCCACCCCCGTATCCACGATCCCTATTCTAACGCCTTCTCCATCAAAACCGAGGGATTTCATTTTGTCTATCTGGGTGAGCTCGAAAGCCCATCCGTTCGGATTTTCATTTAAACAGCCCGCAAATAAGAGCATCATCGCGATGAAAATCACAGCAACCACATTTCTCAATCCCTCATCCAAAGTACTCCCTCCTTCCGGATGCATCTCTTGTGAAAACACCAAAGTCTCTGCATTTTATAAGGATATCTTTATCAAATACTGGTCCTTCTTTGCAAACCCTCAGTCCCTCTCCTATGCAACACTGCCCGCACAGACCGAGTGCGCATTTTATATATCTTTCAACCGATGCCTGAAAATCGATTCTCCTTTCTACACAGATATCGAGTAATCTCTTCATCATCGGCTCCGGACCACATGTTACAACCATATCCGGCTTCTCTTCATCGATGATCCTCTCAGCCACGTCAGCGGCGAGACCTTTCTCACCCTCGCTTCCATCATCCGTGGAAATGATGAGCTCGCCCAGTTTTTTCATTTCTCCGACAAAGAAAAGTTCATCCTTTGTTTTCGCACCAATAACCATGATGTTCTCTTTGCCGAGATGTTTTGATTTTTCCGCCGCCGGAAGGAGCGGAGCAATCCCCGTGCCGCCGCCCACAAATAGTATCCTCTCTCCTCTTAATTCAAAGCCGTTTCCCAGTGGTCCCCTCACTCCAATTACATCCCCTCTCTCCATTTCAAATAACCTTTTGGTTGCATCTCCGACTCTTTTGAATGTGAATGATATTTCTCCATCCTTTATTCTCGATACACTCATTGGGATTTCATCCACTCCGGGTATTAATACCATGATGAACTGACCGGGTTCAATGGTTTTGCTGAAAGGTATGAATATGCTCTTAACGTATGGATTCTCCTCGACAACCTCTCTTATTCTCACGATCTCCGGATAGTTCATTTCAGTGCAACCCCCCTGAAATCCTCGATGGATTCAAAGCCATTTTCCTTCATCCATCTCTTTATTCCCTCGCATATCTCCGCAAATACGCTGAGACCTCTGTAATATACAGCAGAGCCGATCTGCACCGCACACGCTCCCGCGAGAATGTACTCTACCGCATCCTCCCACGTTTCCACACCGCCAACACCTATAACGGGAATATCGAGTTCTCTCGAAAGTTCATAAACGCATCTCACAGCGACGGGCTTTATTCCCTTTCCCGAGTATCCACCCACCCTGTTATAGAGAATTGGTTTTTTCAGATGGATATCGATCTTCATTGCCCTGAGAGAATTGATGGCAACCACTCCGTCGGCGCCTCCCTCTTCGGCGGCTTTACCTATCTCCACTATATCCCCAGCATTCGCAGACAGTTTCGGGAAGACAGGTATAGAGACTTTCTTCCTAACCTCTCTAACCACTTCTCTCACGACGTCGGGAGAACTTCCGATTTCGAGACCGTATCCTCTCGCATGCGGGCAACTGAGGTTCAATTCTATCGCATCCAGTCCATACTCCTCCATCCTCTTCGCTAAGAAGGCAAACTCCTCTTCATCCTTTCCAAAAATGCTTCCCATAACGGGAATATCTATTTCATCGATTTCATCGATTTCTTTCTTAAACTCCTCTATGCCGGGATTGGGGAGACCCATGGAGTTCAGTATTCCGCAATCTATCTCTACGGCGGTTGGATTGGGATAACCCTCTCTGGGTTCCATACCTATCGATTTTGTAACTATGGCGCCTGCGCCGTGTGACGCGACCCTTCTTATGGAACCCGATGTCTCGCCCAGTATACCCGATGCAAGAATCGTTGGATTTCTGAGTTCCAGTTCTGATATTCTTGTTCCGATGTTGACCAAACCAACACCTCCACAGGTAGAAAATTCTATATATATAAATAGTTGATTTCTCTCCATGTTTTTGATCACAAAATGGTTCGGCGTTTTTCTTCACGACGGCGAGGGAATTGTTGAGTACAGGTTGTTTCCGAAGGATGAAAAGGAGATAGCGAAGAGATTACTGGTAATCGAGGAAGGTGATATACTTGATGAAGAAAAAGAGTTATCAGCAGGTAGAGACGTGAATGTTGTGGAAGAGAGGTTGAGTAAAATAGGCAAATACACCCCTCGCCATGAACTCAGTTTGAGGATTATGGCCTCGGATTTTGGTTTTGACATGGATATTCTAAGGAAGGCGCAGATCATAGCGGTTGAAGAGAAAGTGAAGAAAGAGCTTGGCAGAGAGGACCTTCAGGTCATTCAAATGGTGAAGAGCGTGGAGGAACTGACAAAGATATTGAACGTTCTGTCAGAAAGGATAAACGAGTGGAAGAATCTGCCTGTCCAGGATGACTCCATAAGATATCTGAACGAATTGAAGAGAAAGGTTGATGCAACAATAGATGAGCTGAAGGAAAGACTTGGAGAAAAGATGAAGATGCTGGCTCCCAATCTCTCTGAACTCGTAGGTCCACTTCTGGCTGCGAAGTTGATATCTGTGACTGGAGGGATAGAAAAACTCGCAAAGTTGCCATCATCGAGTATTCAGATACTTGGGGCGGAGAAGGCGCTTTTCAGATATAAACAGGGAAAGGGGACGCCACCAAAACACGGTATCATATTCAGGCATCCGGCAGTGAGATCCGCAAAGGCAAAGGATAGGGGAAAGATATCAAGGGTTCTGGCATCGAAGATATCCCTTGCAGCAAAAGCAGATAGTTTCACAGGAAACTTCATAGCGGACAAACTCAAAAGGGATTTCGAGGAATTCGTGAGATCCATCAAAAAATAGTGTCACGAGATTAGTTAAGGAGTTTCTTTATCCTTCTCTCCACGACGAAATTCTTCGCAACCTCCTCGATCTCCTTCGCCTGCTCAACGGTTGAGACCAATCCCACTATAAACATCTTCGCCACCACCTCCAGTTAAAACTTTGTAAATCGCTTTATAAACGGATTGTTGTACAAGTGTTATCGGTGGTCAGAAAAACTTCCACACTTCTAATTCCTTACTGGCTTTGTTCCCTATATTGTCGTATACGATGACTTTGATGGTGTGTTTACCAAATTCTTCGATATCCCATCTCCAGCTGAAATTCGCTGAGCCGGTGAATTTGAATTTGTATTTAAAATCATCATCTATGTAAATTAGGGCGCGATCTACGCCCGATTCATCCCACGCCTCTACCGTGATGTCTATCGGTCCAAATATGATGGGTTTGAAGAAGGGTAATATTTCCTCGTTGTTCCAGTATATGGCATTTACGGGTTTGGTTATGTTGACTTGTGGGGGTGTTGTTTCAAATTTTTCAATAATTATCACAACAGTGGAATCCGTATCCGTGCATCCATATTTATCAGAAACCGTCAAACTGACCTCATACACTCCCGGTTTGGGGAAAGAGTAAGTAACATTTTGTCCACTCAGTACGGTTCCATCGTAAAATGTCCATGTAAAGTTGTATGGCTCCGTTCCGCCGGCCGCCGTGGCAGAGAATTGAATGGGCTCATTTACCGTTCCGGAATATACTCCGTTTGTTCTGGCAACAACCCACGTTAACCATCCATTTGGTTCCATGTATGGATAATTATCTTGGTTATCGCCTCCTTTTATCTGGTAAGGTATGTCACCTATACCATCTCCATTTGCATCATATCCATCATAATCGCTGTAATAGTTTTTGAACCAGGTATTTATATCATCGTCATATGCGTTCACAACATTTCCTATCAAGTTATTATAAACTATACTGTTATACTTGCAGTGACAAGAGAGATGGATTCCTCTTTTGCAATTCATGACGGTGTTCAATTTTATTATATTTTCCTTACACTTTTCCCAGAGGTCAATGCCTATGTGTCCCCCATATACAAAGTTATCCACAATCTCGTTATGATTGCTATATTGACCAATGTATATAAGCCCTTGCCACACATTCTCTTGGCCAAATAACAAGGTGTTGCCGGAAACAATACAGTCCTCCACACAGTAAAGTAGCTCAATGGATCCACCTATAACCTTATTTCTATTCACGGTGACGTTTCTACTTTCAAAATCCACAGCTATCTCCATATTTCTGGCTAAATTCTCTGTAATAGTAGAATTTTTGGCTTTCTCTAACCAGATGGCTGATGGGAGTAAAGAAGGGGTTCCGTCATTATGGAAGAGGTTCCAGCGAATTGTTACGTTGGTCACACCTATCATGTGTATCCCATGGTAACTATTCAGGATAAAGTTATTTGTTATCTCGACATCGGATGCCCGTGAGTAGATACTAGAAGGCTCCCCTCCCCGTATAATGTTGTTAAATATTTTTGTCCCCCTTGCTTCCCTTTTGAGTAAAACGGCACATCTACCAGCATTCTGGATAGTGAAGTTTGAAATAACCACATCAGGGGCAGTTACGGTAATTGTATCTCTACTGTAACAGCTATCGATGATTGTCTCGTCTCTATCCTCACCAATTAGATACAGAGTTTTATCTATTGTCAGATTTTCGTAATAGATTCCTCGGTGGACAAATATCGTGTCCCCCTCGCTTGCATTGTCGATGGCGTCTTGGATAGATGTGTAATCCGCATCTCCATCATCGTCAACAAAGAGAATCCTATTCTGGTTTTTATCCGGCATATTCGTGCATGAAGAGTTGTAGAGAAATGGGAAAATTGTACCAGATAGCATTAGTAAAATGACGATGCTTAGAATGGTTAACCTCGGTTTCCTGTATCGATTAATGCTCTTCATGTACATCCCTCCTTGTCTAATAGAGGAATGTAAAATGGTCTGATGGCTGGCAACGGATCAAATTTTATGATGGGTGAATAGACCGGTTCTCCATACCCATCAGGATACGGTATAGTGAACACCTTCCACCGACCTATAACGGGTCTCATGACAGGTATTAACCAGTCATCCCAGTAATTGTGGATCCAAAAATCTGCGTGGCAGATAGTATTATAGTGGAAGGTGGACTGGTTATCATTGCTGATGAAATTGTTGAATGCAATTATGTTGATGCCTGTTAGTCGAAGGGTGCGTTTAATATATACCCCATACTGATTTCTCTCGAAGACATTCGATACAATCCTTGTAGAACCAGCTTCCTTTATATGAATCCCATATGTATTTTCTTGAAAGATATTATTTTTGATTTCGTTGGATTTTAGTTCCATTAAAAGATCTTGATAGTTGTCATATTCTGGTTCCAGCAGGATACCTCGGTAATTATTCTTGAAAATGTTGCGTTCTATGATATTAAAATTCGATTTACCGGTACACAGTACACCAGACCATTCGCTGTAGATTATGGTGTTGTTACAGATAATATTGTACGATGAATCAATAACTTCGATACCATTTCCACCCTCCCAGTACTCAAAATTTCTATCGATATCTTTGATTACATTATCTGTGATAAGATTTTTGTAGGCTTTTATTAACTTGATTCCAACCTCTCCCCCGCTACCCGCGCCCTCTATAATGTTGTTTTTGATTATATTGTAATCTGAGTAGATCTTTATAACTGCTGTATTCTTCGCTCTTAAACTGAAATTGGATAAAAACACACCAGGCGCCTTGATGGTAACAGCTGGCGCGTCGGTCCAAGGATTGCCTACTACTGTAGAATTCTTATCCTCACCGATTAATTTTACAGATTTTGATACATAGATATACTCTATGTAAGAGCCGCTGTACACAAAGATGGTGTCCCCATCTCTCGCGTATCTTAGCGCATCATTTATACAGCTGAAATTGCCCGGTCCTTCACCACCAACATACAGAGTTGTAGGAGTTGGTACTTTACTTTCATCCAGATAAGCAAAAGAGTTGGTTATCTGTAAATAAAGCAATCCCATGCACAGAAAAACCATCATCAATATCCTTCTCTTTCTCATTTTATAACCTTTGTTTATTTTTCCCATAAAAGAAATTAAAATTTGAAAATTTAAAATTTTTGTTAAGGATATTGTATTAAACGAAGAATTTTACAATATTCTGATGAGAGGTTACTTCTGTAGTAGCGGAAAAGATTTAGAATGAACAGAAAAAGAAAATGTAAACTCCCCATGGAATTCAGTAATCGATACAGTGAGATGCTCTATCAGAAAGATTTAAATCCCGCAAGTGGTAAAGATTGATTTGGCGGCGCCAGGAGCAGGTGGGCGGCTGACGGTGGAGGAGTTTCGCTCCTCCGCTGAGGAAAGTCCCCCCTCACTCCGGGCCGGGGAACCGCGCAAGCGGTAGGGGCGAGAGTCCCTGCGGATGAGCAGAAACGACACAGCCAGCGGGTAATGCGATGATGGATCTGTTCCTGAGGTCCCCGCTGGATTTGTTGAAACGGCATCCGCCCCCGGAGCAAGCCCAAGCAGCGGGATCGGTTGCCCGGACCGCCCGCGGGTAGGGCGCACAGTAGAATGCCGCCGGGGGGAGAAACCGTAGGTGTCTCCCCTTTAACAGAAGGGGGCTTACGGCCTGCACCTGGCGCCGCTCTCTCAAAAAGGATTCACAACATCGTTAAATCGCGCTCATAACCGACCTGTACTTGGTTTTTTTATTCATTTCTACGTTGCCCCCGATGATAAGAAGATACGATTCGAAACCCCTTTTCTCTTATTCTTGCAATATTCTGTCTCTATACTCTTGCCAGACCTGTTTTAAAGTTCAACGTAAAGATTTTCTGACTCCGTTGAGTATCCTTTCGGGACCGTGAATACCCTAAGATAGAACAGATACTCTGATAAGAGCATCCACGATTCTAACCTTCTTCGAATGATCCTCTAAAATTCCGGGAGCATCACTCGCTTTTCCGGTAATACTCGTGCCTTCAACTGAAATGATTGTTAGGAGCTGAGCTATTCCTCGAGTAATCTCTCTACCACCTGCTTTGCCTTTAGGGGGTGGTAGCCCTTATGGATCAGGTGCATGTAAAGAGCATCCTTGTAGAGTTTTTTCAACAGTTCCTCCCTGTCCATATTACGCTCCCAGATAAAATTCTGTAAAGATGTTTATATAAAGTATTTATTATACATTTGTTACCATAATGTAGTTTTGAATTTTGAACTCGATCTCGAGAAATATCCGCTATCCATCTGGTGGTGAGTTTTTATCGTGGTGTTGGTGGACATTAGAAATCATCTGTGCATAAACAGAACTTTTATCTTTAAGCAAGATAATAATGGCACAGTAATTGGGGGATATTAACAACTGGCTTTGTGGCACCGACAAGTATTATCGATAAATATTAAGTATACACACTGATTATATCCTACAGTGAAGAAAAAATGGTTTGGAAATATATGTTTCTCGTAATATCTATCGCGTTTATGTTACCATGCATGGGAATATATGCCGATCCTAATGCATTTTCTATCTCAACCGAATATCAGCTTTCTCTTACACACAATTCTTCTATACAGGAAGAATGGAACAGAACATTTGGAGGAGACGGACAAGATGTCGCATACTCCGTTCGACAGACTATCGATGGTGGGTTTATAGTTGCCGGGTATACTAATTCATTTAACAAAAGCGACAGTGATGCATGGTTAATTAAAGTAGATTCGAATGGATACGAGGAATGGAACAGAACATTTGGAGGAAAAAACAGTGATGGAGCGTATTCGATTCAGCAAACAGCAGATGGAGGATACATAATTGCTGGATACACATGTTCGTTTGGTTCAGGTAAAAAGGATATATGGTTGATCAAAACAGATTCGAATGGATACGAGGAATGGAATAGAACATTTGGTGGGTTTAACGATGAGGGTGCATTCTCAGTTCAACAAACAAGGGATGGTGGATATATAATCGCTGGATATACGTGTTCGTTTGGTTCAGGTTATGGAGATGTATGGCTAGTTAAAACGGATCCAAATGGATACGAGGAATGGAACAGAACATTTGGAGGGAAGGACTGGGATGTTGGGCACTCTGTTCAACAAACATCAGATGGAGGATATATAATCGCTGGATATACGTGTTCATTCAATATTTACTCAGTTCCAGATGCATGGCTGATTAAAACAGATTCAAGTGGGGTAGAAAAATGGGATAAAAGGATGGGAGGGAAAAATAGAGACCAATTCTTTTTTATCGAAAAGACAAGTGATGGTGGTTACATAGCTGTAGGTCTTACGGAACCCTATACCAACAGCGGTTATGATGCGTGGTTAGTAAAGCTGAATTCAATGGGAGGGATAAAATGGAGTAAAAGGTTTGGAGAAAACGGATGGAACTTTGCATATTCTGTCCAGCAAACAAGGGATGGAGGATACATAATTGCTGGGTCTATTAGGTATCATGATGGCAAAGCATCACTGATAAAAGTGGACTATCGGGGTAGAGAAGAGTGGGTATTTAAGGGAAAGAACAATGAAACTGCATACTCTGTCCAACAAACAGAAGATGGGGGATACGTAGTCACCGGACACATTGGACCCTATAATAACTATGACGTCTGGCTAATGAAAATAAAGAGGCCCCTTACCCCGCCCACGGTCATCATTACCAGACCGGACCGCTACATATATGTACGCGATAATGAGACTATACCGTTCATAATACCTATCATAGTTGGAAAATTGACCATCAAAGCTGAGGCATATTCCTCAGAAGAAGTGGAGAAGGTGGAATTTTACCTAAATAATATTCTACAATACACGGATGTAGAGGTGCCGTATACCTGGACATGGGAGAAATCTCCATTTGGATTTTACAGAATAGAAGCGAAGGTGTACGATAAAGGAGGTAAATCCGCATTTGATAGCGTGTTCACAATTCGCGTGATATAAAGGGATTTCGTATATGTCCCCTTTCACCATATATTCCATTGAAACAGGAATACAGATACCAAATGACATCCACAAAAAGAAAAAACGAAGGGTTAAGAGGTCTACGGTACCCCGACCACTGTGCCATTATATGGTGCACTCAAAGGCGAAAACTTCCCATCCGCAATCAATTTTGCGGTATCATTTGTTGGTACTGCAAAGTTAAGAAAATTGTGGATACTCCTTGTGACCATCGTGCTGTTATATGGAACACCTCAATATAGAAACTTTACCAATCCACAAATAATTTCGAAGTACTCACTGCAAAAAGGTTTAAAAAATCTTGTTGATTACCAGATACATGATAGGCATGAATTGGAAGAAAATCAAAGTAGCATTAACGGTTTTGTTTGTGGCATGCCTCGTTACCCCCTCCATGGGAGAATCCAGACATGAATCCCCTAGCCCTAACCCACCTATCTCCAGTGAACAAGATGCTTATCTACTTTTCAATTTTGTATTTCTGGAGAACCAGGGACCATGGGCAGATATAGGCACTTTTCAGATACCTTCTTCGATATGGGCAGACAAACTTAACTTAACTGTTGAGGTTTATCACTGCCTTGGACTTGATCCCCCTCGGGATACAAAATATGAGATGCACTGGTGTTTTAGATGGTGTTCATCTGTTCCGGGAATACCATCTAAATGTTGGGAAAGGGACACCGAATCATGGTATCATGGTGATGATTTCAAGGATGGGGATGAAGGGAGAGAGACCTTTGAATTCGAATTTGATATTAAGAAAGGGGCAATGGGGGGCTACTTTATAGCTCAGTGCAGTCTTATTGTATATATCTATAAATGGGATTATGATCTTGATAGATGGTGTCTTCAAAAAAGTCTAGTTGATAGGGATGAAAAAACACAATTAATAATAGTATCTTCTCCAGTGGATACCTCCAGATTATCCGTGGAAGAAACGCTTCCATCGACTGTCTTTCATTCAGATTTTCTGATTAGCAAATTATTTTCTATTTTCTATTCTGTTGTTCAACAAATTTCCAAGATTGGAGTCGCATTTTACCAAAATATTTTGCCATTAAATCTAACCTCAGCCCATCCAGCGGAAGTACAATCAAGTGTTTGGCACTTACTCAAAAAGCTATGTGCGGTTATTCTAAACTGAAAGGACTCGTTCTGCACCATACTACGAAGTTAATTGTGACTACACCTCGCAGTATCGTGCCATTGTATGGTGATCACCAGGTATACATCCAGATATAGAACCTTATCCGTCCACAAGCTTTGTTGAAAAAATAACCCTCTCTACCATCTGGATAGTATACTACCGGAACAGAAAAACTTTCCTGTTTTTCTCTTGTAAGATCTACAACCGGCGATCACTCTCATACAACATATCGATCTCTATACCTGTTGAGTCACTTATCAAAACAGGTTTTTCGTCTATCAGATTTCCGATCCCCTCCTTTATCAAGATGAATAATCTTTTGAGATAAGTGTACTATTCTGGGAAATGCCTTTCCAAAGGTGCTATGATCTATACGCTTACCGAATAATAGGGGTGATAGGTTTCATCTTCTCTTAAACTAAGTTTCGGATAGGCTGACCAGATAAAAGGCCGCAGGATAATCGTAAATGATATCCTGATTGTTGGAAAGATTTTTAACGACCATTGACATACCATAATCCGGGAGGTAGAATTATGACGTCGCTTCTTGATCTCGAGCCGAAGATAGTTTGGAAGTACTTTGATGACATAAGGAAGATACCGAGGTGCTCGAAGCACGAGGAGAAAATAAGAGAGTACATTGTGAATTTCGCGAGGGAGAACGGCTTTGATTACCAGGTTGACAAAGCTGGAAATGTGGTAGTCAGAAAGTCAGGAAGTCCGGGCATGGAAAACAAGCCGATAGTTGTTCTGCAATCTCACATGGACATGGTTTGTGAGAAAAACAAAGATGTGAAACACGATTTCTCCAAGGATCCCATAAAGGTCAAGATCGAGGGGGAGTGGGTAACGGCAGATGGTACAACTCTGGGAGCGGATGATGGCATAGGTGTAGCTACTGCTCTCGCCATACTCACTGATGAGAATATCAAACACCCACCGATAGAGGCGCTGTTCACGGTAGATGAAGAAACCGGGCTGACCGGAGCTTTTGCACTGGAAGGGGATTTCCTCAAAGGCAGGATAATGATAAATCTGGACAGTGAGGATTTCGGAGTGATCTACATAGGCTGCGCCGGCGGAGGAGATTCGACGATAAAGTTACCAGTGAAGAAGACAGATATCCCATCCGGTATGAAAATTTTCAGTGTTTTTGTAAAGGGACTCAAAGGTGGTCACTCCGGCTGTGACATCCATGAGCAGAGGGGAAACGCCATAAAGATTCTCGCTCGGATTCTCTGGAAGGTCAAAAAAGATATGGATATGAGAGTGGTGAACATAACCGGTGGCGACAAGCACAACGCGATTCCGAGAGAGGCTGAAGTGATAGTTGCCGTGGAGGATGAAAGGAGATTCAGAGAAATTGTTGAAAATGAGGCAAAGGATATACTCGAAGAAATAAAACCCGCAGATCCAGATATGAAAGTTGAAGTGAAGGAGGCAGATGGAAAGGATTGTCTTGACAAGGATTCAACTGAGAAGGTCATAGACCTGCTCTATGCACTGCCACATGGCGTGCTGGCAATGAGCTACGATATACCCGATCTGGTCGAAACCTCAACGAATCTCGCCAAGGTCAGAACGGAGGATGATATGATAACCGTTGTGATGAGTTCGAGGAGTTCCAGCAAAACGGAATTGCAGGCAACGAGAGATAGAATAAGAGCGATAGCGGAACTGGCGGGAGCGGAAGTTGAGGAGGGTTCAACATATCCTGGATGGAAGCCAAATCTAAACTCAAAGATTCTGAAACTCGCCAAGGAGGTCTTCAAGGAAATGTTCGGAAAGGAACCGGAGGTAAAAGCAATCCACGCAGGTCTTGAGACGGGAGTCATAGGAGAGAAATTTCCGGGCATGGACATGATATCTATAGGTCCCGACGTCAAGAATCCTCATACCCCGGATGAGAGGGTACATATAGGCTCTGTAGAGAAGTTCTACAAATACGTGGCCAAGATTCTCGAGAGAGTGGAGTGAATTTTTTCTCCCATCTTTTATATTTTTTTGTTGAACATCATCGAGTTTCCCGGGTACTTCGAAATTATTTGTGGATGAATGAAGTTTCTCTCTTGAGGTGTGATATATAATAGCGTGATAACCATAGGGAGTATCCACAATTAACTTCGCAGTACCGTTTCAGTAGTTCCGAAAGTCCAAGAAATAGAAAAAATTAGGGTGCATCCTGTTTTTTGGGATAAGGGGGATAGGGATGCACCCCATCAATATACGCAAGCTATTTAAAAAATCTATCAAAAGGGAAATTGCAGAGAATCTTTTGATACCAATGGCAAGCAACTGTAAATACCAGAAAGAGGACATAGCAAATACAGCGATCTTTTCTGTCTCCAACAACTACTCCATAGAGTATGGCTCAAAGTATCTGAGAAGCAGAGGGAAGAGGATTCCATCCGGTGATGA
>Ga0209410_1000614_pt1 | contig 16757 bp, 15 predicted proteins | sample Mar14436cmmetaG_FD_184135 | JGI IMG/M metagenome (GOLD analysis project Ga0209410, IMG submission 184135) | Marine hydrothermal vent microbial communities from Guaymas Basin, Gulf of California to study Microbial Dark Matter (Phase II) - Marker... ... | reverse complement strand
GGTGGAGCCCCTTCGGGTGCGCAGACCAAGGGAGTTCAGGGTTCGGGTGGTCCTCCGAATGGATCTGGTCTCCAGAAAGGTCTGGAAAATCTTTCTCACCACCTCCGCTTCCTCTGGATCTGGGTAGAGCTTCTTGGGCTCAGGAGCAAGTTCTGCCGCCTTTTTAAGGGCTTCCTCCTCTGGAGCACCCTTCTCAAGCAACTCCGTCATCACCCTGTGCCTGGTCGTGTATCCATAGGGAACAACTCCTCCATTCCACTTTCCAAGCCCCGCCCTGTAATACATGTCCTCTGCAACCCGTTCAGCCGTGACTTCTCTTTCAAGCTGGGCAATCAGTCCAAGGAGATCCCTCATAAATCTTCCAAAGGGTCCAGAGGAATCAATGTTCTGGGTTATGGATATGAACTTAACGTCATGCTTATGGAAGAACTCCACAAGCTTGAGCAGGTCCCTGAGGGATCGGGTTATTCTGTCCAATTTGGTAACCAGAACAACCTGAATGCGCCCTGCCTTTATATCGCTCATCAAGGCCTCTAAACCGGGTCTTTTTGTGTCCTTCCCGCTGAAGCCAGCATCCTTATAGACATTAAAAACCCTGTATCCATTCGCCTGGCAGTACGCCCTCAGCCTGGATTCCTGAGTCGAGAGGCTCTCCCTATCGACCTGGTTCAGGGTCGAAACCCTGACATACAGGCCAGCGTTCAAGGATTTTTCAGCCTGCTTCACACCCTTCTCGGCATTTTTGGAAGCATTGGGCAAAGCCATCATCCCTCCTCCTATCCCTGGAAATGGCTTCTTCGGGTTGGTTAACCTTGTGTTCCAAAATTCTCTAAAGACAAAACTACTATCATTTTTATCAAAACAGGGGGCAAAATGCAAGAGCCCAGAGACTGAAAGACCCAAAATCAAAAAAGAAGAAAAGAAAAGGGAAAAGCCAAAAGAAACGAAGAAAGCAAAAGAAAAGAAAGAGAAGAAGAAAAGCCCGCCTGTGCGACAGTTAACGGTTAATCGTCGCACCCTGCTAATCGGTTAACCGCGCGACTCGTGCGGGCTTGTAGAGGATTTTCAAGTAAAGGATGATTGTTGCCGCTGGGAAGGAAAAAACGGATTGATTCAAGCCAGAACGGTAAATTCAAAGGAAAATAAGAAAAGGATAAGTGTGAATTTATTGTTTTCGCTGGGATGAGGTTGTGGTAGTTTTTGGGAAAGATTGATTGTTTAAAAGGAGGTTTATGGTGAAGAGGGTAGGTAAAGCTGTAATTTTGGGGGCTTTGCTTTTATTGATAATCCTTTCCCCTGTTTTTGGGAATGGAGACCACGAGAAGATCCGGGTGGTTTCCTTCAACATCGCTGAGCTCGGTGAGGGGAATCATTACCTAACCAGGGATGAGGAGGGGATAGCAAAGATACTTTTTAGTTTGGATCCTGATTTAATTGCGATACAGGAGGTCGGGGTTGGTGAGGGTGGGGAGGAGCAGGTTCGAGTTATAACTGGGTATCTTAATAGGCTTGCTGAAAAGGAAGGGAAACCCCTGTATTGCTCAAGGGTGTCGAAGTGGAAGACCGGGGATGAGAGGTATGCCTTTATCTGGAGGGAGCCGGTTGAGAAGATATCGGAAGTCAAACCTATGGAAGACACCAGGGACTACAAGGGCTCGGTTTTTGTGAGAAGGCCTGTCTACTGCTATTTCAGAGCTGGGGACTTTGATTTCTATCTGATGAACGTCCACCTCTACACAAGGATTCAAAGAAATTCCAGGGGAAGAATCTTCGAGTATAAGCAATTGGTGAACTGGATAAAGGCGAAGTTAAAGGGGAAGGAAAAGGACTACATAATAGTTGGAGATTTCAACAGGCACTTGGATGGGAAGTATTTTCCAAGGACCAGGGCCTGGAAGGTTTTGGCCTTTGATGGTTTCAGGGAGTTTTACAGGTTTGTCCTTCTTGAGGCGATTCCTGAGGGAGTGAATGTGGTGAAGGCCCCTGAGGATAAATACTCAACTACGGAGACGAAAAGGCTAGCAATCTATGACCAGATCTTGATTTCTAAGGGAGCGTACTTTGAGTTTGGGGAGAAAGCGGAATGGGGAAAGAACGTGGGAGTCCTGGATTTCGATAATAGTCCGAAGTACTCGGGGATTTCGACCAGGAAGTTGAAGTACATCATTTCCGATCACAGGCCTATATGGGCGGATTTTAGAGTTGATTTGGGGGATGATGATTAGCGAAATTAAGAGTTGAATTTTTCAGAACTTTGTTTTAAGTAATGAAAAGACTTCTGCTAAGGAGGAAGCAATGAAGAAGGCCGGCCTAATAGGCGCATTGGTTTTAGTATTCTTCTCAGTTGCGGCTTTTGCTGGGGATGTTTTCGTCAGGGGGTATTACAGAAAGGACGGAACCTATGTAAGGCCTCACATAAGATCCTCTCCTGACGGATTTAAGTGGAACAATTATGGCCCTTCTCGGAATACCTATGAGTTGATGAATCCATGGGTAAGAGACTATGACAGAGATGGAATCCCAAACTATTTGGATCTGGACAGTGATAATGATTGGGTTATGGATGATTATGACGCTTCCCCATATAGTGGCTATAGATATTGATACCTGAGAACTGAGGTTCTTGGTCACATTACAGTTCTTTTAGAAATTTCTTTTTGGTTCTTCGCCGTGGATAGTATTTTCTGAGCTAATTTCAACTATTTTGTAGATATTTTCTGGTTGCAAAAGGCGGAGCTGCTCGTAAACCTTTTCGGCTTCTTCTCTGGTTTTGTAAATAACAGGATCCTCTTCCTCCACAGGAATCCAGGTTTTAATCCTGTAAGGCATGCTTCCCACCTCAAAACCAACTCCCAAACAAGGGCTCTTCACCGCTCTCAATAGCGTACCTCACCAGTGGCAGGGCTCTGCTCTTATACCAGCACATGAAGCCCTCGTGATGGTGACGGTTCCTTATGGCATCCTCCAAAGCCTTGTATGCATCGCCCTTATAGCAAGCCATAATCCACTCACAGTAGTTCTCTCTGTGATTCATCCCGTCCAGACCTATGGAGGCCGCAAGGCTTGGCGTCGCATAACCGAGGCTTTCGGAAATTATGTGAGCGGTTATCCTGGGGTATCTGCGCATGAATTCTTTCGGGGTTTGGGGTTTTCTACCCATCAGGATCACCTTGATTCTTCTTTACCATCAGGGTGACATAGCCCTCGGTTCCACCGATAGCTAAACTTTCGTAGGCAATTACCACCTTGTAGCCCTTGTCCATAAATTCGAGGGCCTTGCTTCGGAAAGCATCCAGACTTTCCTGATCATGGATGTAAAAGTTGGTGAAGCCCAGAACTTCCCGATAACCCGCTTCCTTTGCTTCCCTATTATCCCAGCTGAAAAACATTCCTGGGATAATTCCTTTTTCGAGCTTTTCTCTTTCTACTCCATCCTTAAGAATGGCTTCTTGGTAGCATTTGAGGCAAATAATTTCCCCATCGTACTCACGGTATTGGATGTGCCAGCCGTTCGAAGGATTCTGGCTGCATATTTCTCTCAGGCATCTTTCGCAAAGGAAGTACGAGAAGTCCCCGGTGTAGAGGTATGCTTCCTCACACTTTTCACTGCAGAAGTGCTTCTCTGTTTCCTCCTCGTCCCAGGGTGTTTCATACACGTAGTGGGTGAACCGGCCTCTGGCGAACCTCTCCCAACAGCAATCACATCTAACATCAAGGCGATCCGCTCGATCGAGGAGGTAGGCATGGATTTTCTTCGCCCTTTCCATCGCTCTGATTTTCACGGTCTTTTCCATACCTGGGAGGGGCAAGGATTCCTTCTTCAGTATCTGTTCGTACAACTCCTTTACATTTGGGACTTTCCCTTGGGTCATAGGAGAAAATGGTTAAATCGAGATTTAAATGGCTAGTGTGTGCGGGGTGCCCATTATGCCGTTCAAAAGTAAACATTCGAGAAACTCGCAATTTGCAATTTAATGGGAAAAATCAAGCGCCGGATTTGATCGATCATCTCTTTTTCAGGTGCTTTCGAGGTCTTCTCTGTGAATGCTCCATCCCGAAGTAATAGGAGATTACTGCGATTAGGACTGCTCCTACTAATGAATCTACTTTCAAGGCAAGAAGAATGAAACTGCCCGTGAGAGTGATTATGGCAATGTAATCCCTCGCTTCCATTTCCTCACCTACTCCCCGCTCAGCACATACCTCTCGAACCTTTTGGAGATCTCAAGCGCCTTGCCGATCTTCCTTTCGAGTTCTGATCTGTAGTCTGAGATCAACTCCACGGCTGATTTCAGGCAGGACATTCGGATTATCCGCAATTCCCGGGTGTCCTGAGCAGGGGCCTGTCCTGATTGAGCAGGTTCTTGGATTACCTTCAGATCGGTTATTTTGTTGTATTTACCCGACCGCTTGAATTCGTATTCAACTTCCGCCCCCTCGGACAACCCCTCGATGACCGAAGAATCCCAGACGGAATAGTTTTTCCCGCTTATGGAAAGAACCCAGTACTTCTCACCGTTCTTGGTATGATTTTCCCATATCCTCTCAATCTTTCCCCTCATACTCCATCACCTCTTCTTCAACCAAAGGAACGCCACAGAAGTGGCAAACGGGTGGATGCCTTCTGTCAATCCAGACAAATGTGTATCTGGAAAGACACGCCGGGCAAACGAATTTGAAAGGCTTCTTCAAGGCAACCACCTACAGAGAAGGCTTAGAGAAAGGAATAAAATCTGTAATGTCTGCAGCATGCGCGACTTGCCTTTTTAGACCCGGGATATTCCGAACTCCTCCAGCTTCCTGATAAACATCTGCTTGAACTCTGGGTCTTGGAGAAGATGGTCAAGGACGGAATCTGCTTTCTTTCTCTGCATTTCCTTTTCGATGATTCTCACGGCTTCCCTTTCATCCAGGGGCATCCCGCAACGCGAGCAGAAGGAATTGGTGTGAGGATTTGTTTTACCGCACCTGGGGCAGGGCCGAGGTGATAAAGGTTGATCCTCTTGAGTATCTTCCCGCTCTATCCCATGTAATTTTAGGATAGCCCTGTCCACATCCCTTCCACTCAAATGAACATAAACAGAGGCCATATCCGAGTCCTGGACCCAGCCAAAGTATTCTTTCATTTGGGCTTCGGTAAGGAAATTCGCCAAATAAGTGGCTCTACTGTGCCTGAAGAGATGGGGAAAGATTCGCTTCTTGATTCCAGCTCTCTTTGCTAAGGTCACTAAAATATGGCGTGCTCTTGTGTGACTCAGGATACTCTTCCGACCCGGCCAAAGGTAGGCTTCAGGGTTGTCTTTGTCTGGGTGTTTATTAAGCCACTCGGTTAGATAGGGAACTGACAGAACTATCCGAACCCTTCTTGTACCTGTTTTGCAAAAGTGAGGGACTGATAGAATTCCACCATGTTGATCAAAGGTGACGTTCCTTATCTTTAGACTGAGTATCTCCCCGATTCTACAGCCGCTTTCATAGAGTACGGCAACCAAAGCACGGTCCCTGACATTTGTAGTTGATTCAATCATCCCCTTTATCTCATCAGGGGTTAGCAGTTCTTCAGGAATTTTGACTTTGGAATTCCTTTTCCGCTTAACTTTTATCCACCTCACCTCCGGTGGGTATTCATCGCTTCCTTTCATCCACTTATAGAATTTCTTCAAACACATCCTCAGTTCGCTTTTGGAAGAATCTGCTAACTGAGCTCTTTCAATTTCCGCCACTACTTTTTTAATGTCTTCTTGGGTTGCATTGGGAAAATCTTTGCCAAGCCAAGTGGCTAACTTTATGAGATGATAGATATACTTCGTTACTCTTGGCTTGCTTAGGCCATTGGCAAAGCATTCGTCATTGAATGCGAGAATTAATTCTTTGTTCCTCTTGGAAATATTGGATTCCTTTACTTTTTTCAGGGCTGTTTTGAATCTGCTTTCATAGGGATAAATTACTTCCATCATAGTGATGCATCGGAGAGGTGAAAATTTATACCTCATCCGCGCATCACACTTTTTATGCCAAGCCCCCGGGGAGCAATTTCTCAAAACGGTGATGCGCTCAAGCGTTTCCTCTCCGGTGTTTAATATTTAACCGAATAACTTTATAAAACTTTCTCCTAATCCTTTACTCTCGACCCCTTCACATACTTCAGAACCAGTTTAACCCACTCCGGAAGATCCGAATTTTCCTTCTCATTCATAACCCAACTATCAAAAACAGATTAATTAACCCCGCCAATGTACTATGCCTTAATTGCCGTCACTCCTTAACCCTGAACGAATAAATCTTCCCCTTAGCCTTGACCCTGTCCGCCCTGATCAACCCTTTCTCCCTCATCTGGCTGGTGTAGTGTGAGAAGGTTCGTTTCGCTATTGGTTCTATTCCCTTCGCTGTGGCTTTGTTCAAGTAAAGACTCCAGAGTTCTGGTGACTGTATACCCGGTCTGGACTTTATCAAGCTATAGAGAAGCCTGTGGTGCTCAGTAAGCCTTTCCAGGTAGTATTTCCTCTTCAAGTCTCTGGAATTGGTAAGGCCCCTTTCGATGTGTCTTGTTTGAATCCTTTCCGATCCTTCTTTCTCTGCCAATTCAGCTGCATACCTTAACCCTTGGATTGCTACTCTCGCGTCCCCATCAGAGGCCTCCGCAATCCTTTCCAAAAGACTATTGTTCCAGGAACCCGGATGTAACGCTACTAAGGCCCTGTCTCTGAGGATTTCTACAAGCTCCTTGACTGTGTAAGGCCGGAACTCAACGGTCTGAGGCAAAAGCCTTGATCTCACTCTACTCTCCAGATTTACCAGGGTTTCCCTGCTGTGGCTGATGCACATGAGACCCATCCTTCCGAAGCAAAAGTTGTAGAGAAGGGAATCCCTCTCCTTCTGGGGCATAAAATCGATTTCATCCAGAACTATCAGGAAAGGTTTATCCTTTACGAACCGTTCGAACTTTTCCATTTTCACTCTGGTATCTCTTTCATCCCCAAAGTTTATTCTGAGCTCGTTTAGTATGAACTCCAGAACAGAGAAAAAGGTGTTGTACTTCCAGCAGTTAACATAGACTCCCTGAACTGGGGCATTCTTCTGGATTTCCTCTAGGATGTACTTCGCTAGGGTAGTCTTGCCTGTCCCTGGATCTCCATAAAGCCAGGGGCTCATGGGTCTCCTTTTCTTGAGCAAGGGAAGCAAACAAAGCCTGATTTCCTGAAGATGAGGTTCCCTGGCAGGGATGTTTGGAGGAATATAGTCCTCTTCCAGGATTTCGGAATTCCTGATTATGGAATAGTCTTCCGAGTAGTTCATATCTGGGATTTTGTGAAGGGATTTAAAAATGTGGGGGATGTGGGATGCGGAGTTTGCTTAAAAGCTCAAACGACTTGGAGGCCTAAACTGTGAGGGGATAAGTGGGATAAGATTGTTTTTGTATTTAACAACAAAATACTCAAGACCATTTGCTATGTCAACAGCTGCATCAAGATACCCCCAAGGATTTGTTGTTTCTTCAGTAGAATAAAATACTATCCCAGTTTTTGGATTTATCGCTCTTGCGAGTTTTTTTAATACCACCTTTTTCTTTGTCAAGACCTTTTATAACCCTTGAAATTCTTTGGCTTATCCTTCTATTCACAGGAATGCATATGACCCTGTCAAACCCGGAATCCAGGGCCTTCTTCACGTTGGATACAGCATCTGACTTTCCTGTTTCTATCTCTATCGCCACCCTCTCCTTATCGTTTACTGCAACCAAATCTATGGTCTTTCCTCCACCTATGGGATACTCCTCTGTGACCTTGTAGCCCCTTCTCTGGAATTCCTCTGCTATCTTTCTCTTCCAATACTGATGCTCTGGCCCGCCTTTTCTAAAGGATACATTCGGATTTATCCCCAGTTCCCGAAGAACGTCCTTAGCCTTTGCTGTGAGTACCCAGTACTTGATTCTGCCTGTAGGGGTGGGCAGATCCTTTACCTCTATGAGGTCCTTCTGGAGAAGGGATTCCTTAAGCTTGTTCCCTTGGTAGGCATTCAAACCGAGTCTCTGGTATCTCTCCCATGTTGAGGAAAACCCATGCTTGAGGATGTCCTTCAGAACCATTAACTCTTGGGGGGAGATGCCCAGGGGTTTTTCTGCAAGTTTTTCGGTTATTTTTTCTCCTTCCAGAAGCTCGCTAAAAACCGCCTTTCCCTGGGTTTTTTCTTCCGAAAGGATTTCTCTGGGCATAAAAACTTCTTTCAGCTTCCCCATCCCTTCCTTTATCATCTCATCGGTTACCTTTCCTTTGGGAACCTTCACCAGGGGGAATTTCACCAGAAAAGGTTCGAACCAGCGACCCTGAAGCTTGACCATGCCAGTTCCGACTTCGAGCTTCCCCAGGTACTTGGTCTTTTCGGAGTTCAGGAGCAGAGAATCCGAAATCATTGATACATCCGATCTATGTTTCAGGTTCATGGCTATGGTGCAGTAGGTATTCCCAAGGGCTGGTTTGGAGATTAAGGAGGGGTGCTGGTCTATCAGGACTATGGCTTCACCAAGCTCTCGGATCTCCCTGAGGATGATATCGGTTATCGCCTCCTCTCCCATAATCTCCTGCTTCTTTCTCATAAGAATGTGATGAGCTTCTTCAATGAGAATGGCATGTTTGAATTCCTCTCTTTGGGATTGGGACATTCGGTAGTGATGAATCCACAGCAAAAGGGATTCTATGAGGAAGGTTTTGTCCGAGTTTGTTAATGCATCCAGTTCAAGGATTACGTTTTTCTCCAGGAGTTTATCCAAAGGAAAGGGCCTCCTCTGGTTTAGAACCTTTCCGACCTCTCCATAGCACAAGACCCCGACAGCTCGGAGAGCGGAATCCATCCAGGCAGATTCCCTTCCCTTAGCTTGGTAGTTCTCTAACCACTCCTTAACATCCATTAAGTTTGGATAATTCTCTTGACCTTGGTAGATACCCCATTCCCTATAAACCGAGTCAATGGCTTTCTGGAAGAGATAAGCCACACCTTCTCCGAGGAAATAGGCATGGCACATGATCTCTATTAGCTTCTTCAACCAGATTGTTGGTGGTGAGTTCTTCGGAGGAATCAGGGGATTGAAGAAGAAAGGGGAAACACTTCGTCCCACCGTAAAAACCAGGATCTCTTTCTCTGGGAAAAGGGATATTAGGTCTCGGTAATTCCTTTTCCAGTCGAAGATCAGAAAAGGCTTTCCCTTTTTCAGGAGATTCAGAACCAGAATAAAGGCGACATTGGTTTTTCCAGAACCAGACCTTCCGAAGATTCCGATGTGCTGGATCCATTCATCTTCTCTGAGGCCGAAGGGATGGAGGGCTTCCTTTCCGTAGCAAACCTTTCCAAGGATATATTCACCCCAGGAGACCTCCTTAGGTGGAGGTTCAAGAAGAATTTCCTTCCCTTCAAAGGTTTCTTCGAGATTTTTGGCGAGAAAGATTTTCAGCACAGCCTCCATCTCCCTCTGCGTTTTAGGGTCTGCAAGGACATACTCTTGCCATAGGGTTTGAATATCCTTCTCAGCCAAAGGCTTCAGCTTTCGGAAGACATCCTCAATCTTCATGCTTCCCACTTTTTAGGGTTTTTAGGGGGCGGGGGAGATAAACTCAGGGGGCGAGCATTTTCTCCAAGTTCTTTAGACCCTGGTATTCCATGATCAGGTCCCTTCTTTTCCTGAGCAAGGAAGAAATATCCTCCCATTCCCTTATGGCCTCGCTCCTTTTCTCCTTTTTTAATCCCAGGATCTCCCTTTCCAGCCCAAGCCTGCGGAATTCAATCGAATGGTTGTGCCCGAGAACGTAATGCTTGAGTTCCTTTAACTGGTATTCCAGGGTGAAGAGATCGGAATCTATCTTCTTAAGGAGATTCTTGCTGAGTTTCCTTCTTTCTTCTATCTCCTGGTTTATCTCCTCTATCGCCTCTTTAAGGATTTTGATCTTGCCCGAAAGGGTTCCTGAGAAGGTTTTCTTTAATTCCGGCTTGGAAGAAATTTCAGGCTTAGAGGAGCAGGGCAAAAGATCGTTTAACCCAGGTTCGTTCTCATCCAAATCGAAAAGCAGTGAATTTTTGTTATCGGGCATGGTGGTTTATTTTCAGAGAGTACTAAAAAGGATAGTGTGTATGGATTGCAGAGTGGGCTTTATGAATAACAGATTTCAAAAGAGAACCTAGGTAAGTATCAGCTTCTCAACTATTTGTTTTAGTTCATTTATTTTCTCTGGGGCTATCTCATTGTTCATATAATGCCACATAACATTTATGGGTTTCTTGTAGCTTTCCCCTTCCTTTGGAATTTCCAAAAAGTCTTCCAGGTCTCCATTGAAGGAATATAGGCCCAAGGTGAACGGGTTTCTGTGTTTTCTTATGAACTCATTTATTTGCTTGTGCTTTCCTTTGTCTTTATCACCATCATAAAGAACAGCATGCTTGATACCAAATTTGCCAAAGAGATTCATATACCTGTGTATATTGTACTTACCTCCTGCATTGAGTACATATATCTTTGCACTGCCAAGATCCAGTTGACCTGTTTTCATCAGGCAATCTATTAAAGCTTTCTCACTTAAACCTTCACAAATCAGAACTGCGTCAGCGAAGAAACCGCAACATCTGTCGGGGTCTAGCCATAAGCTGTACCGAATAGACTCGTTTTCTATATCTTTTTCCGTAGGTTCTACGCCCAAAATTGCTTTCAGTTCCTTATTTTCTTTTAATATTTCTTCTAAGGTTTGCGAATCAATAGAATACACAACGGTTTCAGATTCTTCTTTTGTTAATTTCAATATGGCAGGTATATCGTCTATATTTTTGCTAACAAAATGAGTTGAATGAGTGGTTATCAAAACTTGCTGTGTCTCCTCTGATGCAACAGCCCTTAGATTTGTGTTTAACACCTCTTGTTGGCTGGGGTGCAAAAAAGCTTCGGGTTCTTCAAATAGAATGAGGGTAAATTCAGGAGAAAATTCTTTCTTGTCTTTCCTAACTCGCACGTCCTTGTATTTTGCGGAAAGCTTAATCAACGTGTATATTAAATGTCGCTGAAGCCCTTGACCGTAAGAACTTATATCCATCCTTTCGTTTCCCAAATTGCTGTCAACAATATAATGGCTGACTAGGTTCTTTATTATTTCCTCCGGTCTTATCCTATTGATTTCGATGTTAAATGATATGCCCCATTCTGCAATTTCTTTGTTGATGTCGTCGATTAGACTTTTCAAAGAGAGACCATTAGGAGTGGTTTCAGTAGAAAATTTGGTGTTGAAACTATCAAATGATTGGCTTAAAGCGTCATAAGCTGAGCTGTGTTTCACAACCTTTTTCACTACAAACTCTAGGAGATTCCTAAAGGCGGATGGTCCGCTGAGCTTAGTGTACTCATCAATCTTAGTCACTTCAGGTATGTAGATAACATCGCCCAACTTTGCTTCGGAAATGTTCCTGGCCCCGTAAAATAGGTTACTCGATAGAACATCGGTTTCATAAGCGTAAAGATTGCTCTGGTTTGGCTTTACCCTGTCACGATTCGAAGAAATAAGGTATTTTCTGACTCTGAGGGTATTGTTTGGTTGTTTGTAAGCATCTCTCAAGGTAGAGTATTCATCGTCCGTAAGTTTATACTCTATTTCGATCCAGCTTTCTTTGTCATCTGTGGGAAATTTAGGGAAGTCCCTATTGTAATTGAATTTCAAGTCCTTTTCGTAGAAAATTCTAAGAGCATCGATCACGTTGGTTTTACCGCAGTTATTTCCGCCAATCAGGAGAGAATAGTTCTGGAGATAAAATGATTGGTGCCTTATAGACCTAAAATTATGAATCGTCACTTGGTGTATCTTCATGACGATCTCCTCATGTAAATTTCATCTCTTTGAGATAAATATTATTTAAACCCAGTTTTTACTTCTTCCACCTACAAATTCGTCTCTGATCACATTTATCGCAAAATAGTTGCTTAGGCTTAAATATTCCGTTTTTAATGCCCTCTATGCATTTTTGTGCAGTAGTTTTTGCGAAATCTATATTTTCCGGACTTATGTCGACCTTTTTGACTTCCGCTCTTTCCAGGTAAGCGAGAGAAGCACAATTGATTGGTCTCCCTATCATTCGTAGACCAAGTGCATATAATTGAACTTGCAAAGCCGCCTGCTCAAAAGTAGTGACCTCTTCTGATGTTTTGTAGTCTCGTACTTCTACAGTTTCCCTTCTATCATTAAGGATCACATCTACCCGTCCAGTGACCGTGGCCTTTTGTAGCGGAAATTCAAGTCGTGCTTCCACTTCTTCAATATGATGCATATCTTCTTCATACTTTTCGACGAATTTTATCAGGTCCTTCCTTGCTTTCCTTTTCATGTTTTCCCGTACCTGTCCACCAGCATATGGAATATGGAACTTCTCATCCACAGCTTTTTCAACAGCTACCTTGGGACTTATCCCGTTAGCGATCAGCTCAGCTGCATATCGAAGGCAGTAGTGAAGACTTTTGCCATACCCCAGTGGCGTTACAAGTCCAGGTTTGTAATGCCATACTTCTCGTAGTCTGTAGAAGTATGGACATCTAAGATAAGTTATTATTTCTCCTGCAGAAAATGTCTGGAAATCCTCTTCTGTACTAACGGATGAAATTTCAACCAAGGGCAAATTTGTATTCGGAGTTAATAACTGCAATTTTGATTGTATGTCTCTGATAAATGGGCTTTTGCTTTGCTGTTGTGTCAGTCTTTCAAAGTAACTTAAACAAAGAACATCCCTTGCTCTCGTGATGGCCACATAAAAAAGTCTTTTTTCATCTTCTAAGTTACCCTCATATCTATTGACATCGAATGTTTCCCTTGTAATGTGCCATTCTTGTTGCCTTCCAACATTGCTGGTTGGGAACCTTCTCGCTGTGAGCGCTGGAACGAAGACGATAGGCCACTCTAGCCCTTTCGCTTGATGAACAGTCATTACCTGTACGGCATCAATGCCTCTAATATCATCGGTAGCTTGTTCTTCATATGCCCCAGAAGCATACGTATTCATATACCAACAGAGTCCTTTAACAGCTTTGGGCCATTCAAGCGTATTTCCTCCAAGCCTTATAGAAGATTCATAATCAGCTAGGAGAGTACTAAACCTCCCCAGGTTTGCCATTACCGCTGCGTGAAGTTTATCGTTGGGGTCCAAATTCCTAAAGCCTAAAATTACTAGTAGCTCCTGATGTACCTCAGCGAAGTTCTCGTATGAGCCGTCGAGTACTTCTTGTTTCCATTTTTGTAATTGTGTCCTCTGATGAGCAGTAATGGACATTCCTGTTGAACTTGTCCACCGCCGTAAACCAGTTTCTAGCAAATCATCACCTCGTATTTGATCATTCCAATTCCATCGATTCCGTACCCAAAAACCTTCATCTGACAACCAAGAAAAAAGCATCCCCATACATTGGGCTTCGTCTCTCCTGAATAGTCCTACTTTACCTCCTATGATATAGGGCATGTTTCTGTTGCGTAAAGCATTCAGGAATGGGGCTGCTGAAGTTGTGACACTTCGCAGCAATATTGCACAGTCTCCGTAGCGAGCTCGCCCAGAACTAACATATCGTTCAATTTGTCTCGCTATCCATTCCCCTTCATCTTCGGGGGTTTGGTGTTTGACTAAAACAGCGATGCCTGATTCAAGCCTTGTCGGATGTAGAAGTGGAAAACTTGTGCTTTCAAAAGTTTTTGAAAATTCATTAGCTGCTTCGACTATAGCCTTTGCACTCCGTCGATTTTCGGTTATCTCAAAGGAAGCAGCCCCGTCAAAATATCTCACAAAATCGTCAAAGCATCTTTGATCCGAACCTCTCCATTGGTAGATACATTGGCGTGGATCACCAACGATGAATACCGCTGCATTTTTCCCGATTATTTGTATCAATTTCTCTTGAGCCCGATTGATATCCTGGTATTCATCGACTATAAGATGTTTAATGTGCTTTATCTTCGCTGGTTCTCTTTCTAAGCACTTCACAGCGAGGGCGACCATTCTTGCAAAAGTCAAAAGTCTGTGTTGGTCTAAAAGAGCTTCGTATTTTCCCAGCCGGCTGGCGAATGTGGGAGATTTTTGTTTTAGAAGATCCCTATCAAGGAGCTCATCATATACAACGTTGACCGTTCTCAGGAAGGTCTGACAGTTTGCAGCATATCTCCCGCCAACACCCAGCCCAAGGCTCCAGCCTTCTCGCAAAAGGAAGGCCATTTCTTGGTTTTCATCAAGTACCTCGTAATCACCATAGCCGAAATAATCTTCCAATAATTGCAGACAATAACCGTGTATTGTCCCAACGTACATTTCACCAAGTTTCGCGCAGGCATCTTTGCCTTGCAACTGTCTTACACGCTCGTAGATTCGCGTTTTCATGCTTTGAGCAGCTTTTTCCGTGAAAGTAAAAGCTACTATGGACCGTGGTTCCACCTCCTCATGCAAAAGAAGGTAAACTATCCTCCTGGTTAGGGTTTCCGTTTTGCCAGCCCCAGCGCCAGCTATTACCCTCACATATTTGTGAGGGGAGATCACGGCTACTTTTTGCTCTACTGAGAGAGGTGTCGGTTTAGATATTATTTCCTCCGCTATTCTATTTTTGTCTAATTTAGGAATTTCCATCAGAAACGCCTATCATGTAAGTTTTTCTCAGGATATTTAAATTTTTCGACATTAACGTTTTCCGTTGGTCATTTCTTTCTGGAATAACACAAATTGATCATCTCTACACCCAACGCTTCTTTTTCGAATTCCTGAAGCTCTTTCTCGGTAAAGACATCCTTTTCCACAACATCTGCGAAGACTACGTATATCTTCGAATATGATTTCCCGGGAGCTTTTCTTAAGATTCTACCCATTCTTTGGATCCATTGTCTGACACTGCTCGTCCCTGCAACTATAATCCCGGTATCTGCTTCAGGAACATCGAATCCTTCATCAAGTGCTCTGCATGCAACTAAAATGGCGATTTTGTCATCCTTAAACTCTGATATGTTCCTTAGTCTTTCTTCCATTGGCATTTCAGAATGATAGATTCCTGTAGGAAACCCCATTTTGTTAAGATATCTATAAATCTCTTCTGCCATCTCTATTCTTTCGTGAAATATTAGAATCTTATCAACACCTAATCGTTCATTTTTAACCAGCCATTTCAAAGCCTCAAGTTTGGAGCTGGATAAATGAATGATTGATTTCCGCTGGTTCAATAATCCTACGTATCTCGCTATGATTTCGTCACTTGTTTTTTCATAAATCTTGTTAAGTTGTTTTAGATACACAGATGAACTGGCGTTTTTCAGCACTGGGTATTTTGCTAGTAGGAGCTGAGTCATCCTGTTTATCTTTTCTGTAAGTTCTGTATAGGCGGACTCTTCTTGCGGAGTGAGCTTAACCTTCACTCTCGTCAGCTTGTAAGGTGGAATAATCCCATCTCTTAAAGCCTGAGTGTAGGTGTAGGAGTAAATCACCTTTCCTATATTTGGAATCAATTTTTCCTCGAATCCAAAATCTCCATAGCGTTCAGGTGTGGCAGACAGACCTAATGTATAGCAATATCTCACATTGAAAATGTTCGAATTCTGTTTGCTGCCATATCTATGGCATTCATCAGCAATAAGAAAAAGGTCGTCTTTTTTGAAATAGTTATCAACATGGTCTTTCAAGTGGGTCCTTGCCGAATTGATCACATATATTATGATCCGCTTATTCTTGAGCCTCTGCTTTTGTTTCCCATAAAATACGCCGATATCACACCTAGGTACGTGCAATTTATCGATTATTTCGACTAGCCATTGGTCAAGCAGCACAGTGGTCGGTACAACGATAATTATCCTCAATCCACCATCTTCGTACGCAGAGGAATTAAAGAGGTCAGATATTAGGGAAAGGGCGAAGACAGTCTTGCCAGCGCCGGTGACCACTTTTACAATCCCTTTCCCGTTATTTTCCCACCATAGTTTCTTGGCTTCTTTTTGCCACCTATAAAGTTCGATAGATAACTTCCAAGGCTCATCCACGGGGTGTCCAGAGGAGAAATCACGTACGACCGTCTTGCACACATGGCACGCCGGGTTATCACAGGTAGAATCAAAATTTCGTATATCAGCGAGTCTTTTAAGCGCAGAATTTAAGGGAGGAATTATATGATCGGGAATCCCGTTGCTTTTCGATAAAGACCAACCCGCAAAGTCTAGGGCTTTTATTAGTTTTTGTTCTATTCCATACGTTCTTGCCCTCCTGGCTAGATGATGAAAATACCAAGGTTTCCAGTCCCTCCATTTATATTTGCTCATGATTGTAAGTTTAGTGGGGCTATGAAATGCTTAAGATCCACCTGCTTAACCCTTCCAAATATAGGATAAAGCAGAAATTCTACATCCTTGTATTTTATTCTCGGTCTTTCTTGGCTCTCCACTACCTCAATTTTTCCATCAATCACGATCTGAATTATGTAGTTAAACCTAAAAAGAAAATTCGCCTTATCTTCAAGCAGAGTTTTGATGTATTTTGACACCTTCTCGGCATCATCTGAGTAGTATAAGAGGCTATCTAGGCCAAAGACCGCTACGTTTCGACCAAATCTTTCTTCCCGGGAAACGGCGCGCAAGAACTCTATGATGCTCATCTTTTCCCTGAACAATTCAGTAGCAAAAGCCTCCTTTTCGATTATGTTAAAGCCTATGTCCATCATGTGGACACCCCCAGATACTTTTGTTTCCTCCATCTATTTTTTAGGAATGTTATCAACTCTTGATAAATTT
>Ga0209410_1000613_pt1 | contig 16757 bp, 20 predicted proteins | sample Mar14436cmmetaG_FD_184135 | JGI IMG/M metagenome (GOLD analysis project Ga0209410, IMG submission 184135) | Marine hydrothermal vent microbial communities from Guaymas Basin, Gulf of California to study Microbial Dark Matter (Phase II) - Marker... ... | reverse complement strand
AACCAGAGCTGGAGATGAGCCTACAACTAGGTTCTATAGATGTACAAGATGCAAACACACATGGAGGGAGTACTAGGTTTGGACAAAGAGGAAAGACTTGCTATTGAGTCTCTATACCTATTATGCAAGAAGACGAGAGATCTAGCAATCGAGGCTGAGCGAAGGATTCCAGAGAAGTACAACTCCAAGAGCTATCTCATTAGGGTAATAAGGAATTTGGAGAATATGATTAGGACAATGGAGGTGTATTTACTTGGAGCAGTTGAAGAGGAGGAGAGCAGCACCAAGGGAAATAGGAGAGATAAAGGCCAATGACGTTAGAGTTAGACTAATAGGGGTAGTAATAAGTAGAACTGGAGATGGAGACCTCATAATAGATGACGGTACAGGGCAGGCGAGAATAGTGGGAGATGAAATTCCAGAAGTGCCCCTCAAGGCCGTGGTCAAGGTGATAGGTAGGGTGGTACAGGAAGACCCACCTGAGATATATGCGGAGATAGTAAAGGATATTAGTAACATAAACCGAGAATATTACAAGAAGTTAGTGAAGCTCAGGAGAGAGGTGGGTGTCTAATATGTTAAGATTGGTAATGCCTGAGGCCAAGACCTTGAGATACTCAATAGAGGCCATATCAAATCTAATAGATGAGGGATCATTCAAAATAAGTGAAAATGGAATTTACATGAGAGCTATGGATCCATCTAGAATAGCCTACATAGAGCTTCAATTATCTAGAGACTCCTTCGAGACTATTGAGGTAGATGAAGAAGTATCAGTAGGTTTAAACTTAGGAGAGTTGAAGAAGAGGTTCTCGGCCGCTAAACCATCGGATTACGTAGAAATTAGTATGGATAAAGGATTCTTCGTGATTAGATTCAAGGGGAAGGGTACTACGACGTTCAAGCTGCCCATAATAGAAATAGAGGAGGAGGACGTTCCAGTACCGAACCTAACCTTTAGAGCTAATGCGAAGTTAAGATCCTCTGCTTTGAAAGAGGGTGTTAAAAAAGTTGGAATAGTCAGTGATACTATAAAGTTCATTTTAACTAGAGAGGGTGTATCAATGGTGGGAGAGAGCGACCTAGGAGAGGTAGAATTCCTCTTGGAAAGAGGAGACGAGGATCTGATAAGCTTGGAGGTTGAGGAGGAGGCAAAAGCCTCATACACTCTCTCATATATAGAAGACGTTGTAAAGGCGACTGCTGCGAGTGAAGTGGTTAGCATAAGTCTGAACACAGACCATCCCCTCAGGATGGAGTTCTTCATTTCAGGAGATGCCGGAAGGATGATCTTCCTCTTGGCCCCAAGGATAGAACAATGACTCTGTTCAAGTATCCATTCTTGCCTAAATTAGTAGAAAAGTACTCTGGGATTCCCATATCGGAGTTAAGTGCTAGAGAGATAAACTTAGCTAAGGAGAGGGTAATAGAATCAATTAGAAGGGGGTTAGTTAGTTATCCCAGCGATTATGAGGAGAACGTTGTCTCTTACATATTGGCCATGATAATAGTGGCTTCAATTGGAGACCAATACCTGAGACGAAGATATTCTTTGGCGGAGGCGAAAACCGCTTACAGATACCTAAAGGACGAGGAAGACATACTCGAAGTAGCAAGGGAAATCGGAGTCGATGTGAAGGAGAGGAATAGAGGATCGTTCACTATTCCCTTGTGGGAATATCTGAAGTTATCCAAGACCATTAGAGACGAGAGATGGAAATTAGTTAACAGAACTTTAATAAATGGAAATGTCCTCCTCAGTAGGAGAGAGGTGGCGAGACTCCTCATGGAAAAGATAAGGAGTGAAATAGAAGAAAAAGTATCCATCAAAGTCGAAAATATACCGAGTTTTCTCGAGAATTGGGTGAGTGAGATCAAGTTAGAGCTGGAGAAGAGGAAGAAATCAGAGTTTAAAGGAAGAATTGGAGGAAGGATTCCTCCATGCATGATTCGGATCATGGAGAGAATAAAATCCGGTGAGAACGTATCGCATCAAGAGAGATTTGCCATAACCTCATACCTGATTGGTAGAGGGAAGAGTATAGAGGAAGTGATATCTTTATTCTCGAGCTCCCCTGATTTCGATGAGAAGAAAACCAGGTACCAAGTACTACATATATCTGGAGAGATAAGTGGGAAGAGATATTCTCCTCCGTCTTGCGACAAAATGAGAACGTTCGGGTTATGCTACATGGACGAGGGTTGTAAGGGAATAAGGAATCCGCTACAATACAGAGGTGTGAAAATTGATAGGGAGAGAAGAAGTAAAAAACAGTCAAAGAGAGAGGGTTAAGTCATTCTTGAGAGCCATCTTCAAGTCATATTACTCCAATACGAGTATAGATGGGCCAATGGAAATAGAGAGGAGAGAGTTCGCTTTCCTAACTTTCGATGAGATAATGAAGAGACACATTTCTTTTAGGGACAGAGATGAGATGAATTCTTTCTTGGCTAGAGAGGGGCCAATGCATTCCTACTACTCCACAGCCTATTACTTGTATCCATGGGAGAGTGAGATGGAGAGGAAAGGGTGGCTCAAAGCTGAGGTAGTGTTCGACATAGACGCCGATCACTTGGAATTAGAGTGCAAATATCACCACGACTCGAAGACTTGTAAGGAGTGTGGAAGGGAAAATCCGTATTCAGCTGAGAGGTGTACTTGTGGGAGTAAATCTCTCGTTGAGAAAGTGAGAATATGCGACAACTGTTTAAACAAAGCTAAGGAGGAGACTATTAAGCTCATAGAAGAATTCCTCTTAAACGACTTCGGGATAGAAAAAAGGGAAATAGAAGTTTATTTCTCTGGGAGGAGAGGATATCACGTGCACGTCATTAAGGAAGAACTGATGTCACTTGGAAGTGAGGAGAGGAGAGAAATAGTGGATTACATAACCGCTAGGGGGCTGAACCCAAAGTATCATGGGCTCAGAGTCGAAAACAATGTTCTAGTTGGTCCAAAAGCATCGGATCCTGGATGGAGCGGTAGAATATCGAGACTAGTTTGGAAGTTCCTCAAAAATTCCAAAGAAGAAGACCTGAAGAAAATACTCGGCAAAAAGAGATTTGAAATTCTCTTGAAGCTTAGAGAAAGTGGGAGAATAGATAGAATCCTAGATGGATTCTGGGACTTGTTCACGGGATTGAGTATAGATAAGTGGTGTGAAATAGTGAGAACTGGAGGAATAAAACTGGCTGGAAAGACTGATGAACCAGTCACCACTGACGTTAAGAGACTGATAAGGCTTCCGGAATCTCTCCACGGTGGTACTGGATTCAGAGTAGTCAGGGTGGAAGACTTAGATAAGTTCGATCCATTAAAAGATGCTCTAGCATTTCAGGGGGAGACCGAAGTATATGTAAAGGGTAGAGTTTCTGAGTTCAGGATTGGAGAAGAGATCTTTGGACCGTACGAAGACGTTGAAGTGGAATTGCCTACATCAGCTGCTGTGTTTTTACTCGCGCGAGGGGATGCCGTATTACCGAGATTCTGAACCTCAGGTATCTGTTGGATATATTGAGGAAGGAATGTTCCTCAGAGGAAATTCAAGACTTGCCTGAGAAATTTCACGAAGAAGTAAAAGAATTCGTGAAGGAACTAACTAAAGAGGCTGAGAAAGAAGAAGGTGTGAGAAAGAAACTTATACTGAGGGAAATAGACTTAGTAAAAAGGATAGTAGACGAGCTAAAAGAAATAAGATCGAAGAAAGGATCAAGATATGAGGAAATGAAGGAAGAGGTATTTGAGAAAGTAGGAAATGGGATCGGTGAGACTAGAGATGTAGAGAGCAAGGAGCGTGGGGAAAAGGTTAAAAGAGTCCCTGAAACCATACTCGTGAGGATGTTAGAGGACGTTCCAGAATTCATTGGAATAGATCTAGAGACCTATGGCCCATATTCGAAGGAGGAAATAGCATTAATACCGAAAGAAAACGCGAGACTCCTGATCAAGAAGGGGCTTGCTGTCCCTGTGCTTAGGGGTGAGGAGAGTTGAAGATGCCAAGGCAGATGAGGACATACTGTCCCTTCTGTAGAAAACACACAGAACACAAAGTTGAGAGAGTCAGGAAGAGGCCTAAGAGAGCTATGGCTTGGGGAGAGAGACAATTCAGAAGGGTTCTTAAAGGATATGGTGGTTTCCCTAAAAGTAAACCATCTGGTGATAAGCCCTCTAAGAAACTGGATCTCAGATACAGATGTACTGTCTGCGGAAAGGCTCACTCCAGGAGTGGATTCCGGGCGAAACGATTTGAATTCAAGGAGTGATCGAGATGAGGGTATCGGAACTGATACCTAGGCCTAAGAGCAAGTTCATAGTAGTGGAATGTCCAGACTGCGGAGGGGAGACTACAACGTTCAATAAAGCCAGCATAACAGTGAAGTGTCTCTTCTGTGGAAGAGAGCTAGTCAAACCAACCGGGGGTAAAGCAGAGATAACAGGCAAAGTAAAGAGAGTCCTGGAGTGATGTTAATGGTTAGAAAGAATAGAGAGTGGCCTGAAGTAGGAGAATTAGTGGTTGGTACCGTAAAAAAGGTATTCTCGCATGGAGCTTTCGTGAATCTTGAGGAATACATGGGAAAGGAGGGTTTCATTCACATATCCGAAGTGGCTTCTAAATGGGTCAGGAACATAAGAGATTTCGTTAGAGAGGATCAAAAAGTCGTATGCAAGGTGCTGAGAGTAAATCCCCAAAAGGGACACATAGATCTAAGTCTCAGGAGAGTGGCAGATAGACAGAGACAGAAGAAAATGCAAGAATGGAAACAAGAGTTAAAAGGAGAGAAGCTCATGGAGTTGGCAGCTAGAAAGTTAGGAAAAAGCTTGGACGAGGCTTACGAGGAAGTTGGGTTTAAGCTCCAGGACGTTTTCGGGGGAATATATCCTGCATTAGAGGCACTCGTCTTAGAGGGGAAAAAGGCGCTAGAAGGAATTATCCCAGATAACTGGCTAGATGAACTATATAGAGTGGCTAAAGAGAACGTGGAGCCACCTAGAGTGAAAATAGAGGGTACTTTGTCTCTAAGCACTCCACATCCAGAGGGAGTTAAATGGATAAAGAAAGCAATAAGAGAAGGACTAAACTCAGTGGAAGATTCGGTGGAGATAGAGGTGAAATACTCTGGTGCTCCGAATTACTCAGTTATAGTGAGAACCACTGATTATAGAAAGGCTGAGGAGGCCCTCAAGAAGTTTATCGATAAAGCCATATCTGTGATAGAGCAGAGTGGAGGGAAAGGAGGGTTCGAAAGGAGAGGTAAGTAGATGAGAAACCTCATGTGGAAGTGCGAGGTGTGTCAGAGATACACTCTCCATAGAACTTGTCCAACTTGCGGATCTCTAACTAGGAACCCTCACCCTCCGAAGTTCTCTCCCGAAGACAGATTCGGGAAATACAGAAGGATGTGGAAGAGGGATATGCTATGGAAAGAAGTATAGTGTGGTTCCACAAGAGACCTGAACTAGAAGAGCCTATCCTAATAGAGGGATTGCCTGGGATAGGAAACGTGGGAAAAATAGCTGCAGAGTATCTAATAGATGAAATAGGGGCAGAGCTATTCGCCACTGTGTACTCGCCATATCTTCCTCCGCAAGTGCTGGTTAGAGAGGATGGGACTGTCAGATTAAACGATAATAGATTATACTACTGGAAATCAGATAAAAAGGGGGTTAAGGACCTAATAATACTGACCGGAGACTTTCAAGGAATAACCAGCTACGGACAGTACGAAATGTGCGGGAAAATATTGGACGTGGCGGAGGAGTTCGGAACTAAAATGGTTTTCACTCTCGGAGGATATCAGACTCTCGGAAGCAAAGCTGAGCCCAGAGTATTTGCTGCAGCAACCCACCAAGAGTTAGTGGACCTATTCCTAAAGCATGGAGCTGTCAGAAGTGAAGCTGGAGGACAAATAGTAGGGGCTTCTGGCTTGTTACTTGGTTTAGGTGCCCTTAGAGGAATGAAGGGGATATCTCTGCTCGGGGAGACTCCAGGTTATGTCATGGACGCTAGAGCAGCTAAAGCAGTCTTGGAAGTCCTCACTGGAATAATAGGGCTCAAGATAAACATGGACAGAATAGAGAAAAGAGCTAAGGAGACCGAGAGGGAAATAACAGAAGTAGAGAGAATCCAGAGAGCAGTTACTGAACAACTTAGATTGGGGCCAAAGGAGGAGGAATTAGGTTACATTGGCTGATCTCGAGGAGTTCTTTTCCGATTTGCATATTCACAGTGCTTACTCTAAGGCAACTTCGCCTGAAATGAGAATAGAGAACATATCTAGGATTGCCAAGATGAAGGGCTTGGACTTAATGGGCACAGGAGATTGCCTTAACCAAAAATGGATCGAAGAAATAAAGAGTAAATTGGAAGTAAGCGGGGAGGAGATTCGAGATCCAAAATACGGTGTGAATTACATACTCACAGTTGAGGTGGAAGACATAAACAGAGTGCATCACCTCATAATTCTTCCAGAGATATCATCTGCTCAATCTATGGCAGAGGAGTTTGGCTCATCTGACGAAGGCAGACCAAAGGTAAAAATGGGTGCTCCTGAAATAGTAGAGATAGTAAAGGAGTTCGAAGGAGAAATTGGACCCTCGCATGCTTTTACCCCTTGGACTAGCGTTTACAAGGAGTTCAATTCCCTGAGGGATTGCTACCAAGAAGAACTCAGGAACGTGAACTTCGTGGAATTGGGGCTAAGCGCCAGTACGGAAATGGCAGACAGGATATCAGAGCTCTCTAGATTCACTTTCCTGAGTAATAGCGATGCACACAGTCCTAAGGCAGATAAACTAGGTAGAGAGTTTAATTCGTTCTTAATCGAAGAGCCAACGTTCAAGGAAGTCTCCATGGCTATAAAAAGAAAAAACAAGAGAAAGGTCGGACTAAATTTCGGCTTAGATCCAAGAATTGGGAAGTATTTCCTAACTGCTTGCGTAAGATGCCACAAAAGATACTCTAGGGAAGAGGCAGAGAGTATTAATTGGAAATGCAAATGCGGTGGAAGGATAAAGAAAGGAGTTAAAGATAGAGTAGATGAACTCGCTGATCTCACAAAGCCGAGGAGTCCCAAGCACAGACCTCCCTACATTGGAGGTGTCCCTCTGATAGAAGCTATTTCTTTCCTAGAAGGAAAAAGCCTTAGTTCTAGGGTTGTGTATACCAAATGGATGGAAATCCTAGAAAAATTCGGTAGTGAAATAGAGATACTAGTCAAAGCTGACTTAAGCGAACTTTCTAGCTTAGGGAAACTTTCCAAGTTGATAGATGACATGAGGGGGGGAAAGCTTAAGGTCTTCCCAGGTGGTGGTGGAGAGTACGGGAAACTACTCTGAGATGAAACCCGGAGGTAGATGTCCTTGAAGATCGATTTAGAGGAGTGTGTGAGATGCGGAACCTGCTCTGGAGTCTGTCCCCAAAACGCGATAATACTAACTGAATTCGAAGTTTTGGTTACCGAGAGGTGCAACGATTGTGGGATTTGTGAAAAAGTATGTCCTCTAGGAGCCATAGAGGTGCCTTGAGATGTACGACGTGGTTATAGTTGGTGGTGGACCATCCGGACTAGTTTCTGGAATGTTCTCTGCAGAAACTGGGGCAAACACTCTGATAGTCGATAGGAAAGTGGAAATAGGGACTCCTGTAAGATGTGCAGAGGGAGTTGGAAGAGACCCACTAGAAAGAATAGGAATAAAGCCAAAGGAGAGATGGATTGCATCCAAAATAGAGGGAATTAGATTAGTCAGTCCTGGAGGGATAGAGATAACAGCTAAGGGAAGTAAGGTTCTAAAAGGCAAAGCAGGATACGTGCTGGAAAGAAAAGAATTTGAGAAATATCTAGCAGAGATGGCAATAAGGAATGGAGCTGAAATAAGGCTGAGAACCACAGTCTTAGGAGCAAAAAGAGAAAATGGTTTTGTAAATCTGAAAATGAAGTGTGGGGGGAGAGTCTACTACGAAAAAGCTAGAATAGTAATAGCTGCAGATGGAATAGAATCCAGGATAGCTAGGGAATTGGGTCTGCCTACTACTCTGAAGTTGAAAGACACGGAATCTGGGGCGCAATATGAGATGTATTTCGAAGCAGAAGATCCTTCTCTGCTTTATTTCTACTTCGGCAGTGAGATTGCCCCAGGAGGATACGCTTGGATATTTCCGAAGGGAGAGAGCACAGCAAATGTAGGTATTGGAATACTCCAAGTTCTTTCCAAAGGAAGAGTTCTAGATTACTTAGACAAATTCTTGGAATTAATCGGCGCAGATAAGAGAAAGGTAATAGAGATCAACGTGGGAGGAATTCCAGTAAGCGGGCCCATCGAGAGAAGTTATTCTGACAACCTCTTGGTGGTTGGAGATGCTGCGAGGCACACAGATCCCCTAACTGGAGGAGGAATAGGGAATGGAATGATCTCTGGTATGATAGCTGGAAAAATAGCCGGAGTGAAGTCTCAAGAGAGAAAGACTTCATCTAAGGACTTGAAAGAGTACGAGGATAAATGGAAATCAGAGATAGGTAAAACTCTAGAGAGAAATCTGAAGATAAAAGAGTTCCTCTTAGAACTGAAGGACGAGGAACTAGACGCTATAGCAAAAGTAATCAAGAAGAAAGGTATAGAAGAACTCTCAGTAATGGGGATATTGGCTCCTGTGATAAGAGAGCACCCGAGACTCCTCTTCAGGATAAAAGACTTACTCTGATCAATACCAGGTATTCTTCAACCCTAGGAGATATGCCAAGACGTTGAACCCCAGGTGTATCACTGGGGTTATCACCACGAGGAATATTATCGCCTCGATGGGAAGGTCCGTCACTATTTCCGAGAACACCAGGGCCCCTAAGAGGAAGTCCAATTGATCTACCAACGGAAGGGGTCTCCCCCTCTCTATGTTCAATCTCCTCTTGATGAAACTGCCAGTACAGTCTCCCACTAGTGCTCCTAGGGACAATAGAATAGCCAATGTGATGCTTTTCTCCTCGAATTCCAACAACTCCCATATGAGTAGACCAAGGATAGTTCCGGACAGTATTCCTGAGAAAAAACCTCTCCAAGTCTTTCCTTTCCCTAATATTCTTCTTCCGTCTATGAAGGTCATTTCGAAGTCCATGGGTTTTCCTCCTCCAGTGACCACTGGGGTCGCGTTAGCAATATATGCGGGTAGAATGAAGAGTAAAGCGTCCGAGGGCCCCATGATGACATCTCCCATCTGAGTGGTGAAGGGACCCGGATAAATCTGAGGGTGTATTCAAATGAGGGAATTGGTTGTTTGTCTGATAATAGTGCTATCAGTGATCCTAAATCTACCAGTCCCAGCATATGGAGGAGTAATGGAGGAATCTAAGGAAATTGCACAAGAGTTCCTCAATGAGACCGAAATTACGATGTCATCGATAAACGAGAGCATTGATGATCCATTCGTCCTGTATTACCTCACGCAGGCTGATCAGAACTACCAACTCTCAGAAGAGTGTCTCGAAAGGAAAATGTATTTGTGCGCCATGAGGCTCTCAATCGACTCACTCACTCAATCCAAGGTTTCCGAATACATTTCCAGAGGCAATATTAGAGATAGATTTAACGATATTTACTTTAACGCAAAAGACAGTTTGGACTCTTCTAACGAAAGGAGAATGCTTGTAAAGGAGAGTCCAAGGGACGTTTCGAACTTAGACTTGCTCCTACTGGCAGACGAATTGAATCTCTTTTCTAGAATACAGTTCTACGGAGCCGACGACATATTCTCCTTGACTTCGGATCAAGTATTCGTGCCAAAGAACTATCTCGTCAGAGGGATTGAGCACAGCCTAGCTACCATTTATTCCTCTGAGGTGTCTTCGAGAATGTATGGGCTCTGCGAGTCCGGAGAGGGGTTACCCATGGAATCCATAAAGTACAGGATGCTTTCAAAAGTTGGAGAATATCTGTGGGAGTGGGAGAATTGGTCTCAACGCAATAGAAATAGCGAATATGTGCCTCTGGGAGACAGAATAAAATCCTGGTCAGTTCAGGCAATGAGAGAGGGTGACTATGACTTCGCTTTCGTCTTTGGGGAGTACCTCATGCTACTAATGGATCTAGAGGACTTGTCGAAAGGAAATTTAACTTTGAATGAGGTCAGGAGTGAATTGAATGAGGTAAAGCCGAAGTTCTTGTCATCTAAATTCTACTGTGAGATGTCTAACGCATACTTGAGCGTGGTGGAGAAGATTAAAAATGAAAAAAGCAACGAGGAGTACTTGAAGGAACTGCTTGCTACTTCCTTATCCTATCTGAGAGAATGTAAAAGAAGAGATGACTTCCTGAATGAGCTAAGGCTTCTCACACTAGTCAATTACGTTGATCCCCCCAGCATATCAGAACTGAAGAATTTCTTGAGTGGGAGAGAGTTCCTAATAGTTGTGGGGAGCAAATCAGCCATAACTGACCTAGAGAAGGCTAAGGAGATAAGAGAAGTATTCGGCGGAAGGATAGTAGATGATTCTGAGGTAAGCGAGGAAGAGATGAAGAAATACGACTTGATAATAGTGGGAGGACCTGCTGCAAACAGGATAGCTATGAAAGTCAATCCAGTTCTTAGGGCTTATTTCCTATATGAGAAGCTTGGAGAAACTAGTAAATGGGTATTAAGGACTCCAGCAGGATTATACTCAATGAGAGAAGATTCTACGATACAAATAATGAGAAATCCAGAGAATCCGTCCAAGATTTTAGTCCTAGCAGCTGGCATAACTAGAGTTGGTACTTCAAATGCCGTTGACTATCTTTTGAAGGGTAGGGAAAGATCGAGAGGTGTCATATTGAGGGGCAAGAGTGTAGTCTTCGTGGTCTATTGAGGAGGACTACTATATGTTCCTCGGAGAGGAGGAGATAAGACGACTCATACGCGAAAAGCAGATATTAGCTCCTGTGGAGGAGGGACAAATACAGCCAGCTGGAGTTGATCTAAGGATAGACGAATTATATGTTTTCGCTTCCTCAGGAAAACTGGAAATTCAGAGAAGAGATAACCCTAGCTTAGCTAAAGTGTCACCGAACAGAGAAGGAAAATACGAAGTGCTCCCAAGAAAGAGCTACGTTTTTTCGACGATCGAGGAGGTCAATATGCCTTTGAATCTATTGGGAGTACTTTTCCCGAGATCCACCCTAATCAGGTCTGGTGTGATCATAGGCAGTGCCTTAGTCGATCCTGGATACGTGGGGAAACTACACATGCTCATGTTTAACTCATCTGAGTTCCCATTCGAAGTAGAAAGAGGGGCGAGAGTTGCTCAAATCTCTTTCTCGAAGGTAGAAGGAATCTCCAAAGGATACTCTGGATACTATCAGGGAGGAAGAGTTGTCTAAATTGTGAAAAAATTGCTTGCTTTTAATTTTGCTAGGAACAGCTTTTCGGACAATCAGGAGTCTTAGAAACACTCACGACCTTGTAGTATTCATCATCTATCCTTATCGTCCAAGTCCAAGTCACGTAATTTACCATAGCGCAGTCCTTGCCATTAGTCACCACTTCCACTATGTAGTATCCGTTGTAGTGGTCTATGTCAATGACTTTAGGGTCTGGATTCGGTGGAAAGAAGTAATCACAGTAATTCTCCGATATTTCGTACCATACCCTATCTATTGCAATACTCTTTAGCTTAGCTGGAGAGTATGGATAATATATGGGCCAGTACATGTAATACTCTTCTCTAACTATTGCGGCCTCGTAAAGCTCCCTTCTAAGTGATTCTATCTCTTTTTCCTTAGATTTTAACTCTTCTCTACAATCCCTTAGTTCCTCCCTTAAGTCCTCTATTTCCTCAGCTCTGCTTAGACCCATCTCCTCCACTCTCCTCTCTAGTTCAGATATTTTACTCATGAGCGTCTCTCTTGCCCGCTCAAGTCTCTTTATTTCCTCTTCCAAAGATTTTACTTCCTCTTTCAACCTCTCGTTTTCATTTCTAAGCTTCTCATTCTCTTTTGAGAGGAGATCTCTCTCTGACTCTAGTTCCTTTATCCTAGATCCCAATTCTCTTTCTGTTTTACTTTTTTCGATTTCTAATGTGTTTTTCTCTAGTTTAAGTTTGTGAACCTCTCTTATCTGATCAGAAGCCAACATTATGCCTCCCGCTGATGCCAAAAGTAGAAGGAATATCGGGATCGCTATGGCTCTACTCACAGCCAACTCAAACCCCTCTGCTAATTCCTTGATATCATCACGTTATTAAAAAGGTTTCCCTAGGAAAGTTAATAATATGATATTACATATGTAATAGGGGGGTGGGTATTTGAGAGAAGAGGGACTGAGATGTCCCCATTGCGGAAAACCAATAAAGATAATCTTCGTCATAAGAGGAAACGGATCAGAATCTGAAAGTGAGGAGCAAAACCTAAGCTACTCTGATATTATAAGACTTAGAAGGAGAATTTTTGAGATAGTCAAGAGTTTGGATGTGATATATCCGAACGGAGTGCCCATCAGAAGAATAATAGAGAGAGGAGAGAGTGAAGGTATATCCGAGAACGTGATACGAGAAATAGTAGAGGATCTCAGACTAAAAGGAGAGATAATAGAAGTCAGAAGGGAATCCTTTAGACCATTTAGATCCATAATAAGAGGGAGGGAACGGTGAGGAAGTTCCTCCTTATAGCAAATAAGGCTGCTACTGCTCCATTCAAACTCAATGATTTGGCTGGATCGGCTGGGAGAATGGATATAGTCTGCAGGTGTGCTTCTTCGTCCCTTTTTCTCTCCCATGGAATTAGGAAAGATACTGAATTCCATGTGGTTCTCCTCGGACCTCCAAATCCTCCTAAACACATATCCTTCTACGGAAGTAGTGTGAGAAGGATGGGGCCAGACGAGAGGAACATAGCTTCTTTTATATCTAAAACTCTGAGTGGAAAGAAATTCCCGGGAGTAGAGCTCAGAGATGAAGGTGTTTTGGAGACCATAGAAGCAATAGAATACGATGAGGGGTTCTTGCTGGAAATGGGTGGGAAGGACTTGAGAGAAATTGAGTTCCTCCCGAATAGAGATTATTTATTCGTCTTGGGAGACCATCTGGGAATTCCGGAGGAGATACTTAAGTACCTAAAAACTAACGAATTCGGGGAAATTTCAGTGGGCCCTCTGAAATACTTCTCGAGTCACTGCATAGTTATGGTGCACAACGAAATGGACAGGAGGTTCTGCTCTTGAAGACCCTAATTCCTTTAATAATTTTGCTTTCCTCCCCTAGCTTCCTTTCCGTTGAGATAGAGTGCCCTATACCAGATCCGAGGCTCCAAAGAGGGGAGGGGGTAGGTGAAATAAGGATGGAATTCCCAGAGGAACTCCCTAGTACTGGAGAATACCTAGTGGTACTCAAATTTCCGGAATTAACTAGTAAATTCGCATTCTTTTCCCCTGAATCAGATGTTCCCATGGAGTTGGAAATGGTCCCAGAGAGATGGAGCACTGAGGTCAGAGCGAAATTCAGTAGGAGACCGTCTTTCTTCAAAGTGAAAATCGCAGCTGGATATGAGACCATACCAAAGGACGAGTGTCTCGTAGAATACGAGGTCTTCTTCATGAAGTCTTTGATGGAGAGGGGAGAAGTGAAGTGTTTAGCTGGAGTTTTTGGAGAGAGACCAAGGGTAGAGGCTTCGTTATCCTTCTCTCTCTTGGAAAAAAGTGAAGACTCGATTAGAGGAGTAATTAGACTAGAGAATACAGGGAATACGCTACTGAGTTTTGACAAAATAGTCGGAAAAGTTGACGGAGCTGAGGTACTAAGTGTGAACAGAGGGAAGACATCTTCAGATACGGAATTCGTGATTTACTCCATGAGTGAGCAGTATTACCTTTACCCCAGAGAGAGGATCGAGTACGAGATTATTCTTCGTCCATTATCTAATGAGTTCTCCGTACATTTGTCACTGGACAGTACTAATTCCAAGGACGTAGATGGGTTGAAATTCAGTAAGACGTTCGTGATACCAGAGGAGAAGAGAAATGCCACAACCAGAGAGGAAAGGAATAGGATTGAGTTGAATGTCACACAATTTGGCAGAGAGGAGCAATGCAAAGAAGAAAAAAGCGAGGTTGCAGATCTGTTTCTGATTACGTTAACCCTAGTGTTCGTCTTGTCATTAGTCACGTCTTGGAGGCTAATCTACCGGAGACGCCCCAGTTACTCTTCGGTATCTCTACTATTATGACTTGGGTCTCCTTCGGTTCCACCCCCAATGCCCTAGTCACGGCCTCGGTTATTTCCTTGACTAACCTCTCTTTTTGCTCCTCAGTCCTCCCTGCCCACATCTTTATCTCCACTATTGGCAACCTCATCCCTATTGGTGCTTCCCGCAACTAGCTATAACATTTTCGCTGGCTCAATCGAATTTTAGAGTTCTCTGTCTTCTCTTCTTACCTATTTGCTTACCTTCTCCTCCATGTGTGAATCCTGGAGGAGGTTGGTTGTCTATTGAATTCTCAAGTACTAGAACTGTTATTTCTGATTCTACTCTTCCTCCAGAGTAATACGCATAAACAGAGCCGGTATAGATCCCAGATGGGATATCACTGGGGGCGAAAACGTTCATTATCATCCTGGAGCTCTCCATCGGGAGGAGAGAAATTGTCCTTATTGGTCCTCTCTCGTCAGATAACAAGACTCCAGTCCCGGATGAAATTGAGCAATGGAGGTAGCTCCCATTGAATTCTGGTTTTTCGAATCCAACTTCCACTTCTTCCCTTACGTTACCGCAGTTCATTACTTCCACCTGGATAGGGAGAGTATATCCCTTCGTAATAGAGAAGGAATTCTGTAGAGATATCGTCACACCGTGTGTCTCCATCACCTCCGTCTCTAAGGACGTGGTGTCAGAACACGTTTTATTTCCAATGAGGATTGTGTCTGGGGGTAGCTCAGTCACCTCTGCCTTCGCCACCATGGAGAGAATTGCCCTAGATGGAGGAGTGTATCTAGGAGGTTTTACTCTCACCCTTATCTCCTTTGAGTCCATTGGACCTAGGAAGAAATCAGGAACTCCATTAGCATTCCAATCTCCCAATTTGATCCACTTATCCCACCATTTCCAATCAGATCTCATGGACGAGAGTTCCTTTATCTTATCATACGTCTGGAATTCCGGAGCAAGGGAGTCATAGACTTTGAAGAGACCATAAGACAGTTTCTCTGCATCCATACCCATATGACCTCCGTGGACTGGGTAAGCGAAGACAACTCCTCTCTCCTTGCAGAACTCATCTAGTATTTCCAAAAACTCCCTCTGCTCCTCCTTGCTGAGCTCTTGGCTGAAGACTCCCAGGGGTGTTTCCTTAGTAGCTGCCCAGTCTATGAAGACTATTATTGGAATTCCACCTAGCTTAGACCTTACAGCAGATATCACAGTGTTCCATTTATGCTCGTTTAGTTTCATCTCCCTCACTTCTTTCGAAGAAGGAGTGAGCGTAACGAAGTCTAGGTCCGGAGGAGGATACGGGTAGTAGATGAAAGGCGTCCAAGTGCCAACGTATACGTACTTACCCCTGTTTAAGCCATATTCGTGTATCTCATCAACTATTTTCGCGGCCGCATTATACGATTCCTTCACTGCAATGTGATCGAAGTTCCGAGTCATTTGATACATTAGCAAAGCTTGTCTGAACAACATGTCTATCCAAATGGCATCCACTCCACAATCTATCTGCTTGTAAGCCCAACTGAGGAGCAACTCTTGGAACTCTTCGTTCGTAATGTCAGGGAAGTATGCGCTAACTTCCTGAGGATCGTAATTCGTGCAATCGAAGTCTTCAGGTAGCCAGTACTGTTTCTTGGCCCACCAACATTGAAATTCCTCCTTCGAGATTGGGATTCCCCACTTCCCTGGATCCAAGGCCATTTCCCAAGTATCTGGGTATTCGTAAACTTCCCATGTAATCGGATTCCAGACGACCTTTCTAGTTATTCTCTGGGCAGGAATTGCTCCACAGAAGACTACGTCCGGGATCTCAGATTTTATCTTGGACAATGCTTCCCTGAGGTGTTCGTAACTATATCCAGCCATCTCACACCTCTGGTCATCTGGAGGTGGTAGATCTTCGCACCTCTCAGGCATTGGGCTCCATCTCCACCATCCTCTGAGTATGAAGTCAGTGTCCGTCTCTTTCAGTATTTGAATGACGTCGTCTACTGTTCTATTCAAATGGATATGCATTCTGTCAACGACTCTCTCGTAGAGAACAGCAACTCTTAGATCAGGTAGAACTCTCGGTCTGCTTGGCTCTGCTTCGATCTCTAAAACCCAATTCGGTGGTTTATCTATGTAAAGATCTACTAACTCCCCAGCATCGTCGCAGTTTAACAGCGAGATCACTACATTTGCTTCTTCTCCGGGATTGCAATCAGTCTCCGGTACGGCATAGCCCTTTCCATCCACTGATATTCCAACGCAGCACTTGGCAGTGGTCTTGTATCTCGTGAATTCTCCTATGCCATAGGCCTCTACTTCCATTGTCCTGTTCCCCAGCTTTATCTCTCCTTTCCACCTGATGAAGGCTCTTCCCCAAGTCCTCACTCCCTTCGGATCCCACCATACATTTCTCCACTTACCCCAAACTTGTGGCCAGAACATGTACGCTCTTCCGTAGAGATCGAGCTCTCCTCCCTCGAACTTCCCCTTTACGTGATAGCTTCTCGGTTGGATTGATCCATCGTCTGTGAACTCGTAATCGTCAAATCTAAATGACTGACCAGTCTTGAGGAAATTTATTCTCCCCTGATGCTGAAATTTA
>Ga0209410_1000612_pt1 | contig 16776 bp, 25 predicted proteins | sample Mar14436cmmetaG_FD_184135 | JGI IMG/M metagenome (GOLD analysis project Ga0209410, IMG submission 184135) | Marine hydrothermal vent microbial communities from Guaymas Basin, Gulf of California to study Microbial Dark Matter (Phase II) - Marker... ... | reverse complement strand
TGTGGAACACAAAGGATTATACAATTGTGAATACAAATGGAGTTGCTAATGACCCACGAGGTGTTCTATGGAAGTTTGGTGGAGAAATCAATACAAGACCAACACCAACAATCAGAGAGCAAGTGGAATTGATTGGAGAGATTATTTCAACACTAAATCCAAAGCCAAGCGTAAATTACAAAACAAGTTTGCATGTGCATGTCTCATTTGGTGAGAGGTTTCTTCAGGATGAGGACTTCAGACTTGATGTGTGTAAGCACATATTAAGATATTTTCTGAAGACACGTGATTTCATTATTCGTGTTGTAGACCCACTTCCAGTTTTTAGATTTGAGAGAGAAGAGGAGCAGAAGTTATTTAATATGTGGATGAAGAAGAAAAAGTATTCCCATCATTACATAAGTAAAAAAGTGATAGAAAGGGCATTAAAAGCAAGTAGTATGCAGGACTTTCTCCAATCATTTCCAAACAATAACAGGACAAGGATGATGATAAATGTTCCGCAGATAGTAGAAACAAACAGTATTGAGTTTCGTCATTTCCCACAATCACTTGACTTACACGAAATACACAGCTGTTTTGTATGGGTTTATGAATGGTGTAAAAATGCTTTGTTTTATCCTGAACGCTCACCAGAGGAAATTCTCAAGAGGTTTCCAAGTTTGAGATTTCCTCGCATCCACAGTTTTGATGCAGATTTGTATCGTGGATTTCTTCTCACAAATCATTCAGAGAACACAAAACAAACAGTTTTCCAGAACATAAGAAAAATGTGTAGGTATCATTCAATTCTGTTCGTGTGTAGCGGAAATGTTGTGCGGTCACCAACATGTGAGATTATAATGAAAAACCTACTCCCAGAGGGTTTGATTTCTGTAAAATCATGTGGATTAAGTGCAACAGAGCAAAGAACATATTCAGCAAGGATGAGAGAGTTGGTAGAAAAGAAGGGGCTTGTGATACCAAAGGACTTCAGTGGGAAATCACAGCAAATCACACAACAGCATATTAAATCATCAGAACTTGTAGTTGTGATGAATGAAAATCAGAAGAGGAGGCTTCATCAGATGTTTCCAGAGTTTCCTATGGAGAGGATTGTGAATTTGGCACAGTATTCTTCATCACGAATAAAGGGAATTCCTGACCCAGCATACAGTAGTGAATACAAAAAGGTTTTTGACCTGTTGTTTGAATGTTGTGTGAATTTGATTTATGATATTGTGAATGTAAAAAACCTGAAAGGAGGTGAGGAGAGGTGCAGAACAACACAGCAAATACTTCTTGTATGAATTGTGTGAGGAATGTGGGTGAGGTGAGTATAGAGATAACACACAACTGCTCGTTAAACTGTGTCTATTGTTCATCAAGTGCAAAGTGTATAGCAAAGCAATATGAGGAGAGGACATATGAAGAGAGTGTGCGTGAAATAAGTGCTGAACTTGTGAAGAAGATATTGAGTGATGCAAAAAGAGAACTAAATGCAAAGATATTCAGTGTTAGTGGAGGAGAGCCGACTGTTCATCCACAATTTCGTGAAATTTTGAAGTTTGCTGACAATCTTGGATATAAGATTTTGCTATACACTTCAGGGACTGAACTTGATGAGAAGAAAGAGCAGATACCTCTCACAGAAGAGACAGTAAGATTCCTGAAATCACTGCGAGATGTTGAGGTTATTTTTGACTTTCAGGGATGTGATGAGAAACTTGTTGATGGATTGATGGGATGTGATGGAGCATTTGAGAGGCTTCTCAACAGTATTGCATTATGTAGAGAGTATGGACTGAAGATGTCAGGACACTTTGTTCCTATGCGACCAAATTTCAAGTATATTATTGAGACAGTTGAACTGGCATCAGAACTTGGACTTCACACTCTTTCATTCTTGAGATTTGTTCCGCAGGGACGAGGAGCAAACTGTGTAACGAAACTTGAACTAACAAAACGAGAATTCAAGGAACTTCAATACATCCTTCTGCATTTACTTGAGAATGCTCCAATCAGAATTAGATTGGGACATCCCATAGATTTCACATTTCTGATTGACCCAAAGAGAAGAGTGAGAAAGTGTCGTGGTGGAGATGATGCACCACTAATTCAGCCTACAGAAGACCCAAACACTGCAATAGTTGTGATGTGTCCAGCATATAAGAGCCTGACAAGATACTGTGGTGGATTTCTCAATCTGAATTCGGCAATCACTATTGGAGATATATGGATGAAAAGCAAGAACTACATGATTTTCAGAAACTTTATTCATGGTGATGGGTTCAAAAGAGCGAGGGGAAAATGTCGTGAATGTCCATACTTCTTCTATTGTAGAGGTGGATGCACAGCACAGAGACTGTTGAAGTATTCAGCAATTGGAATGCCACTTGAGGAGGCGATACTTTACACACCTGACCCACTCTGCTTCTATGGTGATGAATGATGAAGGTGAGATTGTATAATGTAAAGGACTACAGGGTGGAAAGGTGGAGAGGTTTCAAGAATTACTTTGTGTATTGTGTAGTGTTTGGTGAGTGTGACCCAGCATATCCAGTGTTGCAACGCACTTGTAATGAATTAGGATTGAATAATGAGGAGCGATACTGGCTTGCATTTCTTTATGGAACATCATACTGTGGTGCAACAGCATTTTACATTTTTTCCAAATTTCCAGATTTCAGAGAAATCAATATCCAAAAATTGAAAGAGTGGTGGAAAGAAAATAAGCACAAACTCATATTTCAGACGGACAGAGCCAAAATCAAGAACTTTGACCAGTTTGTTCCATGCGTTGTATCATATCTTTCACTTGTGAATGACAGTCAGGAGGATACATTCAGAAGGTTACGAGGAAAAGATAAATGTGAGACCTACAGAAAGTGCTATGAATACTTTTCACACATAAAATATTTTGGTGCATTCTCTCTCTTCAATTATCTTGAGTTGGTGCAGAAACTCACAGGCTTTGAAATGTTACCTGATACAATTCCACTTGAGGTGTCAGAGAGTGCAAGGAACGGTGTATGCTATATGTGTAGTGCTGATGATATGGTAACACTACATCATAAACCGCCAAAAATTCCAATTGACTACGAACATCTGTATCAACAGTTACATAGGATGCATTATGAACTTGGAGAAGAAAACAGGGGTTTGGAGGTTACTTTCTGGAATATGGAAACTGTGTTGTGTGCATACAAAAAACTCTTCTGGCAAACACGATACTTTGGATATTACATAGACAGGCAACTTTCAGAAATAAATGAAATGAAGGAAAAGGTGAAGGAGATTGACTGGAACATGTTTCATGAATTTCGTATTGAATACTTCCATCCTTTCTTTCTTGGTGAAATTGGTGGATGGAAAGGTATAAGACCACAACGCACCAAGATTTTCATGAGTTATGGCACCCTCATTTCACCGTTTGAGGAGATGCCTGAAATTTCCTCAAAATTTAAGGTGGAGGTGATTGAATAATGAAAATTGTTGGATATTCTGCTGTTGATGTTGTCAGAGAAGCAATTGCAAAAACACTTGTGAGTGGAAGAGATGTGGAGAATTTCAGAGAGTTGCTTGGTGTAGTGCTGGAAGTTAGAGAGTGTAGATTTAAGCAAGACCTTACCAGAGCATTCAGAGAATTTCCACAGACAACAACTGCAAGAAAATTTATGGGAACTATGCTCTTTTTTGATGAACTCCCTCAATCATCAAGAGTGCGAGAGCAACTTCAGCTGATTGTGAGAAAACTTGAGGAGAAGGAGGAGACAAAGAAGGCATGTATTTCTGTGATTGTCCCAGAGGACTTGGAGAAAGGAGGATATATGCCAAGCCTTGGATTTATTCAGTTTATGGTGAGAGAGAAGAAGGTGAGAGTATTTGCCACATTCAGAAGTTTAGATTTGGTAAGTGGTGGTGTGTGGAATATACTTGGACTTGAGCGGATAGCAGAACAGGTATCAGCGAGTATAAACTCTTACCTTCTTCCAGATGTAACTGTTTTTGTCACCTCTGCACATGTGCATCATAAGGATTTCACAGTCGCTGATAAAATTGTGAGAATGTGTGGGGGTGGTGTGTAAATGCCACGAAAGGTATTTGGAAATTTGGAGGAGTTCAAGCGATGGATTGGAGATGTGGCTACACCAGAGCGGTTTGTTTTCTGCATCACAGAGGAAGGAGAGATTATAGCAGAGCCAACAAAGAGCACACGACCACTTACATACGCATACATTCGCATCACAGATGCAAAGAAAGTGGAAGAGATGGAAAAGATGTTGAAGGAGGCTGGATTTCAAGTGTGGAAACTGAAGGCGTATGAATGGGACACGGAGAAGGCAGTGGGTGTGAAAGTGAGGGTGGAAGAGGAGGTGTGAAGATGTGAAAAAGGTTGATGTGAGAAGTGTTGCGTGTGATGTTGTAGTTGTAGTGGAAGAGAAGAACAGAGAATATGGCAGTGCCTTCCAGAAGGTTAGTGAAATTCTCAACATTCTCTTTCCAAATGGCATCCCAACAAGCAAGTATCATGATGTTGCAATTCTTGTCAGAGTGCTTGACAAGATTTGCAGAATTGCTACTGCAAACGACAAGAATGCGAAGAAAGATGCATGGCTTGACATCACTGGCTATGGCTTATTGAGGTTGAGTGAAGGTGATTTGAATGGAGTTGAGGGCGAAAGAGTATAAATTCAACGATGGAGAGCGAAAGGTGGAGTATGTCATTCCACCGACAAACACGCCATTTTTCAGCGTTATCTTCGGCAAGAAGGGTGAAGTGAGAATGATAGCAATCCATCAAAGAGTGCTTGAGTATCATGAGGCAGTAGTGTTAATGTCTTTGCTTTGTGGAATGATTAGGAGTAAAGTTCCAACAAAGGAGGTGATGGAAGATGAGCGAAAGGAAGAATGAGGTTAAGAAATACAAACTCTTTGTGCTGAAAGGGCAAGAAGAGAGTGAGAGAATAGAGAAGGCAGTAGAGGAATTTATAGAAGAGTATCTACGCAAGAGATACTTGAAGAGTGTGGTGCTTAAAGTGATTGTGGTGAGAGACAAGAGTGAGTTAAGCGAATTTGGAGCAGAGAAAGCACCTGCCTTGCATGTGGAAGAGGAAGGACGATGGTATTATGGATTTGACAGCATCTACGATTATTTCTTTGATATTGAGCGACTAAAGAAATTACCCATATTAGCAAAAGCAATCTGCTATGGCTGATGAAAAATGAGGAAGGGATACAGTGATGAATACAGAACAAAGCAAATGCTGGTAGAGCAGTATGGAAAGGATAATGTCATCAAAGTAGCAATTGGCTCTTTTGGTGCTGACTTTCTCATTCTTGAAAAAGGGAAGTTGGTGAAGGTGGTGGAGGTGAAAGGAACAAGAAAGAATGCATGGTATCCTTCACCAAGAGAGAAGGAGCAGTTACAAAGGATTTACCACTTCTCACAAACTCACAACTGCAAGGCAGAGGTGTGGATTTGGGTGAAGGAAGGTGGAAAGAAGGAGTTGTGTGTTAAGGATGTGAAGGAGTTTGTGGGAGGTGGTATATGATGATAGAACTCACAGAAGATGTATGTGTTTTATGTGAGATGATTATAGAGGAGTGCAAGAGAGAGCGAAGCAAGGAGGACATCATAAAAGCATTTCCACAAGTGTCAGAGAGAGTGATTGATGAGATGCTTGATTTTCTATGCAAGTTTGACTTTCTGAAGAGAGAAGGAAGCAAATACAAAATCACAGAGTTTGGAAAGAAGTTTCTCAAACTTCCAGTAGAAGGAGGTGGTGAGTTTGATGCAAGTTAATCCAAAGGAGGTAGTGGAGAAAGGTTACCTGAAACTCTCTCCCTTCAGCAAGATACAGCAAGTTGGAATTGATTTGTCAATTGAAACAGGAGTGGAAGTGAGGAAGCATAGATGGCAGTTAGTGCGAGTGAATGAGGAATTCCACCTCCCTTCAGATGTCTTCGCTCTACTGTTTCCAAGAAGCACGATGTTCAGATGGGGTTTGATTGCGGAGTGTGGTGTTGTTGAACCTGGATATGAGGGAAGACCAGTAGTGGCGATACATGCAACATCTTTGAATACAGGAGAAGAAGGCATAATCCTCAACAAAGGTCAGAGAGTTGTGCAAGCAATTTTCTTCAAAGCAAACTCCGCTTCAACATACAACGGAAGTTATCAAGGTGAGGGATTGTGAGTGATGTGGAGCAAGTTAAGTTTGTTATTGCATACCTGAAAGGTTTGTTGAGAGATGCCAAAAGGAGAGGAGACAAGGAGTTGGTGAAGCATGTCGGAGAAATTATCAGAGTTTATGAGGCGAGATTACAATCTCAAAACAATAATAACTGAAGATGAGTTTGTGAGGACATATGAGGTGATTTGCTTCACATCAAATACATCCTTTCCTCTTCTCACACTCACATACAATAGATGCAGACATGAGTTTCTCCTTACAATTGAGCGAAAATTCATCACACAGCATTCAACGCTCAAAGCACTGATTGAGGCATTAGAAAATGTAAGGGAGGTGATGAAGGGAAATGCCTGTTTCTGATGCTGTTGTTATTCCCATTCTTGCCTCTCTTGGACTACCTCTCTTCTACCTTGCAGGACAAGTGATAAAGAAGGCATTCAGGGAGAAGGACTGCAAACTACTTGTTGTTGGTGCTTCGCTGTATGGAGTGGTATTTGGAGGTCTTCTTGGACTTGGCTTAACGCTTTCTGGCTCACCACAATACGGTGCTTTGCTTGCTGGTGTAGCCATCATCTCACAGGAGTTTTCACTGATTGGAGTATTGTTTTGGGGCTTGGCAGTGAAAATGGAAGAGAAAGTGAAGGAGAAAGTGAAGGAGGTGACGAGAGATGATAGGATATAACGCAATAGCAGAAGGAAGAGGAGTTGTGAGAAGTGGGGAGGAGCGAGGCATAAGATTTGAAGTTGTAACTCCAGAGGAATTTGACAAGCGTTACAAACGCTACGAGAGTTTGTGGAAGTCTGGAAAGTGCATAGAAGCCACAAGTCGCTACTCAATAAATGCAGTGCTTTTATGGGAAGCATGGGAGAAGCGAAGAGAGATTGTGATTGAAGACCAAAAGGATGAGTGGAAGGGTGAATGGCAGTATATCAAGAGATGTCGCTACATAATGTGGTGGCTTGGATATTGTATAGTTGGCAAATGCACTACAGTGGAGAAAGAAGAGCCAGAGTGGCTCTATGATGATATAACATACGCACTCCACTGCCTCTTTGAATTCTTTGGATTGATGCCGATGCGATGGGAATTGAGAGATAATGTAGAGGAAATAGAAAAACACATCATTAGGAGGTGATGGAAAATGGTGAGATGGAGTGAGATGAGAAAGGGATTGGAGACAAAGCAAAAGTATATGTTTCCAATATTCTGCTTCTTGTTTGGTGTTGTTGTGGGGAGAGAGGCGACACTACAAGCAATAGCACCACTTGTCTTTGCATTCACAGGGCTGGGAATAATAGCGATGATTTACTACGCTCTACTTCTCATATCAACACTTGCATCAGTAAAGGAGAGTTAAAATCTCTCCCTACTCTTCTTTTTAGTAGGAGGTGATGTGAAAGTGAAAGCAGTAGAGGAATACATCACCAAGAAAACATGGAGAGTGCATGAGAATGCCAATCGCATACCAAGCATAGGTGGATTGAAAACATATATTGCGGAGAAGGTAATTGCAAAACACTCTCTCTCCATTTATCCAGAGGAGGTGAGAAATGCACATCTACTTGGACAAATTCACATACATGACCTTGGGCATGGAATTGGAGGATATTGTAGTGGGTGGAATTTGCTTCAGTTACTAACACAGGGCTTCTATGGAGGAAGAGGCACACTGAAGTCAAAACCTCCAAAGCACTTTACATCAGCACTTGGTCAGTTGCTTAACTTCATAGGAGTGATTTCGCAGGAGTGGGCAGGTGCTCAAGCAGTGAATTCATTTGACACCCTCCTTGCACCATTCATTCACTACGACAAACTCTCATACAGACAAGTGAAGCAAGCAATTCAGGAGTTTGTGTTTGGACTGAATGTTGCATTAAGATTTGGACATGAAACACCATTCACAAACATCACATTTGACATTACTATTCCAAGTGATTTGAAGAATGCACCAGCAGTGATTGGTGGTGTGCCACAGGACAAGACCTACGATGAGTTTGCAGAGGAGAGGGAGATGATAAACAGGGCATTCTTGGAAGTGTTGGTAGAAGGAGATGCTGATGGTGCAGTGTTTCGCTTTCCAATTCCAACATACAACATTACAAAGGAGTTTGATTGGAAGAATGGATTTGCAGAGGTTCTTGCAAAAGCAACAGGGATGTTCGGCGTGCCATACTTCCAAAATTGCATTAGTGGAGGAATAAATCCAGAGGATGTCAGAAGCATGTGCTGTCGTTTGAATTTGGATTTGAGAGAGTTGCGAAAAAAGACAGGAGGACTGTTTGGCTACAACGACAATACAGGTTCAATTGGTGTTGTCACAATCAATCTTGCACAGATTGGATTTCTTGCAAAGGATGATAGTGATTTCTTTGAAATACTGAATGAGAGATTGGAAATTGCAAAAACTGCACTTGAGATTAAGAGGAAAGTAGTGGAGGAGAATTTTGGGAGAGGACTATTCCCATACACAGCACAGTATTTACACACACTCAACAATCACTTCTCAACAATCGGAGTTGTTGGTGGAAATGAGATGTGCTTGAACTTTCTTGGCTGTTCAATTGCAGAAGAGGAAGGAAAGGAGTTTGCAGTGAATGTGCTAAAGTATATCCGTGACAAAGTGAGAGAGTTTCAGGAAGAGACAGGACACCTCTACAACTTGGAAGCGACACCAGCAGAAGGATGCTCATATCGCTTGGCAAAGATTGACAGAAGGAGGTTTGGAAGAAAGATTATCACATCAGGAACAGTAAAAGCACCATTTTACACAAACTCAACACAACTTCCAGTGGATTGTAACTTTGATTTAATTGATATGCTCAAGCATCAAGAGGAGTTGCAAACGCTATACACAGGAGGAACAGTGTTTCATGTATATCTGGGTGAAGGAATTTCAGAAAGTCAGTGTTATGAGATTGTGCCAAACTTCATCACTTGGCTCTGCACAAGGTTCAAACTTCCATACTACACACTCTCGCCAACATACTCGGTGTGTAGAAAGTGCTCAAAGAGATATTCTGGTGAGGTTCGTATATGTGAGGAGTGTGGAAGTGAGTGTGAAGTGTATTCCAGAGTGGTGGGATACTACTCATCGGTGTATGATGCATGGAACATAGGAAAGAGAGAAGAGTGGAAGAGGAGGAGGATGTTGAGTGTTGGAGAAATCACAAGCGGTATATAGGTGATGTAGAAATGTGGAACTTGTATCGTGAAGGAAGTTTAGTCCCTCCTCTCATCTATTCAGACGGAAGAACACAGGAGGATGTTGTGCAAGAAATACTTGATATGTTCAAGGAAGGGAAGAGAATAGTGTTTTTACATGGAGCAGTCGGAACAGGAAAGAGTGCAATTGCTCTCAATCTCATTTCTCACTTCAAGCATGGAGGAATTGTAGTTGTGCCAACAAAGGTTTTGCAGAAGCAGTATGCAGATGATTACTGTAAGCGAAACAGGTTCAAAGTCAGGAGTGGCAGAGGCTTCTTGAGGATTGACGAAATCAAAGGGAGAGATAATTTCAGATGTATTCTGAAGAAGTGCTCAACATCAAATCGTGAGTTACCATGCACACGAAAACTCTCAAAGCGTGAGAGAAGGATTGATGTAGCAAAACACTGTCCCTTCTTTTCACCAATTGTCCGTGCAAGGTTTAAAGAGACAGTAGAGAATGAACTTGATTGTGAGTATGAGAGTTTGGATTATACTGGATGTGACGGAGTAAAAAGGTCAGTATTGAGAAGAGGAAAGAAGATTTGCACGTATCACAGACAGTTCAAAGCATATGCTGAAAGTGATGTGATAGTAATGAATTCTGCGATGTGGCTAACTGAAACACTTGGAACAGGGCGGAAGCCGTTGAGGGATATTGAAGTAATTGATGAGTGTGATTTGTTCTTGGACAGTCTCACATTTGAGAAGAGTATTACACAATTTACATTCAGAAAGATGAGACAGGAAGTGCATGAGTATGAGAAGGAGTGCAGAAAAAAGTATTTTCAGCTGACATCACTCCAAGAATTTGCTGAAGCACAGAAGCAGATTAAAACCCTCTTCCAGAAGATTGCTGATGTAGAAATGGATTTTGAGAAAATTCTGCTAAAAGGAAATTATAGTGGAGTTGCACGAGAGTGTGATGTCCTCTTTCTTGAGGAGTTTGCTGAACTATATCGTGAAGTATATGGTAGTGGAAGTGAGACACTTGAGTTTTTGCTTCAATTCTCAAGTGTGCTATATGCAGTGGTGGAAAATGAAAAACTCACATTCTTTCTTCCAAACATGAAACTTGTGATGAAGAAGTTGCTTGACCGTTCAGCAGACCATATACTGATGATGTCAGCCACAATTCAGAGTGACGAGGTGCTTCAGAATTTCTATGGACTTGAGAACTTTGGAATTGTGATAGGAGAGCCAGAGTTTCAAGGAGAGTTACGATTGATGAAGTGTGGATGCGAGGAGGTAATAAATGCAAAGAAATGGAATGATGAGAAGTTTAAGAGGAGATATTGGAGCAGTGTGAGAAAGATGATTAAGTTGGCTACATCACCAACGCTTGTGCAAATCCATGCATTCAAGTATTTACCACCACAAATTCGTGAGAGTGTGAGAAAAGAGAAGAGTGTTAAAGTAGAGGAGACAACTTATTCAACAGTAATGACAAGAGGAGTGGATTTGAGAGATGAACTATGTAGAAGTATTGTGTTGTTGAAGTGTCCATTTCCAGATTTGAATTCTCCTATTCTTCAGGCAATCAAAAACTATGTTGGTGAGAGTGTATTTTGGCAATATTATCATGACATAATGAGAAGAAATCTCATTCAGTATGTTGGAAGAGGGCTACGACACATGAATGACTGGGTAGAGGTGTGGTCACCAGATAAACTTGTGCATACATTTCTAAAGAAATACTGGAAAGGAAGGATTGTAGAGTGTGATGTGACAAGGAAGTTTGAAAAATCAACCCTTGACGAAAACTTTTTATGCTCAAAAGACAAATATCTTGAATGTGAAGGGAGGTGGTGAAGCAAGGCGTATAGTATGATGCGAGAGAAATGAGGAAGGTGTTGAACTTTTTGAGAAAGGTGAAGAATGTCCTTGCAGACAAGAGAGGATACAACGACATGGTAATAATGGCAACAGCAATCATCACTACAGTCGTTGTTGCGATAATCGGTGTATACATTTCCTCACAGATATATGATGTGACTAACCTTGAATCTGGCAGTCCATTCAACACAGCGATGAATGCTGCGATAAACATCATGAACACGACATTTCCGCTGATTGTTGTGGTAGCAATAGCAATAATCGCTGGTGCAATAATGACATACCTGTTAGGAGGATTTGGTATTGCTGGTGGAGAGAAGGGCAAGAAAGGAGAATAAGCAGTGAGGCAGTGGAGGAGGGTTTGTGTCCCTCCCTCTTCACATTCATTTTTTCTATTTTATTGAGGAGAGAGGTGAATGAAGGGCACATTTTTCCTCTCTTTGTCCAATTTCCATACGGACACGGGTCATCACCTCTCGCTTTCCCTTTATTTCCCCTCCCCTAAAGCCCTTCCACTTAATCTCTCCTCAAAAACGGGTGAAAGGAGGGTGGAAATACTCCCAACATCTTTCAACACAACTCAAGTGTCCTATGTGCCTCATCTCCTCTCCTATATCTTCCATATCTCCTACATATCCACCCTTCCACCAAACTTTTGGGTGATGAAAATGAGGGAGAGAAATTATGAGAGATTTATTGAGTTACTCACTCCTCCATCTGATGTAAAACTTTTATGCTATATTTTCCAACTTTATGAGTGGGGAATAAAACAATTCACTCAAAAAGATTTGAAGTATGTTGAAAATGTAGAGAGATGGACAATAATATACTCTCTCAAGAGATTACAAGAGAAAGGATTTGTGAAAGTGAGAGGTATTGCCAAGCAACCCAATAGCAAAATGTGGATGAAAGTTTATGAACTGAATGAGGAAAATGAGATTGTGCAGAAATTACTTGAGTTGTTCAGAGTTGTTGTAAATGGAGGTGAAAATGTATGAAGAGTGTAAAGGAGTTTTTCAAGCAAATAGTAAATGATGCAAGGGATACCACATACTTTCTCATCTTTTTGATGTTTGCTACAGTGTTTGCTTTGGGGTGGTGTTACTGTCCTGATGTGATGCAAGAAACTATTGAGGTGAAAGTTTGGGAGTTAGGACTTCTCTGTCTTCTTCTCCTCCTGAAACTTCCAAAGTCTCTCATCTCTGCAATAAAGATTTTGAGAGAGTGGAATGTGTGGATTTTGGATAAGGAGAAAGGATGGATTAGAGCATGTAGAAGGAGGTGATGAGTAGAGAATGAATACCTATACAAAGTATGTGAGAGCAAGACTTGAGCAAGGAAACTTGATTATTGAAGTATCAAAAGATGCATTCAAGAGTGATGAAGCAAAGAAGGAAACAGTGAAGGAATTGAAGCAAATCATAAAAACCTACTTCAATTTGAGGTTCTTTATCCGCCTCTCAATAGTATATGCTTTCACGGCACTATTCTGTGCATGTGTTGCATTAGTAATTGTTCTGGTGAGGTAAAATGAGGAAATGGCTCCTTGTCTTGTTCGGAATTGCAGTTGTAGTGAAGTTGGCAATTCTCTCCATAACACAATTCCAGCAACCTTTGATTGTGGTGGATGAAACTTTGTATTTCCTTCAAGCAAAGGAGGTTTGGACAAATCACACCTACATCCTTCACAACAAAACATTTGGTGCACAGTATCCACCACTCTACCCATTACTTCTCTCACCACTCACAGTGATTGCGGATGTGAACTTGAGGTATATGCTTGGATTGGCAGTGAATGCAATCATTTCCTCTCTCCTTATCTTTCCTGTGTATGAGATTGCAAGAATGTATTTAGATGAAAGGAAAGCATTCATCATTTCTGCAATCACAGCATTTGCACCAATTTCACTCACCTACTCATTTGTATGGATGAGTGAGAACTTATATTTCCCTCTCTTTGCATATTCAGTGCTGTGGATTTTGCGTGAGGAGAGAGTGAAGGCAGGAATTGGTGTTGGATTGGCAACACTGACAAAAGTAATTGGACTTGCTCTTATACCATTCATGATTTGGAAGTTCAGGAGACAATCAATAGTTCCAGTGATATTGACATTATCACTTGCCTCAATTCATTTCCTTCTTTGCTTGAATGTAACAGGAGAAGCGACAGGTTATCATTATCATCCACGCTCTCCTTCCTCACCATTCCTCATTCAACTGTTCCTTGCATTTGTGTATTTGAGTTGTGCAACTGCACCTTCACTTCTGAATCTTGGCTTCAGGAAGCATTCCGATATTATTGCTCTTACTGCATTATACACAGTTTTAGTAGCATTTGCCTCGCAACTTCCATCCACTCATGGAAGGTATTATGAGTGCTTAATTCCTATCTTGCTTATTCCTGCTTTTGATGGGTTTGCAAGGACAAGAGCAAAGGCAATTGCTTTGTGTATTGTCACATACCTCTTCTTTGCTCTCCCAACACTCATTCATACAGACCTGGTGAATGCCTCACTAACTCTTCCCATAATCCTCTCAATAACATCCACCCCTCTTATAGTATTTGCGATTGCTTTTGCTTTGCTCTATGGCTTCATTCTGGCAAAGGATGAGAAATGGAGGTGTGGTATTGCTCTCTCCCTCCTCATATTCGTTTTGATTGGAAGTTCTGCGATAAATCTCTGCAATATGCACAAAATCTCAACACAAGAGAGAGAGTGTGTTGTGTTTAAGCAATTGAAGCAGAATTCAGGTGAAGATGTTGCATTTCTTGCAGACAAGGAGGAGTGGTGGGCAAACTACTGTCTATGCTGTTTCTATGCTCAACATTTCCTTCCTCTCACTTCCTCACCTACCACAAAGTATTTAATAGTAGAAAAGAAAGGAATTAATGAAGGGCAGAAACATATAGCAAGGCTGGAGAGGGGTAGTGAGAGAGATGAGGTGCTTGTTGTGAAGGAGGTGAAATAAGATGGTGTGGAACATCCTATTGGAAGCATATACAAGGAGAGGAGAGTTGGATAAACTACATGCAATTGTAGAAGTAATTGAAGAAGTGCATAGAAAGCAATTGAGATACTTTGATAGAATTTGGAAAATGTTTGGTAAAGGAGGTGATGAAAATGAGATTGAAAAAGGAGCAGAGAGAGGAAATGAAGCAGAAGATTATTGAGTTTCTGAAAAATGTGAATGGTCACATAGCATCAATTCCGATGCTTGCAAAAGTAATCAAAGCATCTCCACCAACAACAAAATCAATTGTTGGAGAGTTGGAAGTGGAAAAGAAAGTGAAAGTGACAACATTAGGTGGTGTTTATGTTGTGCAACTGAAGGAGGAGGTGAATGACTATGAGTGAGGAGTATTATGCACAGAAAGAAGGAGGAGAAGGAGTAGAAGAAGAGCAAGAAGGTGCTGAAACAGAGGATTTTGACGAATTTGATACAATAGCACCTGAAGGAAGATTACCAACACCACATATCAGAGCAGATGAGACACTCTTTGATAATGAATTTGTCCGCTTCCTTGATGCACTCTTGAAGGACAGCACAACAAGAGAAATTGCAGAATACATACTCCGCTCATCTCTTTCAATCACAGCAAAGGAGAAACTGATTTTGTATGCATATACACTTCTTCACAGAGAGTTTGCAATTACAAGATTGCGAGGAGAAAGAGATTTGCAACGCATTCTCATACAAAAGTCGCTGATTGACGCTGACCTTCCACTTGGACTGACAAAGTTTGACCTCACACCAGAATTCCATCATATTGTTGGATTAATCACAATCAAATTCCAAGCAAAGTTGTTGAGAAGCATGGATGGATTTGAGAGAATTGCACTCGTTTCACAAAGGCAAATAGTTTCAAGGGAGGAGTTGATGAGAATGGATGAGTATGAGTTGAGAGAGCGGTTGAGGAGGTATCCACAGAGGAGTTTTCTTGGTATTCTACCATTCTTCAAGAAGAGGTGATGTAGTTGGCTCCAACAAAAATTGTTAGGAGAACAAAAAGAGCATTTCGTAGAGAGGAGAGATTGTTTCGTAGAGAGATTATAAGGACAATAGCAAAGGAAAGTAGATGTTATATTTGCAAAAGAAAAGGAGAAAAAATACTCTACTGGATAAATGCCGAGAAATGGATGGATGGCTTGTTTGATATTGTGATACTGAAATGGCGAATGACTTGCTGGAAGTGCGGAAGGGAAACTCCAGTAGTTTGGCGTGCAATTGTGTCAAAGGATTGGGAGAAGGGTGAAAGATTTGCAATTGAGGATAATGAGCAGTGGTATCAAGATGTAGAGCCTCACAACTCCTTTCTCATAAAGGCATCAAAGATTTTTCCTTTTGTCAAAAGAGTGTATAGTAGAACATTAGGGAAGTTTGTATATGGAAATTGTTGCATTCACTGTGGTGCATATCAGGGAAACTACTATGTGAGTGAAGAATTTTTAGATGTTTTACAATACAAGGAATGGGAGAAAATATGGAGAAAACCCGAAAGAAAGAGATTGAAAGCAAAGGAAGCAGTGCAATACTTTGGAGAAGAGAGAGTGAAGGAGTTTAGGGAGGGTGTCAAACTTCACACACATCATATTTCCTACAATCCTGAAATAACAATTAAGGTTTGTCCTGCCTGCCATAATCGGATACATCATACAGACAAATATCCTCATTTGAAGCCTTTAGATAGGAGACCTGACAGTAAGAAGAAGCAAAAAGGAGGTGAGGTGGTATGATTATTGTTCCTGAATTCCTATTCTTTGGCTTCCTCCTCTGGGCGATAATTGCATCTATGGCTTTGGTGATGTTTGCACTTGCAATCAAAAGATATGCTCCTGAAGCATTCATCTTTTGGAGAGCAAGGAGAGAGGGAATGCCACTCGCTCTGGTGCATTATCCGGAAGGAATTGTCAGAGCATACATTCCACGAGAGGAGAGGAGGTTAAATCCCTCAACAACAAACTACTGGTATGTTGGTGATGTTGGCATCAAATTCAAGGGAAGTAGTGCAACAGTTGAGAAGTGGAATGGAAGAATTCCTATTTTCCACTACTTTGTGAATATTCCAGAGACAATTGCAACGAGAGAGGCAGTAGCATTTTCACAATTCAAGGACTACCTGAAGGAGCATAAGATTGATGTGAGTGGAATTGAGGATATTGCATTCTTTGTCATCTCTCGTTATGAGAAGTATCTGGGAAAGGGATTATCACAAGAAGAGGCGATGAGGAGAGCATTAAGTGATACAGGACTTGATAATGAGGAAATGGTGCAGAAGATGATTAATCTCCTCAAGTTTATAGAGAAGAACAGAGAGGAGATTGAGAAGATGAAGACAAAGACAGGACAATTCACATATCAAGTGATTGCAAATGCAATTGACACAGTTTCAGCATACACATCTGCAAATGTTGCTCACACGAAAGCAGTGTTGGAGAGTGCAATAAGGGAGCAATTAGGAAGTGAAGTGAAGGACTACATTAAGTATGGAATGTTGATATTCTTGGGTTGCTTGGGTTTGGGTGTGCTGTTCATCCTAACACACTCATTCATGTCATA
>Ga0209410_1000611_pt1 | contig 16780 bp, 15 predicted proteins | sample Mar14436cmmetaG_FD_184135 | JGI IMG/M metagenome (GOLD analysis project Ga0209410, IMG submission 184135) | Marine hydrothermal vent microbial communities from Guaymas Basin, Gulf of California to study Microbial Dark Matter (Phase II) - Marker... ... | reverse complement strand
ACTTTAATGATCCATCTTTGAAGATGGAGCTGCTGATCTATGATATGGTGCTGAGGAACCAGAGTGTAGATGCTGAGTTGACATCTAATCTAAGAGTAGCACTGAGATAGATCGCCTATCTGACAAGATAGAATATGACGAAGAATAAGCTCCTACAACGGGTTGTCGTGGCCACAGAGCCGTAGCGAAGGAACACGGCTTAAGTGTCTTCGTCAGCGGAGAAGACAAGACACTGGATGGCATCTTGGGTCTTCATCGTTCCAGTATAGAACCCACTGTATAACCCATAAGTGAAATCTTTATCGGGAATGACTCATCAAGCAATCTACTGAAAGCTATGATCCCCGCGGGGTTCCAAATTCCTCGCCTAGGCTACTTCCGCCCAGCAGCAAGCGGACTATCATCGCTCCGACAAGCCCAAATAGAAGCCTCATAGCTATGTCTCTTCGGATGAGGAGCCTACAGACGGATAAGCCAACTATCTCCTCTTCGCTAATTGGGAGCATGAAAACTTTGTAACCTTGAAGTAAGCAGAGATGATCTTGAAGTTGAGGAATTCTTTAGCTTAGTTGCTGGTCAAGACGAAATAGATGTCACTCGGTTTAGCATTTAACCTATTTAAATCGGTGTTAGGTCGATTATCAATAAGCGATAAATATCAAAAAATGAAATATATAAAATTTGGAAATGAAGATTAGGGAAGTCTATGGACTTATCCTATCAGAGTTCGGATTGAACGAGTTTACAGCAAAAGGCTTGGAGGAGAAGCTCAAAATAGATAATGTTGCATTGACCTTGCATAGGCTATGTGCTGCTGGCTACCTGGCGAGAGTCTCAAGAGGCGTTTACAGGGCAACCCATCCTGTAATATTGGCTCTTGAGTGGGCTGGATTTAGATGGCGTGAAAAGATAGTCCAGAAGATATATCTGCCAATACTCGAGCATATAGTTGTTGGTTTAATTCAGAACTTTTGGGCGAGAGTAATATCGATTGTTCTGTTCGGCTCAGTTGCGGCGGGAAAGGCCAGATCTGAAAGCGACGTAGACCTCCTAATTGTTATCGAGGATCTGCCAGAAAACTACTCAGAGAGACTTAAAATTTTTAGGAAGGCAACAGAGGGTATAGAGGAGATCACACTTGATCTCTGGAGGAAATACAGAATATATCCTCTGGTAAGTCCAGTCATTCTAACTCCGGAGGAGGCTGAGAAGACGCAACCATTCTACTTGGACATGATAGAAACGTCAGTGATCATACTGGACAAAAATGGGTTTATGAAGAGAAAACTTGAGGATCTCAGAGGGAGACTTAGTCAGCTCGGAGCGAGGAGAATCGTGCTTCCCGATGGAACATGGTTCTGGGAGCTTAAGCCATCAATAAAGCCGGGGGAGGTGATAGACCTTTAGAACAGAGGCTATGGCAAAAGACTTTCTTAAAAGGGCAAGAGCAAGACTCATCGACGCTGAAGCCGCCCTAAAAAGGGGAGACTATCCTGAAACTGTAAGGTATTCCCAAGAATGCATTGAGCTCTCACTTAAGGCATGTCTAAGAACTGTGGGAATAGATTATCCAAAGGTTCATGATGTAGGAGGGATACTCAGATTCTACGCGCACAAGTTTCCCAAATGGATGCAAGATCAGATTGGAAGCCTAGCTGAAGCATCAAGAGACCTAGCTGAGAAAAGAGCCCCAAGTATGTATGGACTGGAAGCACTAGGTAAGACCGCATCTGATCTATTCGGATTTGATGAGGCCAAAGATGCCCTAGAGAAGGCCAAGGGAACATATAAGGTAGCATCTAAATTCATAAATGAATTTTACGAATCCTAATCGCTTTTTGAGCCAGTTACCTTCCAGATTACTTTTACTATGATCTAACTGAGATGTGAAGGTTTATTGGAGGGATGCATCTCCATCGTGTTTTATTCCCATCCATAGTAATAGTTGATGTTTGTGAGTAATTGGAGAGGCTCTTGCGCTATTAACTGCGCTATCTGCGCTAATTCAGCAGTGCTTTCCGTCAAGATCCTTAGGAGTTTTCGCCGATGAGAAGATCGCATCAACACGAATATTAAGTTGCTGAGGAATTGTTTTTCTCCAATAGACTTTGCAGTGCAAAGGATATTCCTATCAGGGCGGATGAAGCTGCATATTCCGTTGAGAGAGTTATTCCAGGACATAAATCCACTATGAGATCGGCGAATCTGAAGACTCCCTTTGGAACTCCCTCTCTTGAGCCGAATAGAAGATTCACTTGCCCATCACATTTAAGGAAGTAGTCAGCTATCTTCTCTGATACCTTCGAGAAGACCTCTCCTTCAGGCTCGAAGACTATCTTCGGCTGGGACCTCCTATCCCTCACGAGCTGATAGAGATCCTCTATTAGAACATTTACTCGTCTAGGCTTATGCGCATACGTTTTGCGTTGAATTTGATATCTTGAATTTATCCCTTCAAAGATGCCGCTAATGAACCAGCTTAGCTGCTTCGCATCGCATGCCCCTATAATACCTATGATTAACTCGCCGACCTCAAACATCTGAACGGCCCTGCCAATCCTTGATCCCATACTCTTGGCCGATCTCATATCGCCCAGATAAGGCATCTGTATAACCGATGCCTTAGAGAAGAAAGTTCTTACTTCATGCTTTCCAGGCTTCATCTTCTTCCATACGCTTGTGCCATCAATAACTCCGATCGCAGCCTCATTGCCCAGTATTTCAATCCATACGATTTTCTCTGGATAATCAAGATCAACTGTTGCATCAACCTTTTCAAGAATAGCTGAGCCAACTCTACAATTCACATCAACGCTGGTGAAGGTATGGCTGCCTCGCCTCACTGTTCTAACGGCAAACGTTACTCCTGAATCTAGAAGCTTTGATGCTACATCGACGGCTGCATTAATAATATCCTCCATTACGGCCCTTGTATATGCTTCTGAAACTAGAACCCTCTCGGCCTCAGGTATCTCATTCTTTATTCTTTCTGCAATCCTGAACTTTTCATTCTCATCATGCATACTAACAGTTACTATCCCCGGGTATCCATAGGGCTTCGGATGAACAACGCATTTAAAGCCTAACTCTTCTATTCTTGAGGCTACGATATTCTCCATCCCTAGGAGAGTCTTGATAATTAGATCAATCCTCCGAGTAGAGCCGTTCAAGCCGTATCACTATGAGGAAAAGAAATAGAATGGAATTTATCCTTTATTTCTCCTCAATTATTTGGTTTCAATAAAATTGTAGTGATTGGTGTTTACTACATAAATTCTCTGAGATACCGAACTGATTTAGGCAGAGCTTCAAATGGATCTCCCGGAATCCTGCATTCAAAGGCCATGAAGTTTCTGTAGCCCTTTCTCTTAAGGACTTTGAATGGCTCTTTAAAGTCCGTATGTCCATATCCCGGAAGAACCCTGTTACTGTCTGCTAAGTGAATATGCACTATGTAATCCGCCGCCTCTTCTAGGCTCGATGGGATGTTAGCCTCTTCTATATTCATATGGAAGAAATCGGCCATTATCTTAACATGCTCTATACCGACTTCCTTGCAGATCTCCACTCCCTGCTTAAGCGTGTTCATGAAATGCGTTTCATACCTGTTTATGGGCTCTAGAATCACGTAGCTGCCTACATCATCTGCGTACCTTCCGAGGATCTTACATTCCTCGATGAGAATCCTCCTTTCAATCTCCCAGACATCCGAGATCCAAGGATACAGATCTGGGATCTTCGGCTTACCGAATGTTGGAACTGTTATAACCCCAACTCCGCCTAGATCAGAGCAGATTTTAAGTAGGCTTTTTATTCCTTCAATTGCAGCCTCTCTTGTCTGCCTATCTGCTCCTAAGAGATCTCCAGGATACCCTGCACATACCGTGGAAAATTTTATCTTTGATGATTCAAGAGCCTGCTTTATCTCTTGGAATCTCTCTGAGAGCTTATGACCCCATACTTCCAGTCCGTCAAACCCAAACTTTTCGGCATTATATATCTTCTCTGAGATGTCTTTCCCTGGCAGACGATTATCCTGAATTGCAAGTTTCATTCTTAATCACCGTTCTTTAAGATGCTTTTAAGAATATTTAAGATCTCTGTTCAGGCATGAAATTTCATATCTACACAATGAGGATACATGCTTAAATGTAAAGCGAAAATTTATTTTTGACCCCGTTAAAATCTCCATTCACTTGGAGGAGAATCTCTTGAAGGTTGTGGGAGGACCTGGATCAGTAGATCTTGCCAAGAAGATCAGCAAGTTATTAGGCGCCCCATTAATATCGACGAGAACAAAAAGATTTCCTGATGGAGAGTTCTACTTTAAATTTGAGGAGGAAATATCCGGGGAGGATCTTCTAGTCGTTCAGAGCCTATATCCCCCTCAGGATCAGCACATCATGGAACTCTTTCTGATCTTGCATACGGCAAGGGATCTTGGAGCGAAATCCATAAGAGTATTCGTTCCATACTTGGCTTACAGCCGCCAAGACAGGAGATATCTGGAGGGTGAATGTTTAAGCTCCGGAATGATCACCGAGATCCTAGAAACTCTTGGAGCAAACGCATTATATACGATTGATGTGCATAACAGGAAAGTCCTCGAAAGATATCGGATACCAACATATAATTTGACGGCTTCGAGAGAACTTGCAAAATACTTCGCAGCTAAAGGTCTAAAAAATCCGATAGTTATATCTCCAGATGACGAGGAGATCGCTATTGAAAGAGCAAAATGCGCAGCGGAGACGATCAATGCTGACTATGACTTCTTAGAAAAGAAGAGAGATCGCTATACCGGTGAGATTGTAACATATGAGAAGAGGATGAATGTTGAAGGCAGAGACGCCATTATAATTGATGATATAATCAGCACGGGAAAGACCGCGGCAAATGCCGTAAGGATCCTAAAGAAGCAAGGCGCAAGGAGAGTGTTCGTTGGAGCCTCTCATGCTCTACTCCTAGGTGATGCCGTCAGGATCCTCAATGAGGCGCGTGCCGAGGAGATCGTCGGAACTGACAGCGTCATGAACGATTATGCAAAGGTCTCAGTTGCACCGATAATCGTGAAGGCACTAAAAAAGGAGAATAGGGAGTAATCATGGGGAAAATTGAGGTTTCAACATTCAGATTCCTCGAGGAAACCATTAGACAAATAAGCCAAACCAATCTCCTATTACTTTCCGGAATCTCAGAGAAGGTTAACGTCAGGACCATCGGCGTCTCTGAGATGATCTGCCATTAAGATGATCTCATTATGGTATCCAAACGGAGACTATCATACGCCGTTCTTTTGGGGAGACAGTCTCGGTCAGCATCGATGAAGATTTAATTTTGGAGAGAGCATAGATGCCTTTTGTCTTATTTTGAAACCGATGGAAGGGTTAAGGCTCTTTGATGCTAAGGTTAGATCTGCATGTTCATACAAGATATTCCGATTCAAGAGCATCTCTTAACGAAGTATTAGAGGAGGCTCAACGCAAGGGCCTCGATGGATTAGCGATAACGGATCATAAAACCGTCAAAGGAGCATTAGAGGCCATGAAGATACAAAATAGGCTTATCATAATACCGGGGCAAGAAGTTAAGACAAGGCGCGGCGAGATTCTAGCCTTAGGCATAAGAAGAAGGGTAGAGGAGGAACTACCAGTAAGGGAGGCCTTAAGTAAAATTCACGCTCAGGGAGGACTGGCGGTTCTTCCTCATCCGACAATTCCCTTTTATAAAGGCCTAACTGAGAATGAGATTAAGAGGCTGCCTATAGATGGAATAGAAGTCTTCTCGGCTATAACTCCTCTACCCGGATATTTCTTAAGGAAAAATCTGAGATTAGCCCGTAGTTTGGGGCTACCTATCACTGCCGGAAGCGACTCACACTTCAGGGAAACTGTTGGAGACGCATATACTATAGTTTATTGTAAGGATAGAAGCGTACCTGAGATTTTAAGGGCTATAAAGAATGGAAAGACCCGTATTGGAGGAAGACCTTCAGCCTTCTCATTTAAAGTTAGGGCTGCAATAGGCACGATTCCATTCATCGCATGTAAGATCTTCAGAAAGAAATATCTTTGAATCTCGAATTTTTGGTTATGATATGCTAAGATCAAAGTTTTTAGGGTGCATGATAGGAAGCGCTGTGGGAGATTCCATCGGCGTTTCTATTGGAAAATTTGTAACTGAAAAGGAGAAAGTGAAGATTCGTCTGGGAAGATGGACGGATGACACGCATATGATGATAGGTGTGGCTGAATCTCTGATTACTAATAGGGGCTTTAATGGCGAGCATATGGCGTACACTTTCATGAGGAATTATGAGATGGAGCCTTGGCGGGGATATGCGAGAGGGCCGCCAAGGGTTTTTAGGCTTATAAGATCCGGCCTGTCTTGGAGGGAGGCGTCAAAGCATCTGTTTGGTGGAATGGGCTCATATGGTAATGGAGCCGCGATGAGAGTTGCTCCAGTAGGACTGCTCTATTATGATAATCCTGAAACCCTTAGATCAGTGGCGTATGAGCAGAGTAGAATAACTCATGCTCATCCCCTTGGAATGGAGGGAGCGGCAATTCAGGCATATGCCATTGCATTAGCCGTAAAATCTGATCCCTCGCGAAGTCTTAACCCACTAGACTTTCTTGAGGAACTAATGCACTTCACTAATAACGATGTATATCGAATGAAACTTAAGAGGATAGGGGATCTTCTATCAGTAGAAGCTGACAAGCTCACAATTATTAAAGAACTTGGAAATGGAGTTGAGGCACATAATTCAGTTCCAACAGCGATCTATTCCTTCCTTAAGAACGCAGATAATTTCAAAGATTCTGTTCTATATGCTATTAGTCTAGGCGGAGATACCGATACTATAGGGGCGATGACGGGAGCGATCAGCGGGGCATACCATGGAATAGAGGCTATACCTGAGGATTGGAAGAGAGATCTTGAAAGACGAGAATATATAGAGAATCTTGCTGAAAGATTATGGGAGATTAAATCGACATTGAAATCGCATCTTAGGCCCTAACATATTAGGCGGATCGCTCATCCCTTAGTTTAAGGACGAATCTTATGCATTCTTCCTTAAATCTTTCGTAGCTATTTGAGAACTCATTCATCGTCTTGACGGTGGCGCCGAAGGTTCTCCACTCTTCAGGCTTAATTCCTCGACTTCCATACTTTCTCCAATCCTCGATTCCAGCCTCTTTAAGAACCTCCTGCTGATGAGGCGTAATCTCATAGGATCTTATGAACTCATCCTTAATGTCAGTCCATTCTTCAGTTAATCTTCGGATGATCTCAGGATCGATCTCCCTCAAGACTGAATCTTCATATTCTTTAATATCAAAGTCCTCTTCCAGACTTGTTGATAATACATTCATTTGATGATTTGGAAATTCCGTGTGAGTCATGTTTGTTTTGCCCAAGGTTAGAAGGGTCTCCCTGGGATGTCTCTTAGAGGCTGGCAGCACATCTATTCCCTTAAGGACCTCCTCAGCCTGCTCCTGTGTAAGCCCATACTTCGATTTCAGATAGGAAATCCACTTGGGAAAGTTCTTGGGGGAGAAGAAGATCTCATATACACGCTTTGTAACTAGGATCCCACAGTGCTCTATGTCATGCTCAAGTCTGTCCAGGTAATCCTTAACTTTCTCCTTAGAGCTAAATGGAACTCCAGACTGCGCAAGGAACTCTATTAATGGACTCTTATTTAAGGGTCGGAGGAATCTTCTGCTACTTAAAGTCTTAACCATATCCTCTATGGATTCCATATCCTTAATTTCATCCCATGCATTAAGCTTGATTGCCAGATTCTTTAATGCGGATCTTGCATCATCAAACTTCTTTAGGGCCCTACGGATCAGACTTTCAGCTTGAACTTCCCTTATATGATCATCTAGTCTCCCGCCCATATTCGTCTCATAAACCGTCGTTAAGGGTATTCCCTTCTTTACAGCTTCTGCTCTACCCTCGATCTTTGCCAGTATCAATTCGACCTCTTGGGAAACCGTGAATGTAACGGTATTGTTCGTGCCAATTCCGAGGCTCTCGAGTTTTCTTGTTATATCGATCGACGCTGGGGAGCTGCCTGCAACCTTAAATACGATGTTCGGCCTCCCACGCTCCTTAACTCTTGAATATCCCCACATCAGATAGGAGTCATACCTTCTGAGAAAATCTTCAGCATCCCCATAGATTTTTAGAGCCGATTTAACGCTTTCCTCATAATTATCCGCTATATTCGGGTTCAACTGTAAACTTATCATCCCATGAACCATATTTGAGGCTAATGCTATAGGTCTAAAAACGACTAGATTCCTCCAGATACTCACCTCAGTTGCATACGCTGCTATTTCATCACTGAAGGACTTTGGATCCTCCAAGAGATCTTTTTGATTCTCAATCATAGTTTTGAAGTCTGGGCAGAGATCCTCCTCTCTGAAACCCTCCCATTGCGTTGGATCATCTGTGTAGGCGATCGCCGCGAGCGACGGATTCGTTGATACCTGAACGAAGCCTAAATGTCTAAGCCACCTAAGCCCTAATGCATAGTCATTTCCGAACTTACACATCCCAGCAACATTCATTCTGTAATAGATGTTACTTCTGATCTGTTCTATGGCCGCTTTTAGGAAGGAGCTTAAAATAGCATTCCCGTCTATTTTTTTCTTAATCTCCTCGGCGACATGAGCAACCATCGATCCAGGAGGCCTATAATACTCCTTCATTACTTTCTTCATTTCTGAGAGCAGGATCTCTACGACGGCTCTAGCTATTGGAGCGTCTCCCTCACCTATCGATGCTCTCTCAAGCTTCTCCATCCCATCAAGAGCCTCCATTATGATCCCTATTGATCCCTCCGATTCGTCATCGCCGAAGCCAACGATCCTTCTCTCAAAACCAGCCAAGTTCAAGGCGATATTTAGGAGAACATCGTATATTCTGCCGCAGTAGATTACTGACTCTTCATCTGCACCTTTAATAATTAAACGATTAAATTCCAGATTTAATTGTCGAACAATATTCCCTACAACCTCTTTTAGGTGGCCACGCATCTCTTCACATAAGAGATGATCAGCCGCAAGCTTCGGATATCCCTTCAATGCGAGATAAACTACATGCCCAGCGTGATCCTCGCTTGGAGGCGGAAATTCCAGTTCTTCAGGCATTGCGGATGATAAGATCTCCTTGACGCCCTTCATATATAACCCTCCTCAACCAAATCTTGATGTTAAAAGAGATCCTCATAATTACTTTTATTCTTTTTTGGTGTCTCCGTCTCAACAAATGTTTAATGCATAATCGATACTTCAGAAAGAAGCATATCTCCGTTAGATTCGACCTTACGGGATGAGGCATACGGAAAATTTTACTTAGAATTACTGACCTCTGACTTACATAGCCTCGTTGGTATGAGATCAATCGGATATGCTCTGATATGCAATTTCCGCTCAATATATCTTGCCAAGACCTCATTAAATCTGCCGCCGTGGCACGTTAAAACTATCTTGGGCATACATTCTTCCACAAATCTTATGAGCCTCGGGAAATCCGCATGGTCGCTTAGTGGAAATCCTGTTCCTCTCCTCCATAAAGCCCATCCCGAAACCAACGCGGCTTCAAACTTCGGATTTGAAATCCTCGTATTCTTTGGAGCTATATAGACATAGCCACCTTGACGTTTGATCTCTTCAGCCTCTGAAGAGCTGGCATCGAAGTATTCGAGTTTATGCCCATAAGACTCATAGACCTTACTTATTCTAGTCACGCTTCGATGAGTAACCACCGGAATCTCATGATCATTAAAGATCCCAATTATTTCTTGGGCGTTTCCAAGCGGATCAGTCAGAAATGTCGGTGTCCTTCCGGATCTTATCATTTTCTCGGCCCATCTGACCATCTCTCTGCTGATTTCCTCGATGCTTGGAAAGACAAAGCTTGGAGAACCAAAAGTCGCCTCGAGAATTAGCACGTCGCATTGAACAGGCTCAGCTGGCCTCATCGTCTTGGTCGTTTCAGTATTGAAATCTCCTGTGAACAGAACAGTTCCCTCCGGAGCCTCCACTTCATACTCGAAACTTCCAAGAACATGTCCGGAATTATGAGGAATAACCTCAACATCATCTATTCTAACCTTTTCCTTGGAGCGTATCGGAGTGCAATTTTCTAGTTTAAGTCCGAAGTTTGAGATTATATCCAAAGTTTCTCTTGATGAGTATTTCTTGGCCTTCCTTATCCGAAAAGCTGCCGAGTGATCCGAGTGGCCGTGTGTAATGAAGAAAGCTAGGCCATCAACGCAGCTTCTTTTAGAATCAAAGATAACCTTAATATTTTTGTGCTCGATCTGAACTCCGCTGGTCCATGTTATTCTCAAATTCGCTCCGCTCTTTTAAAACCTCTAAATGCCAAGACATTAATATTAAGCTAGTAATAATTTTGTTGCGATTTAACATTTTGATGGTTGAGGCGAGAGAATGATCACGAAAGATAAGATCGTCAAGTGTGCTGAGGCGATCGTAAACGGAATGAACCTTAAGAGGGGAGAGGCCGTCATAGTCAGGGGAGGAGTGCATGCTCAGGAGTTGCTTGAGGAGATAGGAATCCTATGCTACAAGAAGGGAGCACAACCGATGATTATAGCTGTAAGCGACGACTACATGACACGTGTATACAACGAAGTTCCAACCGAAACTTTAGAAGTTACCCCTAAGCATTATCTTGCAGCCGTGAAGGAGGCTGATGGATATATCGTCGTCGAGCCATTTAAGGATCCAAGTGTTCAGATAAGATTCCCCCGAGAAAAGATCGCTGCGAGGACAAAGGCTAATGTCCCCATTAGAAAGGCACTTTACGGGGAGGATGGGGAGCCTAAGAAAAAGTGGACGTATGCGGGTTGGCCGACTCCTGAGGCGGCGAAATTCTATGGGGTTGAGTATGATGTCTTGGAGAGACTGATCATTGAGGGAATGACCGTCCCTTCATCTGTTCTTAAACGTAATACATCCAGACTGGCTGAGAAATTAAAGGGAGCAGATGTGCTTCATGTAACTGACGATAAAGGCACGGATTTCATATGTAGAATTGGAGGTAGGAGAATAAATGAGGATGACGGGGTAATCGATGATCATGATATTGAAGTTGGAGATTTAGGCAACAATTTACCCGCAGGAGAGGTCTTTGTTGCTCCACATGAGACATTCGGTGAGGGAACCCTATTCTGTCCAGTAACGATAGATAGATTCACAAACAAGATCATTAGGGATGTCACGTTGAAGTTTAAGGATGGCCGACTTGTCCTAGATGAGTGCTCAGCAAGGATTAATGAAGAGGAGATGCTTGACTCCTTCAAGAGATGCATAGAGATCGATCGTAGTAGTGAGCATGAAATAAGAACAACAAATATCGCCGAGCTTGGAATAGGTTGCAACCCAGCGATAGACCGGGCGATAGGATACATACTTACAGATGAGAAACTTGGAGGATCAATTCATCTCGCATTTGGCGCAAATCTGAGCTATGGCGGAACCTCAAAGTCATGCATGCACTGGGATTTCGTCACTTATCCATCAGCAACTATTGAGAATGCGGAGACTGGAGAACTAATAATGAAAAATGGAAGAATACTTTAGACTGATGATAAATAATTCCTATTTTAAGAAAGAAATATATTTGGAATGAATAGAAAATATTCTCCCCAAACGTTAACAGAGATTCAAAGGTGATCATTTTGGGGAAGACCGTCGGAATCGATGACATGGCAGCCTATCTACCCAAGCTATATGTAGATGCGGAGGAACTAGCTAAAGAAAGGAATATACCTCCAGGCAAGATTACTAAGGGATTAGGAATAGAAAAGCTGGCCATTCCGGATGCACATGAGGATGCCGCTACAATGGCGGCTATGGCAACCTTAGAGTTAATAGAAAAGAATGACCTCTCACCAAAAGATATAGACTTTATTCAAGTAGCGACTGAAACGAGCCCGGATGCTTCTAAGCCCATATCATGTTATGTTCAGGGAATGCTTGAGCAGATCTATGGCCGGGGAAGCTTTGATCATGTTGGCGCTCCAGAGACAAAGTTTGCATGTGTCGGCGCGACCTACGCATTGATCGATCGTTTAGCCTACATAGCTTCTGGATGGAATAAGGCTGAATACTCAATTGTAGTGGCAACCGACATCGCAAGGTATAGACTCAACTCTTCCGGCGAGCCGACTCAAGGAGCCGCGGCTATCGCATTGCTTTTAAAGGAGGAACCGCGGCTATTAGCCTATGAGCCGGAATTTACAGGCTTTGGAACGGTTGATGACAGAGATTTTTTCCGACCGGTCGAAAGTAAAACCGCGGTTGTTGACGGCCAATACTCTATAGGCTGTTATTTACGGGACATGAGAATCGCCGCCGATGCATACAAGCGTAATATGGTGAAATTTGGAGCCCTCAAATCCCTTCAGGAAAGCGTGGTTGAAAAGATCGACTTGGCGGCTTTCCATACTCCATTTCCAAAGATGGCTCAATATGCATTTGCATCTCTCCTGATACACGATTGGAGAAGCCTTCCGAAATGGAAGAAGATAATAGAGAAGATAGGGCCTGAACCTAGCAGGGAAGGCCTGTCAGATGTTGAGTTTTACATATCGGAAGAATACAAGAATTTCAGGAGAAAATTTATGAAGACTGAAGAGTTCCAAAGCGAATATAAGAGTAAGATAGAGAATTCCCTCATAGCGCTCAGGCAGATAGGCAATTCCTATACAGCCTCAGTTTGGCTTGGAGTTGAAAGCCACTTCGAAACGAGAAATGATGACCTAGCAGGAAAGAGGTTTGGTATAGGATCTTATGGCAGCGGAAGCAGCGCCATAGTCTGTAGCTTCATAGTTCAACCAGAGTATAAAGAGGTGGTTAAGAAGATGGATCTTATGCGCAAGCTTAATGAGAGACGGCGGATATCAATCGATGTATATGAGGACTTGCATGAGGGAAGACTTAAACTCCACGAGAGTGTAATTCCGCCTAAAAATGAATTCGCTCTAATCTCATTCGGTAATAAGAGCTACGATTATGGATACCGCTATTACAAATACATAAAATAAAATTTGGTTTTCCTGCGAGTAGCCTACAATTCTTTGGAGACATTGATGCAGATGAAGAGTGATTTCACACAAGATCGTGGCACGTAGTGTGATTCGGGAAGATACAATTATTATTCCGCCTGAATAGCGCGGCTCTCCATTAAAGGAGTTTTTATTGAATATACTGCTGATTTGAAGATTGTAAGGTTGGAGGAAGGACTTGGCATAATTTACTCTAAATCTTCACTCAAATCTACAACTGAAGATTACATGCAAATATGGCAAAATATTGAGGATGATTAGTCAGGCACCTTCCATTCGCCGTATTCCACTTCAACCCAGCTTTCAGGGCCTCTTACACCGAAGATGTTTACTGCCCTGCATGCAAGCCTGTTTATCCCAGGCTTCAACTGCCAGATAAATGTGCTCTCTACCTTCTTCCATGGACCAGCATCTATCTTGGCCTCGAATTCTTTAAAGTTAGGCATCGAATGAGTTAGCTTCACTCTTAATCGATTAGTGACTACATTACTGTCTTCACATTCTAATGCTATGTGCGTCCTATTCATCTTCCAGTCAAATTCATCTTTCTTATCAACATATACGACATCTTGAGGGAATGGCTTACCATTATACATCAGCTGAGGGGGAGAATGCCTGTCAGTCCATCTGATTCTAGGCTTACCCGCATCATTATCGATTATTTCGATATAATGGTAGAAGGGCATTATTTTGTGTCGATTGAATATCATGAATTGACGCTTCAATTCTTCTTCGTTATCCCATTCTGGAACTTTCTCACATCTCTTTGGAATGACGAATTTAGGTTCATCCAAAACTTGCTTCACTTTATCTTCCTCTCCGTTAAGCCATGCCTCTCTGATCTCTAGGGCGCTTAAAGGAACGCCATCCTTCTCGTAGTGACAATTCTTATCAGCATCCATGAGAACCCACTTATTATACTCATTGGAGTAGACTTCGCAGACATTATGGTCATGATTATGCGGATTTGCTGGATACTCAGTATCTTTTACTCTAATATTCAGCCTGCGAGCTTGATAGCCGAAACTCCGATAGCACTCACTCAATACAAAACTATAGTATCCACATGTAAATGTCTCTCCTCTCTCTGCACGCTTCAGAATTTCATAGGCATCCCAAGGTGGATTTGTGTTATTCCATCCGTGGTTCCAACGGCTTCTGACCCACCTCTTGAGAAGAAGAAGCTTTTCGAACTCCGTTCTTCCAGGAGCAACGACCTCATCTAACTTGAAATCCTTCCTTAATCTTCTAAGATTCTCCAGCCTTTCTTCGCTTGTTCTGATCTTTCCAAACTTCAGCTCTTCCTCCCCTATAATGGGATTCTCAAAATCTACGATCCTGACAAGTCTAAGTACCTTATCAGCCACGTTTATCACACTCAGACAGTTGTAATTGGGCATATTTTCTAAAAGGTTTATGGCATTAATTTTTAAGGGCTTATAGAAAAGGAGCGGGATGAGGCTTGCACAGAACCTTAATGGTCATACAAAGATAATGTTAATAGTTATATCCACGAAGATGTCAGCCTCATCCCATGAAATAGTGGCAGGATGTAGGGATATAAATTCTATGTAACCATATATTCGGGTCTACAAGTTACAATATTCACGGGAATAGCCTATTTTATCCCCTTGCCTTGGGCGATGAAGTTTGCAATGAACGAATTAAAGCCGCTATTCCCAATGAGGGCGGCCATAAAGAAGCTCATGAAGGCTATCTCTAACCAAGCCTTCGGTAGAACAAATGCTAGTAGGAATGTCCCGCCAATCCCAATGACATATGGGAGTAAAACGGTAAAGTAGAAGATTGTGAAGAGGCATTCCGGCACATAAGAGAGCAGAACTAACGGTATTGTTAAAAGGGAACGATTAGCTCTTCTCTCATTAATTTGGAAGAATTCACAGAGCATGCCAGCTGTAATTCCCGTTAAAGATTTTCCAATAGGTAATGCTATAAGAGCTAGCCAATTGCCAGACGGTGAGAGGGGACCATATTGAACTCCAGGAAGTATTCCTATGAGCAAACCAGTTAAGAATCCTACAATAGGACCTCCATAAATAGCCGCTATAAAAGTCGGTATGTGCGATAGATCAAGAGAGACCCCGGGAACAATAGGCACAAGAAGTGAGGATATTAGGAATAGTATATTTCCGAGAGCTCCCATTAACGCTATGAATGCTATGCGTTTTGAATTCACGGATGACCCTCCACATTTCGGGTCTCTGATCAAATCTTCCTATTTAAGAGTTACTACTCAAAAATGAGTTAACTTCCATTCCTCACCTGTACTCCTATTTCAACCCGCCAAGCATTTCAGATAGACGGTCTGAGTTTATGATAATCCGTGCTCTGCTCGAATGCATAAGCAACTTTTAAGATCGTATCTTCGTCGAATGGTCTGCCGATTATTTGCATGCCTACGGGGAGGCCATTCTTGAAACCGCAGGGTATAGAGATAGCTGGACATCCAGTCAGGTTTGCTGGAACTGTTAAGATATCGCACATATAGAGCTTTAATGGGTCATCTATTTTTTCCCCGATATTGAAAGGTAGAAGCGGCATCGTAGGTCCAACAATCACATCGACATCCTTTAAGGCCTTCTCAAAATCCCTTCTGATTAAAGTTCGAATCTTCAGAGCCTTTATGTAGTACTGCTCAAAATATCCGGCTGAAAGCGCGTATGTTCCGAGAATTATCCTTCTCCTTACCTCCGCCCCGAATCCCTCTCGCCTATTCTTCGAGAAGACCTCATCAAAACTCCCTCTCGCATTCTCATCTCGATATCCATACCGAAGGCCATCATATCTTGCCAAGTTTGAACTTGCCTCAGACATCGCGATAATATAGTATGCGGCGAGGGCATACTTCATCATTGGAAGCGAGATCTCTAAGCATGATGCCCCCAAATCCTCGAGTTTACCTATGGCTTTCAGCACTGCATCCTTAACATCATCTTCAACCCCTTCTCCAAAGAATTCATGTGGCAAACCAATCTTAATATCCCTCATGTCATCTAGGTTCTTCAAATAATCCTTTGCAGGCAGATCTACTGATGTACTATCTCTACTGTCATGGCCGCTTATGACCGATAAGAGCAAAGCGCAGTCCTCGACCGACCTAGTTAATGGACCGATCTGCTCAAGACTATTAGCATATGATATCAGTCCATATCGGCTGACAAGCCCGTATGTCGGCTTAAGGCCGACAACTGAGCAGTAGCTTGCGGGGCATCTTATCGAGCCTCCAGTATCCGAGCCTAAAGCCACAGTTGTCTCTTCCGCTATTACAGCTGCAGCGCTTCCACCTGAGGAGCCTCCGGGCACCTTATTTAGATTCCAAGGGTTACGCGTGACTCCAAAATAGCTGGTCTCAGTTGTCGATCCCATCGCGAACTCATCCATGTTCGTCTTCCCAATTATTATGGCGTCAGCCGCTTTCAGCCTCTCAATTACGGTTGCATCATATGGTGGAACGAAGTTTTCAAGCATTCGCGAAGAGCATGTTGTTCGAATTCCTCTCGTACAGATATTATCTTTAACAGCGACAACAACTCCAGCTAAGCTTCCGAGATCCTCTCCCCTCTTCACTTTCCTATCAATCTCTCTTGCGGTTTCAAGAGCATTCTCTTCAACTACGGTCACAAATGCATGTATCTTCCCCTCGAC
>Ga0209410_1000610_pt1 | contig 16807 bp, 13 predicted proteins | sample Mar14436cmmetaG_FD_184135 | JGI IMG/M metagenome (GOLD analysis project Ga0209410, IMG submission 184135) | Marine hydrothermal vent microbial communities from Guaymas Basin, Gulf of California to study Microbial Dark Matter (Phase II) - Marker... ... | reverse complement strand
TTATCCTCTCTCTGTGAAAATCCTTTAAGGTTATGATGAATGCGTTCTCTGGCTGATAAGTGCTGATGAAGCTGTAGAATCCTTTTCCTGGCTTTTCTGGAGATAGTTTGACCTCTATGGGTATAATTTTATCTCTTCTTCTCACTATAAAATCTATCTCAGCCTTTCCGGTTGTTCTCCAGTATCTGATATCTGCATCTTCTAAGGTTAAAAGTTCTCTGAAAACGAAATTCTCCAGAAGATTGCCGGCATCGGATCGATTGCCTATTGGTAAAAAGTTATCAATCAGAGAGTTCCTGAGACCCAAATCTAAGAAATAGAACTTCTTGGATTTTCTGAGTTCGGTTACGAGATTCTGATAGAAAGGTCTGATGAGATGAATGATATAGGAATGCTTCATGATCTCTATATAGTCCTCTATCTTTTTGAAACCGGTTTTTAGAGCAGATGAAAAACTTGATATGGATAGAATTGAACCGGTTTTGAATGCGAGCATCTTGAGAAGGTCTTCAAATTTTGATGTATCTCTTATCCCAAAGAAGGTTATGACATCTTTCTCGATGTAGAGAGATGCGATGTTTTTCAGGATCATCTTTTTTGTTTCTTCATCCCTGGTCTTGACAACTTCTGGATAGCCACCGTACACAAGATATTCATCTAACAGGTTGAGAAATTCATTTTCGAATGAAGGTTGCTCTGGTTCGTCTTTGCCTTCCAAAGCTTTCTCGAAGGATTTTTTCTTTTCCAGAAATACCTTGGCGAGCCCCTGGTCTCTGGCCTGTAAAAATTCTTCGAAGTCAAAGGAGAAGAGTTCAAAGATGAATGCTTTTCCTACCAGAAATGGAAGGATGTTGGCTTTTAATTCAAGAGAAGAGGAGCCGGAAAAGATTATCTTGACATCTGGATACTCATCATAGATCACCTTTAATTTCTCTCCAGCCGATTCCACCCTCTGAATCTCATCCAGAAAGAGATAGAGTTTTTTCCCCTCCTCTTTGTATCTTCTCACGAGATCAAGTGGATTTTCTTCTAAAGTTCTTCTCATGTCCAGGAGATCAAGATTTATGAAAGCCTTTGCATCATCGATTCTATCATAGATGATTTTCATCAGGGTTGTCTTTCCAACCTGCCTGGCTCCCTTTATCCCTATCATCTCCCTCCTTTCCAAGAATTTCTCGATCTTTCCTTCCAATTTTCGTCTATAAATTTTTCCTCCAACGTTCATATAACTCTATAATTTTTTACAGAAATTTAAAAATTATGGTGGAAAATGGCAAAAATTGAAAACACTTGCAGGCTGGCGGAAGGAGGAAATATTTTTGTTTGTATTGTAAGGTAAAGATATAGTGGATGTTGTTCTAGTGGCGCTTTTTAGACAGTCTTGGTTGGATTTTCTATCTTTATCAACGAAGTCTAAATATTTCATCGAATTCATTCTGTAGGATAAAAATTTCTAGCTGTTTTCAGTACGATCAGCAGATCTCCTATCTCTTATGTATCGAAATCTTGCAAAACCCACAACACGATAATTTTTTAAAGAATTCTGATCGATTCCACATAGGAAATGCGACTACTACTGGATCTCGAAGCAAAAAAGAAGCAAGTTTATCCTACCGATTATCATCACAAACTACAAGGCTTTGTTTACAAACATATAGAGCCATTTTACAGGGAACTGCACGATAAGAAAGGGTACAAGTTCTTCTGCTTCTCCAACATCTTTCCAATAGGAGACATGGAGGAGGGGGATAGAAGGAAATGGATAATCTCTTCTCCCGATTCTGCAATGATCAAGTGGCTCAAAGAAAATATACCAGAGGAAATACATCTTGGAGAGATGGAGCTATTTGTCAGGGAGAAAAGACTGATCGACATTAATCTGGGTAACAGGCTAAGGATAGCAACAGCTACTCCGATAATCATTAGGATCCCTGAAAAGAATTATGACATGTATAGGATTCCCGCTGAAGAGAGAAAGAGAAGATATCTTTACTGGCGTCCTAAATACTCATTTGAAGCTTTCGTTAAGCAACTCACTGAGAATTTGATAAAGAAATATAATGATTTTTATAAGGTGAAGGTTGAAGAAGAACTACTCTTTGAAGTTTTTCATTTCAAGAAAATGGTAAACTTCAGGCTGAATATAAAAGGGAGAAGCTACGGACTGACAGGAAGCATGTGGGAGTTTTACTGGTCCCGCTTAAACGATTTCCAAAAGAGGATTCTAAAGATAGGTATAGATGCTGGTTTCGGAGAAAGGAATACCTTTGGCTTTGGTTTTGTAAATAAGGTGTGAATCAGTTCCATTTATTGGGATCTCACAACCCAACAACAAAAGATTTAAAGCCCTCTTGTTCTATCACGTCATATGCCCTATGAACAGCTATTCAGGTGGGCTTTTGGTGTAGGGAAGAGTATTATCAATAATGAGAGATACGATAGGGAGAAAGGGGTTGACCTCCTCAAGAAACTGATATTTGCAGTTAGGGCAGAAGAAACACCTGGCAGATTCTTGGAGAAATTGTCGGAATTACTCACCGAGTACAAAACCAATACGAGCATTTCAGCTGATATTAACATGCACCCAGAGCTATTTAGTAGAGAGTGGCACGCCGATAGCTTTTATTACATGAAATCTGCTATCTTGACGGGTCTCTTAAATGCCTTAGGAAGTGAGAGGTGAAAGAATGGGAAAGGTTGTTCAGATTTCCGTTCTTGGAAAGGTATATGGAAACGTTAATGCAGATGAAGTTATCGGAACTAGAGTAACATTAAAGAAAATGTACTCTTCCGGCGGAGAGGTCTTGCCATTCGTTTCTGCGCGGGCAGTAAAATTTGCAATACGACAAGCCTTGAAGGAGCAGGGTTTTGAGATTGATCCATTCGTAGAAAATCCGGAGGAAAGGGAAGCCCTTCGACTCAGGGATACTGGAAATCCACGAAAATATATTGATAACGATCTTTTTGGATATATGGTCACGACCGGCAGAGGAGAGACTGCAAGGAAAAGACAAGGACCCATTGCATTGTCATACTTCAAGGCAGTTCATGATACACCTATAAAATCAGAGTTCGCTGCAAGATTTCCAAGACCATGGGGAGAGGGTAAAGAAAGAAATCCTGTACCGTTTGAAGTTGAGGTTGCCGAATTCATAGGTAGGCTGAATTGTATAATGTATGACTACATCGGGAGATTTGAAGATGGCGATGAACTCGACCAGGGCGAGAGAAGGAAGCGCATACAAGCTTTCTTGGATGTATTCCTTACTCCAAAATATGTCTTGCCTAGGAGGACAAACTCTTTGAATATCCCTGAATACATAGCTTCGTTAGTTACTCTTAGTGAGAAAGGTCCTCTGCCAGTATTCCAATATCTGGATTACGACTTCCAGGAGTCAAAGGTTAACATCAGAAGCTTAGAGATTATGATGAGAAGGAGAGAGATCAAGGAGGGTGCAAAATACATTTTCCTCATAGATTACAAAGACTCGGTGGAGGCAGATCTACCAGAAGGTATCAAAAAATCAACCCTTGACGAAACCATAAACGCTATCCTTGACTTCCTGTAGAACCATGGAATCCCTCGTGATAAAGTTGTCATTCTTTGATGCTTTCTTCAAGGTACATTTCACCAGAACATCTAGGTTAACTTATCCCATACCTCTACCAACAACAGTTGCTGGAATGTTCGGAAGCATGATGGGTTTATCTAGGAAAGAAGCAAAAAACTTCTTTTCCGATTTTAAGCTAGGTGCTTCACTCACCGAGGGGTCAAAGTTTTCAGAGAATGAGGAGAGTGCAAGTTACATATTGATGAAGAAAAGAGTGAGAGGTGTTGAAAAGATAAGGATATTGAATGAACCAGAGTATTACATAGTGATTGCAGGAAAAGATGTGAAAGAGGTTGAGGAAAGGATTGAGGAAGGTATAAGTTATCTCCCTTTCGGTGGACAGAATGATCACTTTGCAAAAGACTGGGAAATCATAGGGAGAAGAGAAATTTTCAAATCAAAGGAGATATCAAATTATGCCCCCTCATCATGGATAGAAAGGATACCAGAAGGGACGAAGCTACAAATACTACCAGTTATGCACGATCTTTCTTCAGGTGAGAATTTTGTTTTCGTTCTTGATGGAAAAGTCCATCTGGACAGAGAAATAGCATGTGTAGATGTTGGTGGGAAGAGTATAGCTCTTTACAATCTCGCCAACTTTAGGATGGTAGGGGAATGGAAAGGATAGAATGGGGTTTAGAGTTTGAAAAGGAAAGTCATCCAAACAAGTGTCTATTCTGCCATGTAGATGAAGTCAGGAGGATTTTCAGAAGGTTTGCAAAGTTTTTCGAGATTGATAGCGACAAGGAAGTTCTGGATATCATCGAAAAGGTAATAGAGTACCATGACAAAGGAAAACTGCACAAAGATTGGAGCATAGAAAATGAAAATAGAGTCACCCATTCTGATAAATCTGCTGAATATTACAAAAAGGATCTCTCTGGTAGAGTCCCCACCGAAAAAGACGTGCTAATAACATACCTGATATTAAAGCATCATGCATCCTTATCTACAACCACATCCTTTGAGGGATTTGCAAGACTGATAGAGAGTTTCAAAGTGCCAGGAGCACCTCTCAATAGATGGTTTTTTGAGGGAAAGTTTAAGGATATAAAGAGAAGGATTTTACTTGCTGATCTTTATGGTCTCTTTAAGCTGGCAGATTGCCTTTCCGCATCAGGAAATACATCGTACCTTCCTGTCAAGCCAAGGATAGACATAAAGGAGATAGAAAAAATTCTGCATGACAAGAACCGCCTTGAGAAAGAAAGGAAATTGACTAGCATGGGAAGGCTTGCTTTCCTTGCTGCTCCTACTGGCTGGGGAAAAACGATGGCATCGCCTTTCTACCTGATAAGGGATATAAAAAGAGCTTTTTTCATACTTCCCACCATAACCGCTATCAACAAGCTTCACCAGCGTTTCACATCAATCTTTGGAGAGGAGCAGGTGGATAAGTACTTCTATTTCTATGATGTAGAGCTTTACGGAAGAGGATATGAAACAATGGATGTTAAACGCCATTTGTTTTGGGGGAAACATTTTCTCAAACCTTGCATGATAACTACAGTCGATCAGCTTCTGCTATCGTTCTTGCAGGTTGGTTCTTATCATACCAAAAGGGTGATGTTTAGAAATTCTGCATTGGTAATAGATGAGGTTCATCTGCTGAATCCACGGATGCTTTACCTCCTTCTCTTTTTCATGAGGAGGTACTGGGACATTTACAACTTAAGCGTACTTTTCATGTCCGCGACCTTCCCTGATGGACTCAAGAAAGTTATCAAGGATTTTTTGGGAATTAAGGTAGATGAGAGAAGAGACGAGATAAATGAGATAGAAGAGTACAAAAGGCTATGCAGGGTGAAAGTGGAAAATAGGTTAGATGAAAATATTCTTACAGCCTGTGGAGAGATTGCAGAAAAGGGAACCAAGAAAAAGATTCTGGTTGTGTGCAATACCGTTGAGCAGGCTATTAAGGTAAAGAGAGCACTAGAAGATTACGAGAACATTAGATCGATACTCATCCATGGCAGGTTTAACTACAATGATAGAAAAACAATGGAAGAACTGATAGATAACTTGGCATCGGTTCCCCATGTCCTAGTATCTACTCAGGTGTGTGAGGTGTCTCTTGACATATCATACGATTTCCTCTACACTGAGGTTGCCCCGCTTCCCTCACTTATACAAAGGTTTGGAAGGGTAAATAGGAAAGGGAAAAGGACCGATAAAGTGAATTGTTACATCTATAATGCAGACATTAAGGAGAGAGGCAGATACCCCTATAATGAGAGGGAAATAGAGGAAGCAAAAAGTATACTGGGAGAAATTGACAAAATGGAAAATGAATACATGCTGATAGAGAGATTAAACGATGAAGAGACGGAGGAGAAGATTTTAAAACATTTGGATGAGGCTAAGAACAAACTAAGGTTGGACATCTCTTTTGAGAGTACAACCAAAACGGGCTATTTCTTTTCCTCCGATGTCACTGAGGAGGAGATACAAGAGATTCTTTCATACAGAGAGGATTTCACAACCCTAGTTATACCATGTGGTGATGCCATCTATGTTGAGGATGAAAGGGGAAGGAGATTGAGGGAAGATCTGGATAGGTTGCTTGAAAAATATGATAGAGCGGAGAAGAGAGATATAGAATCCATCGTGTCAAGATTAAAGGGCTATGCGGTACAGGCACCGATATGGTATGTGAGGAGAGCACGGGAAGATCGCCGTTTCGGTTTCCCAATTATAAGGGGTGGAAAGTTCGTGTATCACCCTTCATATGGTTTGGTAAACATGGATTTGATATCCAAAGTTGTCCTTTAGAGAGGTGGGAATATGTGGAGGGAGAAGCTTATTGATTTCATAAGATGGGATGACGTGGATATCAGGTACTTATACAAAACTGCACAAGCTGTGCCAAATTTGATTCCCAGGAGACCTTCCAAGAAAGGATATGCGATGAAAAGGAGAGAGATTGGAGAGAGACTAAGTAAGGATTTGGAGACATCAACCGGTAAGGCAAAGGAAGATTTTATAGAGTTGTTGGATTTGATCGTAGAACAAACTCTAGAAGAAGGTTTTTCCTCGTTGACTTGGCCAACAATGATAGAAGAACCAAACCTGTCTCTAGTGGGAGAAAAGGAACCAACTGAAGAAGATGTATGGAGATTACTCTTTCTCATATACTCATCGGTCAGATTCGGTAGATATGCCATTAACCTTGATAATGTAACGGATGCAGGGAGAAAATGGTTATGGACAAAGTTGGTAACGGGAAAGGTTATACTCAAAGAAAGGGCAGACCTATCACCTATCAGAGAGGAGTTACATGTGGACGTGAGAAACAGCGAGCCGATGTTTGTTTCTCTATCTTTACTTGGTTTCATCGTGAAGAGGATAGAGGAAGAATTAAAGGGAGAGGAAGAAGATATCTTTGCCAAATTCTTACCAAAATTAGGATGGAGAGAGGATACCTCGCTCGTTATTTTCGGAAGAGTGGGGAAAGGTATATTCAACGTATTTCCAAGAGTCTCAAAAGTAGTACAGAGGTGGTTGCAGCCACCAGAAATCATCCTCTCCTACCTGAATGCCTTTACAAATCTGAGAATTGAGGACAAGAAAAAGGATCTGCTGAGGAAAGAGAGGGAGAAACTGATCTATTATCTGTTGAAATACAATCACATAAATGGCGAACTCTTATCGAAATTGACGTCCCTTAAATGCAGTTACGAACTCGAGGTAAAGGGTGGATACCGTGGAATACCAAAGGCAGATAAATTCTTCTCGATGCTGTGAAGAAGTTGAAGTAGATCCAGAGATGCTAGTTGGAGGGGTAAAAGTACAGTATTATTTTCACTGTAAGACGCAACTGTGGTTGTTTTCCAAGTTCTTGAATCGGGAGCAGGAATCGGAACTTGTTGTTATCGGCAAAATAATAGAAAGAAATACCTTTGACAGAATCAGGTCGAGAAATATCAGTATTGATCAGAAAATATCCATTGATCTCGTAAGGTACAAGGGAGGCTTGGTTATATACGATGTGAAAAAATCTTCAAAATTTAAGGAAGCACACCGCTATCAAGTTCTCTACTATCTTTGGTATCTGAAAAAAGTTAAGGGTATAAAAAATGTGAGAGGCGTGATCGTATACCCAACCGAAAGAAGAAGAGTATATCTTGATTTAACTCCGGATGAAGAGAAAAGGATAGAAGACATCCTTAGAGATATAAACAGTATAATCTCCAGATCGAAGCCTCCTCCACCTATCTATAGAAAGTTTTGCCGGAAGTGTGCATATTTCGAATTTTGTTGGGTGTGAAAATGAAGCAGAACTACTATATAATAAGGCATGGGAAGTTGGTGAGAAAAGGAAACACCGTGTATTTCTTATGCAGAAAGGAAGAGAATGACAAACCTGAACTCATTATGGAAGTAGACGGCGAAGAGATAAAAGATCAGCCAGAAGACGCATCAGATCACACTGCATACGCCAGATATATCCTTCCAATCGAACAGATAGGTTCAATTTTCCTGTACGGAAGAGTTTCCATGACTTCCGGAGTTATATCATACTTGGCAAAACGAAATATACCTGTTCACTTCTTTGGATACTATGGAAATTATGAATGTTCGCTCATGCCAAAGGACTTTTTGCTTTCCGGAAAACTTCACATCGAGCAGGCTAGACATTATTTGGAAGAAGATAAGAGGTTGTACATAGCTAGGAGGATAGTGGAAGGATCCGCTCTAAACATGATAAGAAATTTAGAAAACTATTCAAATGAAGGCGTTGATCTCAACAGAGAGATCTCCTTGATTCGCTCGACTCTTCAAAGTTGTTACAACTGCAGCAGAGTGAGTGAGTTGCTGGCTATAGAAGGAAATATAAGAAGCACATACTACTCAACTTTTCCAAAAATACTGAAGCACAGGATGGAGTGGGAAGGTAGAATACGTCAACCCCCTTCAAATCCTCTGAATGCTATGTTAAGTTTCGGGAATTCCTTGCTATATGCAATCACGATCAATCAAATCTATCATACTCAACTTGACCAAACCATATCCTTTCTCCATGAGCCTTCCGAAAGGAGATTCTCTTTAGCCCTCGACATATCCGAGATATTTAAACCATTCCTCGTTGATAGGATCATTTTCAAGCTTGTCAATAAAGGTATGATATCTGATTCTCACTTTGTAAAGGGTTTGGAGGGGTGCTTGCTCAACAGGAAAGGTAAGGAAGTTTTCCTGAACGAGTTTCACAATAAACTAAAAACAACTATCAAACATCGATCCCTGGGAAGGAAGATTTCTTATGAACGCTTAATATACCTAGAGTGTCTAAAGTTGATCAAACATTTTATACAGATGAAAGAGTACAAGCCTTTCGTGATATGGTGGTAGTAATGTACGTTATCGTTGTCTACGATGTTGCTGTTGAGAGGGTTGCAAAGGTTTGCCAGTTCCTGAGGATGTACCTCAACTGGATACAGAATTCGGTTTTTGAGGGGGAACTCACCCAATCCCAATTCCTTGAAGTCAAAAATGGTATCGGAGAGATAATAGACCAAAATGAGGATACGGTTAGATTTTATGTTCTGCGCAGTAAGGATCTCGTCAAAATAGATACGATAGGGATAGAAAAGTCAGATACAAGTACGATTATTTGATTTATGTCGGGAATCTTTATAAAGAAATTGCATCATTATAGATCCCCGACAAAGAGGGGCAAAATTTTCGCCGTAAACACCCTTTCCAGCCCCTCTGAGCCGCAGTTAAAACTGGACTAAGGTAGGATTGAAAGACAACAACAACAGAGATGGTTCTGAAGCACATCTTTAGTTAAAACTGGACTAAGGTAGGATTGAAAGATCGAAGGTATCTTAGAGGAGTTGGGCATCGATCTTGTTAAAACTGGACTAAGGTAGGATTGAAAGGAATCAAAACAAAGATAAACCGCATCTACTTCTCCTGTGTTAAAACTGGACTAAGGTAGGATTGAAAGGAAGTTCCTCGAAGTCCTTGTCCCTGAGCTTGTACTCCAGTTAAAACTGGACTAAGGTAGGATTGAAAGTCTTCTGTTATGCTGTTCCATTTGAAGTATTCCTCCCAAGTTAAAACTGGACTAAGGTAGGATTGAAAGGCAAATTTGAAATCTGAATCAAAACAAAGATAAACCGTTAAAACTGGACTAAGGTAGGATTGAAAGTCGTTTGCCGTATCGCTAAAGTACATATCTACGCTGTAGTTAAAACTGGACTAAGGTAGGATTGAAAGTCTTTCTGACTAACGGATTGTTAAGATCGATGCCCAACTCGTTAAAACTGGACTAAGGTAGGATTGAAAGAACCAAAGCGGAGAATGGGAATTTATCGGCGTTTTTCTCGTTAAAACTGGACTAAGGTAGGATTGAAAGAACCAAAGCGAGAGATGGGAATTTATCGGCATCTTCACGGGTTAAAACTGGACTAAGGTAGGATTGAAAGGTGGGAATTGATGAAAAAGGCGGGGCTGGAGAACGTGTTAAAACTGGACTAAGGTAGGATTGAAAGATTGCCTCAAGAATCCATACAAGAGCCGTCTCTTTAGTTAAAACTGGACTAAGGTAGGATTGAAAGGTGATATAGGAAAAACATCAGATTCAGCAGGAAATAAGTTAAAACTGGACTAAGGTAGGATTGAAAGCTTGATAAATTATTTGTATAAGTTGTAGTTGAATCACGTTAAAACTGGACTAAGGTAGGATTGAAAGATATATTCGGAAAATGGAGGTCGGAGAAGATGGCGGGTTAAAACTGGACTAAGGTAGGATTGAAAGTTCTGAGAAAGATCATAGCATAAACGTATATCTTTCAGTTAAAACTGGACTAAGGTAGGATTGAAAGTTTATTTCGCTCTCTAATAACGGTCTACCTTTACGCTCCTGTTAAAACTGGACTAAGGTAGGATTGAAAGGGTTATTGGATATAAGTAAATGAGAGGAGGAAAAGAGGTTAAAACTGGACTAAGGTAGGATTGAAAGTCAAGTACTGCGATGCTGATGATTGCGATGATTGTAAGGTTAAAACTGGACTAAGGTAGGATTGAAAGAAACTTGTTCTGTCACTGTTGTTGCGAAAGCAAGTGGGTTAAAACTGGACTAAGGTAGGATTGAAAGGGAGATGTTGAAGATGCTCCTGCCCCAGCGTCGAATGTTAAAACTGGACTAAGGTAGGATTGAAAGTAAGCGCAGAGTGTCAGAACTTGAAGCAGAGTATGATAAGGTTAAAACTGGACTAAGGTAGGATTGAAAGAGTTTGATGCGGATAAGAAGCTGTGGTACCGAAAGATGGGTTAAAACTGGACTAAGGTAGGATTGAAAGGAGAAAAGTACCTTGAAGAGATGTACAGGGCATCCTGTTAAAACTGGACTAAGGTAGGATTGAAAGATTGTTGTTTTTTGAGTTCTTTGAGTATGTATTTGAAGTTAAAACTGGACTAAGGTAGGATTGAAAGTTTATTACCCTCCTTCCACACCATGCAACCCAAATCGGTTAAAACTGGACTAAGGTAGGATTGAAAGATTTTCTTGACCGCATGCCTGCCGGAGATTATCGTCCGTTAAAACTGGACTAAGGTAGGATTGAAAGTTAAGTTTTGTATATGTTGTTGAGTTTGTTGAATATGGTTAAAACTGGACTAAGGTAGGATTGAAAGAAGAAAATGCCACAACTGGCAAATGGGATTACATAAAGTTAAAACTGGACTAAGGTAGGATTGAAAGTCCGATTTATCCATGTCTTGCTGACTTTTGGCACTCCATAGTTAAAACTGGACTAAGGTAGGATTGAAAGTAAATTGTGACATTTCCTTCTACAGAGTTTGAATTGTCTGGTTAAAACTGGACTAAGGTAGGATTGAAAGTAAACCTCCTGGCGCCGACGGAAGAGATAAAGAAAGGTTAAAACTGGACTAAGGTAGGATTGAAAGGGATATGGCGGTATGGGGATTGGAGAGAGAAATATCAGTTAAAACTGGACTAAGGTAGGATTGAAAGCATGATGGGATGTGGATACAACCTTACAATCCTGATTGGGTTAAAACTGGACTAAGGTAGGATTGAAAGGGAATTAAAGTATATGCTAATAGAACAACAGAAGCAGTTAAAACTGGACTAAGGTAGGATTGAAAGATGCTGGAGAAATGCCTTTTGATCTGGCACAAGAAAGTTAAAACTGGACTAAGGTAGGATTGAAAGTCTACAAGGAACATTCAAGGAAAGATGACTATGTGATTTTTGACTCGTTAAAACTGGACTAAGGTAGGATTGAAAGATCTTATATGGAATGCAGTCAATAACACCAATTCGTGTTAAAACTGGACTAAGGTAGGATTGAAAGCCGGGTGGGAGAGGCATGGTATCTCTCTCACCACCTGTTAAAACTGGACTAAGGTAGGATTGAAAGCCTTCTGGGCCTATGATTCAGAATCTGGATACTATTCGTTAAAACTGGACTAAGGTAGGATTGAAAGTCAGGAAACCAGAGTTATATTGAGGCGTTTGATGAGGTTAAAACTGGACTAAGGTAGGATTGAAAGGATGTGATATTATGATATATGCAAAACTGCCGTTGTGTTAAAACTGGACTAAGGTAGGATTGAAAGTGCCTTATTTGTATGATTTTTCTGAGATTTTCCTTTAGTTAAAACTGGACTAAGGTAGGATTGAAAGTACGATAGAGTTAAAGAGAAACGGTGGGACTTTTGGGTTAAAACTGGACTAAGGTAGGATTGAAAGTATTGAGTCAGATTCTTAGCTTGTATCCATATTCGAGTTAAAACTGGACTAAGGTAGGATTGAAAGTCTAAAGGCACGTATTACTATACACCAACATCTGATAGTTAAAACTGGACTAAGGTAGGATTGAAAGCTCTATAACCTTTTTCGCCATTTTGATTCCTTCTCTTGTTAAAACTGGACTAAGGTAGGATTGAAAGACGAGGTAGAGCGGACTCGTGCCGTGTGTCATCTGCCTGCGGGTTAAAACTGGACTAAGGTAGGATTGAAAGGGTATGTCTCGAGGGGCTGTATGCTGTCGTTGTACCAGTTAAAACTGGACTAAGGTAGGATTGAAAGGAAAACAATCCTTCTCAATCTCAAACGACTTCATCAGTTAAAACTGGACTAAGGTAGGATTGAAAGGAAACATAGGAGCATGACGCGGTCGTCGTCTCATAAGTTAAAACTGGACTAAGGTAGGATTGAAAGTTATTGTATGTGCGGTGTTGGGTATCGCAATAACCTCCCGTTAAAACTGGACTAAGGTAGGATTGAAAGCACGTATAGAGTTAGAGACAGAAGCGGTAACGCGAGCCGTTAAAACTGGACTAAGGTAGGATTGAAAGTAAATGCTCCGAGTGTTTCTAAAGTCCGATTTCTCATGTTAAAACTGGACTAAGGTAGGATTGAAAGGATGGTTGTACCTCACGTCATCAAGTTTGTTGAGTATGTTAAAACTGGACTAAGGTAGGATTGAAAGTGCTGTTCTTTGCAAGGGAAAAGAGGTTCGATAAGAAGTTAAAACTGGACTAAGGTAGGATTGAAAGTACTCTATTGCTATTTTGAAATTGCTTGCCGTTGAACGTTAAAACTGGACTAAGGTAGGATTGAAAGATCTACAAAAACATCTCCGGTGGATAACCCATACTTGTTAAAACTGGACTAAGGTAGGATTGAAAGTGTTTCCAGAACCAAGAACATTCATAAGTGGAGATGAACTGGTTAAAACTGGACTAAGGTAGGATTGAAATTATATACCGACAATCATCTTCACACCCAGACCACATATGTTGAAATCAGACTAAGGTAGGATTGAAAGTTTACTACGAGTCTCATTTTCGTAGTGTTTGATGCTCTGCAGTTGAAATCAGACTAAGGTAGGATCATCGAGGTCTCTAAAGTGTTGAAAATCGAATCTGCCCGGAAAACAATTAACGAAAGTTTGAAATTTCACGTCCATCTTCTCTGCAACATGAATGAGGCGGACAGACTCCATCACATCTGCAGGTTCATCTGCGAACTCGGTCATCTCAAGAGAATAAAGCATGAAGGATGGCGCCTCTGTGGCGTCGCAGATCCCGAGAGCGTAGCCGAACATTCCCTGAGAGCCGCTCAAATAGGATACATACTCGCCAGACTCGAGGGATACGAGAAGCCGGAGGAGGTGTGCTCCATCCTCGTTTTTCATGACATGGGCGAGTGCAGGATAGGAGATATCCACAGGGTTGCGAGAAGATACATCGAGGCAGACGAAGAGAGAGCGGTGGAAGAGCAAACCGGAAAACTCGATGACATTGGAAATGAAATCCTCGAGAAGTGGAAAAGAATGGAAAAACAAAAAGACAGAGCGGGGATAATAGCAAAGGATGCAGACCTTCTTGAGATGGCTTTCACCGCGAAGGAATACATGCAAACCGGTTTCCAGGCGGCTGGCGACTGGATAGAAAAGATATCCGCAAAGCTCCAAACGGATTCGGCGAAGAAACTGATAGAAACCCTGAAAGAACTCAACTGCATCGAGTGGTGGCAGGGTCTGAAGAAACTATGAGCCCCAGGTGTAGGTATCCAGAAGTTCCCCTTTCGCATCTCTGAGATAGGCGGTATCGTGATCGTTGTTCCATATGGGATAATCACTTCCCCAGTATAACTCATCGTCGGTATTATTCCCCGAACCCGTGCGAATTGTTACCAGTCCTCTGCTTTCCAGAATGAAGTCGGGAAATACGAAGGTGTGATTTGCCTCATCGCTCAGGGTATAACCCGTGAGATTGACGCTGGTGTTTCCATTGTTGCTTATGATGACGTACTCATCGTTCAGATTGTATCTGTCATCACCATATGCGTTGTAATGAACATATGCTATGATAACTCCCGTCTCAAGCATGCATGACCAGAGTCCCGTTTTGTTCTCCATCGCCATCTTTTCTATCTCCAGGTATTCTTCTTTCTTCGAGAAATTCCCCTCCACGTAGACCCTGGCATACCCTCTCCTCAGAAGCTCTGCGTTGAAATCCTTTCCGTTGAGCGTGTAAATGTACGCGAGCAACCTTCCATAATATCCGTAAAGTCCCGCCTCCTTATCGAACTGGATGTAGATGGTCTGATTTTCGAGCCAAGACTTCGCGAATTCCTCCGCCTTTTCACCCCACACCGTGAGAGCTTCCGTATCCGTTATGTTGTCGTACTCGTTGATCCTGTTCATATCGGGTCTGGTCTCGGGAGTGTCCACGCCAAGGAGCCTTATTCTGCCGACGCTACCGTTTGGCAGGAGGACATCGATGGTATCCCCATCTATGACATCAACGACCTTCACCTTGTATTTTATGTTGTAAAGTGGAAACATCCTTTCCCGTATGCATCCACCGAGTAGAAACAGAACAACAACCGCAATTACCGCGAATTTCTTCATGCTCCCCGCGCCTCCGGGCGCGAAACTCACTCTATTCCTATGCGGTGCACACCCTCCCTCGCTCCATCTCTCCTCCTGATGACGATATCCAGTATGCCGTTTCTGTACGTTGCCCTGGCGGTATCCGGGTCCACCCTGGAGGGTAACTCCAGGGTTTTGTAAAATCCCTCTGCGGAGTTTTTCGCCCTTATCTCGAGTTTGTCTTCCGCGATTCTCAGATCGATATCCTCTTTTCTGATGTTTGGAATCTCCACCGTGACCGCTATCTCCTCGTCGCCCTCTATCATATCGACGTGGGGCTCTCTCTCCTCTGGATGTATGGGAATGGTGTTTTCGATGATTCTGCTGCCGTCTATTCTCTCGAACTTTGGTCTCCCGTTCTCGTCCACGGTCAACCTGAATCCCCCGGTGAAGACCCTGTGATGACTCTCCTTTCCCACCATCATGCGTAAAAACTCTTCAGCCATTCTTTCCAGTTCTTTGAAAAAATCTTCGCCAAGGAAATTCCTGAAAAATTCCTCATCGTCGTCTCGATCCGATGGTTTTCTCTTTTTTCTGCCCTTCTTCGGAGAAGTCATGGTATATATCTAATGGTGGAGGTTGGATTTAAATTATTCGGTTCAGTATGGAAAAAATGATATCTCCATAGGTGAACGATATTATCAAACCCGCAAGCAGAGGAACCATGAAGGGTACCTTTGGAGTCACCCATATCCTCCTGAAGCCGAGTTTCTCGAGTTCTTCTATGTGCTCCGTGCAGTCGAAATCTTCTGGAACCAGCACGAGCCTTTTCCTTCCACCATCTACTTTCTCGAGAGGCCATACAAATTTCTTCTTCGCCGTCTCCGTATCCATCTTGTATCCGAAAAGAGCGAAGGGTAGCTCAACCTCTCTCCTCAGGGCATTGTAAATCAGAAAGGCTGGGGGAAACAGTATGAAAACGATTATCGAGTTTGAGAAGACCGTCCAGACGAAGGGCATTATGGAAGGATGCAGTGGTAAGCCTTGGATATCTGGCCAGAACGGAATCAACACGGAGAGAGACATTATAGCCTTCGCATCGGCGCCGCCGAAGAGAAGCCCGATGTAATATAAAACGTATACAACGACCGCGATGACGGGAATGAATAGAAGCTGATACCAGTCGCGAAGCTCTCCGATCAGGTACTGTACGATCAGCAACGCGATGCCGAGAGAGAGGGTCATTATCCAGAGGGTATTTTCAACCATCCTCGTCTTTATATCCGTGTAGCATGCGTATCCGAGGATGATGCATCCCGCCACGAGCCTGATCACATCCAGATAGAGCATTTGAAAGAAAAATACGAGAGGAGCATAATTAATCTTTTGTAATATCCGATGATTAACGTAGAGACATGAAATTACAACGGAAACAAAAAATAAGAAAGAAGAGGAAGAAGATTGCTTAAGAGATGCTCAGAGTCCTTATACCTGTACCGTCCAGGAACCTATCAGCGTGTTCGTTGGCTTGTATATGAGTTTGACTTCAACGTTGAGAGTGCCCGTTCCAACGACCTGTATGTAATCTCCCGCCTTGACATCCCAACCGGTCGCATTTACTGGGTCGATTATCCTAGTGTCGAAACCTGATGTATCATTTTTACCGATATTGGTAGTGCTGTTAACATAGACTGCACTAAATGTTCCGCTACCGCTCGTTTTGGTCGCTATCAGTTCTATATCCTTCCAGTCGGTTCCAGCTTCTGCACCGGTAATCGTTATGGTGTTTGCGGAGTGGTCGACGATCGCAGATATGGTTGGCGTGTGTTTCGTGGTTCC
>Ga0209410_1000609_pt1 | contig 16812 bp, 17 predicted proteins | sample Mar14436cmmetaG_FD_184135 | JGI IMG/M metagenome (GOLD analysis project Ga0209410, IMG submission 184135) | Marine hydrothermal vent microbial communities from Guaymas Basin, Gulf of California to study Microbial Dark Matter (Phase II) - Marker... ... | reverse complement strand
GCCGGCATCCAGGGCCCGCCCCACACCTCTTACTGGCGGTGCTCGTAGTGGACAAGCACCATCTCGCACGTGGTCACCCAACTTCCTCCTTCGTTACGCTCCTGCCGGATGAGCACGGGGTAGGGAACCGCCGGATCGGGGGAGATGGCGAGCACCACCCGCTCATCTGGGCTCGAGGGGCTCGTGAGGACCCCCTGTACCGCCTGGACCCCGGCAATGGTCACGGTATCCCCCGTCTCCCAGGAAAGCCCCCCTGGGAGCACATAGGTGCGGTTCGGCTCCGGAGGTCCACCCAAGCCGAAGATCATGAAGTAGTAGGGAAGCCACCAAGCATCGGCGAGCCACAAGGTTGGCTGCCACACGAAAAAGAGCGACATATCCCCGATATCCTTAAGGTTTGCATCGCCTACGATTTCAGTACGGATGGCATAAGCTCCGTTGTCTTTAGGCGAGAGCTCGAGGGTATAGGTGAAGCTTTGATCCTGGGTGCTGATCCGGTAGGTCATGAGCAGGTACCCGCCCGGGTAGGCTGCGAGCCCTCCGGTCCATTGGGCCACCCCTTGGGCAGTGAGGATGCAAACCAACGCAACTGCCACGCCCACTATCCTTTGCATCTCGACCTCCTTTATATCATCAAATGCCAATATTCACCTAGAACGGAAAACCATGCCAACCCGATGCTTATCGGACCAAGTACGTGGTCACACCCCAAATGCCGAGGTAAGCCAGTGAAAGACGCACCGCCGCGGCGGCAGCTGCGGCAAGGGAGAAGGCAAAGGGACGCCCCCCGGCAATGGCCAAAAGGTAAACTGCCCCAGTATCCGGAAATCCTGGGATAAGAAGAAGGAAGAAAAGCGCCGGAGCCCCGAACCTGTCCACCCATTTGTGGCCGAACTCCATCAGGGCCCTAGCATACCGATTGGTTGTCCCCCAGTTTTGCACCCGAGGAAGGCGCTTAAGGTACACGGCCAGATAGAAGATCGCATACGCACCGGTGAACTTCCCCATCGTGGCCACCGCGATTACCGCCCAGCCGGGAGCGAACTTTACGCCCGCCAACACCGCTTCCAGTGGAGTGGGAAGGACGAGGGCTGTCCCGGCCGCGTACAGGAACACCAGGAACAATGTAAGCGCCATGATGAAGCTCCCTCTACCTCTAAAATTAATCTCTGCTCCGCAAAAGGGAAAAAAACCGCGGTCAGCCTTCCCCCCGGCAAAGCCTGCCCCTGTGGAGTGTTGGGAGTTCTCCCGTGGGGCGCACGTATATCTCCAGGCGATCCTGGCTCACATCGATCCCTAATAAACAACTTGTCCACGTCTCCTCCTTCACGTAACCACTCCCTGGAGCTCGGTCTTGCAAGGTGCGGGCCGTGCGCCCGGACAGCTGTTCGAGCTTCCCAGGGGTTGGGATAGGGCCTTCCCCTGCTCATGTCCGAGGCTCCGTGGCTTGGGTTACGCGGGGTCCTTTTCCGGGATAAAATATTAGCGCTTGCGAAGGTGGCGGAATTGGCAGACGCGCTGGCCTTAGGAGCCAGTGCCCGTAAGGGCGTGCGGGTTCGACTCCCGCCCTTCGCATTAAATTCCGTGACGGGTGACGCGTCACGGGTAAAAAATGGAAGGCGCCAAAGGCGCCTTCCATTTTTTATCGATACGAAACCCGTTAAACTCCATCAGGGGGTGCCCACGGGCTCCTTTTCCTTCACCTGGGAAAGGATCCACTCCACCGCCGCCTTTATGTCTGGATCCCCTTCCGCTTCCTCGTCCGCCTCCACATAGATGTCCGGCTCCAAACCCACATCGTGGACCCGGTGCTTCGCCGGGGTGAGGTACTCCCCGGTGGTGAGCTTGAGGGCGCTCCCGTCGGGGAATTCCCTCACGATCTGCTGTATGGCCCCTTTGCCAAAAGTCTTCCTCCCCACCAATATCCCCACCCCGTGGTCCCTGATGGCCCCGGCCACGATCTCCGCCCCCGAGGCCGTCCCCTCGTTCACCAACACCGCCAAAGGCAGGTTGGGGAAGGCGTTTCCTCGGGAATAATAGGGGCGGAAGCCGTATACGGGCCCCTGGGCGTAGAGGATCACCCCTTCGTCCACGAAGAAGCTGGCCACGTCCACCGCCGAGGTGAGGAGCCCCCCGGGGTTGTTGCGCAGATCCAAAATGATCCCGTTGAGTTCATCTAGAGGCAGGGTATAAAGGGCCTTCCCCACCTCCGCCGGCGTCCGCTCGGCAAAGAGGATGATGCGGATATACGCGATCTTCTTGTCTTCCCAGTACTCCGAAAGCACGGGCTGGATCACGATCCGGGCCCGGACCAATGTTACCTCCCGCTCTTCACCCTCCGGACTCACCACGGTCAGGGTTACCTCGGTCCCCTCGGGGCCCCGGATCATGGACGAGACTTCCTCCAAGGTCAGGCCCTCGGTGGGATTCCCGTCCACGGCCTTGATCCAATCCCCGGACCGAATACCCGCGTTATAAGCCGGGGTATCGGGAAACGGTGTTACTACAATTACTTTTCCTTTCTTGATGGCGATCTCCATCCCCACCCCTGTGTATTCGCCCTCCACCGCCTCCTGCCACTTCTCGTACTCCTCCGGGGTGAAGAAGACTGAATAGGGATCGCCCAGCGCCTCCACCATACCTTTCATCGCCCCATACAGGAGGTCCTTCTCGGTTACGTCCTCAATCCGGTAGTAGTAATAGCGGATAAGTTCGTATATCTCCTCCAAAGGGGCAAACAGGCCCGCCTTCTTAGGAGTCGCAACGGCGATGAAGGATACGAGAAGGACCGCGAGCAATGCCCTACGCATTGCTCATCACCTACCCTCAGTAGAAGATCCCCGCGAGCTCGATGAGCTCATCGGGCACAAGCCTAGGGGAGTTGGCCGCCACTTCTTCCAATGGGACGGGCGTGACCTTCTCCCCCTGGATCCCCACCATTATTCCGGACCTGCCTTCCAGGGCTAACTCCACCGCCTTCACCCCCAGGCGAGTTGCCAAGAGTCTATCGAACGCGGTCGCGATCCCCCCGCGCTGAAGATAAGCCAAAACTGTCACCCGCGGAGTGAGGGGGAGTTCGTCTTTGTGCTCCCGCAGCCGAGCGGCGAGCCAGTACCCGATTCCGCCCAGCTGCACGTGCCCGAAGGCGTCCACCTCTCCTTGAGTCACCTGCTTTCCCCCGAGCTCCACCGGTCGCGCCCCTTCCGCCACCACGATAATGGAGAAGCGCTTCCCAAGCTCGAGCCTCTTCTTGAGCCTCGCCACCACATCCTTCACCGAGAAAGGGCGCTCCGGGATCAAGATCACGTCTGCCCCACCGGCCATCCCCCCCAAGACCGCGATCCACCCGGCATCCCGTCCCATCACTTCTACAATCATCGCCCGGTGGTGGGCGTGGGAAGTGGTATGCAGCCGGTCCAAGGCCTCGGTGACAATGGAGAGGGCGGTGGGAAAGCCGATGGAGTAATCGGTGCCCCAAAGGTCGTTATCGATGGTCTGGGGGATGCCAACGGCCCTGATCCCCTCCGGGACGAGGTGGGCCGCCACCCCTAGGGTATCGTCTCCTCCGATGGCGATCAGACAATCGAGCTTGTGGCGCTCGAAGGTGGCGAGGACCCTGTCCACTTTATCGGTGCGTTCCCACGCCGTTTCCCCGTCTTTCTTGACCTTTTTGAACGGGTTGGTACGGGAGGTCCCCAGTATGGTCCCCCCCTGGGGAAGGATCCCCGAGACCTCTTTCAAGCCCAGGGGCATGGGAAGGTCCTCGAGTAACCCCCTCCAACCGTCCTGAAAGCCGATGACCTCGGCTCCTTCCTCATGGGCTTTGCGCACGATGGCCCTGAGGCATGCGTTTATCCCTGGGGAATCACCGCCCCCGGTAAGGACACCTATCCGCATCCTCTACCTCCTTAGCTCCCGAAGCCGGGATAATCTTTATACCAACCCGGCCCCGCTCCCCGAAGTGCCACGTTGGGAAAACCCTTGAAGGCCTCGGTGTCCCAGAACGGGGTCGCCGCTTCCGATGCGGCATAAAGCTTCCTGAAGTTCTCCGCGCCCCCTGTCTCGAGCCACTGCTCCACCGCGTCAAGATCCGGGTAATAATCCACACAGTACTTCCACAGGGCACGGCCGCACAGGAACCCCGACGCGCCGCACCGGGAAGCGATCTCCACCTCCTCCAGAAACTCCTCGATCCCCACCCCTGCCGAGAGGATCACCCAAGGCACCTTGGAGAGCCTGGTCACCTCCCGGCAGAAGTCCTCCACCTCGGAGAGGTTATAGACCGGTTCCCGTTTCACGCCATCGAAGGCGCCGTCCGCGTACTCCTTGCAGTACTTGAGGTCGGCGGGGAACTCCACCTTGAGGATGTCCACCTTGTACTCGGGCTTGGCAAACTCCGCAACGTAATCGAAAACAAGTTTCGGCTTCCTTTTGGCGTAGACGGGGGAGTCCTTGTCCTCGTCCTCCTTGAACGGGTAGGCCACGAGCTCGAGGACATAGGGGATATCGTATTTGGCGCACTCCTCGCCTACCCGACGGGCGATCTCCTGCTGGTGTTCCACCACCTCCGGGGAGCCGTCGTGACGGTAATAAAGGAGGAGCTTGACTCCATCGGCGCCGGCCCGCTTCACCTTCTCCACGCTCCACCCCTCCAAGAGCCGGGTCTTCCGTTCCTTTTCCCCGGCTCCCGAGGCGAGGTACCCCGTCTCCTCAACCGCCAAAAGCAATCCCACCTCCGGGGGAAGGTGCTTGGCGGCGATGGGGTAGCCGTACCCCGGATCGATCAACGTGGCGCTGGAGTACGGGGAGAGCACCTTGACGATGAGCTTCTTAATCTGGGCGAGATCCTCGTAGGTGGCGTCCCGGCCCGTGACCTTCTTTATCATGCGCTTAAGCGACCCCCGTTGATCGATGGCCATCATACGGAATCGGCCCTCATCGTCTGCCAGCCGCAGGAGCCCCCGCAGCTTTCCCGCGGATATCTCCACCCTTTCCACGTCACACCTCCTAGGTCTTCCCGTTTTTGGATCCCGCAAGGATAGCGCTCTTGGCCAACGTTTGCATCCTAGCAACCGACCGGTTCCGCCTCCCGGAGATACCGCGCCGCCTCTTCCGGGGGCATGGGGTTGATGTAAAAGCCTGTGCCCCACTCGAACCCCGCCACTTGCGTCAGCCTGGGGATGATCTCCAGGTGCCAATGGTAATCGTACTGCAGGGTGGCCCAGTAATCGGGCCTCCCGGGGCGGGGCACGGGGTTGGGGGCGTTCTGCAGGACGAAGTTGAAGGGCGGATCTCCAAGGAGCGCCTTCAGTTTGCCCAGGGTGCGCTTGAGTACCCTCGCGAAACCCTGAATTTGCTCCGGGGTCATCCCGGTGAAGTCGTGGAGGTGATAGCGGGGATAGATATGCACCTCGAAGGGGAACCTTGAGTCGAACGGTGTCCAAACGATGTAGCCGTCCATCTCCTCCACGATCCGCTCTCCCACCTTGAGCTCCGCCAGGAGCATGTCACAGAAGACACAGCGCTCTTTGCGGGCGTAGTATTCACGGGCTGCTTCCAACCTGTCCCTCACGTCCTTCGGGGTAACCGGGGTAGCGATGATCTGGGAGTGGGCGTGGGAAAGGGAAGCCCCGGCTTGGGGGCCATGGTTCTTGAAGAGGAGGACATAGCGGTGCCAGGGATTCTTCATCAGCTCCCGCAGGCGCACTACGTACGTCTCCACCACCCGCACCACGTGGTCCAAGGGGAGATCGGCGAGGTCCTTGTCGTGGTCCGGCGTCTCAATCACCACCTCGTGGGCCCCTACCCCCTTCATCTTGTCGAAGAAACCCACCACCGCCTCCCTCCCCAGCTCCGGATAGGAGGTGAGGGCGGGGAACTTGTTCGGCACCACCCGTACCTTCCACCCACCGCTCCCGTCCGAGACCCGGTAGAGCTCCGGAGGGGTCATGTGCTCGTGCCCCGGACAAAAAGGACATCGCGACGGATCATCCCGCTGCGGGGGGTCGGTGCGGTAATCGGTGGGACGTTTGGCCCGTTCCGGGGCAATTATCACCCAACGGTCGGTGATCGGACCGCGTCGGAGCTCAGGCATGGGTTCCCTCCTTCTTATGAATTTATCCGCTCTTCCTTGGGTATCACCACGATGCCCCGTTCGGTTACGTGAAAGCGCCCGCGATCTTCCTCCGGGTCCCGGCCTATCTCAAAGCCTTTCGGAATCATGACAGTTCGATGATGGCCCTCCTCATCGGGCACCCCGAAGGAGACCAAAGGCTCCACGTGGCGCCAGCGGAGTCAGGGAAGCCTGGGGCGGGAATGGGCGATCACCCCGCTCGTCCCAAGCTCCAGGGCAAGGAGAAAGCTCCCCCAGCTCCGCGCGCATCAGCTTCAACGCTTCAGCGGTCCTCAACCTTCGCCTCCCCGTAGATCTCCCGTTTGAGGACCCCGATGAAGGGGAGGTTCCGGTAGAGTTCGGCGTAATCGAGGCCGTAGCCTACCACGAAGACGTTTTCGGGAATAGTGAAACCCACATAATGGACCGGAACCTCTACTTCACGACGGACGGGCTTGTCTATGAGGGTACAGACCCGGACGCTGGCCGGGGACCGCGCCCGGAAGAGGCGGAGGATATGATCCAGGGTGTTTCCGGTGTCCACGATGTCCTCGACGATCAACACATCCCGCTGGGCGATGGAGCGGTCGAGGTCCTTGAGGATCCGGACCTCCCCGGGACTGGTGCCGTTACGATAGCTGGAGACGGACATGAGATCGTATTCCAGGGGAAGGTCTATGGCCCGGATGAGGTCGGCCAGGAAGGGGATCGCCCCCTTGAGGATCCCCACCACGAGAAGGGGCCTCCCGTGTGGATCTCGGGCGGCGTCACCCCGGTAATCGCGGACGATCTCCGCCCCCAGGGCTCGAACCCTGTCCGCGATCTCTTCCGGGGTAATGAGAACACGCTCGATTTCCTCCCTTATGCCCTTCACGGTCATGATAATACTCCAACTTCCCGTTCCGGCATCCCTCCAGACGCCCACCGTGGTGTGGCTCAAACGGGGCACGTGGGAACGACGGCCGGTGGCGGAGCCGGAGGGGGCGCTAGTGGTGTCCGACCGAGCGCTCGTACACCCAAATGGTTTCCCGTTCCAGGCGTGCCCGGAAACTGTCCGGAAGTGCCCTCCACTCGTCGGGGGTGTACACCAAGAGGTCGGCGGGTACGGGAAGTTCTTCGGAAGGGAAGGACGCGGCGCGGCGGATGAAAGGGTTATCGGAGCGCTCCACCACCATCACGATATCCAGGTCACTACCCACGCCCCAATCGCCCCGGGCATAGGAACCGAAGTAACCGATCCGGAGCACTTCGGGGTGTTCCCTGACCACCCGTTCCGCCCATGCGCGCACGGCCCGGTCTACTTCATCCCGCCGTGGCCATCTTAGCACGGACGAACGCAACGATCTCACGGGCATAGCGGATCGCCTCTTCCCACGCGAAGAAACAGCCCCCTATTCCCGCAATGCCTCAAGCCATTCCGTCCGCGATATCCCCGCCTGGCGTAGAATCCTGGTAAGCAAATCCACGCTTATCTCTCGACGATGGGGATTCGGGATCGTCAACACAAGATCCCCTTGATCATATAAGGGTGCTTGCCGCCCATGAAGGGTCCATCGAACCCTAGCTTCCTCAACCCACGCACCAAGTCCCGCCAGCTTACCGGACCGAGCCTAGCTCCCAACCTCGAGCTTCTCTGGCGGCCTAATGGAACGTCCCCCGATCTGGGGGATATTCAACCCCCTCTGAAGGCGGATCACGATCCAACCTTCCAGAACTTCTCGTAGGTTGTTCCGACACTCCTCCAAGGTCCTCCCGGTGGCCCACACGCCCTTCAATTCGGGGATCTCCCCGTAATAAGGCTCCTCTTCGTCCCGCAGAAGCTCGTATTTGGCTCGGGCCAGCGCGGCCTCGATGTATTCCACGATCACCCGAATCACCTCTCCAAAAGTATATCCGCAAAGGGTCCCTCAGGCGCGGAAATCCTCGGGCGATTCGAGACCGAAGTACTCCAGGAACTCCTCCGTCACCTCCAGGACCTTGGTGGAGCCCTTCCGCTCCGCCCGCACGAACCCCCGGTCAACCAGCTCCCGGATATGGGCGTAGGCCCGCTGCCCCCGGATCTTGACCACCTCCGCCTGGGTAATGGGGCCCCGGTAGGCGATCAAGGCCAGGGTCCGCAGGACCGGCTCGGGGATGTCTCCCCCGGGGGCAAAGGGGCGTACCAGCTCCGCATACTCCTCCCGCAATTCGAGAAGATATCCCCCGGATTTCTTGGCCACCCGGTAGGGCTTCCCCTCCCGCTCTAGTTCCGCCGCGATCTCCTCTAATGCGGAATAGATCTCCTCTTCAGGGAAACGCAGGACCCGGGAAAGCTCCTCCAGAGACAAGGGCTTTGTGGCCACGAAGAGCGCCGCCTCAACGGCGGCCTTTACGCTCACGCCCATGGCCAGGGACCCGCACCAAGAGCTCCCCCAGGAAACGCCGTTGGGTTAGCACCACCTTCCCCTGGGCATCCAGGTGCAGGAGCTCCATGAACCGGGCCACCACCTCCCCCGGTTCCTCTCCCGAAAGGAGCATCCGAAACGGGATCTCGCGCTTCCCATTGACCAAGGAAAGGAGCCGTGTAAAGAGGCGCTTGGCCCGGACACTGAAGGACTCCCCTTCCGGCACCGGCACCCCGGGACCACTGGGCTTACGGGGAGTACGCTCCTTTTTTTGCTTCTCTTGGGCCAAAGCGGCCTTGAGGGCCCGCTCCAACTCCGCCAAGGTCACCTTCCGCCGGGGGCGCCGCACCACCGGGATCCGCAATTCCGGGGCGATGTATACCCCCTCCTCGGGGAGGAAATCCGCTTCCTCCGCGGCCGCCGACAGGATCTCCACCTCCCCGTGCCCATTCCCGTTTCCGTTGCCGTTTCCGTCGTGGCCGTTGAGCTCTCGCAGGATCTCGGACTTAAGGCGCAAGAGCACCGCCCCCACAAAAACCATCCTCCCGGGGACCTCGAGCTCCAGCCTCTGCGCCCGGAGGAGATACTCCCGGAACCGCCGCACGAGCTCCACGATGTCGATGTCCCAGGGATCCATATCGGCCGTCAGGGCCCGCAGAACCCCTTCCCAATCCGCCCGCGCTAGCCGTTCCGGGGATATCTCAACGCGCATTTCCCACCAACTCCACCGCCAGGACGTGCGAGGAGCCGCCCCGCATGGTGACCCCGTATACCCGGTCGGCATGCCGGATGAGCTCCTCGTTGTGGGAGATCACGATCACCTGGCCCTCCCGGGCGATCTCCCGCAATAACCCCGCCAGCCGCTCCGAGTTCGGCTTGTCCAATGCGGCGTCCACCTCGTCGAAGAGGTAGAAGGGGGCGGGTCTCCCCGCAGAAAGCGCGAGGATAAAAGCGATCGCCACCAGGGTCTTCTCCCCGCCCGAAAGGGCGTCCAGGAGCTTGGGTTCCTTTCCCGGGGGCCGGGCCCGGATCAAAAGCCCCGAGGAGAGGTCCTCGGGGTCCTCCAGGGAAAGCTTCGCCTCCCCGCCCCCGAAGAGCTGCTTGAACCGCCGATCCAACTCCGCCGAGACCGCCTCCATGGTGGAAAGGAACCGTTCCCGCTTCTTCCGCTCGATATCGGCGATCAGGGTTTCGATCTCTCGTTTTTCCCGCTCAAGGGTCTGGACCCTCTCCTTGAACGCCTGGAACTCCGCAAGGTATGCCTCATATTCCTCAATGGCCCGCATGTTCACCGGCCCGAACGAAGAGAGTTGGGATTCCAACTCCCGGAGCCGCGTCTGGAGGGCGCCGATGGAGCCCTCGGCCGGCTCCTCCGGTTCCGGGGCCTCGCCGATGGCGGCCAGTTTTCCCTGGATCTCCCCCAGTTCCCGCTCGTAGCGGGCGTGCATGGTTCGGGCCCGCTCCAGGGCCCGGTAGAGCTCCTTCCGCCGCTCCCTGAGCCCTGCGATCTCTTCCTCTTTCACGGACCGGGTCTTCTTGCGTTGGGCCTGCCGGAGGCTGGCCCGGTGGAGCTCCTCCTCGGCTTCGAGGGTCTCCCGGCGGAGACGGGCGATCTCCCCTTGGAGCCGGGTAAGCTCTTCCCGAAGGCGCTCGATCTGGGCCGTCCGGCCCGCGATATCCGGGGCCCTTTGCCCCCGCTTCCGGCGGAACCCCCCGGTGATGGCCCCGCCCCGCTCGAGCAAATCCCCATCCGTGCTAACCGCCCGCACCCCCAATACGTCCCGCAGTACCTCTAGGGACTCCACTACCACCGTGTCCGCAAGCACATACTGGAACGCGGGGCGCACCTTCTCCTCACAGCGCAGAAGCTCCACCAAAAGCCCGAGGACTCCCTCGCGGCCCAAGAGCTCCGTCGCCTTGGGGGAGACGGGAGGGGGAGAGAGCTTGTCCAAGGGGAGGAACCGGGCGCGACCGATCTCGTTCTCCTTGAGGTAGCGCACACATTCCAGGGCCACGTCCCGGGTGGAGACGACGATATCGTGGGCGTGTCCTCCCAAAGCCGCTTCCAGGGCCACCTCCAGTTCCTGGTCCACCTCCCCCAGCTCCCCTAGCATCCCGATGACGCCGTCCCAGCCCAACGAAAGGATCTCCTGGACTGCCTCGGGGACGCGGCGCGCCGGGGGAGAGAGGCGCTTTATCTCCTCCAGGGCTTCCGCCAGGGACCGTATCTCGCGCTCTTTCGCCTTGGCCTCGGCCTCCTTGGCGGCAAGTTCCCCCCGCAGCCGCTCCACCCGCTGTACGAGCCGCAGGACCTCCCCCTCGCCGCCTTCGTCGGTGACCTCCTCCCGCTCCTTCAGCTCCCACTCCAGGGCCTCGATCTTGTGGTCAAGCTCATCCACTTCCTTCGCGAGCCTTTCCGCCTCCCGCTTGTGGCGGCGCAATTCCTCCCGGGCCTTGGCCTCCGCCTCCTTAAGCTCCTTGAACCGCAGGTACTTTAGGGTGGCAAGGACCCGGTCCCGCTCCCTCTCGAGCTCCCGGAATTTGAGGGCCGCCTCCCGCTCGCGGTGGAGCTCCACCAAGTGTCGGCGCCGCTCGGCGAGCAGGATCCGGGACGCGTTCAGGCGCTCCTTCACCTGGGCCAGCTCGGCGATGGCCTTGGCCTTCCGCTCCTCGTAGGCGGCGATCCCTGCCACCTCCTCGATGAGCTCCCGGCGCCGGCGTGGGGAGCGTTCCAGGACCTCGGTGACCATCCCCTGCTCCACGATGTAATAGCCCCCAGGTTCTATTCCCCCAAGGGAAAGGAAACGCTCCACCTGGCCGGCCGGGACCACCTTGCCCATGATGCGGTAGGTAGAGGAGGAGGGGGTGATGCGCCGGGAGAGGACCACCTCGTCGGCGTGTGCGGGGAGGAGCTCGTCGAAGGCGCCGGAGGAGTTATCCAGGGTTAGGGAGACCTCGGCCTCGGGGACCGTCTCTCCTTTGGGACTGGTATAGAGGAGATGCTCGATTTTCCCCGCCCGCAGGGCTCGGGAGCGGTACCCCATCACGAAGGTGATGGCGTCAAGGATGTTGGACTTGCCGGTGCCGTTCTCGCCCACGATGGCGGTGAACCCGGAATAAAACGGGATAGACACCCGCTTCCCGAAGGACTTGAACCCCCGGATGGTGAGGTTCTTGATGTAAGTCCTCATCGCTCTTTGTGGGGCAACCGAAGTATCGGCATGGGTTCTTGGGCACCTAGACTTGAGCCCTTTTCGTGGGCCGAAAAAAAGCGGTAAGGGGTGGTTGACCCCTTGAGATCGCCCTTATCTACCCGGCCAATGCCATCGGGCCTTTCCATAGCCCAACCTCCTCACCAAGGTAATGACTATAACGTTTAGGGCGCGTGGCAGCAAAACGGGGAGGGAAAAAGCTTCCCCTCCCCGCGTTTTCCGTCAACCTCCCGCACCGCCGAGGAACATGTAAGCCAAGGACCCAAGGGCTATCAGAAGGGCCAAGATCGCTATACCTTGGGCTCCGCCCAGGGCTCCCTGGAGCTCCTCCAGCTTTGCTTCGGTCTCTGCCTTGAAGGACCCGAATTCGTCCCTGGAGACGAACCCATCGCTCAAGGTCGCCATCTGCGCCTCCAGGGAACCGATCCGCGCCGAGAGGTCAGCCAATGAGGCCTCGAAACCCTCGATCTTGGCGCGGTTGTTCTCGATTTTTGCCTGAAGGGCCTGCACCGCTTGCTCCAACGCCAGGACACGCCGCTGCAGATGCCCGAGGTCTTGGTCCTCGAGGCGCTTTATGCGCTTCTCGTGGTCGGCCACCTGCGCCGAGAGCTGCGCCAGCAGATCCTTGACCTCTTTTTCCAGCTGAGCGGTGAGATCGGCGATCTTCTCGGAATGGGAGGACAGGGCGTCGGCGAGGCTCTTCATGGTCTCCTCTACCGCGGCCACCCGGTCCGAGAGGCCAGGGACTTGGTCGCAGACCATCTTGAGCTGGATGAGCTTGGCCTCCGCGTCCTTGAGCTGCACCGCCAGGGCTTGGTACTTGGCGTTGAGCTCCTCGTCCTCAGCATTTAGCGCCGCGATGGCGCCCTTGAGTTCGGCAATGAAGGCCGAGAAGAACTCCACCACCTCGCCGAAGGCGGATTCCATGACGGTGATCTCTTCCTCGGCCGCCGGGAGGTTGGCCTCCGCGGGTTCCTTTTCCTGAGCCAGGGCGAGGAACCCGAGGAACGCCCCCACCAGGGCCAGCATGAGGATCCTCTTCATATCCACAACCCCCTCCTTTCTCACGGGCTTCTGGGAGAGCCTACGGAGAAGCTCAATTGGGAACACGGGAAGATGGGTTGTGGGTGAGGTGGGTTTGTCGCCCCCTTCACGGACAGATGTCCAAAAAAGGGGAGCAAACTTTCGCGACAAATGGGCTTGTTCGCCGGGCTTCAACGTCCAGAACCTACTGAATCTTTCGCAGCCAGGAGCGTCGCGAGCACGCGCTCTAGATCAGCATGATCGTAAAACTTGGGCGAGAGGCCACAGGGCGGGGTAATAAGGTCCCCGGGGTGGAAGTCCTTGATCTGGGAAGGATCGGTGATACCCCAGGCGATCCGCTTCCCGTGTCGGGGGTAATACCGGGTGATATCGTAGCGGGAGGCATCGAAACTGATGATCTCGATTACATCGCTTTTGAAGAGGAGGTCCCATTGCATGTTGCCACACACGTGCACGCCTGGGATTACGGGGAAGTCGGAAAAGATCGGACGCCAGAGTTCCTCGAAATCGAACCCCGCCTGGCCCAAGGCGGGCTCGTCCAAAAACAGGATCACCTCCTCGGCCCGCAGCCCTTCCATGATCGCCTCCACGTGGCGGTAGATCCTGAGAAGGGCCTCGTCGGGATCGTACCCCGAGAGGATCAGGGTGGCGGGACCGATGACCTGGACTTTGACTGAATCGAACCTGTGTTTTTTGAATTCTGCGAGTGTGGAGAGGTGTCCCGGGTCCTTGATGTAAGAGAGCATCGCGTCGCCGAGGAGGGGAAGCTCGGGGAGGAAGGGGATATCGTGGCGGAGGCTGTACTTCACCGCCGCCTTGGGATCCCTTAGGGGGAGGGAGCCTATCTGGGTTATCACCTTTTTTCGCTGCACGTAAAGCCTCATTCTCCCGAAAGCTCCCGCAATCTCGCGAGGTAAGCCCTGTTATCCTTGAGCCAAGCCTTGAGCATGCGGCGCCCAACGAAGGCGAAAAACGTGTTTTCGAACTTGAGCCGCGTGAACCACGCGATCCCTCGCAAAACGGAGTAGAACCTTTCATATGCCCAAATGGCCAAGGCCTGAAGCCTCCAAGGCGACATATTTTTCGGGAAGAACACCACGTGATGGCCGTCGTAATGTGCCCAGTCCCTGTCGAAAATCCGGCCTTCTTCCGCGAGCTTCTGGAAAAGGCGGGTCCCGGGAGGAGGGACCAAGATGAAGAACTGGGCTGTGTCCAGTTTCAGGCGGATGGCCCCGCGCACCGTATCGAGTATGGACTCGGGGGTATCGGCGTCCGCCCCCAGGACGAACATCCCATGGATCGCGAGCCCCTCCCGGTGGATCCGGTGGACCCCCTCCCTGATCTCTTCGGGCGACTGCCCCTTCCTCCACTCCGAAAGCGCCGCGGGGTTCAGCGACTCAAGTCCGATGTAAAGCCGGCGACAGCCCGTCTCTCGCATCAGTCGCAATATCTCGGGCCGTTTGGCCACGGAGATCCTCTCCTGCACCGACCATCTGATCCGCAGCCTCGCCCTCCTCATTGCCTCTAGGAGCGAGAGGACCCGGGCGGGGTTTGCGGAGAAGTTATCGTCGACAAAAAATACGTGCCGGCGAGGAAAGTCTTTCTCTATCCGCTTCAGCTCCTCCACCACGTTTTCGGGGCTGCGATAGCGGATTTTGTGTCCAAACATCTTAACCACCGAGCAGAACTCACAATCGTGGGGACACCCCCTCGAGGTCTGTACGGGAACAACGTTCATTCGCTCCGCTCCTTCGACCAGGGAGAAATTGGGAAGGGGAAGGGCATCCAGATCATCCACTAAGGGACGGCCGGGGTTGTGCACCACCTCCTCCCCTTCGCGATATGATATCCCGGGAATTTCCCTTAAAGACTGGGTTTTCGTTCCTTCGCCCAAGTATCTCACCAACATGGGGAAAACCGTTTCCCCCTCATGTCGCACCACGAAGTCGGCGCCGTGGTTCAGGGCTTCCTCGGGCATGAAGGTCGCATGGGGTCCTCCCATCACCACCCAGATCTTCCTCCTCGCTTCCCGGGCGATCTCCTTGACCTTGGCCGCGATCCGGTATGCCCGGGGAGCCAGGTTGGTGAGGACGGAAATCCCTACGAGATCGGCCCCGGCGACCTCAGACCAGTCTATCGGGGCCAACTTCTCACAGAATATCCGCACGAAAAAGCCCATCCGCCGCAGGATTTCCCCCAGGATTGGAAGCCCCAAAAGCGGCATTCGTACGAACGAAAAGAAATGAAGCCCTGCGCAGGGTTCGATTAAAACGACCCGTTTCAGCTTCGACATCTCTCTCCTTATACCACTTTTCCTGCTACAGGCAAGGACAACGCCTCAAGCCACCTCGGTCCATCCTCAATTGGGTTGTCCTCGGAGAAACGGAGTAAACTATGGTGATGGCCGAGGCCTTAAGGGGAACCGGCTTAAGCGGGGCGATCCTTGCCGGGGGAGAGGGGAAGCGTCTCCGTGGCGACAAAGCTCGGCTTGTAGTAGGCAAAAGGCCGGTTCTAATCCAGCTGATTGATCTTTTGCAGGAGGTCTGTGGGGAGGTGGTAGTAGCCATTGGTAAACGGCGTCCGTTGCCGTTTCCGGTGGAAGCCCCCTTGGTGGAAGACCGCTTCCCCGGCAAGGGACCTCTGGCCGGGATTCACGCGGCTCTCTCCGCTACTTCGGGAGAAGCCTGCCTGGTTTTGGCGTGCGATATGCCCTTCGTGCGCCGGGAGCTAATCGGAGCGCTTCTTAAGCGGAAAAAGCCGAGCCGCACAGTGGTCTTCGCCATTGGCGGCTACCTCGAGCCCTTCCCCGGGATCTATCCTCGTTCCCTCCTTTCCCGGTTGGAGGAGGCCCTAATAGAAGGAGAACTCGGGGTCCAAGAACTCCTGCGGCGGGTCCCGTGCGTTGTGTTACCTGAAAGCCTCGCGCGGCGGGCGGATCCCGGGCTCATTTCCTTCACCAACGTGAACGCCCCCCAGGACCTTGTCCGGGAGGAGCGGTGCGTCTGATCCGGTTGCGCCGGTACGCAAAGGGAACATATGAGGAGGTGGAGGATTGGGTGGCCGAGGAGGGGCTTGTTGTCCTCCGCCTCGACGGCGCACAGGCGCGAAGGTTTGTGATCACTCCGGAAAAGATCCGTGAGTTCGTGTATGGGTACCTTCTCGGTGCGGGGCTCATCGGTGACCCAAGCCAGGTGGTTTCGTACCGTGAGGAATTGCACCCGGAGATCGGGATACCCGGTGAGGTGGTGGAGGTGAAGGTCTCCCTTAGCGCTCCTCCCGGGCCCTTGACCAGTGAGGTAGTTTGGGCTGCCTGTGACGTCGACGTTTCCGAGGAGGCCGTTGGATTCAAGCGGCTTTCTCCCCGGCCATTGATCCCGGAGCGGAAGCTCATCGAAATCCCAAAGCTTACGGCGGAGAACTCCGAGGACTTCAAGCTCACCGGGGCGTACCACTACGCCTTCCTCTTCGATCCCGAACTTAAGCTCCTCGCTTCGGCCAAGGACATCAGCCGCCACAACGCGGTGGACAAGGCCATCGGACAGGCGTTCCTTGCGGGAACGACCTTTAAGGAAGCGATCCTTTACATCACGGGCAGGGTCACGGCGGCTATCGTTCTAAAGGCTTTGCGGGCGGGGATCCCCGTGGTTGCCTCCCGCGGGGCGGCGTTATTGGGGGCGGTGCACCTTGCCCGAAGGTTCGACCTATGCCTTATAGGGTTCCTTAGGGCAGAACGGTTCAATCTTTACTGGGACGGGGGATGGCTCATCCGTTGAGAGGTCGTCGGAACCCCGGGCTTCATGGCCATAGCCAAGTTGCGATATTGGACATTAACTTTGAAATCAGTGATGAAGAGTTCCTTAATCGATATGACCGTGCCGGAAATCGGTTTCTGCGCCTGGTGCTTTTCTTGCTGACAAGTTAAGTGGCCATCTTGTTCCGGAAGCGTTTGCTCAAGCTTCCGAGGAGGGAAGCTTGGAAGAAACCTGGGCTATTGAGCAATATGACCGTTTCCTCGTTGAAAGAGCCACGTTGTTAGCAAGGGCCGCGAATGAATGGCTTT
>Ga0209410_1000608_pt1 | contig 16822 bp, 12 predicted proteins | sample Mar14436cmmetaG_FD_184135 | JGI IMG/M metagenome (GOLD analysis project Ga0209410, IMG submission 184135) | Marine hydrothermal vent microbial communities from Guaymas Basin, Gulf of California to study Microbial Dark Matter (Phase II) - Marker... ... | reverse complement strand
CTCTACTCACAGTGGAAGGATTTCTACCAATTTTCGATGCTATGAATTTTTCCCTCAGCCTTTTAGGGTAGTCCTTCTCTCCTAAGAAAAATTCCATGTTCTCCTCCACGACGATCTTTCCCACCGACACCAGTGTTTCGCTTCTTAGCTGTATCGCTTTCAACACACTGTAAGGTGTCTGGGGAGATAGTTCGATGGGTGGTGTAACTACTTCGAACTTTCCAGCGTTGTATTTGACGATTATATCCGGAAGAACGTAGGGGGATGGACGACCAAAACCTGTGACCTTACCTTCAAACAAACCAGGAGGACCTATTTCTTTCAATCTCTCGATTATTTCCATAAGTTTTGCTTCATCCACATCGAACATGTTGGAGACCTCATCGAGTGTGACCAGAAGCTTTCCTTTATCATCGAGGTTGTATATCAGAAAATCTGCAATTTTCTCTTCCTCATCGCTGAAAAGAGCGAATGGAAGCAGTTTCTCCATGTATCGGGATAGAGAAGTTTCTTCATCCACTAACGTGTCCCCAACGGTTTCGCTTCCTCTTTCTCTATCCAAAACGAGAGAGAAAGGTTCCAGGTAAGTTTTCAATTGCTCTATATTGCTTTCCAGAAATTCCAGCATCAGGGCTTCCTCATCTGTCATGATGAGTTTTAAGTTCAACTTCTGCTCTAACTTCAATCTTCTGCTTACCATGTTATCACCTCAGGTTCTTCCGAAAAATTTCCGTATTCGTCGATCTTTATGAGATAAATGTTTTTATCTTTCCCCCACGAATCGCTACTTCCCAAGATCAGAAAACCCCTATTAAGTGGTACCACATCGTACAAGAAATCGCTTTCGCTACCACCCACTTCATCTTTCAATGCGATTTCTCCCTCCTTCGTTAACTCCACGATCACCCCATCGTATGGATTCCTTCTCCATCCAACAACAATTACCCCTGTTTCATTCTCTATCATGGACTCCACAAAGCAACTGCCATCAAATCTTATGGTTTTTTCCCATATTTTTTCTCTCTCATCGTCGACCTTTAAAACGTAGATACATGATCTTCCAGAATCGAACCTTTTACCGGAGATCAAATAACCATTATCCACCTTGATCAAAGATTTTCCAAAATCGTTAGAAATCTCCTTGAATTCTTTCAACCAAACCGTTTCCAAGTCTTCATTCAATTTTACAAGGAAAATATCGTAATCATCGTTGAAGATCGTTCCCACAACGGTAAATCCATCATCATCCAACACGGCGCAGGAAAATTCATCCATATTTTTGGATATGTCGAATTTGTGTACTTCCACACCGCCGTTTTCATCGAGGAAAATCACGACACCATCTTTATCGTTGATGGTGCTACCGACTGATATGTATCCATTTCCCAGCTCAAGAAGTGTTCTCCCAACAGTTATTCCCTCCAAAACTTCGATGTTTGATATTTCAAAATTCTCCGTTAGCCACAATATGTGCGTATCGAACACTCCATAGGTTATGGCGACAAAACCTTTATCTGTTTTGCAAAGGCCATATACGGGACCAAAATTTCCCAAATCGATAATATTCAGAAGATTACCCTCACTATCCAGAACCGCAATACTCGATGTATCTTCCCCATTTATCGCTCTCGATCCAAGCAAGTACAGTTTATCACCTATCCTCTTGATCTCAACGAATTTTTCCTCCCCTTCCACATCGAAAACACGTGTCCACCAGTTTCTGGTTGAGAACGAGAAGATCTCACTTTCCGTGGTTTCTCCATGTTCGTCCATTGCCACTACTTTCCATAGATAGGTGGTTCCGTACTTCAAATCCTCAATGGTTATGGATGTAGAGGAAGTTTTTCCAATGTAGAAAAGCTCATTCTCTCCAAAATACACATGATACATCAAATCATCACCATCTGGGTCCGAGCATTCCCACGATAGAGTCACTTTCGAAACATTCACATCGGTGGATTCATTCCCAGGGGAAAGGAGTTGAGGAACGTTCGGTGGCCTGTTTCTATCTAACACGATCACATGGAAGGTGCAGGTGGTATCATCAAACCCATCACTGACCTTCAAAATGATTTCATACACACCGGCATCATCGAAATCCGTTGCGAAGGAATATCTATCGTTTTCCAAAACTCCGGGACCTTTCACAAGAGAGAACGAGAGATCATCGCCATCAAGATCTCTGGCATGATCTCTCAGATCCAAAACCAGTGTCTCCCCTTCAAATATCTCAACATCATCTATGGACAGCTCGGGAGGATTGTTCCTCGTTTTGAAAGACCATAGAGGACCCTCCACACAAAATTCGGAATCCCTGGCTACAACTTTCCAAGTGTAGCTGGTATGACCTTTCAAATCGATTGGAACCATCTTGGATGTGGTCGTCACCGATTTTTTAAATCCTCCCAAGTCACTTTCTATAACTACATCGAAAGTTAGTTCATCCCCATCTGGATCTTCCGCATCCCATTTTAACGTGATACTAGATGGAACATCCTTTGCACCATCTTCAGGATAGGGGTTTTCAGGAACTTCTGGAGGTCTGTTAACATCCTCAACCATCACTTTGAAACTACCCGTTATCTCATCGAATCCATCTGAAACTTCCAAGGTGACTTCGTGAACTCCTGCATCTTGATAGTTCGGTATGAAAATGTAAAGATCGTTGATCAATGTTCCTGGCCCCGTCAACAGATCGAAGGTTAAAGGATCGTTATCTTCATCCTCGGTGAATTCTGTGAGATCCATCAGTAACCTTTCTCCTTCTTTCACCGACTGATCCTTTAAGAAAAGTTTCGGCGGATGATTGATGGTGGTGAATGTCCAAGTAGAACCCCAGCTTACAGCTTCCCCGTCATACGCTTTCACTCTCCAGAAATACTTCGTATGTGGATCGAGCCTTTTTAAGTGAAGTTGATTTTCATGTGTTTGAAGCTCCCTCGTGTTTCCAGAACTCGTTAGGAAAATCGTGAAGATCATGTTATCTCCATCGTGATCCTTCGAGCACCATCTCAACGTTACATCCGTTTCAACGTCTTCAGCACCGTCAGGAGGAATGGGATCGTGAGGAGGTTCTGGAGGAGTGTTGTCAGGAACCGTAACTTCCACAGTATTAGACCAGGAAGATGGAAGAGTATGATTCAAAGCACGGATTCTATACGAGTAACTCTCTCCTCGTCTGATGTTTTCATCGACATAATCGTTCATTTCAGTTACCGAAATACAATGGAAATCCTGAAAATCCTTTCTCTGAAGTTCAAAGCACGTTATTTCACCCTCACAATCCCACGAGAGATGGATTCTGTCTTTAGAAACATCAGCAACTTTCAGTACAGGTTTTGAAGGTCTTTCCAAAGAAATCACCCCGTAACTTTCGAAACCTATGAGACCTTCCTCGGTCTCAACCAGAATCTCGATTTCTGTTTCATCGTGGAATTCCATGAAGATCTCTGGACCCTCCCCCAGAAGTTTTCCTTCTGAGAACCATAGGATCTTCGAACCTTGTAGGATGAAGTTTCTTGGAGAGAGGTGGATACACGTTCTTTCAGCGCGTGGAACTATCAGGTTTTCCTCTAAATATCCGTATTGCGTTTCAACTTCAAACACGAGTTTCGATGAACTCCCCAAGGTATCAGCCTTATCCAGAATTCTTTCGATTTCAATGGATTCCTTTCTAAAGGGTGGTAACCTTTCACCCATCAGCATCCCGCAGAAAAGTCCCAATCCTTGGTGAGAGGATATTCTTTCGACGCGATACGCGTACCAAGGAACATTCAGTAAAAAGTTTGAAGGCTTCAAGAAAGTTCCCTTAGCTGTGGGATGATGAAAACTTCCCGATCGAGTCACATAAATGACGGGGTGCTTGTTTATTTTCATCACATCATTCCAAGAAATTTTGAACTTTTCTTCACCCTGAGACAAGATCACGTATGAAGGGTGACCTGATGCTTCTTCCAGAACGATACTGAAGAATGAAGGGTAAAATTTACCATCCTTTTCAAGAAACAACCAGAAATTCACGAAGATCTTTCCGTCCTCTCTAAAGGCTTCTTGGTAGATAACAGGGGAAGATTCGGGGAAGCTTTCAACAACGATTAAAGATTTCGATGAGCCGTACATAGCCAGATCTTCAACTTTTGGATTTGAAACACACCCATTTGAATGGTAAAAAACGCTGTTTTCAAGAACATCCGCAAGATCCAAAATTTTCAAACCACACTCCAGATGGATTACAGGAAGGAATTCCTCGAAAGATTTATTCACCTCGTCTCTTACAACCACCTCGTTTTCATCCACAATGATTTGTTCACCTTCGATATTGACCAGGAGTTTTGCATTGACCACCGTAGATTCCAATGGAAAGATAGTCACCTCCACCATTGTTCCATCCCTTGTCAGAGTTGCTTGTGAGGTATTGTTCAAGGCTATTTCACATTCTCCCAGATCCATCCCCTGTTCTTCATAAAAGATCTTCAATGAATTTTTCTTACCAACACCGGAAATTTCCATTTCTCTCCCTTTCACCCCAATTGTCTTGAAGATGTATATTTTTAACTCGTTATCGATAATCTCGTTTAAATCCTTCGCATCGATCGTTATGGAGATTCCATCCTTTGAAAAATACTTTTTTCCAGCTTGATAGATCTTCCCATTGTGTTCAAGAAGAGTCACAACATTCGTACTAACCCAGGGAACTTCTATAACGACTTTTCCTGAGAGAGAACCTTTTCTAAGGTCAAGTGTGATTTCCTTCCCTCCATAAAATGGCCCTCTGTTGATGTTTTTCCTGTAGTTGAGTATCTGAAAGGAGGTGGCCCCTTCGAAGGAGTCAGGAAACGTTTTTAAAATCACTCCATCCTCGAAGATCACGATATGGGAATGTTCCGATGACAGAGGGGGCTTCTCAAGATGGTTAGGAGAACAACCCAGCATCACTAGAGTTATCAACAACACGATGAGTTTTTTCACACCAGATACCTCCTTTGGTGTTTTTAGTTTCGAAAATATGTAGGAATATCATTTTGGATTAGAAGAGTGAAATAAGATGAGAAAATCGGCGAAAAGATTTTACCATAGGTTTGTTACTTTCAAGAAAAATCTTTTTGGAGGGGTATGAAAACTAAGAACGATCTGTATCCTCTCAAATCCTGGAAAATTATGATTCTTCCATTCATTGAAAAGATGGTAGAGTTCTTCCACCTTTCCAAATACTCTCCAGATTCTTCCCTCAAGAACAGCGAATCCCTCTTCCCCAACGTAGTGGTACTTTCCCCTGTCCCTTGTGAGCCTACCTGTCAAAAGTTCCAGAAGCTCAAGAAACGAGGTTTCCTTGAAAAAAGGTATCTCTAAGGTACCTGTCTCTTCAAGCCCTTCCAATCTCGAGAGTTTTTCCCTGTTCCTTTCCCAAAGGTTTCCAAGCCTTCCTCCCGCCATTATGAACCTTGTTTCCGTTTTGTAGACTCCTAAGAGTTCCCCTTCTCTTTTCACGAAGACAAAAGCAGGTTGCCTACCTGTGACATGAACGTTCAGAGGGGCCACAATCCTTCCTCCATTCACCAGCTGTTTGAACCATGATCTTGGTATCTCATCGATACCAACTGTGCACAGAATAGCATCGTAGGGAGCTTTATCTGAGAATCCATAATATCCATCTCCACACACGATGAGGACGTTCTTGTATCCCAAGTTTTCTATGTTTCTCTTTCCGATTTCGCAGACCTTCTCTTCGTATTCAATACTGACAACGTAACCTTCTTCCCCAACGAGCTTGCCCATAACTGAAGCATTGTAACCGGTCCCCCCGCCTATTTCCAGAACTCTGGAGCCTCTCTTAATACCAGCCCAATCCATGAAACTCGCCATAAGAGAGGGTTGGCTCGATGTCGAATAGGTTTTTCCATCGTCGTAAGTTACAATAACGGAATCGGAGTACACTATGGACTCTGGATAAGATCTCTCGGTGAATCTTTCCCTCGGTACAGATGTGAAAGCTTCCACGATATCTTCTCTGAAACCATAGAATTCCAGAATTCTCCTCAATCTTTCCCTCATGTTTTCCCCTATGCTATCATAACATTTTAGGAGGGGATGATTTTGAAAAAAGCTGTGATAATTACCATAGGGAGCGAGCTGCTAAAAGGAATTATTTTGGATAGAAACTCAAAATATCTGTGCGATCAGCTCAAAAAATTAGGATACGATGTTGTGAAGACTGTCTCAGTCGGCGATGATATCGACAGTATTGTCAGGGAAGTCAGAAGAGCCATAGAAGAAGCTGATCTCGTCGTTACATCCGGAGGGCTGGGGCCAACGAAGGATGATAAGACTAGAGAAGGAATCGCTGTAGCTCTCAACAAGAAGCTGATAATGGATCATGACTTGAAATCTAGAATAGAAAAGAGGGTTAGGGAATTCTACAGTGGAAAGATCCCTGGAAACATATCAAAACAGGCTGAAGTTATAGAAGGAGCCGAAGTTCTGGAAAACACTGTCGGGAGTGCTCCTGGCCAGCTCGTAAATGTTGAAAACAAAGCTGTTCTGATACTTCCAGGCCCTCCCAGAGAACTGATTCCCATGTTCGAAGCGGTGAAAGAGAAGTTGAGAACGGAAAACGCTTTCTACGAAAGAACCATGAGCTTTTACGGTATTCCAGAAGCGAAGTTGGAAGAGGAACTGAAGGATATCCTATATTCTCAGAAGGATGTGGAGATCGCTACAATGGTTGATCATGTTCATGGTGTTAAATTGAGGCTAACAACAGATTTTGAGAAAAAAGAGCAGCTCGATGGGATGATGGAGAAGATAATGGGGAGATTGGGAAGATATGTTTACGGATTCGACGATGAGACGATGGAGGAGAGTGTTTTCAAACTTTTGAAGAAAGAGAACAAGAAGATAGCTTTCGCTGAGTCTTGTACCGGAGGGTTGATTTCCTCACATCTTGTGAACGTTCCGGGCTCTTCTGAAGTGTTCGTTGGGGCGGTTGTAGCATACAGTAACGATTTGAAAGAGAGGATATTGGGTGTATCCAGAGAAACTCTGATGAAATACGGTGCGGTCAGTGAAAAATGTGTCAGGGAAATGAGCGAAGGCCTGCATCGATTGACGAAAGCGGATCTGTGTCTTTCCGTATCGGGAATAGCGGGACCGACAGGAGGTACACCTGAGAAACCAGTTGGGACCGTTTTTCTGGATCTCTACGATGGAAAGAGCCACTACACAAAGAGGGAATTTTTCAAAGGTAACAGAAATGTGATAAGATTAAAAACGTCTGTGAACGCTCTGAACATGGTGAGAGAGTATCTTATAGGATTTGGGGAGTGATAGGTATGATGAAGGAGGAATACCTAAGTGTTTTTGTAGACGAAAGTAGAGAAACTCTCCAGAGTTTAAACGATAATCTCCTGAAACTGGAAAGCAGCCCAGAAGATATGGAAACGGTCAATGAGGTCTTCAGATTGTTGCATACCCTGAAAGGTATGGCGGGAACCATGGGTTTTGAGAATATGATGAAATTATGCCATAAAATGGAAAACGTTCTGGACAAGGTGAGAGGCGGCAACGTTAAGCTCACAGAAAGCTTGATGGACAAGCTGTTTACAGGTGTTGATATCGTTGAAAGGATGGTTAACAACATCGTCGAATCCGGAAACGATGTGTTGGAAGATATCGATGTCGATTCGATCGTTCGATCTTTTGACGAAATCCAAGGAACTGAGACAGAAACTGAATCTGAAAAAACTGAGGAGAAAAAAGAAGAAAAACCGGAGAAAATGGAAGGAATACCGATAGAGGTGGAGGAGCCTGTGAGAAACGTGGTTGAAAAAGCTATCGGTGAAGGTTTCAATTCTTACTATATAAAAGTCACTCTGAAAGAAGGAACACAACTGAAATCTGCTAGGATGTACCTGGTTTTCCACAAGATCGAGGAAATGGGTGGAGAGATCGTTAAAACGGTGCCACCCGTTGAAGACATAGAAGAAGAGAAGTTCGATCTGGATGTGGATATGATCGTTATAATAAAGAAAGATAAAGAAGATTTGGTACGAGCCATCACCAGTATATCAGATATAGATAGAGTTATCATAAAAGACTTCTTACCTAAAACACCTTCTGTTAAGGAAAAACCGGAAGAGGTCAAAGAAGAGGTAAAGATTGAGGAAAAGACTGTTGAAGAGAGAAAAACAAAGAAAAAACTCACTCAGACGGTTAGGGTCGATATAGACAAGTTGGACACCTTGATGAACCTCATGGGAGAATTGGTCATAGCAAGAAGCAGAATCGTCGATACCTTGAAAAAGTACAATATAAAGGAAGTCGATGAGAGTCTAGCGCAACTCAGCAGGATCACTCTAGACCTTCAAAACATTGTGATGAAGGTGAGGATGGTTCCCATAGCATTCGTTTTCAACAGGTTCCCAAGAATGGTCAGGGATCTCTCCAAGAAAATGGGAAAAGAGGTCAACTTCATAATTAAAGGTGAGGAAACAGAACTTGATAGAACATTTGTCGAAGAGATAGGAGAGCCCATTCTCCATCTTTTGAGGAACGCTATAGATCATGGAATAGAATCCAAAGAAGAGAGGATAGCGAAGGGAAAACCACCCATTGGAACGATAGTTCTTTCTGCAAGGCACGAAGGAAACAACGTCGTCATAGAGGTCCAAGACGATGGAAGGGGGATGGATAGGGATAAGATCGTGAAGAGGGCTATAGAGATGGGACTGATAGATGAGCTCAAGGCTTCTACACTGCCAGATGAGAGGGTCTTTGAATTTCTCTTCACACCTGGCTTCTCGACGAAAGAAGATGTGAGTGAGGTCTCCGGAAGGGGAGTTGGAATGGACGTTGTAAAGAATGTCGTTGAATCCCTGAATGGGAGCGTGAGCATAGAGAGCCAAAAGGATGTTGGAACGAAGGTAACGATCAGGCTTCCTCTCACCCTAGCCATAATTCAGGCTCTTCTTGTGAAAGTCAACAACTACGTTTATGCCATACCGATAGCCAACATAGACAGCACTTTAATGGTATCCAAAGACGATATCCAGACAGTCCAGGATAAGGAAGTCATTGTCATAAGGGGAGAGGTGATCCCAATATACAAATTGTGGGAGGTTCTTGAGATACCCCATGAAACTGAGGGAGGAGCGATGAATACGGTTATAATAAGAATTGGCAACAGAAAGTACGGACTCGTGGTTGACAAACTGTTGGGACAAGAAGACATAGTTATCAAATCTCTGGGCAAGATATTCTCCGATGTCAAAGAATTCAGTGGAGCCGCTATTCTAGGTGATGGTAGTATCGCCTTGATCCTTGACATATCCAGTATTGGCTGAAGGGGGGATGAACTTGGATACAGCAGTTGAGGAATTCGAAGTTCTGAGTTTCAAGCTTGGTGATCAGGATATGGCTTTTGACGTTGAAAACGTGGAGATGGTGATAGAGACTCCTCAGATAACCCGTGTTCCAAAATCAAAAAATGTTATTGAAGGAATAATAAATCTGAGAGGAAAGATAGTGGCTGTCGCCAATCTCCCTAAGATACTGGATCTTGATGTGGATGTCGAGAAACTGAAAAGTGTCATTATAATGAATGTGGGCGATGTGGAAATAGGCTTCCTTGTAGAAGAAGTAAATGGTGTTATGAGAGTTACTGAAGATGAATATGACAGAAACGTCGTTTCGGAGAAATTCGGAAAGAAATCGAAAGGTTTGATTAAAAAAGATGAGAACGATCTGGTCGTTTATCTAGATGTTAACGAAATAGTATCCGAGATAGTATCTGCTGGGACTTGAAGGGGGTATGAGGAATGGGAAAGAAGGTATTAATAGTCGATGATGCCGCTTTCATGAGGATGCTTCTAAAGGATATCGTCACGAAAGCCGGTTTCGAAGTCGTGGGGGAAGCAGCAAACGGTGTTGAAGCTGTTGAGAAATACAAGGAACTGAAACCAGATATTGTCACCATGGACATAACGATGCCGGAAATGAATGGCATAGAAGCTGTGAAGAAGATTAAAGAGATAGATCCGAATGCTAGGATAATCATGTGTAGTGCTATGGGGCAGCAGGCGATGGTCATAGAAGCGATCCAGGCGGGAGCTAGAGATTTCATAGTCAAACCCTTTCAACCTTCAAGAGTTATAGAAGCCCTTCAAAAGCTTGCCAAGGAGTGAGTGATATCGGGGCGTTCATACTTCAGTTCTCGATAGCTCTTGGGATACTTATTGGTGTACTTCTTCTCGTTTATTTTTTTGTCATGAAGAGATTTCCAAGGGCATTTGGAGGAAAACATATAGCGATCTTGGAAAGGAGGTACATAGATAGATTCTCGTCTATAGTATTGGTAAGGATCATGGATGAATACTATTTCATACTGGTTACGCAATCTGGTGGTACTGTTCTTAAGAAATTGAAGGCGGAAGAGATATCTGAGGAGGATTTTTCTTCTGTCTTCTTCAAAAAGTTAGGCAGAAAGGAAAAGGGAGAATGAAAAAGATCTTTCTAATATTACTGTTTGTATTTTTGACTGTTCAAACCTTTTCCCAAGAAAAAATTCCCCTTCCTTCTATATCGATTGGTATAAAACCAGTTGAAGAACCGAGAGAGCTGGTTACAACGTTGGAGATTCTCCTTATATTGACTGTTCTGGCGCTAGCACCAAGCATCTTAGTACTTTTTACATCATTCACCAGGATTATCGTTGTCTTCTCCTTCCTGAGAAACGCTCTTGGAACAAGACAAGCTCCTCCAAATCAAGTTTTAATAGGACTTGCTCTTTTCCTAACATTTCTCATAATGCAACCCGTCTGGTCCGATATATACAACAACGCCATAACGCCATATCTTAAAAAAGAGATAGGGTACGATGTGATGTTTTCAAGAATCATGGCTCGTGTGAGGGAATTCATGATAGGAGAGCTCAAAAACCATCATAACGAGGATAACGTTTTTCTCCTCGCAAAAAATGTGGGACTGGAGATAGAAAATCTAGATCAAGCACCGAATTCCGTTCTCATACCGGCTTTCGTTCTAGGAGAGCTGGAGATCGCCTTCAAAATGGGGGTGGTTCTCTATATTCCCTTCATAGTGATAGATATGGTGGTTGCAAGTATTCTGCTCTCCATGGGTATGATCATGATACCACCTATATTTATATCTCTACCTTTCAAGATACTGGTCTTCGTGCTAGCAAATGGATGGGATCTGTTGATAGAAGGTTTGATAAAGAGTTTTGCGAGGTGATATCTTGACTGTTGAAGTTTTCATAGATGTCGTCAGAGAAGGTATAAGCACGCTTATTACCATAATAATTCCTCCTCTTCTCGTCAGCCTTGCTGTCGGCTTGGTGATAAGTATATTTCAAGCTGTCACACAGATACACGAACAGACCCTAACATTCGCTCCAAGAATAATTGCTATATTCCTGACTATACTGGTCATAGGCGGTTGGATGCTTCAAAAATTGTTGGATCTAGCTCTGGACATGCTTACAAGATACTTTCAGATGATATAGGAGTGAAAGCAAAGTGAGAGTAGATTTACACGTTCATACAACGGCATCCGATGGGAAGTTATCTCCTCAGGAAGTAGTGGGGAAAGCTTTCAGAGATGGAGTGGAGGTTCTTTCAATAACAGATCACGATACACTGGAAGGGATGGAAAGATTCACACCAGAAGGTGTGATATTCATACCAGGAGTTGAGATAAGCTCTCGTTTTGAAAGGACACTCCATATTCTTGGATATGGATTTGACCCTCAAAACGATGTTTTAAGAAAAACTCTTTCAGATCTTCGGAGAAAACGCTCTGTGAGAAATGAGATGATACTGGATAGGGCAAGGTCCATTGGTTTCGAGCTCTCTATGGAAGAACTTCAAGAAATAGCTGGAAACGATGTGATCGGAAGACCTCACTTCGCCAGATTGATGGTGAGAAAGGGGTACGTCAGCTCCTATGAAGAAGCTTTTGAAAAATATTTGGGAAAGGGAAAGATCCTGTACGTTGAAAAGGAAAGGTTGAAACCTGAAAGAGCGATAGAGCTCATATTGAAAGCAGGGGGTATCCCGGTTCTTGCTCATCCATACCAGACGGGATTTGAAGGGGAAGAGCTTGAAAGATTCATAAAGAGGCTGAAGGGATACGGTTTGAAAGGGATAGAAGTTTTCTACCCTGAGCATACAGGTAGAATGATGGAAGAATATTTAGAACTTTCGAGAAAGTACGATCTTCTGGTGACAGGTGGTAGTGATTTCCATGGAGAAGGTACCACACTTTCCTCCTTTGGTATGGATGTTCCCTTTCTACATATTAGGAGATTCCTCAAAGAACTGCAAATCCTCTGATTCTTAAATTTCGATAAAAATTATCACCATCAATTACTCTCTTGTATTTTAATAAGTTAATGAGGGGGTGAGGTATCATGATGAAGAGAATGATCATGATACTTTTGATACTTTTTCTCCTTGCATTTCTTTGGTCATGTGTTGGAAAAACTCCTGAAACTCCTGAAACATTCGAACCGGAGAAAACATATGATGAAGTGACACGTGGTGCCTTTAGACCAGGAGCAATCATGATATCAACCGATCCGGAGTGGAGTCAACTCGATGAGGGAAGTTTCGTGTACATCGTGACCACATCAGGATTATACGGCTATATGAAAGTTTTGGATATAGAAGATGATTCCATCGTTTTCAACTATGCGTTGTTCGACACTGAAGGAGATGTTTTCAAACATGAAGAGGACGTTCTTCTGAAGGCAAACAAGGGTATAGATATGGATAACGACAGCTTCGATGATGTCTTGTTCTCATCCGAGAAGAAGAGGAAATCCTTTGATACCAGCATTAGATACTTGGTATTTCCAAGGTATACCGATGTTTCTTCGATGTTCAGCGCCGACCTTAAGAAAATAAAAGGAATAATTAGTTTGAGCACGTCAGGGAGTTTAATTACCGTGAGCGATGGATACGCATTGTATGAGGGGATAGAACCTTCGACAAATGTTGTTGCCTTTGTCAAAACAGAAAACCTGCCATCTTTTGAAGAAGGTGATTTCATAATAGATGTTTTGAGTAGCAGGAAGACGGGCAGAGGGTATTTCAGAAAGATAACGAAGGTTGAAGATCATGGAACTTACGTTTTGATCCACTCGACTCCAACGAGTTTTAACGAGGCGTTTGGAAGGTTCAAACTGCATGCAGAGAATATCACACTAGATGAGATGACACCTATCAACGAGGATGCCAAGATCCTTCTTGAAACTATGAGAAAAGCCGATGTTGAACTTGAGAAGACGATATCATTGATCGACACGTCGAATGTGAAGGCCAGCTTGGATATATCTCTGGGATTTGGTGTCAGTGTGGATGCAGATCTTGATCTAGATGGATTGAGTCTTAAACACTTCCTTTTCAGAGCTGATTTTGATTTCGAACATAGCCTTGTCCTTGAAGCTCTTCTGACTGTAAGTTATGAAAGAGAGGATACAACGTCTCCATTCTTCGAGCCAAGTTTTTATTTCATAATAGGTGAAATACCGATTGAGATAAGTTTCCCAGTATACGCAGGTTATGATCTTGATGCAGATGCGACAGTTCAGGCAACAGCAGGTTACAATGTCGACTTATCTTTCTACGGTGGTGTAGAGGCAACCAGCTGGTCCAATTGGCGCACCATTTCAGGTCATGAAGGAGAAAGTGAACTCGTAGGCCCAGAATTCGAAATAGAAGGAGAGGCAAGTTTCAAGCCATACCTTGGAATCGGTATGAGAGTGTCTGTGGCATATGTCGCTTTCGTTGAAGGGGATGTGAGACCTTACGTTGAGATAGGAGGAGAGGGTCACGTCTATGCCAGCGGAGATGGTTATGTGGATTGCTCTCTAGATATAGGAATGGAGTTCACACTGGGTGTTGGTATAGATCTTGTGCTCTATGAGTTCAGAGAAGACTGGACCATATTCGATTGGACTATAAAATCGTATGACCTGGAACTCTGGAAGCAGCTTGCATGCCCAAGTAATCTGAGAGCATCTTTTGAAAGCGATGGAGTCCACCTGAGTTGGACGGACAGATCCATCCTGGAAGATGGTTATGAGATTCAAAGAGGTAGGAAAAATGTTCTTGGAACAGTTGTATGGATGAAAATAGGAGAGGTTGGAGAGAACGTGACAAGCTTTATCGATCAGAGTCCCGAGTCTGATGTAGTTCTCCATTACAAGGTGAGAGCGTTTGCTGATACTTCCTTTGGGAAAACCTATTCTGACTGGTCAGAAAGCGCCACAACCATAAACCACAGTCCCAACACACCTTACAATCCATCTCCCCAGAATGGTGCCGTGGATGTCTCATTAACTCCCATCCTCTCTTGGGAATGTGAAGATCCCGATTGGGACTCCGTAAGGTACGATATTTATCTTGGAACAACTTCTCCTCCACCTCTTCTGGTTTCAGATTATCCGTACAAAACTTACACGATAACGACTCCTCTATCCTACGACACGACCTATTACTGGCGAATCGTTGCCAAAGACGATAAAGGTGGTGTCAAACACGGTCCTATTTGGAACTTCAAAACCCTATTGCCAGGGCATTATATCCTGACGATCGATACTTATCCAGACGAAGGACTCACAGTTTCGATAGATTCAACTCCTGGTATCTCACCATTTTCGTTGAGCGTTGTGGAAGGAGATCACACCGTGTCTGTGACATCACCTCAAATGATGGATAGGAGCACTTTCGTCGATGGGGAAGATACACTATATCTGTTCAAGAGCTGGAACGACGGTGTGACGAGTGCCACAAGAGTTGTCTACGTGGATCGTGATATAACTCTCACCGCAAACATGCTTAGATTCTTCAAAGTGATAGTAGATGTCGAGCCGACAGGTGCTGGAACAGTTATCTACACAAGAAAACCTGATGATCTGTACTTCGAAGGAACTTCCGTTATTTTCCAGGCAATTCCGGCTTCAGGATACAATTTCCTGTATTGGGAACTCAACAGTGAGATAATAACCACAAATCCCCTTGAATGGGAGATACACTATCCAATACATTTGATCGCCAAGTTTCAATAAGGAGCCCATCAGGGCTCCTTATTTTTCCAGCCTTCCTCGTTTCATGATCAAAACCCTGTCACAGATCCTGGAGAGCTCTTCGAAGTCGGATGAGAAGAGAATGACCGCTCCTCTCCTCCTCACCTCATTTAACTTCTTTCTAAAAAAAGCGACTGATTTAAAATCCAACCCTTCAGTTGGTTCAACCGCAACTAGTAGTATGGGATTGGAAGATAACTCTCTCGCTATGATCAGCCTCCTGATGTTACCACCTGATAGAGTTTTCACACTCGCTTTTAAGGAGTGAACTTTCACATCGTACCCTTCAATGGCCCTTTCACAGAATTTGAATATATTTTTGAATCTCAGAATGGATCCCCTGGAGAAGGCCCTTCTATGAACCACTGTGGATACAATGTTTTCCCAGACTGTCATATCAGAACACACACTCACTTCTGGATCTTCGGGAATGTAAGATATTCCGAGATCTCTTCGAGCACGCAGATCGAGTTCTGTTATGTCTTTCCCTTTTAAAATAATTCTTCCTTTAACCGGTTTTCTTATTCCAACAATGATTTCCACCAATTCCTTCAGCCCTATTCCATCAAAGCTCGTCACACCGATGACATCGCCTTCATTCACTCTAAGACTCAAATTGTTCAACTTCACTACATTCGATCCATCCACGTAGGATATTCTCTTCAAGAATAGGATCTCCTCACCACCCAAGTAACTGGCTGTTCCCGACTGATGAACAGGTACATCACCAAGCATGAGTTTTGCCAATTCATCCCTAGAAACACCATCATTTTTCAGAATTCCTCTTACCTTACCATCTTTCAAAACGATGATTTCATCGGAGATCTTCATGATCTCATCGAGTTTGTGGCTTATGAAGATAACGATCTTACTTTCATTGACCAATTTCCTGAAAATTTTGAACAACTTTTCAACTTCTTCAGGCGAAATGTAAGTTGTTGGCTCATCAAATATGAGAACTTTTGTGTTTCTGTAAAGTAACCTTAGGATCTCCACCTTCTGCCGTTCACTCATAGAAAGATCTTGAACTTTCCTCGATATGTCAACTTCCAGTCCATAATGTTCCATGAGATCCTCGATCTTACTCAGAGCATGCCTCTTGCCTGCGCTTCCAAAAAGGTGAGAGGGCTCCTTTTCCAATATAATGTTTTCAAGTACATTCAGCGAGGAAAACAATAAGGGTCTTTGGTGTACCATACCTATTCCCATATCCATAGCTTTCTTTGGGTTTGATATCGTCACTTTCACTCCATCGATACGTATCTCACCGGAATCCGGTATCAGCTCCCCACAAAGGCATCTCATGAGAGTTGTCTTCCCAGCCCCGTTCTCACCGACGATGGCATATACCTTTCCCTCTCCCAGTTTGATGCTTATGTTATCGTTCGCGATGACTCCCGGAAATCTTTTCGTGATATTTTTCATCTCTATGAACAATCTTCATCTCCTCCCGACAGATCAACTCAGGATCTTTTCGGGTCTTTCCTGAGCTTTTACTTTCTTCCAACCCTCAAAAGCACTCAAGACTACTGAACAGACAGTAGATGATATAAGAAATAATGCCAGTATCCATGAAGCTTTTTAGAACAATCTCCATATCCTGCAAGATATCAATCACCGAAATTTTTCAACAATTCCAGCCATAGACTCCTGAACCCGATGCCTTCCTAACAGTGTGATTGGCAACGTTCCACAGATTTGCTCTGGAATAGTCGAGGT
>Ga0209410_1000606_pt1 | contig 16836 bp, 18 predicted proteins | sample Mar14436cmmetaG_FD_184135 | JGI IMG/M metagenome (GOLD analysis project Ga0209410, IMG submission 184135) | Marine hydrothermal vent microbial communities from Guaymas Basin, Gulf of California to study Microbial Dark Matter (Phase II) - Marker... ... | reverse complement strand
GCTCTCGGTGGAGGGGGTGGGGGGGAAGGTCAAGGTCAGGAATATCTCTATCTCCTTCCCTCCCGAAAGCTTCGTTCCTCGGCTCGAGGCACCCTCCTGCGTGCAACTTCGCTACGGCATGACCCCTATATGCGACTCCGGCGTGTTCAGGACGGACAGGCCTCCCTGGGAGCCGAGCTACGGCCTGACCGTGCTCCACGATACGAGGAACTCCGCCTCCCTGTTGCTCGGGACCCTGGGACGGGGGGACTGTACGGTCACCTTCCACAACCTGTACGCCGATCCGCACCGTCAGGGAGCCTTCGGGCTCGAGGTGCGTCTGGAGTTCCACTGCACTTTGGAGCGGGGCCTCGGACCCGTGGGCCAGAGGATCGTCGCCCTGGCAGGAGGCGACCCCGTGGGGCTGCTGGAGGATTACGGGGAGCTTTGGAGGGGGGAGGTTCCACCGAGGGGTAGCCCGAGGGTCATGGGGTGGAACTCGTGGGACTTCTACGGAGGTTCGGTCTCGCAGAAGGTCGTGGAGGAGAACGCCTCGGCCATGAAGAGGCTCTTCCCCCGGCTCACCCACGTCGTTGTGGACGACGGCTGGCAGGTCCGCTGGGGGGAGTGGGAGGCGCACGGCCGCTTCCCGGGAGGGCTGGAGGGGCTCGCCCGATCCATAAGGAAGAGGGGGGCGGTCCCGGGGATATGGACGGCCCCTTACACCATGTACGTACATTGTCCCTTCGCATTCCGGAACAGGGACTGTCTGGTTCGGGACGAGGCCGGGGAGCCCGTCGTGCTCGTGTATTCGGGCGGCCCCGTAGTGCTCCTGGACCCCACACATCCCAAGGTGGGGGAGTACATAGCCAGGACCTTCCGGAGGCTTTGGAGGGCGGGGTTCAGGTACTTCAAGATAGACTTCGTCCAAGCCCTCATGGACCCGAGGGCGGTCCGCTTCCACGATCCCACGATGTCCCGCCACAGGGTCATGGCCCTGGCCCTTAAGCTTATAAGGGACGCTGTGCCCGAAGCCTACATCATGAGCGGGACTTTCCCTTACGAGGTCATGGCCGGGGTCGTGGACGCCGCACGGGTCACCGGGGACATACATTCCTTCTGGACTCACATAGAGCACAACGCCAGGCAGCTTTCAGCATCCTTCTGGATGCACGGCAACCTCTTCAACAACGACCCTGACTTCCTGATAGTTCGTAGTCCCACCACGAGCCGTGACCGCTACTTCAACTATATACTCACGGGCGAGGGTGCGAGGCCGCTTTCCCCGCCGGATTGGTGGACGAGAGGGCGCCTTGCGGACGAGGGGGAGCTGAGGGTCTGGGCCTCCCTCGTCATGCTCGCAGGTGGGGAGGTCATATGCGGGGACAGGCTCGGGACCTTGAAGGCCTCGGGGAGGAGGATGGTGAGGACGGTGATCGAGAACCTCTGCGACCGTCCGGCCCGTCCCTTAGACATGTTCCAGTCGGCCCTGGACGGCCTCCCGCCGAGCTACTGGCTGGGGGAGAGGGAGGGGATGCCCATGCTCGGGATCGTAAACTGGAGGGACCGTCCGGAGGAGTTCGAGGTCCCGGAGGTAGGGTCGAAGGAGGCGGTCGAGGTCTGGTCGGGCGGACGCCTTTCGTCCGTGGAACGGCCTATCAGGCTCGCCCCCCGCAGTGCTGCGGTGCTGCGTTTCGTGGAAAGGAGGGGTAGATAGAGTACAGGCAGTTGGGAGGAAGCGGTCTGAGGGTATCCAAGCTGTGCTTGGGCACGATGTAAATACGGCAGATTGTTACGGGGACGGCGAGTCCGAACGAACTGTGGGGAGGGCCCTGGCCGAGGGCGGCAAGAGGCATAAGGTAATCTTAGCCACACTACCCCATAGCATCGGGGCTCCTCTCAGGGAAGTACAGGCTCGGCAGAGAAGTCCCTGAAGGCAGGTTCTCCAAGCTCGACGGCAGCAAGATCTTCACCACGAGGGCCTTGGAGGCGGTGGAGAAGCTCGTGCCCTCGGCGGAGGAAGCTGGAGTACCTCCGCTCCGGCTTAAGGGCGTGCGAGATCGAACTTACGGAGGAGGAGCTCGAGGCCGTCCCCGGGCAGGTTCGTCTCCAACTTCTACGAGTCGAACGTGTATCGGCCGTTGAGGGGAGGATATTCCCGGGGGCTCAGGGGAGCTGGAGCTTTCATACCGTACAACCGAGGATGAGGGGAGGCCACCATGTCCGAGGTCGAAGGTCGTTGGGTGCATCCGCTGTGCCGCAAGCTCGAGGTGGACAGGAACGGACCCTTCGTGCTCATGGAGGACGGGAGCATAGCGACCGTAGACAGGGAAGGGTTCAGGGTAAGCAGGGACGACGGGAGGACCTGGTCGGAGGCATGGCCCGTGTGCGAGGGCATAAACCCGGACGAGCCGGCCTCCTTCCAGATGCTGAGGACCAGGGACGGGACCATAGTCATCGTGTACTTGGACTTCACCACCTATAACTTCAGTTGGGACGAGGAGAGGGGGGAGCCCAAGGAGGACTGCAGGTGTGAGCTTTGGGCGGTGAGGAGCACGGACGGGGGAAGGACATGGACCGAGAGGCAGAAGCTTCTGGGAGGTTACAACGCTAACTTCTTCGGGTTCATACAGACCAGCGGTGGAAGGCTTGTAGCCACGGTAGAGCACTTGGTGAGCGACCCTGGGAGGTGGGTCGTCTGCTCCTTCATATCGGACGACGAGGGGGTAAGTTGGAGGAGGAGCAACTTTATAGACCTCGGAGGGCACGGCCACCACGACGGGGCCACCGAACCCACGGTGGCGGAGCTGAGCGACGGAAGGCTCCTCATGCTCATAAGGACAAACCTGGACAGGTTCTGGCAGGCCTTTTCGGACGATGGGGGGAGGTACTGGAGGACGATACTTCCGAGCAACATAGATGCGAGCAGCTCCCCGGGGTACCTGCTGAGGCTGGGAAGCGGCAGGCTCGTCTTGGTCTGGAACAGGCTCAACCCGGAAGGAGGAACCTGGCCCAGGAGGGAGCCGGGGCCGGCGTCGGAGGAGAGGCCGTCCTGGCACAGGGAGGAGCTTTCGATAGCCTTCTCGGAGGACGACGGGGAGAGCTGGACCGAACCCGTGGTGGTCGCACGGCAGAGGGGGGGACAGCTCAGCTACCCCTACATATTCGAGCGCAGGCCAGGGGAACTCTGGGTCGTAGCGGGGTTCGCCTTCGTGGAGGAGAGGTGGAAGGGACCCGTGCCCCTGAGGCTCAGGATAGACGAGGAGGAGTTCCTGAGGAAGACGGGAGTTTAGAACCAAGTCTTGACAACCGTTTTTATCTGCCTTATATTGGTAATTGTATGAAATTACGAAACGGAAGGGGGTGACCTTCTATGCCCATGGAGACGCTCCAGATAAGGCTCAGCAGGGAGCAGTTGTCCTTCATAGACCAGAAGGTAAGGGAGGGCCGATATCCGAGTCGCTCTGAGGCGATAAGGGACTACCTGAGGAAGGCCCAGCTCTGGGAGGCGTTGGAAAGGATCTTGGAGTTGGGACATTCCGAGGAGGACGAGGAGGACCTCCTTGCCAGGTTGGAGAGGATAAGGGAGAAGGTCTATAAGGAGAGGTCTTCCAAGTAGAAGAGAACTTCGTGCCTTCTATGAAGGTCATCTTAGATACGAACATCTACATCGCAACGATGAGGTTCATCAACCTGGACCGGATGTTGATATGGAAGCTCCTTGAGGAGGGTATCACTATCGTGCTTACCGACTTCATCATTGAGGAACTAAGGGAGAACTTCAGGGAGAAGTACAAGCCCGAGGAATGGGGAAGGGCCTTGGACTTGCTCTTAAAGTTCCTTGGGACGGGATATGTTGAGGTCAAGAGGTGGGACGAGTATTCCTACCACATCGAGGAGGCGAGGAAGTTGACCAACGAGAAGGACGCCCCCCTCTTGGCTGCGGCTATGTTGGACGATGTTGACTTTCTTATCACGAGGGATAAGAAAGCCTTCTTGGAGAACGAGAAGCTCAGAGGGACACCTTTGGGGAGGAAGGTTCACAGCCCTCAGAGTTTCTTAGCACACCTAAGAACGATACAGTACGGCATAGGCTTCAGGTAGGAGGGGCGACTATGGCCAGATATAGGGTCGGGATAATCGGATGCGGCGGCATGGGGCGCTCACATGCGAAGGCGTGGAGCGGGAAGCCCCAGGTGGAGCTGGTGGCAGTGGCGGACATAAACGAGGAGGCAGCAAGGAGGCTCGCCCAGGAGTTCTCGGTCCCTGCGGTCTATACGGACTATAGGGAGATGCTGGAGAAGGAGGAGCTGGACATCGTGAGCATCCCCACATGGCAGGGCGTCAGGGCCGAGATAACCGTGGCGGCTGCCGAGTCCGGCGTCAAGGGGATCCTCGGGGAGAAGCCCATGGCTGCCTCCTTGGGCGAGGCGGACGATATGATAGAGGCCTGCGAGAGGAACGGCGTCAAGCTCGCCATAGGCCATCAGAGGCGCTTCTACCCGCAGAACGTGGAGATGAGGAGGCTCGTGGCCGAGGGGGCCATAGGCCAGCCACTGTTCGTGTACCACAGGGCCAAGCCCAACGCCGGCCTGCTGAACACCGGCTCCCACGCCATAGACGAATGGAGGTACATCCTCTCCGACCCCGAGACGCTCTGGGTCATAGGTCAGGTCTCCCGTACGACCGACAGGTGGGAGAGGAGGACCAGGTGCGAGGACCTATGTATGGGCCTGGTCTGCTTCGAGGGGGGGACGAGGGGGATATACGAGGGTGACCTCCCCGAGCCCGCGGTCAGGATGCCCAAGGTCGTGGGGACCGAGGGCAAGTTGGATGTAGGGGAGGGGGGCGTGGTCCTGCTCCACAGGGATGGCGAGGCCGGCTGGAGGGAGATAACCCCACCTCCCGTGGAGACCGACCAGTACCAGGAGCTTATAGATTGGATAGAGGGGAAGGTTCCCGAGCACAGGAGCAGCGGGAGGCAGGCGAGGTACACCATGGAGATCATGATGGCCATATACGAGTCCCTGAGGATAAAGAACGTGGTCGTCATGCCCCTCAGGACCAGGGAGTCCCCTCTGGACATGATGGTGGAGGACGGAATCCTTCCCGTGCTGAAGCCGGGCCGCTACGACATAAGGACCCCCTTCCCGGAGCAGACGGGACCTTAAAAAAGGACGAGGACGATGTCGGGACGTTGGACCATCTTAGTAGCGTCCTTGGTCTTGTGGGGACGAGCCCGGCCGAGGAGCTTTATGTAAGCAGGGACCTCACCGAACCCGGGAGCTTCACGAAGGGAGCAGAGGGACCGGCCTGCGACCTGGAGGGGAACCTTTATGCCGTGAACTACCTGAGGCAGGGGACCATCGGGAAGGTAATTGCAGCGTATTCCTGGAGCTTCCAGAGGGAAGCGTGGGCAACGGGATGGGGACCGTGGTCAAGGTCTCACCCGACGGCCGCACCTGCTACGTGACGGTCGCGGATAGGGGGAACGTGGAATGGTTCAGGGTCGAAAGTCGGGGAGGAGCTGGAAGCTCCTCCTCGCATCGGAGGGAGGCTACGACGTGGACCTGCTCGGGTACGGGCTCTACAGCAACGGGACCGTTGTTTGAAGAACTTCGGGGTCATGGGAAAGTCCCTGGACGGGGAATGGGACGAAGACTTCCTGGTGGTTCCGCCCTCCCGTTCGGTCTCGGCCTCGTACGACGGCTCGAAAGGTGGGGGACTAGGCCGCGAAACCTGATATGCGCTGTCCGTGCCCTGAGGTGGACAGGTGTGGAGCGCTGAACCAAACAGAGGAGGTAAAGATGGGAAAGCTCGGGTACGACGACACCCCCTTCCTTCCCGGCTCCAAGTACAGGGTCCACGACTCCAGCAGGCCACACCCTCCCGTCGTGGTCCCGGGCGCAGGACCGGGCGACCCACCCTCGGACGCTGTGGTGCTCTTCGACGGCACCGACCTTTCGGGTTGGGTGAGCGTCAAGGACGGGGGGGAGGCCAGGTGGAAGGTGGAGGACGGGTACATGGAGGTGGTGCCCGGTACGGGCAACATCCGGACGAAGGAGGAGTTCGGGGACTGCCAGCTACATATAGAATGGGCGGCCCCGGCGGAGGTCAGGGGCGAGAGCCAGGGCAGGGGCAACAGCGGCGTCTTCCTCATGGGGCTTTATGAGATACAGGTCCTGGACTGCTACGATAACCCAACTTACGCTGACGGATGGACTGCCGCCATATACGGACAGTACCCGCCCCTCGTGAGCGCGTGCCGGAGGCCAGGGGAGTGGCAGACGTACGACATAATATGGGAGGCCCCGAGGTTCGAGGGCGACAGACTCGTGCGTCCTGCGTACCTCACCCTCATCCACAACGGCGTGGTGGTGCACAACCATACGGAACTCATGGGCCCCACGGGCCACAGGATAATGCCCCAGTACAGGCCCCATCCTCCAGTAGGGCCCCTGATGCTCCAGGACCACGGGGACCCCGTGAGGTTCAGGAACATATGGTACAGGCCCCTCGGGGAATACGACAGGGGATGAACATCCACAGACACCTACGCCTTGTACGATCGAGCAGCCAGTACGTCGAGCCCTTGGAACGACGAGGGGCGTGAGGGGACTGCTCTGGACCGTTCTGGACCTACTCCCCGACAGCGTGCTCATAAGGGCCCTGACGGATAAGGCCTACTGGATAAGGGTGATGTTCAGGGCCCTCGGCGTGCCCGAGGACGAGGGCCTCGTGGGAGGGTACCTCTGGGCCCTGAGGGACCTTGCTGTCGGGGAAGTGAGGGACGGGGTGATCTGGGCGCTTTCGGACCCGAGCTGGAGGGAATGGCGCATCCCCCCACCACCGGAGGCCATATACGAATCGTCCAAGTGGGGGGATGCCCTCGGATGGGACGCCCTGGGGAGGCTCTTCGGCTCGCCCGAAGCACAGCTCGGGGGCCGGAGGATGGAGGTCGACGTCTGACCTCAGAACATCACCCCGAGGCCGCTGCCCACCTCCAGCACCTCCCTCGTCCCGGAGGGCCAGAACGATATGAACCCGCTCGAGGGCGAGAACCCTCCCACGCTCACCGAGCTGAAGAAGCTGCGTATCCCGAAGCTCAGGACCACCCTCTCGGCCGGGAGGAACTTGAGCCCCCCGCCGAAGTTGAAGGTCATCTTGCCCTCGGGCCTGAAGCCCTTTATGTGCCTCGTCACTCCCCCGATCCCCATGGCCGTAAAGGACCTCAACCTTTCGGTTATGCGGAACTTATAAAGGACGCTTACATACCAGACTGAGACCGTAGCGGGCTCGTCCTCCAAGCTTTCGCCCTCCATCGAACCCGAGAACGAGGAGAAGCTCATCCCGAGGGAACCCTGGAGGGCGTAGCGGTCCGTGAGGTCGTGGGTGTACCTTAAGAGGTAGGCCGTGGCGTCCCTCAGGCCCCTCTCCCCGAAGTCGAAGTGGGCGAGGGAAAGGCAGACCTCGGAACTTCCGGCCTCGGCCGGAGGGCCCAGCAACCCGAGCCAGAGAGCGAGGGCTAACATAGCGGACCTCCTTCTTCGAGCCTTCGTCCCCAATATAACCCCTATCTGACCTCCCTGTCAAGGATTAGATGTAAATTACGGGACATGGAGCCGAGGATAAGGCGGATGGAACTAGGGGACATCCCGGCGGTCCTTTCGATAGAGGAGGAATCGTTCTCCAACCCTTGGAGGAAGGAGGACTTCCTCTTCGCAATGGTAAGCCCCGACTACGAAGCGGTCGTGGCGGAGCTCGAAGGTCCGGTGGGCTACGCAATCTATAGGTTCTCCGGGAAGGAAGTGCACATAGGGAACTTGGCGGTCGAAAGCTCGCACCGCAGGAAGGGTGTAGGAAGCGCCCTGTTGAGGCACATATTTGAACAGGCGAGGCGAAACGGAGCCGTAAGGGCCACCTTAGAGGTGAGGGTATCTAACGAGGCTGCGAGGAGGTTCTACCTCGCCCATGGGTTCTTCTGCGTCGCCGTGCGCAAAGGATATTACAGGAAACCTCGTGAGGACGCACTGGTGATGGTAAAGCTCCTCAAGTAGGAGGCCCCTGTATATCCCAACTCCGAGAATACCTTCCTCCACCTGACGGTCGGTCAGAAGGAGGGCCGCAAGGCAGGCCCAGAACCCCAACCTCTGTGAAGCCCTGTACGAACTCCATTCGGATGATCCTGACCTCCTCTCAGGAGTAAGGGTAGAATATGTAAAACAACAGCGACAACCCTCCTAAGACCCACGCCCCTGCAGGAACCTCCTTAGCCCTGCCTGCGAGCGTCTTCAGGAGGGGATACAGCACGAACCCGGCGGTCATCCCGACGCCCAAGTTGTAGGTGAAGCTCATAAGGGCGACGACCGCGAAGGCCGGTACAAGTTCAGTGTAGTCCGAGAAGTCTATCCTCCTTATGGGCTCCAACATCATAAGCCCCACCATTATGAGCGCAGGGCCGTATGCGTGGGGTGGGACAGAAGTGAACAGGGGGGCGAAGAACAGCGAGAGGAGGAAGAGCAGGGCCACCACGACCGCTGTAAGGCCCGTGCGACCCCCGGCCTCTATGCCTGCTGCGGACTCTATGTAGGTCCCTGTGGTGGTGGTCCCCAAGAGGGCCCCTACGACGGTGGCTAAGGCGTCGGCCAGCATGGGCCTTTCTATCTGGGGGAGGTTGCCCCTCTCGTCCAGCAGCCCTGCCCTGGCCGAAAGCCCTATGAGGGTCCCCATGGTGTCCACGAAGTCCATAACGAAGACGGTGAGGATGACGGCGAAGAAGCCCCATGTAAGGGCGCCGAGCACGTCGAGCTTGAGGAATATGGGGGAGAGGGACGGGGGAAGGCTCACCAGGGACTCGGGTGCCTTGGTTACGCCCAGGACGAAGGAAAGGGCTGTCACAGAAAGGATGCTTATGAGGATCGCGGCCCTCACCCTCTTTACGAGGAGGGCGGCCATGAGGACGAAGCCCAATACGGCTAAGAGAGCGGACGGGCTTCCCAGGTCCCCCACCTTGACGGGAGCCCCTGGGACCCCGAGCCTTACTATCCCCGAGTCGTTCAGGCCTATGAAGGTCAAGAATAGCCCTATTCCCACAGCGAAGCTGTACTTGAGGCTCTGGGGGATGGCCTCCACGAGCCACGTGCGGACCCTGAGCACGGTTAGGACGGTGAAGAGCAGGCCACCTATGAATATCGCCCCTAAGGCTGTCTGCCAGGAGTATCCGAGGATCTTCACAACTGTGTAGGCTATAAAGGCGTTCTCCCCCATGTACGGGGCTATTGCAAACGGCCTGTTGGCGTAGAACCCCATGACCAGGGTGCCGAAGGCCGCGGAGAGTATAGTGGCCACCATGGAAGGGCCCTTAGGGATGCCGGCCGCCTGGAGTATGGCCGGGTTGACTATTATTATGTAGGCCATCGTGAGGAACGTGGTCACACCCGCAAGGACCTCGGTCCTGGTGTCGGTTCCGTGCTCCCTGAGGCGGAACATAGGGCCTCCTTTCTCAGACAGACTGTCCTCCGTCCACGAACAGCACCCCTATGTAGGAAGCGGAGACTAAGACTGACCTCATATCAGCCCCATCTCCATCATCTTCTCGGCTATCTGGACGGCGTTGAGGGCGGCTCCCTTCCTTATGTTGTCCGCCACGACGAAGATGTCCAGGGAGTTCTCCGCCGAGGGGTCCTTCCTTATCCTTCCTACATATACCGGGTCCCTTCCCGAGGCATCCACGGGGGTTGGGTAGAGGGCCTCCTCGGGATCGTCCACGACCTCCACCCCGGGGGCGTCCTCGAGGATTTCCTTCGCCTCCTCCGGGGATATGGGCCTTTCGAACTGTACGTTTATGGCCTCGGCGTGGCCGTTGAACACGGGGACCCTCACACAGGTGGCCGTTATGGCCATGTCCGGCTCCCCGAGGATCTTCCTGGTCTCCCTTATCATCTTGACCTCTTCGCTGTAATATCCCGGAAACTCCTCGCCCAGGGAGCCTATGTGTGGGAAGAGGTTGAAGGCTATCCTGTGGGGATAGACCTCGGACGGAGGGAAGTCCCTGCCCTCGGCCCAGGCCCTGGCCTGCTCCTCCAGTTCCCTTACGGCCGCGGTCCCGGTGCCCGAGACCGCCTGGTACGTGGAGACCACGACCCTCTTTATCCTCGCGACCCTGTGGAGGGGTGCAAGGGCCACGACCATCTGTATCGTGGAGCAGTTCGGGTTAGCCACGAAGCCCCGGTGTTCCCTCAGGGCATCGGGGTTGACCTCCGGGACCACGAGTGGGACCCTGGGGTCCATCCTGAAGTCGCTGCCGTTGTCTATGACTACCGTCCCTTTCTCCACGGCCCCCCAACCGAACTGCTGGGAGGCACCTTTGGCTCCCTCGGTCCCAGCGAAGAAGGCTATATCCACGCCCTCGAAGGCCTCCAGGGACGCAGGGACCACGTGGTACACCTGGCCGTCTATCTCCTCGTCCCTTTCCCTCCTGGCCAATATCCTGAGCTTTTTTATGGGGAATTTCCTTTGCCTCAGTACCCTCACCATCTCCCTCCCCACCATCCCTATCCCGACGACCGCTACGGTATATTCCCTCATATCCTCTCCTTTCTACTGGTACACGAACGTCAGCCAGCCGTACCTGTCCTCCTTCTCGGCCGAAAGCAGGGCGAAGAACTCCTCCTGGAGCCTCTGGGTTATGGGACCCCTCCTCCCGTCCCCTATCACTATCTTGTCTATCGAGCGGATCGGGGTTATCTCCGCTGCGGTCCCCGTGAAGAAGACCTCGTCCGCTATGTAGAGCGCCTCCCTGGGTATGGGCTGCTGGCGCACCTTGAACCCCAAGTCCCTTGCGAGGACTATCACGGAGTGCCTGGTCACTCCGGGGAGTATGGCGGCGGACGATGGGGGGGTGAATATGGCGCCGTTCTTGACCATGAAAACGTTTTCGCCGCTCCCCTCGCTCACGTACCCGAAGGAGTCCAGGGCTATGCCCTCGGCGTAGCCGTCCACCCTGGCCTCCATCTTCACGAGCTGGGAGTTGAGGTAGTTACCTCCGGCCTTGGCGAGGGTGGGGAAGGTGTTGGGAGCGGCCCTGCTCCATGATGACGTGCAGACGTCTATGCCCCGTTCCAAGGCTTCGGGGCCTAAGTACTTGCCCCATTCCCATGCAGCTATCACGGTGTGCACGGGACAGTCGGTCGGGTCCACCCCCATAGAACCGTATCCCCTGAATATTATGGGCCTTATGTAGCACTCCCTGAGGCCGTTGATCCTGACGGTCTCGAGGGCGGCCTCTACGAGTTGCTCCTTGGTGTAGGGACTTTCCATGCGGTATATCTTGGCCGAACCTAAGAGCCTATCCATGTGGTCCCTGAGCCTGAAACAGGCCGGACCCTTTTTGGTGTCGTAGCACCTTATCCCCTCGAAGACGCTCGAACCGTAGTGTACCACGTGGGATAGGACATGGATCTTGGCCTCCCTCCAGTCCACGAACTTTCCGTCGAACCATATCTTTTCGGCCTCCTTTATCGCCATATGCCCTCCCTATATTAGGTTTATGAGCACCGACCTCAAAAGCCTTTTAACCACCGTCAGGAAGACCACAGCTCCGAGTATAAAAAGGAGCGTCCAACCGTCCCATTCGTTTATCACCAACCCCAAGGCTATACCAGCCGCCGGGGCGTGTTCGGTGTTCGTCACCACCATAAGGAATATGGCCACGCCCACTGCTAAGGCCCCGAAGAGGATGTACGATCCTCCCACGAAGGTACAAATATCCGCCAACATGCTGCAGAGGCTACCGGTGGACATACCGATAAGATATCCGCCTATCAGGGGCCTGGGCCTTGAAGCCTGGGTCTTGGGCATGGTGAAGGCTATGAAGAAGCTCGCTCCCAGGGAAGCTACTATGGCCGTATGTGATAGGGCGTCGAGGAACAGGAGCACCGCCGCCATAGTGAGCCCAGCCAGGCCGCATTGGAGCACGTACTTTACGGGATATCGTCTGAAGTTCTCATCTATTAAGCCCATCTCGTACCTTTAATATCTCCCCTATCGGGACCGAAGTCAAGTGAGAGGAATCCCCGTTTTTTGGCAGGGAGAAGGGCCTCCCTGAGTCAGCATTCAGATGTTCCCCTCGGATACTGGCAGGAGCGAGAGGAAGATATCCACGGGGGCTACGAGCAGATCCTTTCCTCCGTCCACTTCGTCCCGGCTGAGCAGGATGTAATCCCGAACGGGTGTAACCTTCCTTATGTCCCGTTCGTCCACCCTGGCCCGATATTTGACCTCGATCCCCCGGAATCCCCTCCTCAGCCGCAACATGGCGTCCAGCTCCCGTCCTGACCTACCGTAGTAGTACCAGAGGAAGGTCCTCCCCTTCCGCAGGTACGGGACCTCCCCGTGCATTAGGAGGTGGGATAGGACCACACCCTCCACTATCCCTCCCAACAGCTCCTCGTCACCCAAGGTCTCGGTGATGACCTCCCAGACCCCCCGTCCGCTGAGGTAGCTCTTCACCGAATAGTAGATGAAGGGGTCCAGAAAGTAGACCTTTTTATCCCCCTTGTCCTTCACTTCGTCACGTCCGAAGTCGTAGGCATATAGGACGAAGAGGACGAAGGACTCCTGCATGAGCGTCAGGTAATCTATGACCGTCGCATGGTTCCTTTCGATCTCATGGGAGAGGGTCGAGAAGCTGTATCTGGTGCCGTACCTCACGATAAGCTCCTTCAGAATCTCCCTGGCCACGGTCTCCTGACGCTTGAGCTGGGTGAGGTCCCCGAGCACGCTCCTCACGAAGACCTCGGCGACCTGGGGGTCTATCCCCTCCCGGGACCTTTCGTAACGGTTCCTCAGGTAATGGTTAATCACGAGGGGAATACCACCCGTGGTCAGGTAAAGTCCGAAGAGGTATTGAAGTTCACGTTTGTAGGGCAGAAGTTCGGATACAGCTTTCCTCACCTCCTCGAGAGAAGCTTCCACGTCCACCTCACATCCGGAGAGCACCGGTCGTAACTTCCCGAGCCTCCCGGCCAGCTCTTCCGAGCGGACCACCTCCGCAAGGTAACCGGCCATCTGCAGGACGAACTCTCTAAAGCTCAAAGGCTTGATGTAACGTTCCTTCCCCTCAAGTCCCCTGCCCGGCAGAAGTTCCGCCTTCTCCTTGAGCCGGGGAGCGCTCGAGCCGCTGCAGAGGACGACCGCCCGACGGGTCACCCCTTGATCTGCAAGACGCTTGAGTTCCAGGTTCCAGTCGGGGATGGCGGTGACTTCATCGAAGAGGAGGTACACCCTCTCGGCCTCGACGGTCGTCCCTAAGAAATAGTTCAGGGCACCCCTCAGCTCCCTCCTCGATGTGAAGAAGTCCACGGAAAGGTAGAGGATGTTTCGGGGTGGTACACCCCTCTTTAAAAGTTCCTTTACCGTCTCCTTGAAGTACGTGGTCTTCCCCACCTGGCGGGGCCCCCTCAGGATGTAGATCCCTCCAGGGACCATCTCTAAGGGGCGCCTCCTGAAGAATACGGGCTTGGCCCCGCTCAGGTGGAGGTCATGGGAGACGAACTCCTCTCCCTCGGCCCACCATGGGTTCTGGTCCACTATCTCCGATACCTTCATCTTCTGCCTTTTTGGATACTATACTATCCAAATTTGCACCATTTTGGATAACTTACTATCCAAATCGTCAATCTTACACCGTTATGTCGTACCTGACGCAGGGTACGGTCCCCTGGGTCGTGGGGGAAGAGCCTGCACCTGCACAGGGTCACGACCATGTTTCCTGTCTCACCTATGCTTTCGCTTTTTGGGAATGGACAAGGGTTGGCTTATATGGTAATTACCCCCCTGAACGTCCTCCTGTGTATGGGACAGGGGCCGTGCTCCCTGAGGGCCCTCAAGTGCTCCGGGGTCGGATATCCCTTGTGCTTCGCAAAACCGTACTGCGGATATATCCTGTCGTATTCGGCCATGAGCCTGTCCCTCTCGACCTTGGCCACCACGGAGGCCGCTGCTATGCAGGCCGACCTTCCGTCGCCTCCCACCACGGCCTCCCCCGGGAGGTCCACCTCGGGAAGGAACCTCCCGTCCACGAGCACGTAGTCCGGCCTGAGGTCAAGGCCTTCCAGGGCCCTCTTCATGGCCAAAAGCGTGGCGTTGTGGATGTTCAGCAGGTCTATCTCCTCGGGCTCGGCCCTCGCCACCGAGACGGCCGAGGCTACCTTCCTGACCACATCGTACAGTTCCTCCCTCCGTGAGGGAGAAAGCCTCTTGGAGTCGTCCAGCCCCGGCACGGAAGTCCAGGCCGGCAACACCACCGCACACGCCACCACCGGTCCGGCCAAGGGTCCCCTCCCGGCCTCGTCCACCCCGGCTACGAGCCGGAATCCCTTTTCCCACAACCCCTGCTCGAAGTCTAACATTTTACCCCTTCACCACGCCTATGGGGCGGGTGCGAGCCACCTTCCTGCTGAGCCCTGCCCTGTGCACCACGTCCACCACGGCCCCCACGTCCTTGTAGGCGTCCGGCATCTCCTCGGCGAGGCTCGCCCATCCCCTCGCCCTTACCACTATACCCTTGCCCTCGAGCTCCGCCCTCAGGTCCCTCCTCTTGGCCTGCTTCTTGGCCTTGGCCCTGCTCATGACCCTCCCGGCCCCGTGGCAGGTCGACCCGAAGGTCTCCTCCATGGCCTTCTGGGTCCCAACGAGCACGTAGGACTCCGTGCCCATGTCCCCCGGGACAAGGACCGGCTGTCCCACTTCCCTATAAGCCTCGGGGACCTCGGGATGTCCGGGCGGAAAGGCCCTGGTGGCGCCCTTACGGTGCACGCAGAGCATCCGCTCCTGGCCGTCCACCATGTGCTTCTCTATCTTGGCTATGTTGTGGGCCACATCGTACACGAGCCTGAGGCCCAGCTCCGAAGGCGATATGCCCCACGCCTTCTGCCAGGCCTTCCTCACCAGATCCATTATTATCTGCCTGTTAGCGAAGGCATAGTTCGCTGCACACCTCATGGCCCCGAGGTAGTCCTGGCCCTCCTTGGAGTTGACAGGGGCGCATGCGAGCTGCCTGTCCGGAAGGTCTATGCCGTACTTCTGCACGGCCTTCTGCATGACCTGCAGGTAGTCGTCGCAGACTTGGTGTCCGAACCCCCTCGAACCCGTATGTATCCATACCACCACCTGCCCCTTCCAAAGGCCCAAGGCATCGGCCAGGGCTGGGTTGTACACCTCCTCCACCATCCCTATCTCCAAGAAGTGGTTGCCCGAGCCTAAGGTCCCGGCCTGGTCGAGGCCCCTCTCTATCGCCCTCTTGCTCACAGCATCCGGGTCGGCCCCGTCCATCCTCCCGTTCTCCTCGGTGTGCTCCAGGTCCTCGGGTAGTCCGAACCCCTGCTCTAAGGCCCACTGGGCGCCCTTCACCATCAGCTCCCTAAGCTCCTTGGCCGAGAGCTTCCTTATGGCCCCGGAGGACCCCACACCGCTCGGGATGCTGTGGTATAGGAGGTTCACCAGCTCCTCGAGCCTTTCCTTGACCTCATCGTAGGAGAGGTTCGTGGCCGCAAGCCTTATCCCGCAGTTGATGTCGAACCCCACCCCACCGGGGGATATAACCCCGTCCTTGAGGGGGTCGGTCGCCGCAACCCCACCTATAGGGAAACCGTACCCGTAGTGTATGTCCGGCATGGCCAACGAGTACCTCACTATCCCGGGGAGGTGGGCTACGTTCGCCACCTGCTGGGGGCTCTCGTCCCCCCTGAGGGCCTCCATGAGCTTCTCGCTCGTATATATCCTCCCCGGCACCCTCATCCTGCCGGTCTTGGGTATCTCCCATACGTAGTCCTCGACCTTCTTCAGCTCTATGGACATATCGTTCACCTCCTTAACACGATCCTAGTGGTCCTCCCAGTTTTCAAGAATACCTCCTCAAACTCCCATCCCCTCTCACTTACGCCCTCAAGCAGGGCCCGGGCGGCCCTGGCCGTTCTCCCCTCTGGGTTACGACTCCCCAAGATGGCTAAGGCTTCATCTCACCCTCCCATCAGATACTTCCTGAAGAACTCCACCGACCTGTTCCCTCCCCACATGTGCCCTCCGTCGAACAGGTCGAGCTCGAGCCTTTCGGGGCATCCGGCCGCCCTGTAGATCCTCTCCACCTTCCTGTAGCACGACATGGCGTCGTCCAGGCGGAAACATTCGTCCCTGGTACCTATCTCCACCAGGAGGGGCCTGGGAGCTATCAGGCCCTGAAGGTCGGGAAGGTCCACGAGCGAGAACAACCCGGGAGTTATCTGGGACCCGCAGAAGTTCAGGTCCCTGTACCCGAACCTTGAGAACCTGTCGGAGTAGCATATGACATCCGTAGCCTTTATCCTGTCATCCGCCAGGGTCATCCAGACCGACATCGTCCCTCCGAAGCTCAGGCCCATGACCCCGAGCCTTTCCCCGTCCACGAAGGGGAGGCTCGTGACGTAGTCTATAGCGGCCTTGCCGTGGTGCACATCCAGCCCCAACACCGTCATGCCGAGCATGGTCGCTAAGAGGTAGTACAGGTTGCACCAATCCCTGTTCCCTGAAGATCTGCCGGGGTTGGGCTTGTGGGCCTCGTTCCTCTCCCCGAAGCCCATCCAATCTATGGAGAAAGTGACGAACCCAGCCTGGGCCATCTTGAGGCCGTAGTCGTAGTTGAGCTCCCTAGTGTGCGCCACGATGTCGGCCGTGGACCTGTTCCCCATCACCGCCTCCTTCCCGTAAGGTCCGTGGCCGTGGCAGCAGAGTATGGCGGGCTTGGGCTCGTCGGGCGTGGCGTCGGGGGGACGGTTTATGAGCAACGCCGCCGAAAGCCCCTCCTGGACATCTATCAAAACC
>Ga0209410_1000605_pt1 | contig 16849 bp, 19 predicted proteins | sample Mar14436cmmetaG_FD_184135 | JGI IMG/M metagenome (GOLD analysis project Ga0209410, IMG submission 184135) | Marine hydrothermal vent microbial communities from Guaymas Basin, Gulf of California to study Microbial Dark Matter (Phase II) - Marker... ... | reverse complement strand
GCGTTCTCTTTTGAAAAGTCTTAAAAAACCTCAGGGAGAAAGATGATTGTACTCTACCTTTAGAGGTGAGATGATCCTTGAAGGTCTTCAACCATCGCGACGTGAAGGCTGAAGATGTAGGTGAAGGCGCTTTCAGGGTCAGGGTTAAGTGGCTCATAGACGAGAAGGTTGGAGCAGAGAACTTCGCCATGAGACTCTTTGAGGTCGAACCGGGCGGATACACCCCGTACCATAAACATCCTTGGGAACACGAGGTTTTCGTCCTAGAAGGTGACGGCGTTGTTGTAGGCGTGGACGGCGAAAACAAGATCACGAAGGGCTCCGTCGTCTTTATACCTCCAAACGAGAAACATCAATTCAGAAACGTCGGTGACAAAGCCTTAAAGTTCCTCTGTCTTATTCCTCTCAGGAAGTGACTCTCAAACCTCCAGTCTGAGAGGGCCGGCTTTTTATAGGCTCCGAGTCCTCAGGCATTTCTCAGCTCGGTCGATAGCGATCTCAGCTATCTCTAGATACGGGAGACCAGATCGTTGAAACGGTGAGACGAAGCCGAAAAAGAACCTCGTCCCGTACTTTATGGCTACTTTCATCCTTCTTCGTAAATACCTAAGAAACAGAGAGTCACACATCCAAATCTTTTTAGCAACAATAGTAAATCGTAGAGGGATGACGGGATGACATATGCAGGTGCCATGCTTAAGCGAATTGAAAAAGGCCGTTAATCTACCAGTCCACCATCCGTTGCTTCTAGTGGATGTTGGCGATATGGAAACATTACGTGATCGAATGAGACATGGACGCTGGAAAGAGATTATGAAAGAGAAGCTGAAGTCGTGTGATAGAACATTAAGGGATCCCATCCCGCAGTTGCCTCGTTCTCTCTACGATGACTACTTTAGAACAGGTCAACGGCGTCCTTTCGAAAATCTATACTTTTACCGAAGAAGAATGGCTGAAGATTTAGCTTTGGCCTATATTTATACGGGGAAAACAGAGTATTTAGATCGTTGCCGAGATTTCATATGGGCGATAATGGAAGAATTCACATGGATTATTCCAGCTCATGTAAGTCTGCCTCTTTCTCCAAAAACCATAACAAGAGTTGACTTATTCTCCAGCGGAACAGCTATGCTACTGGCGGATTTATGGGATCTGCTACATAACGATCTGGATCGTGAAACCTTAGATTGGATACATTACAATATTCTCCGTCACGTATTGATTCCTCTAAGAGACCATTTTTACGAGCAGTGGTGGGCAAAGGAATACCATTCTAACTGGTGCGGTGTCTGTTGCGGAAACTCAGGATGCGCTCTTATCCTTACAGCTTTAGATGAGCCTTGGGCATTGGAGCTACTCCATAAGATTCTTCAAAGTGTTGACTCTTTCCTTTCAACAGCTGATCCTGAAGGCGCTTGGGTTGAAGGTGTCGGATATTATTTTTACGGCTTTTCCAGGATTGTCTATCTAGCTGACTTGCTGTTCAAAGTAACAGAAGGGAAGCTCGACATACTAGAGGATCCGATAATTAAAGCCACAGCGACCTTCCCAGTCTGGACGTACCTACCGTCTCGATCTCAAGTGAATTTCGGCGATACTGGAAGTACTCCTAGCGTCTATCCTGATGTCTTGAAACGCTTTATGAATCGTTATCAGATCCCGTCAATCGCTTGGTATATTGAACGTCTCAAAGAAGAAAATCTCTTCAGAGGTGGATCGATACGTGACTTGCTTTGGGCACCTAGTGATGTAAAACCAGCTCCACCAGAGCAAAACTTCAAATGGTATCGAAAAATCGGGGTAATAATTACACGTTCTTCATGGACCGATATGGATGCGCCGATCCTCGCCGTTAAGGCTGGACATAATGATGAACCGCACAACCATATAGATGTAGGTCAATTCATATATCACTGTTATGGAAACAGCTTCATCCGAGATCTTGGAGTAGGAATATACGACCGTGCCTACTTCGGTCCGAGAAGATATGAAAATCCGATCTGTGGGGCGGAGGGTCATAACTTAATATTCGTTAATGGGAAGAGCCAAGCAGTCGGTCGGGAATATGAAGGCAAGATCGTCGATTATCATCGAGAAGCTGAATGGGAACGAATCAAACTCGATCTCACTAAGGCATATCCAAGCGATGTACTATCCAAAGCGACTAGGACATTTCTATTCTTCAAATACGACGGGTTAGTATTAATCGACGAAGTTAAATGCGCTGAGAACGCTTTAGTAGAGACACGGTTACACCTCAAGGGAAAGATACAGCACACACCATCCAGCGTTGACGTCTCCGTAGAAAACGGAAGCGTACATATTGAACCTGAAAGTGCTTTAATAAACATAGAGATAGGGACCCACGAAGGATTAAGTGCACGTGACCCCGAAGCAGCCGACGCTCAATACGTACGCTTATTGACCCGTGCAGCAAAAGGAAGCGCAAAAATAAAAGTCTACATAGTGCCTTACAGAACCAAAGAGGAGCTTGAAACTAGACTGGAAAAAATAAAGCGTCCGCTTTGAATCTCAACCTCTTCGAAAGTTAACCTCAATCGTAGAGGTAAGAGTAAAGCCTTATGTGAACCCTCCAGTCTAACAAGAATTCGGTTTTTCTAAAAAAGCAAAAATTAGTCTGCTTCCTCAAGGATTGCTGGGAAAACGGTGAAGAATCCGTCACCGCACCGGGGGTCCAAGGTGTTTATGGAGGTCTGCTAGCAGCTAACCACCAGGAGTAAACGCTTATTATCAAGAGCGTTATCAGTGTGGCTGTTGCTACGAGAGCGGAGTAGAGAGCTAGGGAGATGTAACCCGAGCCGAAGAGTATGAACTGGACTATCAAGCTTGTGCTGAACATTATACTAAGCCCCAAACCCATCAACAAAGAGTATTTACTCCCCAAGGAGTTTACGGAAAAATAGGAAAGATGCTAGTATCTTCGTTCCCGTCGCGACTACCCATATAAGTATTATCAATAACGGGTTAATGAAGATGGACTTTATCGAGACTTTTGTTCCTAAGCTGAGGAAGAAGAATGGAGAGAGGAAGGCGTAACCTAAAAATTTATTTCCCTCCTATTCTCCTTCAACATTCTCTTACATCCACAGAATCATCGACAACCTCAAACAGATACACGTCTACTCTCTAGAGGCAGTAAAGGAGATCGAAGAAGAGGAGGACGGAGATGACCCTGATAGCCTGCATAAGCGTCCCACTCAGGCTCGGCGGGGAAAGGTCAACGACTACAGGAGATGAAAGACGCTCCTCGCGTATGAGGCTAAAAGGTTCCACTGGACGCCCTGAGGAGGGCGCTGAACGATCCCTCTTGAACTGTCGGCCAGAGTGGAGAGAACATCCAAGCTGCGAAGCCGTACCCGAAGGATCGATGCAGAGGAGGCTCGCCTCTCCCCTTTTTTCCGCCGTCGACTGGAGATCATTTACGTAAATTCTGGCCGTCACTATGGAAGAGTTCCAAAAGATCATTGAAGAGTGCCTTGCCATTTATTAATGGAAGCCGGCTCCATAAAGGGTATGAGGGGTAATCGTGAGAAGGAGAGAGGTCGTTGTAAACCGGTCGGTTATAAGGAGCATACTGGATTACGCGAAGGCTTGCCACCCTAAAGAGGGAATTCTCCTCCTAAAAGGAAGCTTAAGCAAAGATCGAATTACAGTCAATGAGGTTGAGATTCCTCCGCTTGCAGTCCACGGGTTTGGCTTCTCAAACTTTCCTTTACACATGCTTCCACTAGATTTTTCTGTTGTGGGCACGGCTCACTCTCATCCTTCAGGCGTCCTAAGACCATCCATCACAGACTTGAATAAATTCTATGGAAGGATAATGATCATCGCGGCTTACCCTTACAGGTCGGAGGAGAACGTCGCCGTCTTTGACAGGGAGGGAAGATCAATAGAATACGAGATAGTTTCGGATGTTTGATTATTAACTTGCCGTTGGACGGACTCCAAGCGTCAAGGTAACATTAAGCATCTGCCCCGACCTTATCACTGTGATCTGGACTTTCTGGTTAGGCATAGTGTTTCTCTCAAGGTACGTGGACAAGTCGTCTCCATTTCTGATCCTCGTTCCATTCACCATGATGATCACGTCTCCACCGATCTTGACAGCGACACCCCCAACATCTACAATCTTGTTTCCACCCCTCAAACCGGCCTTATCCGCTGGACTGTTAGGCAGAACATCTACTATAAGCCATCCGTAGGTTACGTTCAGGTTCATCGCCTTTGCTATGTCAAAGGTCATATCGACCCCTTTAACACCCAGCCACGGATGAGGATACGGTCTCCCCTCGATCAGGTAAGGCAGCTCCCTCAGCAAGGTGTCTGAGGGTATCGCGAATCCGACGCCTTGAGAGTCCTTGACGATCGCCGTCGTTATTCCGACAACCTCTCCAAGAACGTTAAGGAGAGGACCCCCAGAGTTTCCCGGGTTTATCGGCGCGCTGATCTGGATAACGTCGGCTATGAGGTAGCCTCCAGTAGCCGATTCGCTGATTGCCCTACCGAGCTGGCTGATCACCCCTACAGTCATGGACCCGGCCAATCCGAACGGGTTACCCACAGCTATTATCGGCTGTCCTACCCTAAGTGAAGAGGAACTCGCTACTACCAAGGGTTTAAGTATCGATGACGGAGCATCAGTCGATAGGATTGCGAGGTCGCTGTAAACGTCGCTCCCGATTATTTTGGCCCTATAGGTTTCGCCGTTCAGGAATGAAACTGTTATATTCACGCATCCCTCGACGACGTGATTATTGGTCACAATTATGATCTCCCCGCTGTAATTGTAGACGAAGCCTGAACCCTGAACCGTGATGTACTCGTCCCCAAAAAGGGTGTGCCGTACAATTTTACCCCTGACAACAACTACCGAGTCCTTAACTTCATTGTAGATGTCGCTGAAAGAAGTTGTGAATAGGGACGGGAAGTCTTGAACTTCTCCTTCTAGGAAGGAGAGTTCATCGCGCATCTGCGATATCTGACGGTTAAGTTTAGTAATCTGACTGGTTTGACTGCTAACTATTCTCTGTAGTTCAAGTATCCTTAAGCTCAACAATGAGGTTGCTCCCAAGTTCAAGATTAGGAAGATTACAAAGAGAACTTTGAGTGCAAATATCTCGTTATGCTCTTTCATGCGGCGCATGCCCCCTTTTTAAGTATTAACCACCATACAAGAACCAAAAACAACAACTCTTAAAGGTTCCTTCGCTGCAAAGCCGTTAGTCTTCAGCCTCCGACCGCCATCCACGTTGCAAGGCTACGCGGTCGGTGCAGGCGAAGCAAGGGTTCAGATCTGGGTGCCTTAAGACCGTCTAGCACGTATATGGCCGGAGATGCTGCTAGGTAGTTATCAACGCCACCAGCGGTTCGCCTAGCGTTTACGTACACCTTCATCCGCTACTTTACCGAGTTTTATAGAGAGGTGAGCAGAAAAGATTTGCTAACTATAACGGTTCATGAAAAGAAGGCCGAGTCTAAAAGCGAATAGCAGCGCTTACACCGAACATTCGAAAGATTCAAGTTATGGAACGACTGATACTCTCCAGTGGGTTATGAAGGGAAGGTTGTATGGAGAGGGTGCTTGAAGAACTGAAGAGGATCGAGGAGGAGGCCGAGAAGATACGTTTAGAGGCTTCGGAGAAGGCTGAAGAGATAATCAAGACGGCTCGCCAGAAAGCTGAGCTGTTGGTTGCGGACGCTGAGAAAGAGGCCGAACGAACAGTTGAAAGGCTCTTAGAGAGATTTAGGGAAGACATGAAGGAGAGGCATAGGAGAGCTCTCAAAAAGAGCGAGGTTGTGATCGATGAGATTCGGAGGTCAGCTAGCAGAAACATGGATTCAGCCGTAGATTTAGTATTCAGAACGCTCGTGGGAGAAAAGAGAGAGTGACACGCGTATCCGCATATTCGCAGGTTGTTGTTAAGGTAGGGGTCGAACGGAGCTATCTAATCGATAGAAGGACTCTTCAAAACCTAGCTGAATGTAAAAGTTCAGAAGAGTTAATATCACGTCTTAAGAGGTCGATCTATAGAAGCGTGCTGAAGGGAATCGAAACTCCCTCAGCTGAAGAACTGCAGTACAGCCTCAAAGAGGAGTTGATAAGGCTTTACCGTAGGATGGTGGACTACTCGCCTGAAGAGATTCGAAGTTTCTTGAAGGATTATATTTCTAAACTTGAAATCGAGAACCTTAAGGCTCTCCTTAGAGGGAAGAACGTGGGGGTGTCGCAGAGAACTCTGGTTAAAAGGCTTCACTTGTCCGTCGAAGACATCTTTGGGAGAAGAGAACTCTTCATTCAAGCTATAAAGGACAGGGACGTTAAATCCGTGATAGAAAGATTCAGAGGGACTGAATACGAGCCCATATTATTGGAGGGGATGCATAAATACGAGGAGACGGGGTCCACCAAATTCTTCGATTTCTCTCTTGACAGGGCGTATTACGAGAATCTTCTCAACTCTGCCGAGGCGGTTCCCTGGGTGGACAGGGAGATAGCGTCCTCGTTTGCGGGAACAGAGGTCGATCTGTTTAACATAGTTACGATCATCCGCTCTAAATTTCTGGGTTACCCCTCCCACTCAATATACAGAATGGTGACCCACCGCTTCTACAAGCTTACAGAGAGCCAAATACGAACTTTAATCTCAAGCGAAAGCCTCGATTCTGTCTTAAACGCGATAAAAGAAGGCTATTATGGAAAATTTTTACCAACTCTCGGAAGGCTTGAGGAGACCCTCATCAAGTTCAAGATGGCAATAAAGAATTTTACTTCATCCGCTTTAGAAAAGAAGCGTGTTATGAACCCCTTCACCATAGCATCCCCTCTCAGCTTGATGGTGAGAAAAGAAGTTGAGGTAGAAAATTTGATGATGATAAGTTCAGCTATCGAATTTGGTTGGAAACCTGAAGACATAACTTCTATCCTGTTTTAGTATTCCTCCGCTTTGGCAGAACCTCGATCTCTACATATTCTTGTCTGTACTTATACGGTTGGAAAGCAGTCCCTGTTCCTTCATAAAACTTTGAGAACCACTCGTAGAAATGAAGCCTTAAGGTGTGTATGAAGACGATTAACCCCTCAAAGGCCATTACAAAGATGTTCCCTCCTATGATCATGATCCACTCCACAGTTTGCCCAAACATCGGAATCGTTGACGCAAGGTCGCTGATGGCGTAGGTTGCGGTGAGTAATGCCCAATGTGCCATGAGGAGGGCTAGAATCCTCGCGTACGACATTGTGTTGCTGAGAAGACTGAGGAGGAACTCGCTTCCTTCGAAGAGTCTCTCACTCAAAACGTGGATGAACTCTCCCTTTCTTGAGATTAAAGTGAATATGGGCTTACCGAAGATTAGGAAAAATAAGGCAGCTGACAAGTAAAATATTGGACCTGAGAGCCATAGATCAAAGTTTAGCTTGAACTCCATTAAGAGATATACTGCTAGCCCGTAGAAGATGATCTTAGGTAGCGACACTGTCAGAGCGTTGATGCACTCACCTCTCAGCATGAAGTTGACAAAGTTCAGAACGAAGCCCGTCATTATCTGTAGTACGCCTACCAAGAGGGAGAACGTCAGAAACGTTATGACATTATCGAACGGGTCGAGCCAGAGAGGTGTAAACACGTGTCTGCCGAAAGCCTCCCCGAAGAGGAGTCCCGCCAAGATGGAGCCTAAACCGCATGCGGCGAGTATCTTGCAGAACTCCCGCCACTCTTTGGGGTATTTAATCATGAAACTCAGTAGGAGGCCTCCCAAGAAGAGTATGGCGCCGTGACCGAGATCGCCGAACATCAACCCGAAGATCAAGGGGAAAGTTACCGCCATCGCTGGCGTGGGGTCAACTTCATCGTAATGCGGCAGTCCGTAAAGTTTAGTTATCATCTCGAAAGGTTTAACAAAGGGTGGGTTGAGCAGAGCCGTTGGAGGATCCTCGCTTTTACCATGGTTACTTGAAAGAAGAATAAAGTTGTCACCCAGAGATTTCTTCATATATTTCTCAAGAAGGTGGAATGAGGGTTCAGGAACGTACCCTGATATCTGAACTAACCTCTTAGTCTTGAGCACTTTCTCTTTCACTTTAAGAGCGTTCTCGATGTTCCATACGATCTCCCTTAAAGCTAAGAGGCGCGCCCTATACTTGCTGGAGAGTGTCTGAATCAGCTTGAGGGCTTCTTCTCTCTTCTCGGAAAGCTCTCTAAGCTGCTTCCGAACGGAGGATAATGCTTGAGAAGGCTTCTGATCGATCATTTCAATGTCTGGGAACGGTTTTACGTCATAAGTTCTAATGATCCTTTCAACCAGCTGACGGTTCTTGATCGTGGTTGCGAGAAAGACGAAGGCTCTTTCATCACTTATCTCTTCGTGGTAGTAGATGACAGGGATGTTGGAAATCGCCCTCTCAAGCCCAATCACATGTCTAATCGGAACAGTAGCGACAATGGTATAGATCAACCGCAGTTTCCTTAGCGCTCTAGGGTCAATATTGAACCTTTCAAGTATCTCGAGAATCCTTGAGTATCTCTGTAATTCGCTCGTCTTCTGGTTGATCCTCTTTAGGGATTCGAATGCCTTATTAACCTCTTCCTCTAAATCCGATATCTCCTTACTGACGTTTTTTAGGAGGGTGACCCAATCATCCACCTGAAGCTTCTCTCTTCTTACTTCGCGTTCAAAAATTCTCACCGCAATCTGCCTTTTTATCTTTAGCCGCTCCATAACGGCATTTAATCTCGCAGAGTTCCTTTCCGCTTCTTCAATAAGTGCCCTGCAAGACTCCGATTCTAGACTTCTAGTTTCCTCGATATGGAAGTTTCCGAACTCATTTAGGGCGTTTAGGGCTATATCTATGTCTCTCTTGAGGCATACAATCGTAACGCTGATCATTCTCTGAGGGCGAAACATGCTCCGCAAAAACTTATTAAATTGCGTCCTCTCTATAAACTTCGCGGTGGCTCCGAATGACGAAAGCGTACATGATTGGGGATAAAGATTTAATTTTGGGTTTTCAACTTGCAGGAATCAAAGGCTTATCCGTTTCAAACAGGAATGAAGCCTTGAACGCCCTAAAGCAAGCGGTGAACATGAAAGATATAAAAATTATTTTTGTGAGTGAGGAGTTCTCGGCTCAAATTCACGATGAAATAGATAAAATTCGGTCGAGTAGCGGAGCCCCTTTAATTGTGGAGATGCCTAGAGGCTCAGAATTACCCAGTGAATCCTCTTCCATACAAAAACTTATGCAGAGAATTCTGAGGATCAGAGTTTAAGGAGGGGAAGGGTCATTTCAAGTATATCGAAGGGGCTCTCGAACATCGCAAGGGAAATCTTGGAAGACGCAGAAAAGAAAGCCAAGGACATAATCCTTAAGGCCAAATCACAAGCGGAAAGAATCTTGAAGGAAGGCGAGGGAGAGGCTGAGAGAAGATATAGAAGAATCATAAAGGAAGCTGAGGAGAGGATAAAAAGCGAGGAACGGATGAATACCGCCATGTTTGAGATCGAGTCCAGAAATAAGATATTGCAGGTTAAAGAAGGTCTTATTGAAGAGGTGTTCAAGAAAGCCCTGAACCGCCTACGTGAGTACACCTCAACCAAGGAGTACCAAGAATGCCTCTTGAGGCTGATATCTGAGGCCTGCGAACGGATAGACTCAGATAAGCTGATAATTCAACTCAACAAGAAAGATCACCAGATGTTAACCGAAAGACATCTCAACGATCTCTCAGAGAAGATTGGAGTTAAACTCTTGAAGTCAAATGAGTATGTAGATTGTGTTGGAGGAGTCGTAGTTAAAAGTTCAGACGGTAAAATCGTTGTAAATAACACATTTGAAAACCGTTTAAACGCGCTTAAGGATACTCTTCGAATAAAGATTGCTAAAATATTATTTGAGGAGGAATAGCGATCTGGCAGAGGGGATCATAGTCCGAGTAAGCGGACCTGTGGTCGAAGCTGAAGGCATGACCGGAGCCCAGATGCACGAGATGGTTGAGGTGGGAAGAGAACGGTTAATCGGCGAGGTCATCCGCATCGACAGAGACATCGCCACGATACAAGTTTACGAGAGCACAAGCGGCTTAAAACTTGGAGAACCGGTCATCGGAACCGGGAGGCCCTTATCGGTAGAGTTGGGGCCCGGCCTCATCGGAAACATCTACGACGGAATTCAGAGGCCGCTAGAGGTACTAAGGAAAGAGGTCGGACCGTTCATAGTGAGAGGCACCAAAGCTCCGCCGCTACCAAGAGATAGAATGTGGCATTTCAAACCCAAAGTTAAGGTTGGTGATGCGATATCCGGCGGCGACGTGCTTGGAACGGTTACAGAATCAAAACTTATCGAACATAGGATTCTTGTCCCTCCTAACATTCAGGGGAAGATTCTGGAAATTGTGGAGGAAGGAGACTATAGAGTTGATGACGCGATAGCCACCATAAAGATGGGGAATGAAGAGAAAACCCTGAAGATGTTTCACGAGTGGCCTGTTAGGCAACCAAGACCTTATAAAGCGAGACTTCTGTCGGGGGAGCCTCTCATAACCGGTCAGAGGGTTATCGACACGTTCTTCCCTATAGTTAAAGGTGGAAGCGCGTCGATCCCCGGAGGATTCGGAACCGGGAAAACGATCACCCTGCAACAGCTTGCCAAATGGTCGGACGCCGACGTCATCATTTATGTTGGATGCGGAGAAAGAGGCAACGAGATGGTTGATATACTCTCAACTTTCCCTGAACTCAGCGATCCCAGAAGTGGGGAACCCCTCATGGAGAGAACAATTCTGATAGCGAACACCAGCAATATGCCGGTCTCAGCTAGAGAAGCAAGCATATATACCGGGGTAACAATAGGCGAGTATTACCGAGATATGGGATATCATGTTGCGTTAATGGCTGACTCAACGAGTCGATGGGCTGAAGCCTTGAGGGAGATATCTGGACGCCTTGAGGAGATGCCCGCTGAAGAGGGTTTCCCCTCCTATCTTCCAACGAGGCTAGCCGAGTTCTATGAGAGAGCTGGCGCCGTTAAAACTTTGGGTTCAGAAGATAAAGTTGGCTCCCTAAGCATCATGGGTGCAGTTTCCCCACCTGGAGGAGATTTCTCTGAACCAGTTACGGCCCATACTAAACGTTTCACCAAAGTATTCTGGGCTCTAGACAAAGAACTGGCTGACGCCCGGCATTACCCCGCTATAAACTGGATACTCAGTTACTCCGAATACGTGGCGGACATCTCAGAATGGTGGTCTAAGAATATAGATCGCGATTGGCAAGCTTACCGAAACGAAGCTATAAAGATTCTACAACGTGAAGACGAGTTAAAAGAGATAGTTAAACTGGTCGGTCCGGAGGCTCTACCTGATAGTCAACGTCTAATCCTTGAAGCGGCTCGGATGTTGAGGATAGCCTTCCTTCAACAGAACGCTTTAGACCCTGTAGATACCTACTCAACGCCTCTAAAACAGTTTAAGATGTTGAAAATAATAGTGGACTTCTACCATGGTGCAAGGGCAATCATAGACAGGGGAGTCCCAATTTTCAAAGTAACCCAGCTACCCGTAATATCTGAGATCATGAGGATGAAGAGTGAGGTTCCAAACGATAAGGTTCAACTCCTCGACGAGATTTACGAACGTGTTAAGCGTCAGCTTTCAGAACTTGAAGAGGCTGTGAGGTGACGTTTCTTCATGGAGATCGTTAAGCCTGAATACGTCGGTGTTTCAAGAATTTCTGGCCCCATCATAGTCGTTGAGGGGGTAAGGAACGTCAGTTTTGACGAGCTAGTTGAGGTAATAACCCCTGAGGGCGAGGTTAGAAGGGGGAGGGTGCTCGAGATAAGTAGGGAAAGAGCCATAGTTCAGGTCTTTGAGGGAACGACGGGGTTGTCTTCCTCTGAAACACGTATCCGCTTCTTAGGTGAACCTTTGAAGGTTCCAGTCTCAACTGAGATGCTTGGTCGAGTGATGAATAGTTTAGGTGAACCCATAGATGGTAACCCTAAACCGTTCGCCGAGGAGATGCGTGACGTAAACGGTAGTCCGCTGAATCCATGTGCAAGGGAGTACCCAAGAGACTTCATCCAGACAGGTATATCGGTCATCGACGGCACTTGCTCACTTGTTCGGGGACAGAAACTTCCAATCTTCTCGGCATCCGGACTCCCACATAACATACTTGCGTCCCAAATAGCTAGACAGGCTGAGATCGCAACGGGGGAGGATTTCTACATAGTCTTCGCGGCGATCGGGATAAAACATGATGAAGCCGCTTTCTTCCGTAAAAGCTTTGAGAGGGGAGGATCCCTAAAGAGGGTTGCCATGTTCGTTAACCTCGCCGAGGACCCTCCAATGGAGAGAATAATAACTCCCAGAACGGCGCTAACGTTGGCGGAGTACTTAGCTTTCGATCAGGACGCGCACGTTCTTGTCATATTGACCGACATGACTAGCTACTGTGAGGCCCTAAGGGAGGTAAGCGCTTCATTAGAGGAGGTTCCAAGCCGGAAAGGCTATCCCGGCTATCTGTACAGCGACCTTGCGAGCATATATGAACGTGCTGGTAGGATTAGGGGAAGAAGAGGGTCCATCACTATGATGCCTATACTCACGATGCCGAACGACGATATTACCCATCCGATTCCAGACTTAACCGGTTACATTACTGAAGGGCAGATAGTTCTTGATCGTGAGCTGCACAACAGGGGAATATACCCGCCAGTGAACGTACTGATCAGTCTGTCAAGGTTGATGAAGGACGGTATAGGAGAAGGAAGAACTAGAGAGGATCATGCGGACGTTTCAAGTCAACTATACGCCGCGTACGCTCAATGTAACGAACTTAGATCGCTTGCTTCAATTATAGGTGAAGAGGGGTTGTCCCAACGTGATCGCGCTTACCTACGTTTCGGCGACGAATTCGAACAGAGATTCATAAATCAAGGTGAAGACGAAAACAGAACTATAGAAGAAACCTTGGAGATAGCGTGGGATATACTGTCCATACTGCCTGAGGAGGATCTGACAAGAATCCGCAGAAAGTTTCTGGATAAGTACTTAAAGAGGCGGTGAGTCGAAGGGTTGTCCCAAATAAATGTTCCTCCAACCCGGATGAATCTCCTCCGTTTTAAAAGGAGTCTCCAGCTAGTGGAGTCTGGACGGGAAATCCTTGAAAGGAAGAGAGACGTTCTTGTGGTTGAGCTTAGAAACTTCGCATATGATCTGCAAAGAACTAGGGAAGAGTTAAATGAGAGGTTGAAGGACGCCCTCAAATATATTGAGAAGGCCGCAGTATCTCTTGGACTTGAAAATGTTGAGAAAATAGCTGAATCCACAGTTATATCTGTTGACTTCTACATTGATCATTGGAGCGTCATGGGGGTTACTCTTCCAAGAGTTAAAATGAAATGTGCTGAATCGCAACCGGATTACGGTTTTCTAGGAACGAATATCTATCTAGACATGGCGTTCAAAAGATTTTGTGAACTCCTAGATTTGATCTGTAGATTGGCGGAGTTGGAGGAGTCTGTTCGTCAAATAGCGAAAGCTGTGGAGGATACGCAGAAAAGGGTCAACGCCTTAAAACACATACATATTCCTCGGTACCGAAGGCTCATTAAAGAGATTGGAACAATACTGGAGGAGAGGGAAAGAGAAGAATTTGTAAGGATGAAGAAGGTTAAAAACATGATAGCGAGGAGGAGAATTCAACGTGAACGACGAGGCTAAGTTTATCAGTAAGATTCTGGTTCCCACAGATGGGTCTACCCCATCCATGCACGCGGCAGAGTTTGCGATAAAACTGGCTAAACACTTCAACTCTGAAATATTCGTCATCTACGTTATCGACCGCCTAATCCTAGAAGAGGTATCCAAGGTTCATGAACGTCATGAGCTTGAAGAGGAGATCAAAAGAAAGGCTGAGAGATGCCTCAACTACATCGTGAGGTCGGCTAAAAGAGAAGGTTTAAAAGCAACATCTATCCTAACTGAAGGACAACCGCATGATCAGATAGTCCGCCACGCAGAATCTTTGGGGGTAGACATGATAGTCATGGGATCGATAGGAAGAAGAGGCATGAATAGAATACTCATAGGAAGCGTAGCTGAGAGGGTTATCGAGTACGCCCCTTGCCCAGTGTTAGTATTAAGATAAACGGGTGCTTGGAATGGGTGAAGAGGAGATCGAAAAAGAATACGAGACGTTCAGACTTGACTTGGAGAGAATGGTGGAAGAGAGACTTAAAAGCATAGAGAAGAGAGTAAAGACTTTAGAAGATGAGGTAGAACGTGTCGGAAAAGAGACGGAGAATATACTTAACAATAAAGTTAATAATAAAGATAAGCATAATAAAAGAAAAAGGGGATTCAAGCTTTGAAAAGACGACTGCTCCTCACACTTCTGGCAGCTCAAATAATTCTTGCCTTGATAATTTCAGGCGTTGTCGCCCTCTCTATCAACTTAAACCAAGCGGAGCCAGGCGGGAATCAAACCGTGACCATCAGATGGGATAGAGCGCTGATAGCTTTAGGCGCCAGTATCGCCGTCGGTCTGGCCTGTCTAGGCGCCGGCATCGCGATCTCCGCGTCGGGTACCGCAGCCATAAGCGCGGCGGCGGAGAAACCCGAAACCTTCTTTAGGAGCTTCTTGGTCGTGGCGTTAGCTGAAGCACTCGCCATATACGGCCTAATAATTGGAATTCTCCTGTGGCTAAAATTGTAATAAATAGGGAACCTGAAGATAATTACATCAAAAGAGCGTCAACGCTAAACTCTACGGTCATTAAAAGGAAATGTACGACATTCTTGCTCCACTAAATATTTCTCAACCAAGCCTTGCTATTGAGAGCAGAACCTTCACAATTACAGCGACAACGTGCTTGTGCGTGGGGTCTTCGGTTCCTATTTCTACGGGAACTCGGGGATTGTAACCGGTTCCTCTGCCTTCTGCGAGAGAAAATCTATCGCCTGTAAGAGGTTCTTCACGATTGTCAGTAGCGAGAAGATGAGGAAGATTCCGAGTACGGCGCTGAAGTCAACCGTGAAGATTATTGTCTGTTCTGGTGGAAGCGGGACTCCAGCCGATGAAGAGATTGTGATCGAGATCACTCCTCCGTTCGTCGCGAGGAAGAGGGCGACCATGGAAACTATCGTTCTAGCTATGGAAAAAGCGTACCTGATGACTGTTCCTTGAAGGAGCTGTATGGCAACCTCGAAGACGACGAAGATTAAGACGACGTTCGTGAAGCTCATCTGGCTCTGAGGGAAGAGGCTTTCGATCTGCCCTCCGAAGCTCGGCAGTTGGAGAGGTATTAGGAGCTCTCCGCCCATTATGAAACCCCAAAACGTAGCCCTCAACACCCGTGGAAGAATTATGGACGCCCAGTCTCTCAATGTTCTCTCTTTTTCTTCAGCCATACTCCACCACCCCCAACTCTAGAAAGCCTAGAACGGGACTCTCAAAGGAGACCTCGATGTATCCTGACCCCGTATACTTCGATGGGTTCTCTATTTCGATGGTTACCGATCCGGTGAACCCGTAGCCGGGGGGAACATTAATGGTCTCAGTTCCCGAGCCTAAGTACTCGTCCGCATCGTTGTAGAATTTAAGGCTTAGGGTGCCCTCCACAGTGAAGGGTGAATGGTTCTCGAACCCGAAGTACACGTCGATTAGGAATCCAGTTAAGGTTATGTTGTATGGGGCTCCAATCCCGGTTAGAGAGAAGTTGTAGAGCGGTGCCCCCCAAGGAATCGTCGTGTTCACGGCGTCCACTTGGAACGAGAGGGCGTAGGCGTACCTGAAACTGAACAGCATGTCCAGCTTGAACTCGGAGTCGTTGAAGAGGAGATACTCCATCTCAGATAGGAGCTCCCTCAAATCGACTGTGAGGTTGCTCCAGCTCGTTGCGGTCGATCCGTACTTAATCACCGGAAGCATCGTGCCCCCGCTGGAGATGACGGTTCCGTCCGGCTTCTTCAAGACTAAGGTCACGTTGAAGTTGGAGATATCGTAGTATCCGGTATTGTTTACGGTTAGGGGGATCGATAGGGTTAAGAGGCCGTTTGAGACGTCGGATTGAACTTCCCCTATGCTTATCCCCCGGCCTTCAAGGATCGTCTGGACCATCGAGTATATGGATGTCACGAGAAAAGCGAACGTCAAGAGCATGGATAGGGTTATAGCCCATCCGAGCGCCCTTATACTCTGCTTCACTTCGTGGTTCACCCGTCTTCCCGCATGAGGCGGGGATTAACAAGTAAAAGCCGTCTAACCATTCTCTCCAGACTCACTTACCCTTCACGCGTTCTCCAACTACCTCGATGGATGAGGGGACGGTCTCTACGCGTTTCCTCTCGTAAGTTACGATCTGGACTCCTCTCCTAGTCAGTATGGACCCTATCCACCCCATTATTCCCAAGAACAGAGCCTTTATCGAGTATGATATAAGCGGTGCAAGTGCTTCTCCGAAGAGGCTCATGAGGTCTTCGGACACTGGTATCTCCAAGATTCCTTGGAGGAGTAGGTAAGCGTGATAGAAGGTGAAGAGGAGCACCGCAACCCCTATGAAGAGCACTGTGAACCCTGAGGCTTTAACGCTGTTCATCATCAACACCTCTCTACCCCCCTTTTTGACGCTTGATCTATATAAAATGATTGGAAGCGTAGCCGAGTTCCCAGTAGACCCGAAACCCAAGAAGACTGTGGAGATGCGCAAATAACTCACCTTGGAAGGAGTTGAAATCAACCTCCAACCTTGAAATGGAACCTGAAAATAAACCATCCCACAAAAGGTATAGAAGGGAGAGGGTCAGGTAAACCTTAAGTTGCCATGTCTCCC